>Ga0302314_10000439_pt1 | contig 77162 bp, 39 predicted proteins | sample III_Palsa_N2_3_FD_200533 | JGI IMG/M metagenome (GOLD analysis project Ga0302314, IMG submission 200533) | Peat permafrost microbial communities from Stordalen Mire near Abisko, Sweden - III_Palsa_N2_3 | ecosystem: Environmental > Terrestrial > Soil > Palsa > Peat permafrost | place: Sweden...
GGATCGAACTCCTCCTCCCCGCCCCCGTCGAAGTGAAGGAAATTCACCTCACCTTCGACACGGGCTTTCAACGGGAGCTGATCCTGTCCTGCAGCGATCACACGACGAAAAGGATCGTGCGAGGGCCGCAACCGGAAACCGTCAAAGCCTACCGAATCTGGGCCAGCGACTTATGCGTGGTGGAGGTGAACGATAATTACCTGCGGAAACGAATCCACCGCCTTGCCTCGCCGGTAAAGGCGACCGCGATTAAAATCGAGGTCCTCGCAACCCACGGCATCTCCGAAGCCCGAATCTTCGAAATCCGTCTCTATTGAAACTGGTGGATCGTCTCCCATGGTCAGACGGCTATAATGCATCAGCCGGGTCCCGGATTCGGGGCGGAGAGGCGGCGGCGATTCAATTCTTGCGAACCAGGCTGGCGCCGTCCTGCCACGTTCCTTCGACCATCGTGGAAATGGGGGAAGCGGGGAGGGAGAATGCCCCATGCTGAAGCTCGCCGATGATGAGGTCGACAGCGCGGCCTCCGATCAATTTATAATGTTGATCGATGCCGGCAATGTCGGGAGTCCCTGGAAAGACATTGAGGCACGCGATTCCCGTCTCGTTGGAATTGCCCAGGATCGATTGGATGCGGGGAACGTCGTCGATCTGGCCGCAAAGCACCGCATCGGGCTTGATCCGCTTCATCAGCTGTTGGAAGCGGTCGTCTTCCCAGGTGGAATAGAGATGGATGCGTTGTGCGAGGTCTTGGCTTTTTCCTGACTGGTTGGCGAGGAAGCAGGCGACATAGGAGCCCTGGGTGCGAGCATTCAGAATTTCGGGCAGGATGAGGGCGACGCGCTTCCTTCCCAAGCGGCGTAAGTTCCGCAGGGCCAGGATCATTCCCATATAATGGTGGTGCTGTACCCGGTTGATTCGCGGTTTCCAGAGGGAGCTGCCGATCGTCACGGCCGCGAACTGGGACCAATCGAGCCGGATGTGGGCGTGAGCGTGGAAATGCGGAGGGCCGATGATCAGACCGCGAATGCCACGATGGGAGAGGATGCGGTTTAGTCGCGCGGAGGCGAGGCCATCCTTTCCCAAGCCGAGCCGATTCACGCGGTAGCCCAGCATCTCGGCACGCTCCTCGGCGCCTTGGAAAAACTGCTCTCGAAAAGGACTGGGTGTGCCCGGGACAGCCTGTTGTTCGCGAGGATCGATGAAGGCTAAGGTCTCATGATAAGAAGCATCTGTGCGGCGGACGAAGTTCCGCATGAAGGAACTGATGCGCGGGTCGGGAGAATATCCCATCTGCTCCGCCAAGGCGAGAATGTGGGCGCGAAGATCTTGTCGAACATAGGCTTCCTTACGAAAAGCGCGGCTCACCGTCATCGTAGAGACACCTGCCGCCTCGGCGATCTCCCGCAGGGAAGATCGCTTACGTGGGGAGGAGAATTCCGAGGCCATGCCAGTTGTTGTATGGCCCCCATGGGCGGAGGCGAGAAGAACTATCAGTTACGATAACATCTGCGCGGCGATTGATGCAATGGAGATTGCCATGTATTCCGAAATCCATGCGACTCTTACTTGTCCGTGAAGTGTCAGCGAGTATTGCCCTTCTCATATCGGCGATCGAATTGCCTGCGGCGGTTTTTACCGTGACCTCCTCACCCTACAATGCCCCCTCTGATGGAATCCATGATGCTACGGCGGGAATTCAAGCGGCCCTAACTGCGGCCGCTGCTTCCAGCGGGAACACCGTCTACCTTCCGGCGGGCACTTACCTGATCACCGGCGAGCTTTCGCTTTCACCCTCGGCGTCTTTGGCCGGCATGGTCATCAGGGGAGACGGTATCGGAGAGACGATTATCACGGATGGGGGCACGTCGTCCCATGCCATGCTCTTGTTGAAAAATCTGGCACCGTCGGGAACGGCAACGAACGGAGCCGAGGTCACGCAGATGACCTTCACCTGCCAGAGCGGCAGCGGCGTGTCGGCAGCCATTTTGGCCGGGAGCGACGGTGCACTATGGATCCACCAGATCGAGGTCAATTTCGACGAGGCGACGACCGCCCCTGTCGGTATTTCCTGCGAGCACAATGTGATCAACGGAATGATCGAGAACAACATCTTCACCGGCGATGGAATGGGAACGGCGATCTGGCTAAACGACAGTTCCTTCGGCAATACGGTTTTTCGCAACACCATCACAACTTCGACTGGCGAGGGGATTGCCTGCGACGATTCGGCCAACGAGGTCGTCCGAGAGAACACGGTCTCCGGCTCGACTGCGGAGCGCTTGGGAATTGAGGCCTGGGGCGGCTCCGCCGGAACGGTGATCGAGGATAATGTCGTGGATCATTGGATCAGCGTGTCCGGATCCAACGAGGTGGCGGTACGGCGCAATACGGTGAACTGTCAGGATAGCACCCAGCAGTCGATCGGCCTCGAATTGGTGGACTCCCAAGATGTCGTCTTCACCGACAACCTCGTAGACGGCCCCGGCACCGCCGTCGGCTTCTCCATGTCGGGAGACGATGCCAATCAATATCACTATTATGCCTACAACACGGTGCAGAATTGCGCGATGTGGGGAGCGCAAATCCAAGGCAACCCCAGCTATGACGTGCAGGGCGTCTATTTTTACAACGACTCGTTTCTCTCCACTTACAGCAATCTTTCCAACGATGATCCCACGGACGACGGCCATGGCGTCCGGCTGAACGATCATATTCAAGGGCTCGCCTGGGAGGATTGCACGATCCAGAACAACGGCGGGGATGGCATTGAGATCTATGGGGCGGGCTCCAGCGTCGATGCTCTGAGTTTTCTGGACTGCACGATCGAAGACAATGCGTTGAAGGCGTTTTCGGAGACGACCTTCAATAATTTTTCCTGGATTGGAGGGGACGTTTCGGGGAACGGCACATCCAATGCCATCCCTGCCAACGTCGGCTACGCCACCGCATTGCCCACGGTGGCGATTACGGCCGTGACGGCGGCGACGACCGACGACGGCTTGATGACGGCGGTCTCCTTTGGCAGCGAAGGGTCGAGCGCCTCGGTGGCTCAATTTCTATGGGATGTCGGGGCTGGACCGGCCTCGGCCGATTCCTCGTATTCCTATGCCTACAGCCGCCCCGGAAAATATCGTGTCTCCTTGTTGGGATGGAATGACAACATGTGGGGCGCGCGGGCAACCCAATATCTTACCATCTCGGGCCGCTACGAGGCCGAGGCGACGCCCTACGTTGTCGCCTCCGGGCCAGCCTGTTCGCTTTTCAATGAAGGGGGCTTGAGCCGCGATCCGGACAACGTTTCGGGGCCGGACGGGCTGGTCTTTCCGGCCACCGCCTCAGGCCAGACGGTATCGTTCACCCTGCCCGACGTCCCCGCCGGGACCTATGCGGTGGAGGTTTGCGCCACGGAATACACCAGCCGGGGAATCTTCCAGCTTGCCATCGGAGCGGTGGGCACGTCGCCTGTCAATCAGGGGAGCCCCCAGGATATGTATCTGGCGGGCGGGAGCGCGCCGGGTGAGTTGGTCAACCTGGGCACGTGGACCTGCGCCAATCCGGGCGACCAAGTGTTCCGGTTTACGATAACTGGAAAAAATTCTTCAAGCAGTGGGTATACCCTGGCTCTTGATTACATCGAACTCGTGCCGCAATAGGGGACTGTTACGATAACATATTCGAAGTCCTTGAGGGAAAAGGAATTTAAGCGCAAAAATCGAGAATGAAGGCTTTATCGATAAGATTGGCGGCGCTGACTCTGGTCTGGGGGGCGATCTCCGCCCCGGCGGCAACTCTGATACTTCAGGATGGCGTGAGCGGCTATTCCGGCGAGACGGGGGATTACATCCGCTCCACCCAGGCAACGACAAACTATTCGACTGTCGGATCGATGCTCGTGGGCGAGACCACCACCGCCAGCGACTATCTCCGGGGACTGCTGAGCTTCGACCTGTCATCGATTCCCACGGGGGCCGTCATCACCTCGGTCACTTTGACCCTGACCGGCACGCAGGGAGAGGCGTCCACCAGCACATCGAGCACTGTCGATCTGGAGCAAGTCACGACCACCGACAATCCGTCCCAGACGACATGGGACAAGGCCAGCAGCTCGACGAATTGGACCACGGCGGGAGGCGATTTCAGCACGCTCCTCTCCAGCGCCACCGGGGATCCCGCCACCTTCACTGCAGGATCGACGATGGTCTTCGCCAGCACCACCGCTTTCGTCGATGAAGTGCAGACCGCCGTGGACGACGGCACGGCGCTCCAGCTGCTGGCGAAATTCGACGTGGAAAGCAATGCGGCGAAGAACCTCTTCAGCTTCGGCCAGAACTCGTTGGCGGGGGCCGATGCGCCCATTCTCACCATTGTGTTCACCGTGCCGGAGCCTGGCGTGATCTCGTTGCTGCTGGGCGGGGGGGCGCTATTGGCATGGCGTCGACTCCGTACCATGGCCGGCTCCGTTCTTTAATTCTTTCCGGCCTGATCTAACCGCCCCTTGTTGAGTCGAGGGCACCTCTCCTTTTTCCAATGCGTCCTTTCGTCTCTCTTTCTTTGGCGGTCCTCTTATCCCTTGCGGCGGCGCGCGCCGATGACCCGGTGCCCGTGCCTCTCGACCTCGCGGCGGCTGACAAGGCTCCCCTCTTCTCCACCTTCACTGACCCGGCGACAGGGACTGGATATCAGACCGGGACCGGGACAGTCCTCTGGACGCTCCCCGCGAGCCTGCGCCCGGGATGGTATTGGGTCGAATTTACCGCCGATCAGCCCGGCGGGCCGCCTCAGTGGCTCAACCCCGGCAGCACCGCCCAGACGAACGAGTATGAGCCCTATCGGTTCTCCGTGGGGAAGGGGCCGGAGGCCCCCGTGCTGGCCTTCAGCTTCGCCCTCGATCCTCAGGCGGGCACGGCGATTGCGGCCTTTCGCCATCCGCTGCTCGATACACCGCTCCGCCTGACGGCGCGCCGCAGCGATCATCCGCTCTCTCTTCATCCGGGCGATGTGCTGAAGTTCGAGTCCCGTTGGGGATTTTCTCTGGCCGGGGGGTTCCGCCTGGTTTCCGCCGACTCCCTGGGGGCCATTGACCTGGAGACGGAGACGACGGTCCCGTTTCATCTTTTCGACGAGACGCAACCTCCGTTGTTCCATGTGACGGCGAGCAATCACGGGGTGCCTTTCCAAGGGCGGATCGATTGGCGTTGGTTGGACGCTCTGAAGGGAGATGTCGAGACCGGCTCGGCGCCCGTGGCGTTGCCCTCGGAAGGCAAGGTATCTCTCGACCTGGCGCCCAAGGCGGGGAAAGCGTTTCCCTACGGAGCCTATACGCTGCACGTGCAACTCTTCGACGGCGCGGGGCGCCTCCTGACCCATCAATATCGGAACTTCACCTATTCTCCCCGAGTGGAGGCGCAGACCCTGCCCGACGACTGGCCGTTCGGCTTCAACCAGAGTCCTCGGGAACCCGATCTCCTTCTGCCCATTGGACTGAAGCATATCCGTCTTCTCTTCAATGGCTGGAACTCGACCGAGCCGGCCAAAGGCGAATATCGGTGGGATGATATCGACCGATTGGTCGAGGATTCGCGGCGTTCCGGCAGCAAGATTCTCTATGTCATTACGGGCACGCCGCCCTGGGCTAGCCAGCATCCGGAGAATCCCCTGCACCCGACTCCGGAACAGGAGAAGGCGGGCCTCTGCTCCCCCTACAGTTATCCGCCGAAGGATTGGCAGGATCTCACCGATTTCGTCGAGGCCTTTTGGCGGCGTTACGCTCCGCAGGGCAAGGTGGATGTCGTCGAGGCGGTCGAAGTCGTAAACGAGCCGAACGTGAAGGGTAACTTTGCGGGCACCTACGCCGAATACGCCCAGATGTGCCAGGTTGTCTATGAAGCCACCAAAAAGATCGTCCCGGATGCCAAAGTCATCGGCGTCTGCCAGAGCGGCGGCCTGCACAAATGGTGGGTGGACGGCGTGCTCGATGCCGGAGCCGGAAAATGGATGGATTTGGCTTCGACCCATAACTACGAGATCGATAGCCCCGTCGGAGCGGTTTCCATCGAGTCCAAATCGCGGGTCGTCCGTGAGGCGCTCGATCGGAACGGAAACCAAAACGTGGGCATCTGCAATACAGAAGCTGGGCCGACGAGCTGGGGACGTTGGGGAGAAACGGTTCCCGATGAAGCCATGCTGGACAAACTCGATCGGTCGTCGCCCTATTTCGACCCGCAGGTGCCCTATAAGATCAAGACGAGCTGGCGAACCACCAACGAGTATGTCACCTCGGGCTACATGGTGCGGGCGGCCTTCCAGCAGATCGAAATGGCGGTTCGGCCCATCTATTACTTCAAGTGGCAGGCCGGGACCATCTCATGGGTCCATGACTGGCAGGCAGGCGGCAATGTCGAGCCCAAGCTCTTCATTCCAGTCCAGGCGGTGCTCTCGGAGGTCTATCGTCGCTACGGCGCCGACGGCGTCGATCGGCTGCCGATTTCGTCGCCGAATCCCGACTATCTCGTCTTTGCCCATAGGCTTTACGGCCCCGAGGGACGGGTGACCGTGCTCTACGCCGATCCTAAGAAAAAGACTCTCGTGATGGGGGACGAAGTCGCCGGGAAGGCTTTCCCCAACTCACTGCCCGGAGAGCAATACATCGACCCCAAGGACCGCAATGCCCTTCAGGCACCTCCTCCGGTCGATCAGCCCTTGCTCCAGGTCTCCATCCCCGATCTCCGGCCCGGTGCAGTCGTGATGGATATCCTTGCCCGTAGCCAGAAGAAGGTGGCTGCGGGAGAAAAAATCGATGTCGCCCGGATGCCGGTCTACATCATCGAACCCAAGGACGGAGCCGCCTGGCCAGCGGCGGCGCCATAAACCAGCGCTCTCCCATCCGGCTTGGTTTCACGATGGATGAGAATGTGGCTCCTCGCGTGCTGTGAGCGTATTTCGGATGCGCAGAATGTGGATTGCGAGAGGGGGAGCGGGTGGAAGGAATCGATCCTTCGTTTCAAGGCGTCTTTTGCGCGAGCCTAAAATGTAACCCGATTTAGTAACCCGGGGTTTGAAAATAAGCGCAAATGAGAGCATTCAGGAAAATCGAAAATGGGCTTCCGAGGGCCATGGATAAAGGAAAAGAACACTTAAGAGTGCGTGGGAGAAAATGGGTATTTCGCTCCAAATGCCGGTGTAAACGAGACGCTCTACCGCTGAGCTAACTGCCCGAAGTTGCTGGCTGAAAGTAGGTTATGGAAGTTGAAATGGCCTTCAACTCGTCTTTACACATCACTTTTATGCATCCAAACAAAAAATCGTGGTACATAAAGTTGAAAGAGAAACGTCCTTCCAGCCCGTTGGAGAGTGCCCTTACAGGTACACGCCGAACGACCGTTACTATGCCAGGATCAGCCAGAGGGGCAAAACAATCATGCGGTCTCTGCGGACCATCGATAGAAAGCAGGCCGCCCGTAAGTTGAGGGATTTAAAGAGTGGCTTGGGCGGACAGATGCCCACATGGGCAAGACAACCGTGGCCGAACTGATGGATCGCTACATGGATCAGGACATTGGCGTTGAGAACGTTATCCTTCGCTCTACGATTGGAGTTTCTCCAGCTTGAGGCGGAGTTCGCGATTTTCTTCGCGAGCGACAGTCAGCTCCCGGCTGGTCACGCGCAGGCGATTGGCGACGATTTCGGCGAAGATTTTATAGACCACGGCATAGATGGTGTCCTGAACGCGGGACATGAGGCTGTCGAGAAAGGCGGCGTCGATGGCCAGGCAGGTGGTCGAGGTCCGCGCGCTGATGCTGGCGGAACGGGGCTCGTCGTTGATGATGGCCAGCTCCCCGAAGATGTCCCCGATTTTGTTCATGATCGAGATCGTCGCTCCTTTCTTGTGGACTTCGACTTCCCCGCCGAGAAGAACGTAGACATAGGTATCGTAGACGCCCTCGGGGATGATGGTCTCTCCGGCATCGAACTGCCGCAACCGGCTCATCTTGAGGACGTCGTGAATGTGCCGCTCTTCGAGTTTTTTGAAAAAGGAGACTTTGCGAAGCGTCGCCATCATCGAGGTTTCCTGCTTGGCGACGAAAAGGGTTTCTTTCATGGGAAAAGGGGGAGGGTGGCATTCTGTTGGGGTTTCGCTTTCTTGAAAAGAGATTTTCGGAAGATCGGACGGTGTCGATTTGACCGGAAAATCCAATAGACGGGTTCTCATCGAAAGCTTGCTAACGCCGTCCACCCTGCCCTACAAGCAGCTGGTCCTCATGGCCTTATCCGATCTCTCCATTCGCCGTCCCGTTTTTGCCTGGGTGCTGATGGGAGGGCTGATTATTTTCGGCGCGATCGGCCTGAGCCGCCTCGGGATCAGCGAGCAGCCCGACGTCGATTTTCCCGTCCTCACCGTCAATGTCGCGTGGCCGGGCGCCGCACCGACGGTGATGGAGACTGCCATCGTCGATCCCCTCGAATCGACCCTGATCGCGACCGACGGCATCAAAAGCATGTCGTCGAACATCCAGCTCGGCCAGGCTTCGATTACGCTCGAGCTCGACCTGAGCCGGAACATTGATTCCGCCCTGACTGAGGTTCAGTCGAAGATCAGCGCGGTCCGCCTTCCCATCGGCGCCAATCAACCGACGATCGACAAAACGAATCCGGAGGATCAGCCGATCATGATCCTGGCGGTTTCCGGGGGGCCCGAGCGCTCGGTCCACTCGCTCACCGCCTACATCGAGGAGACCCTGGCGGACAAGTTCAAGACGCTTCCCGGCGTGGGTCAGGTGGTTCTGGGTGGCTATGATGCGAGAAATCTCCGCATCTGGGTCGATAACGAGAAGTTGAAGGCCTATGAGCTTTCCATCGTCGATGTTTACAACGCTCTCTCGCGGGAAAATCTGGAGACGGCTTCCGGCTATCTGGAGGATGACCGGAAGCAGACGAATATCCGGCTGATGGGCGAAGGGATGACGGCCGATGAGATCGGGGCCATCCGCATCCGCGCCGGCGGCAGCCAGCCGCTCTACGACTCGAACATCCGCCTGCGGGACGTCGCCCGGATCGAGGACGGCCTCAATGACACCCGCCACCTCGGCATGGTCAAGGGCCAGGAGAGCATCGCGCTGGGAATCAAAAAGCAGCGCGGGGCGAACGCGGTGGCCCTGGGTGACGCTCTGAATACGCGCCTCGCCGAGATCGCCCCCACACTCCCCCCCGACATCCACATCGAGACGGTCTTCGACACGACCCACTTCATCCGCGAGGCGATCCACGAGACGCTCTTCACGCTCCTCCTCTCGGCCCTGGTCACCGGGGTGGTCTGTTATTTCTTCCTCGGCTCCTGGTCGTCGACCTTCAACGTCCTCCTCTCGATTCCGACCTCGGTGATGGGAACCTTCATCATCATCTATGCCATGGGGTTCACCCTCAACTTCTTCACCCTGCTCGGCCTCTCGCTGGCGATCGGCATCATCGTCGACGACTCGATCATGGTGCTGGAGAACATCGTCCGCCACGCGGAGATGGGCAAGGACCGGGTCACGGCCTCCCGGGACGGGGCCCGGGAGATCACCTTCGCGGCGATTGCCGCCACCGCGGCGGTCACGTCGATCTTCCTGCCGGTGGCCTTCATGTCGGGGATCATCGGGAAGTTCTTCTTCCAGTTCGGCGTCACCATCTCAGCCGCCGTCCTCCTCTCGCTGCTCGAGGCGATCACCATCACCCCGATGCGCTGTTCCCGCTTCATGAATGTGGAGAAGGAGACCGGATACCTGGTCCGCGTCGTCGACGACCTTTTCCGGCGTCTTTCCGACGGGTACCGCGGCATGCTCGCCTGGTCGCTGACGCGGCCTTGGATCATCATCGCCCTCTCCGTCGTCGTCCTGCTCCTCTCGCTGATCCCAGGTTCCCTGCTCCGCAAGGAGTTTTCCCCCCAGCAGGACCAGTCCGCCTTTCTCATCCACGTGGAGACTCCTATCGGCTCCTCGATCGAGTTCACCCAGCAGAGGCTGGCCGAGGCGGAGAAGATCCTCGACGGCCGGCCCGAGGTGGAACATTACTTCGCGGTGGTCGGCGGCTTCAGCCTCACCGGCGGGGGCAGCGTGGGCGATCTCTCGGACAACCAGATCAACGTGGCGACGATCTACGTCACGCTGGTCCCGAAGGGGAGGCGCCACATCGGCCAGTTCCCCCTGATGAAGGTGCTGCGGGACCAGCTCAACGCGATTCCCGACCTCAAGGCCGTTCCGCAGGACCTCTCCTCCCGGAGCTTCACCGCCGGGCGCGGCTTTCCCATCGAGCTCGATATCCGGGGAGCGGACTACGCCACCCTCGAGTCCCTCTCGAACTCGATCATCGCGCGCCTGAAGGAAACGGGGCAGGTGACCGATCTCGATACGGATCTCCGCAATGGCATGAACGAGATCCGGCTTCACCCGGACCGCGAAGAGGCGGCCAAGGCCGGCGTCAGCATCAACGACATCGTCAACACCGTCTCCTACGCGGTCGGCGGGGTGGTCCAGGGAGGATTCACCAACGGCGACCGCCGCTACGACATCCGGCTCCGGCTCGAGGGAACGCAGCGGGCCAACGCCGACGACCTCCTCAAGCTCCAGGTCCGCACGGTCAGCAACGAACTGATCCCGATCTCCCGGGTGGTCCAGATCGAGCAGGTGCGCACCTACCAGACCCTCACCCGGCAGATGCGGGAGCGGTCCGTCTCGATCTTTGCCAATGTCGCCGACGGTGTCTCCCAGTCCCTCGCCATGGATACGGCCCAGAAGATCGCCCGGGAGGAACTGGCCAAGCTGCCCAATCAAGGCCAGGGCTATCACCTCTTTCTGGGCGGCGGGGCGGCGACGTTCCTGGAGACCTTCCATAACCTCATCCTGGCCCTCTGGCTCGGCATCCTCATCGCCTACATGATCCTGGCGGCCCAGTTCAACAGCTTCGTTCATCCCTTTTCGGTCCTGCTCGCCCTCCCCTTCAGCGTCACCGGCGCACTGTTCGCCCTCTATGTCACCGGGCAGTCGCTGAACATGTACAGCATGATCGGTCTGGTGCTGCTGATGGGCATTGTGAAGAAGAATTCGATCCTCATTGTCGAGTTCACCAACCACAAGCGCTTCGAGGAGAAGCTGCCCCTGCATGAGGCGATCCTGGAAGCCTGTCCCGTCCGGCTCCGCCCCATCCTGATGACCTCGCTGGCGACTCTGGCCGCCTCCCTGCCGCCCGCGCTTGCGATCGGGCCGGGCGCCGAGAGCCGCATCCCCCTCGCTGTCACCGTCATCGGGGGCGTCATCGTCTCGACCACCCTCACCCTCTTCGTCGTTCCCTGCAGCTACAGCCTCATGGCTTCGCTGGAGGGAAAAGAGAGCCGCCACGAGCCGGAGGCGTAGAAGGGCGGCGCCCTTTCTCCAGCACCCACGCCCATGACCCTTGCCGATCTCTCGATCCGCCGCCCGGTCTTCGCGTGGATGATCTTTGCCGCCTGCATCATCTTCGGATGCATCGGCTTTTCCCATCTCGGCGTCAGCCTCTTCCCCGATACCACCCCTCCGATCATCACGGTCGACGTCGCCTGGCCCGGGGCCTCTCCCGAGGTCATCCAGACCAGCGCGGTTGACTCGCTGGAGCAGGCCATCATGGAGGTGCAGGGGGTGCGGAACATCGAGTCGTCCTGCTACCAGGGCTTCGGCGAGATCAAGATCGAGTTCTACCTCAACCGGAACATCGACGCCGCGATGCAGGAAGTGAACGCGAAGGTGCGCGCCGTGTCCCTCCCCACCGAGGTCGATCCGCCCACCATCTCCCGGGACAACAAGAACGCCACGCCCATCCTCCTCGTCGGCCTGACCTCCTCCGGGAGCCTGCAGGAGCTCGTCGATTACGCCGATCTCCACATCACCGATAAGTTCAAGACGATTCCCGGCGTGGCCAGCGTGGTGATCAGCGGCGGCTCGGACCGCTCGATGCGCGTCTGGATCGACAATGAAAAGCTGCGCAAATACGAGCTCACCGCCGCCGATGTCCTCAACGCCTTCAGCCAGGATTACGGGGAGAGCGCCGCGGGGTACATCACGGGCTCCCGCAGCGAATCGAATGTCCGCATGATGGGCGAGGCTTCCGCGGCCAGCGAGATCGGCAACATGCTTATCGGCTGGCGGGGGCCGGCCCGCATCATTGATTCGAATATCCGTCTCCGGGATGTCGCCTACGTGGAGGACGGCCTCGCCGATCCCCGGACCTTCTCCCGCTCCAACGGCAAGCTCTCCATCGGTTTTAGCATTCAAAAGCAACAGCAGGCCAATGAGATTGAGACGGCTGACCGCGTCAAGAAGGTCATCGATGAGCTCAACCCCACCCTGCCGCCGGGCATGCATCTCACGGTGAACTTCGATCTTACCCAATTCACCAAGGACGTCATTCATGAGACCGAAGTCACGCTTGTAATCGCGGGCATAGTCACCGGGCTGGTCTGCTGGGCCTTCCTCGGCTCCCTCACCGCGACCCTCAACGTCCTCATCTCGATCCCCACCTCGATCATCGGGTCGTTCTTCTGCCTCTACGTCTTTCACTTCACGCTAAATTTCTTCACCCTCCTCGGCCTCTCCCTGGCCGCTGGCATCGTGGTCGATGACGCCATCATGGTGTTGGAGAACATCACCCGCCACCATTCGATGGGGAAGACGCTGCGGGGGGCGGCCCTCGACGGCGCGCGCGAGATCACCTTCGCCGCCGCTGCTGCCAGCTTCACCCTGGTCGCCATCTTCAGCCCCTCCCTCTTCGTCGGCGGAACGATGGGGATCTATTTCTACAACTTCGGCCTCGTCCTCTCGTGCGCCGTCCTCATCTCCCTGCTCGAGTCGATCACCCTCACCCCCATGCGGTGCTCCCGCTTCATGCACGAGGAGAAGGAGAATGCCTTCACTCGCACGGTCGACTCCCTTTTCGCCCGCTTCGCCAAGCTTTACCGCAGGCAGCTGAAATGGTGCCTCGACAATCCACTGAAGATTCTCGCCGTCTTTTCCACCCTCTTCATCGCCACCCTCTTCGCTTCCTTTTCCCTCTTCCCGAACATCGAGAAGGAGATGGCCCCCTCGCAGGACACCGGCACCGTGGTGATGCGAGTCCGCCTGCAGCCCGACGTCTCGCTGGAGCAAGCCTCCCACTCCCTCGTCCAGCTGGAGGACTTCCTCCGCTCCCAGCCCGAGGCCCGGATCGTCACCGATAGCATCGGCGACGGGAGCGATGTCTCCACCGCCCAGATTTTCATCACCCTGGTCGATCGCTCGCATCGGGAACGGCAGCCTGTGATTATCGATCGGTGGCGGAAACAATTGAACGCGATGCAGGGGTTGCGCATTCAGATCATCGACCTCTCCCAGAGCGCCTTCAGCACCAACCGGGGGACGACCCTTGAGATCAGCCTGCAGGGGCCTGATTATACCGTGCTTCAGGAAAAATCGGAGGAGATCATCGGGAAGATGCGGGCTTCCGGGGAGTTCACCGATATGGACACCAACACGAACAGCCCCGTGAAGGAATACCGCATCGCCCCGGATCGCCAGGCCGCCGCCCGCGCCGGCATCAGCGTCCAAACCATCGCCCAGACCATTACCGCCGCCACCGCCAGCGTCCGGGAGGGATTCTTCACCAACGGCGACCGTCGTTACGACGTTCGCATCAAGCTCCTTCCGGAACAGCTCCGCACCCCGGAGGATCTGCAAAAAATCCAGGTGCGGACCGAAAGCGGGGAGCTCGTCTCGCTGGGCGACGTCACCACCTCCTCGGAAAAGGAAACCTTCTCCTCGCTTAACCGCACCAACCGCCAGCGGGCCGTGACTCTCTACGCCAACAGCGCCACCGGCGTCGGACAGGGCAAGGCGATCGACGACGCCCTGAAACTCTGCCAGGAAACCCTTCCCCCCGGCTACCAGGCCTATCCGACCGGCTCTTCCGCCACCCAGAAGGACTCCTTCGGCATGTTCCCCGTGATGCTCGGCCTTGGCCTCCTGATCGCCTACATGATCATGGCGGTTCAGTTCAACAGCTTCGTCCATCCCACCACGGTTTTCCTCGCCCTTCCCTTCACCTTCACCGGGGCTTTCTTCACCCTGCTGATCACCCACAGCACCTTCAACATCTACAGCGGTATCGGCATCCTCCTTCTCATGGGCATCTCGATGAAGAACGCCCTGCTTCTGGTCGAGTTCTTCAACAACCAGCGGCGTCAGTTCCACCTTTCCCCGCACGGGGCCGTTTACAATGGGGCTCCCATCCGTCTCCGCCCGATTATCATGACCTCCTGCGCCGCCATCGCCTCGGCGCTCCCGGCCGCCCTCGATCCCGGCCCAGGCATCGAGGTGCGGTTCCCCATCGCCGCCGTCGTCATCGGGGGAGTGATCATCTCCACGGCCTGCAACCTGCTAGTGATCCCCTGCGCCTACGTGATTTTCGCCCACATGGAACTTCGCCGGAACGCGAGCGGGAATATCTAGGAGCGCGAAACAGAAAAAGGGATTTGCCTCGCATTACTCACCAACTAACGTCGCATCGTGCTTCCGATCTGCCATCTCCACCCACGTCGCCTGACGCTCGCCCTGGTCGGTCTCGTGGTTTTCGGCACCGGAAGTGCCGCCATCCAGGCCGACGATGCTGCGGGTCAGGCTCCCGCCTCCCCCGCCGCTGCAACTGCGGCGGTCCCCCATCCGACGCTCGGGCCCACCGAAGCCACCCGAACGGCGACCGACTCTGCTGCCGCCACCGACCCCGCTCTTCCTCCCACTCCTGCCGAAGATACCTTCATCCCTGCCACCCGGGAGATGGCCACGGCCTCTCCCTTGCCCTCCGGCGGGCCCCTGCCTCTTCCTGCCGAGGTCAAGCCGCTGACCCTTTCGGACTGCTTTCGACTGGCCGCGGTACGCAGCGACACGCTCAAGATCAGTGCCCAGGATATTCTCATCGCCAAGACCCAGTGGTCCCAGGCGGTCGCGGGGCTCTTTCCCACCATTGCCCTGGCCAACAACGAGGCGTTCCAGAACCAGGTCCGGAACGGCCCCCGTGAAAGCAGCCTCAGCTCGCCCCTTCCGAACTATGTCTCGCTCCCTGGCGACAGTTTCCCGCTGCCCCTCTTTTCCGGGCGGGATTATATCTCGACCACCGGTGTCACCGCGATGCAGACCCTCTTCAACGGCGGACAGAACTATAACGCCATCGGCGCGGCCAAGCAGGCGATCGAAGCCAAGAAGGAGAGCCTCCGCTTCGCCTACCAAACCCTCTATCAGGACGTTGCCGCGGCCTTCTACCAGACCCTGAGCGACGCCGGAGAAGTCGTCATCCTCGGCGACATGGACCGGGATCTCGAGGCCCGCATCAACGAGATCAACCGTCGCGTACAGCTGGGCCGTTCCCGTCCGTCCGAGATGTTGCAGTCCCAGGCCGATCTGGCCGGAACCCGGGTTTCCCTAGAGCGTGAAAAAACCCTCCTCGCCACCGACCGGGAAATGATGGCCTTCTACATCGGTCTTCCAGCGGAGACCATCTATCTCGTTGACGAAAATCCGCTTCCCTCTGCGGAGAATATCGAGGTTTACCTGCGCACCCTCAACGTTCGGCCCGACATCCTCTTCCAGATTGATGCGATCCGGGTGGCGGAAAGAAACGTCTCCTCAGCCAAGGGGCAGCTGGCGCCGACCCTCACCGGACAGTTCGACTGGACGCCGCTGAACGATCCGAAGGGGACGCAGCAATGGATCGCGAGCTTCACCGCCACCCTCCCGATCTTCGACGGGGGCCTCATCATTGGCCAGATCAGCCAGCAGAAGGAAATCCTGCGCCAAAGCCGGATCAATCTGGAAAGCCTTCAGCGCACTGCTGACCAACAGATCCGCACCGCCTTCGTGAACTTCAACGGGAGCGTCGCCCAATACTTGCAAAACCTCCAGTACGCCGAATTCGCCGCCAGTACCTTCAACGCGGAACTCGATGACTATCGGCACGGCGCCACCTCGAATCTGAACGTCCTCGCCGCGCTGCACAACTATCACACGGCCCGGGAACAGCTCCATCTCGCCGATATCGACGCGCGGCTCAGCTTTATCAAGCTCCACGTGGCTTCAGGCAATGCCCCGACCGCGGCTCCGGCGACAGCCACCGCCGTCGATCCCAGCCACCCTCTCCTGGCGACGCCTTGAGCGCTTTGCCCGGACGCGGTGTACCCGATCCTTTGATGCTTCTCTAGTGTCCGTTTTCGCCTTCTAAAATGTAACCCGATTTAGTAATCCGGGGCTTGAAAATGGGAGCAAATGGGAGCGCTCAAGAAACTGCCAATCAGTCGCCGATGCCCATGGATAAAGGAAAAGAGCGTTGAGGACCACGTGAGATCAAATGGGAGTTTTTGCCCCAGTGCCGGTGTAAACGAGACGCTCTACCACTGAGCTAACTGCCATAAGTCTGTGATCAGGAAGCATCCTTTGGAATGGGCCGAGCCGCGGACGGTCGGCCGGGTGGTGATCGATTTCGATCCCGACTGGGACCATCCGATGGAGTCGGTGATCCGCTTTCACCCGGAACGCGCCGTTCCCTTCACGGTGAGCGATTTCCAGCTGGAGAACGACACCGGCGAAATTCTGGCGGTGGTGACGGGCAACTATCTCGCCCGCCGCGAGGTCCGGCTGCCCGAGCCGGTCTCCCTCCGCCGCCTGACTCTGCGGGTGCTGGGCACGCACGGCGCTTATCCTGTCGCCGTTTTCGGCATCGGGGTTTACGCTTGAGGGTGTCCCGCTGGACGGCTTGCGCCAACCGCCGGTTTACGACTTGAACAGGCTCCGGCCCGGACATCCCATGGAACTTCCGCAAAAGACGGTCCTGGCCGAGTCTTCCGAACCCTCCGGCGGAGGCGCGGTAAAAATCTACCGGGTGGGAACGCTCCGGTACACTGTGCGCGGGGTGGCGATCCTCCTGCTGTGGCTGCTCTGGGGGGATTTTGCCTTTTGTCTTTTCGAGAGCGTCCTGGGACGCTTCTTCTCGATCTATCTGAAGGATCTGCACGCCTCCAATGCCCTCATCGGCACGATGTCGGGGACTTTTCCCGGCTTGGCGAACCTGCTCTTTCTGCCCGGCATCAGCCAATGGAGCGACCGCACCCGCAGCCGCTTGGGGCGGCGGATTCCGTTCCTCTATGTCGCCGCTCCGCTCACCGCTATTTCGTTGCTCGCGGTCGGATTTGCTCCCGAGATCGCCGCGTGGTTCCTTTCACACGGTCTGCGCGGGATCTCAGCGACCCGCTTCACGCTGATTCTCCTCTGCCTTTGCGTCGCCTCCTATCACCTCTTCAACATGGTGCTGGTCAGCGCCTACAATTGGCTCCTGCGGGACGTGGTGCCGGAGGTCCTGATGGCCCGTTTCCTCTCGTGGTTCCGCATCGTCACCATGGGGAGCTCCTTTCTCTTTCTGTGGTTCCTCTTTCCTCTGACCATCGGCCATCGCCACGCGGTGTTTCTTTGCGTGAGCGGCTTCTATCTGGTCGCGTTCCTGGCGATGTGTCTCAACGTCAAGGAAGGCGTCCATGCGCCTCCTCCGGCTCCGGAAGAGCGGCCCGGTCTCTTGAAGTCCTACGCTCTCTATTTCCGCGAGTGCCTGGCGCTTCCGATCTATCGCAATTTCTTCATCGTCTATGTACTGGCGGTTCTCGGGCTCAGCTGCACCGACCTCTTTTACTCCCTCTTCACCCGCGACATCCTCGGTCCTGACGCGAATAGCATGGGCAAGGTCTTCGCCTGCGGGTACGCGGTCTCGGCGGTGATTTACGTTCCGATGGGCTGGCTGTGCGACCGGTTCAGTTCCTTGCGGGTGGCGCTGGGGGCTCTGATCGGATTGATGACGGTGGCGACGCTGGCCTGTTTCCTGGTCCACGACCGGCCAAGCCTGCTCGCCTACACCGTGGCCTTCGCGATCCCCTCGGTCGGCTGGGCGCTGGGCTGGATGGCGACCGGCATGAAATTGTTTCCCGAGAAGAAATTCGGCCAATTCTTTTCCGTCTTGAACGTCTTCGGCTGCGGCTCGCTCATCATCGGCCTCTATCTCTTCGGCAAGGGCATGGACCTCATCCACAGCGACTACCGAATGGCTTTCTTGTGGAGCGCCGTTCTCTATGCGGCGGCCATCTACCCGATGCTGCTGGTTTATCGGGATTGGAAGCGTTACGGCGGCCCGGACCGCTACGTTCCTCCCGTTCCTTCCTCCTGATCGATCCCCTCTTATGCCACCCCGACCCTCCCGAGCGACCGACGAAACCATCCTCACCCTCGACCCTGGGGAACGGAGCCGCTTCAAGCGGGCCCACAACTTCGGTTTCAACACCTGCCATGCTCCCATTGTGATGCGGAGCGATGTGCAGGAGCAGATGACGCGGGCTCAGAAGGAACTGGGGATGCGCTTCTGGCGCTGCCACGCCACGCTGGGGGACGGCGTCGGCATCGTTACCCGGACCTCCCGGGGCCGGCTCGAGTACACGTTTTCCGGCCTGAAACGGATCCTGGACGCGGGGCTGCGCTGCGGGGTGAAGCCGTTCCTGGAGCCTCCTTCATGCCCTCGGCGCTGGCGCGGGATCCGCGCAAGACCATCACCCACTATCGGGGCATCACCAGCCCGCCGAAGAGCTGGAAGGAATGGGACGCCCTCATCGATCGCCTGATCCGCTTCCTGCTGGAAACATATGGCGCCGCCGAGCTGCGGCAATGGTACTTCGAGGTCTGGAACGACCCAATATCCCTTTTTGGGAGGGGACGAAGGAGGAGTATTTCCAGCTCTATCGGGTCGCGGCGCTGGCGATCAAGAAAGCCGACGGCCGCCTGCGGGTGGGCGGTCCGGCGACGGCCCGCGCGGCCTGGGTCGGCGATCTCCTCCGCTTCTGCCGGGCGACTCGGACGCCGATCGATTTCGCCTCGACCCATATCTATCCGTCCGACGTTGCCTTCCTCGACGCGGCGGAGGGGGATGTAAAATTGCTGGGGACCGATTACCTGCGGGACGCGTTCCGCGCCGTGCGGGGGGAAGTCGATGCCCATGACCGGCGGCTACCGATCTTCTGGGGGGAATGGAACTCCTCGGCGGGACCTTTGGCCGAGAATCATGATGCCTGCAACAATGCCGCCCTGATCTGTTCGGCCCTGGCGGGTATCGAGGAATTCGCGGATGGCAGCCTTTATTGGAATCTCTCCGATATCTATGAGGAGTGCCAGTATCACTTCGCTCCGTTTCACGGGGGCTATGGGCTCTACACTGTCGATGGTGTCGCCAAGAGCTCGGCCCGGGCCTTCGAGCTCTGGCAGGGGTTGGACGGAGACCGCATCGCGGTGCGCGGCCTGCCGGAGAGGGCCTCGCGGGGCGCCTTTGCCACGCATGACGGGGAGAGCGGCGCCACCGGGATCGTCTTATGGAATCATGCCGAACCGGGCCGGAGGAAGAGTCCCTGGAGGGTGACGCTGAATCTGGACGGCCCGCGTCCCGGCACGGTCATGCTCGATTCCGTCAGGCCGGGCCACGGCAGCGCCTATGAAACCTGGCTGGCGTTGGGAAGGCCGCTCAACCTGAGTCCGGTGGCGCGGCGGCGGTTGGAGGCTGCTTCCCGGATGGGGCGGCGGAAGTTGGCCGCCGATGGCAAGGGGAGGGTGAGCCTCTCCCTCGCGCCGGGTGAGGCCGCGCGGATCGCGGTGGCGCGGTAAGAGGCTCCAAGTCACCGCTTCCCGGCAGAGGGCGGAGCCACCTCCATCCGGTGCATGCGGCGGTAGGCGGCGGGGGGAAGGCCGAGGCGCGCCTTGAAGACGCGGGAAAAGTGAAACCGATCGGTGAAGCCGGCTTCCTCGGCGATCTGGTCGACGCTGCGCGGGCTGGCGGTGAGCCATTGGGCGGCGAGGGAGACGCGCCGCTCGAGGCCGTATTGGGCAGGGGTCAGGCCGACGAGGTGACGGAACCGCCGGATGAAGTGATCGACGCTGAGGCCGCAGAGGCGGGCCAGGGCGGCGTTGACCGGGGGATGGGAAAGATTCCGGTCGATCGATTCCAGGGCCGGGCCGATCTCGCTGGCGTCGGTCAGGGAGCGGAAGCAGGCCTCGCGCCCCGCCGCAGGAAGATTTTCCATGACGAAGGCGACGGCGGCCTGGGCCAGGGCGGAGGCCCAGCCCAGCGTGGCGAAGCTGGGCGGCTCCCGGAAGCCGTGCCTCCAGCGCCGGGAGAGGCTGTCGAGCGCCGGATCGGACGACAGCCGCCGGGGTTGGTCGAAGACTTGGCGCAGCAGCGAAGGGGGAAAGCCGGTGACGTAGAAGTGGATGAAATCCTGGGTCAAGGGCCGGACGGTCTCGGTCTGGAAATGGACCCAGGCGGGAATCACGTAGAGACGGTCCGGCCGCAGGGACAGTCGTCGGCCTGCGTGGATGATCGAGCCGCCGGAGCGATTATTGACATAGAGGCGCCAGAACGGGCTCTGCAAGTCGTAATGCCAGGAGAGGTCGATCGGCTGCCGGCGCGAGATCGCCAGATCGATCCGGCTGCGCCGCAGGATTTCCTCTACCGGTCCCGCCGGGCTGGCTCCGATCTCCATGCACGGAAATATGCATGGAGATCGGAGATGATCCATTCCAATCCCGCCGAACGCGGAATTAGGAGGCCGCTTTACGGGCTTGGCTGCGGAAGAAGCCTGGCACCTCCAGGAGGAGGCGGCCCTTTCGCAGCGGCAGGACGAAGGTTCCGTCCGCCGCGCGTTCCAGCCGCGCGCCGGTTTCGAAATCGACCACCTCGGCGGCGGGAAGGCGGAGCGCCTCTCCGGCGAAGGAGGACCGTTCCTCGATCATGTCGATGTCGAGCGCCTTCCGGGTCGGGATGTAATGGAGGAGCGTCAGGATCAGGTCCTTACCCCGCCGCCGGGGGACGCTCAGGATCGTGTTGGGCAAGCCCGCACCGAAGGGGGCGGGCCCGATCAGCCGCCGGATCGCCTCGAGGCAGCCGTCGCGCACCGCGATGTTCCCCGACTGGCGGTATTCCTGGAAGATCGGGTCGGCGAAGTAAACGAAATTCCTGCCCCCGACCACCGCCGGATGCCGGTCGGCGCGGGCCCGGGGCGGGGTCTGGAAGTGGGAGGAAAAGGTGAGGTCGTTGCGTTTGAAATAGGGAAGGACCCGCTCCACCCAGACCGTCGCACCCCGGCCTGCTTCCACGTTCTCGCCTGGCAGGTAGACCACCCGGTCGCTGCGGGAGAGGGCGGGGGAGAAGGCGGCCTTGGCGCGCCAATAGGAGGGAAAGAGCTCGACCGTTCCCGTCCACCGCAAAGGCACTCCCGGCACCGCACTCTTGCCGTCGGCGCCGAAGCCGCTGCGGCCGGAGAGGAGAATCTTTCCGCCCTGCGCCATGTAGCGGGCCAGACGCTTCTCCAGCGCCGGGGTCAGGATGATGCTATCGGGCAGGAGGAGAAGGTCGTAGCCGTCGAGAGCGCTGGCGTCGTCGACCACGACGGAGTCGTAATGCGCCTCCTCGCAGATCTGCACCGCGCCTTCCAGCGCCTTGTTGGTGGAAGTGGAATCGATGTCGGGACTGCCGGGGGCGACAATGCCGATCTGCGGAAGGGTCGCCGATCCGGCGTAGAAAGGTTCCGCCTTTTCGCATTGTTCAAAGACGCCGCCGATCAGGTCGTAGGCGCCCGCATCGAGGCGGCCCCGAGGAGGCAGTTGATCGCCGATCGAGTTGGCCCCGCCCAATGCCTGGGAGCGGAAGCACTCGTATTCAAGCGCGGCGGCCGGCTTCAGGCCGCCGAAATCGCCCCACATCTTCTGGAAGCGTCCGGTCATGCCGAGCCACGGCTTGCCCCAGCTGCCGAAGGCCCGGGCCAGGCGGGGGAAATGCTGGTAGCCCCAGAAGCCGGAGGGGAGTGACTCCAGCTCCCAATGGGTTTGCAGCCTGGTCCGGCTGCGGACTCCCGCCGAAGCATCAGTGAAGATCGGGTTGGGCGAGTTGTAAAAGATCGTCGCTTCCTTCCGCAGGCCCTGGATCAGCCGGGTGAAGCGACGGCTGAAAGCCTCCTGGCCGAGGGTTTGGAATCGTTTTTGGGAGGCTTGGTCGTGGCCCAATAGGTTGTGCTTGGTCCGGAACTTCACGCTGGCTTCGCTCCAGCAGGCGGCATCGTCGAAGAAGACGATGTCGAAGAAGAGGCCGTCGACCTCGTAGCCCGCCAGCAGTTCGCGGACGTGGGCCTCGATGTAGTCCTGGTAATCGGGGTGGAGGAAATTGTTGTACTTCCATCCGCCCGGTTGGAGCGGCTGTCCCGGATCGGCGTTGGCGCAGCGGGCGAAGTTCCCGTCAGCGCGCATCTGACGCCATTCGGGGTGTTTGTCCGCCACGTCCTCCTCCCAGGCCACCGTGGTGTAGATCGGGGCGCGGATGCCCTCGCGGTGGAGCGCCTCGATCATCTCGCCCAGTAGATCGCGCCCCTTCAGCGCGGGGTGGGCCGTGCCGGTCCGGGTCGGATAGTAGCATTGCCCGTGGTGGCATTTCGCGAACACGGTGACGCTGTTGACGTGGGCCTCTTTGAAGGTCTTGGCGAAGGCCCGGGCGTCGAACTCGGAAGCGACGTCGGGAATGAAGGGGGACGTGTGGAAATCGAGATGGACCTGGCGCTGATGGGTGAGCAGGGGATGGAGGGGCATCCCCTTCACTCTAGGGAAGGGCGCTCCCGGGGGGTATGGATAAACCGATTCCAGTTATGCATATTCCCGACATTGCTGCTGCCAGGTCTTACTCCATTTCGCGCGAAAGTGTGGATGCGAAGACTTTGGCGGCGCTCGATCGCCGGAATTCGCTATACGGGAAAAGCTGGAGGAGTTTCGCCGCCAGGCGGAGACTCTCTGGCACGAAAAATGGCTGCTCTGACGCCGCTCTCTGCACAGGTGCCGTGAGTGCGATGATTTTCACTGACGGTTGCCGAGGCGGAGGTTCGGCGTAAATTTGTCAATGGAGGTTTCCGCTCGCTTTCCATGATTCCGGTCTTGCATCCGAAGATCCTCGACTGGTTCCACCGCAGGTTCGGGGCGGACGCGTTCACTCCGGGACAGGCGGAGACGATTCCCCATATCCTGGAGGGGCGGTCGGTGCTGCTCTCCTCCCCCACTGGCACGGGGAAGACGCTGGCCGCTTTTTTGGGCGTCTTCGATTGGCTCATCCGACGGCAGGAGCAAGGGACGATGCCTGCGGGAATCGTCGCGGTCTATGTCTCGCCCCTGCGGGCCTTGGCCTATGACTTGCAAAAAAATCTGGAAGAACCCCTTCGCGAGATGGGCCTCGATTTCGTTCGGATCGGCCTGCGGACCGGCGACACCTCCGCCAAAGACCGCGCCGCGCAGAAGCGCCGTCCGCCGCATATCCTGGTCACCACGCCGGAGAGCCTCCTCCTGCTCCTGAGCCAACCCCGCCTGGCGGAAGCGTTCCGGACCGTCCGCTTCCTGATCATCGACGAGCTGCACGCCTTGGCTGAGAACAAGCGGGGAGTCCATCTCCTCCTAAGTGCCGAACGGTTGGACGCGCTGGTGACGCCGGTCTCGGGTCCCCTGATTCGCGTCGGTCTTTCGGCGACCGTGGCACCCATGGAAATCGTTGCTTCTCTTCTCGCGGGAGGAGGGCCTCCCGCCCACATCGTTCGTCACGATTCGCTCCGCAAGACGATGATCGAAGTTTTTTCGCCTTTGCGAAAAGATCCTTATCCGCCCGCCGGATATACCGCCAATCGTGTCCTGGCGGAGCTGGCCCAAGTGGTGGAGCGGATGCGGACGACCCTGATCTTCACCAACACCCGGAGCGGAGCCGAATCGATTGGCGTCCGCCTCAAGGAATTCCTGCCTTCGCTGGCGGACCAAATCGAGGTCCACCACGCTTCCCTCGACAGGGAAATCCGGATCGAGGTCGAGGATCGGCTCAAGCGCGGCGAATTGCGTGCTGTGGTCTGTTCGGCGACACTGGAACTGGGAATCGACATCGGGTCGATCGACTTGGTGGTGATGATATCCGCTCCCAAGGGGGTGGCCCGAGCCCTCCAGCGCATCGGCCGCTCCGGCCATTCCATCGACCGGACCAGCCGGGGCCTCCTGGTGGCGACCAACATCAACGACCTGGTCGAGTGCGGGGTCACCGCCCGCCTGGCCGATCGGCGGGAGCTGGAGCCGGTTCGAATTCCCGAGGACAACCGGGACGTCCTGGCCCAGCATCTGGTGGGAATGGCCCTGGGAGGCGGCTTCACCCCCGATTCGGCTTTTGCGCTGATCTGCCGGGCATGGTCCTACCGCGGTCTGGACCGCGCGGTGTTCGACCGCGTCCTGCGCTATCTGAAGGGAGGAGGCGCCAGCCTGGAGGACGCCTACGCTGAAACGTTCGGGAAGGTGAGGGTGGACGAGGCGGGCTTCCTCGCCGTGCCGCGCCCCTCCGTCGCCCGCCAGTTCTACCAGAACGTCGGCACCATTGTTTCGGAAAGCATGGTGCAGGTTCGGTTGAGGAGGCGAAATCTCGGGCAGGTGGAGGAGAATTTCATGAAGCGGCTTGTCCCGGGCGACGTCTTCGTTCTGAACGGGCGCGCCGTCCGGCTGGTGAAGACCCGCCTGCTGACGGCCGAGGTCTCCGACGCCAGGAACGAGGTTCCCACTGTTCCGCGCTGGTATGCCCAGAAGATGCCCCTCGCCTCGGGATTGGCCCGGGAGGTCGTCCGGCTTCGGGCCCGGATGGCCGAGGAATTCGGCTCCGCCCCGCTTTCCCCGGCCGCTTACGACCGGGCGGTGGCCTGGTTGGTGGAGGAGTACAACTTGAGCTCCGTCAACGCGGAGGCCATCGCCCGGCAAATGCGGCTCCAGGCCCGCGTCTCGACGATCCCCGATGGAAGGGAGGTCGTTGTCGAGGTCTATCCGGAGCGGGAGCGGGTGAATTATTTCTTTCACTCTCTGCTGGGACGCTCCGCGAACGACGCCCTCTCCCGGATCATCGTCTGGCGGGTGAAGCGGCTGAAGGGAGGCAATGCGTTGGTCACCATCGACGATTATGGAATTCTTCTCACCCTGCGGTCGTTCCAGCGAATGGGGGAAGGGGAGTTGCGCTCGCTCTTCGTCCGGGAAGGGGTCGAGGACGATCTGCGCCAAGCGTTGAAGGAATCGGACCTCGTGAAGTGGCATTTCCGGGGCGTCGCGCAGACCGGCCTGATGGTCCCACGGCACCTTCATGGCGAGAGAAGGCCTTCCAAAGCGATGCAGTGGAGCACCGAAATCCTCTTCGAGGTCCTGCGGGTCCACGAACCCGACCATCCGCTGCTGGAGCAGGCCTATCACGACGCCACCCATGCCTTCCTCGATATCGAGGGGGCCTGCCGCTATCTGGTGGAGGCTGAACGGCTTCCCTGGCGCATCGTTCCGGTGGCACAGATCACCCCGTTTTCGTTCGCAATCTATGCCAGCGTGATCAAGGAAACGATGATGCTGGAAGATCCCGAAACGGCGGTGGAGCGCCTCTACCACGAAATGTATCAAATCCTGGAGAAGGATGTCCCGCGTGCGGCATGAGATCGCGCCCCGGGTCTGGCTCGATGCCGCCCCGGCGCTGTGGTTCGAGGAGTTCCGCCTTCTGGCGGTGGCCGATATCCATTGGGGCTATGCCCGAAGCCAGCGTACGCGCGGACGCCTCTTTCCCGAATGGGGGGATGATCGCATCGAGGCGCGTCTAAGGGAATTGATCGACGCTTATCGTCCCGAGACGATGGTCTGGTTGGGGGACGCTCTCCATACCCTCGACGGAAGAGAGGTGGCGGAGGCCTTCCTGGCCGGCACCTCTCTGCCGACCATCGTCCTGCGCGGCAACCACGATCGGGATTGGACCGGCGTCACGGGAAATAGCCATCGCGCGGGGCCTTATCTCTTCCACCACGGCGACCGGGACATGCCGTTGCCCGAAGGTGCGATCGAGGTGATTGGCCATCTCCATCCGGCCCTTGCCCTGAGCGACGGAGCCGGTCTTTCCCTCAAGATGCCGGTCTTGGTCCAAGGGCCGAGGCGCTGGATTGTGCCCGCCTTTTCTCCTTGGGCGTCCGGCGTGGATTGGAAGGGAAGGTTGACGTCCGATGATAAGGCCTGGGTGGTCTCCTCGCGGCGGATTTTTCCCTGGCGCCGATCGGGTTGAGACGCGAGGGACGATGAGAAGAGTCGCCTCCGGCCGCGAGCGGTTCATTTGGGATTTACGGGTCTTGGCTCAAGATCCTCTTCAGGGCGATCGCGGTTTTAGGAGCGAAATCATTCGCGTGATTATTGGCCACCACCCGAACCTGGTCTGCCTTCGCGGCCAGTCGGCAAATCTGTACGGATAGCTGCTTCAATTCCCGGGGATCATAAGCATAGAGGTGACGTTCAGCGGCCGAGTTTGCTTCCAGGTATTTTTTATTCCGGCCATGAAGACGGAGGTAGGCCAGACGGGGCTGGGTCACCTCATAGATAGGGGGCATGAGCTTCGCGCCAGGAATCCGGGGCATATCGACAATCACCCAGGTCAGGCCTCTTTCCCGAAAATAGGCCAATGTGGCTTCCTTCTGCTTTCCCCTTACCCAGGCCGCGTCCCGGAGTTCTACCGCCAGTCGATGGGGCTGCAAGGCCTTCGCCAGGGCATCCAGCTCTTGGAGTTGGTGACGTTCGGGGCCGAATCGGGGGTCGAGCACCAGGAGGAAGGCTCCCAGTCGGTTGGCCCGAATCAGCGGGGCGACGCCGTTCAGGAGGTAATCGAGCAACTTCCCGTCTTTGGCGGTTTTCTCCGGACTCTGAGAAAAGGCCCGATGCAATTTGATGTCGAAGAGAAAACCGGGCGGGGTCTCCCGGACCCACTTGGCGGTGGTCTCTTTCTTCGGCGTCGCATAATAGCTGGAATTGATCTCCACGGAATCGAACCGTTTGGCGTATTCCGCAAGCCGGTGCTTCGCAGGAGTTCCTTTCGGCGAGAGAAGTCCCACGTAAGCGTCATCGCTCCAACTTCCACAACCGACCTGTATTTTCGGAGGCGACGCTTTTTCCATCACGATGGCGTAAAAGATTGATAGGGCTGCTCGATCGATTAGCGATTTACTCCGTCAACCGGGGATCTCCTTCTATTGGAGTGGCGAGCCGTGATTGGCGGATTCAGGGCGCGGGAATTCGCGCCTCCTGAAACGTACCCGTGGCCAAGCGGAGTAGGATCAGGGAACGCCCTTCGAGGACGAGGCTGCTGCCCGCGCCGTGCCGTTCCGGGCCGCGGAAGCCGGTTTCCTCCACGGTGGTGAGGACTTCCTCCCATTCGACGTCGGCGCTGCCCGGCAGCACATAGGCTCCCGGTTCGCCGCCATTGTGGAGGTATAAGATGGCGGCTCCCTTTTCGGTCTCCCAGAGCCCGCCTCCCCCATAGCTTTTCCAGGCATCGCCATTCATGTAATGGCCCGCGGCATCGAACCAGATCATTTCCGGGAACGTTTTTTGGCGGAGTTCGGGCATCTCGCGGCGCAGATCGGCGAGCTTGGCGGTGAACTCGGTGAGGACCCGGGAGTCGCCTTCCCGATGCCACTCCAGCCAGGCCTGGGGGCCGTCCTGGCAATAGCCGTTGTTGTTGCCTCCTTGGGTCCGATAGCACTCGTCTCCCATGTTGAGCATGGGAACGCCGCGCGACAGATAGAGGGTCGCCAGGAAATTGCGCTGTTGGCGGCGGCGCAGGCGGTTCACGCCCTCATCGTCGGTTTCCCCTTCGGCGCCGCAGTTCCACGAGTTGTTGCTGTTGTCGCCATCCCGGTTCTCCTCCCCGTTCGCTTCATTGTGCTTCTCGTTGTAGGAAACCAAATCACGCAGGGTAAAGCCGTCGTGGGCGGTGACAAAATTGACGCTCGCGGCCGCGGTTCGCCGGGCGGGGCCATAGATGTCGGGACTGCCCGCCAGGCGCTGCGCCAATTCTCCGAGGCAATCGTGATCGCCTTTCCAAAACCGGCGCACGCAATCGCGATAGCGTCCGTTCCATTCCGACCAGCGCGAGGGGAAACCTCCCACTTGGTAGCCGCCCTCGCCGATGTCCCACGGTTCGGCGATCAGCTTGACCCTGGCCAGGGTGGGATCCTGGCGCACGGCGTTGAGGAAGGAGGAGCGCGGGTTGAAGACGCCATTAAGTCCCTCCCGCGCCAGAGCGGTGGCCAGATCGAATCGGAACCCGTCCACCCCCATCTCGGTGACCCAATAGCGGAGGCTGTCGAGCATCATCCGCAACACGAAGGGATGGGTCGAATCGGGGGTGTTTCCGCAGCCTGAGTAGTCATAGGTGAAGCGGTAGGCTTCCCCGTTCAATCGGTAATAGGAGCGGTTGTCGATGCCGCGCCAGGAAAGGGTCGGCCCCAGGGCGTTGCCCTCGGCGGTGTGGTTATACACCACATCGAGGATCACTTCGATGCCCGCCCGGTGGAGGTTCTTCACCATCTCCTTGAATTCGCGGACCTGTTCCTGGGGGTCGGAGGCTGCCGCATAGGCGGTATGCGGGGCAAAGAAGCCGAGGGTGTTGTAGCCCCAATAGTTGGAGAGGCCCTTGTCGACCAGGTAGCGGTCATGGACGAACTGGTGGACGGGCAGGAGTTCCACCGCCGTGACGGCGAGGCTTTTGAAATAGCCGATCGCGGCGTCGGAACCGAGGGCGCGGTAGCTGCCGCGCTCTCCTTCCGGCAAGACCTCCCAATTTCTCGAAAAACCCCGCACTTGGGCCTCGTAGATCACGATGTCGCGCATTGGGCGATGGGGCTTCTCCACGCCTTCCCAGTCGAAGGCGTCGTCGACCACGACGCATTTCGGCATAAAGGGGGCGCTGTCCCGATCGTCCGGCGTCAAGTCGGCCTCGGGACCGGCGTTCATTTTATAGCCGAAGAGAGCGTCATCCCAACGCAGCGGCCCGGAAGTGGCCTTGGCATAGGGATCGAGGAGCAGCTTCGCCGGATTGAAACGGTGGCCGTCTTCGGGACGGTAGGGCCCCTCGAGCCGGTAGGCGTAGAGCTGTCCCGGTTTCAGATCGGGGAAGAAGCCATGCCAGACATGGTTGGTGCATTCCGGCAGGGGAATGCGCGCCGTTTCCGGGCCATCGGCGCGGTCGAAAAGGCAGAGATGGACCCGGTCGGCATGTTCGGAGAAGAGGGTGAATTGGACCCCGTTTCCGGTCCAATGGGCGCCGAGAGGAAACGAACGACCGGGTTCGATCCGAAGAGTGCTTGCGGTCATGGGCACTACCATACTCCACTTAGGTCCTTGCGATAGGGGAGCGAATGCTTTTCTCCGCCTAGTCCGCGCTCCATTTAAGATCTTTGAGTCGGACCAGCTCAAAGTGGAAATATCCGCATTAATTCGCCCCTCGAACAGGGATTGGTCGCCAGCAATGGAGACTTCCGCTCAGGGAGCCGGCGAGCGATCAGCTCTGCAAGAAGGGCTCAGCGCCCCTTGCGCCGTTCTTCCGCCGCTCTTAGCTTAGAGGAGTGAGCTGGCAGGTTGTCCATCGAGGCGGCATCTATCTTCCCCAGGTCGATCTCTGGCTCGATCCGCCGTTCCCGGTGGAGCGGGCCTTTGTCTCCCATGCTCATTCCGATCATACCGCGCCCCACCGTCGGCTGCTCTGTTCGGAGGGGACCTCCCGGCTGATGGCGGCGCGGTTGCCGGGGAAGCGCGAAGAGACGGTGCTTTCCTTCGGCGAGCCGTATGCGCTCGATGCGGAGACGGAGGTGCGGCTCTGGCCTGCGGGCCACATCTTCGGCTCGGCGCAGCTCTGGCTGCGGCGGGAGGGGGAGACGCTGCTTTACACGGGGGACTTCAAGCTCCGGACCGGCCAGTCGGCGGAGGCCTGCGTGACGCCATCCGCCGATGTGCTGGTCATGGAGACGACCTTTGGGCTGCCGCGCTACCGCTTTCCGCCGACGGAGCGAGTGCTGGGGGAGATCCTCCACTTCTGTCACGACGCGCTCAATGACGGGGCTGTCCCGGTCCTCCTCGGCTATTCGCTGGGCAAGAGCCAGGAGCTGCTGAAGAGCCTGGCGGCGGCGCGGCTCCCCATCATGCTCCATCCGCAGACCGTGCGAATGACGCGGGTCTACGAGTCGCTCGGCCTCGCCTTTCCCCCTTACCGGGAGTTCGACGCCGGGACGGCGGCGGGGCATGTGGTGATCTGCCCGCCGCAGGCGAACCACTCCTCGAGGCTGCGGAGCCTCCGGTCCCGGCGCGTCGCGGCAATTACCGGATGGGCGATGGATCCGGCGGCGGTCTTCCGTTACCAGTGCGACGCCGCCTTCCCCCTTTCCGATCACGCCGATTACGACGATCTCCTCGAGTTCGTCCGGCGGGTGAATCCACGGCGGGTCCACACCACGCATGGTTTTGCCCACGAGTTCGCGCGGACGCTGCGGGCGCGGGGACTGGAGGCATGGGCGCTGGAGGGTGACAGTCAGATGGAGTTTCTCCATGCCGAGGAGGAGGTCTTGCCGGTGGCGGCCGAGCCCGGTTCACAGGGCATGCCAGCCGAGCCTGGGACGCTCGGCGCCTTTGCCGAGGTCGCTGAGCGGATCGGCGCCGCGCCGGGCAAGCTCGAGAAGACGGCGCTCCTGCGGGACCACTTCGCGGCGCTTCGGGGGGAGGCGCTCGCGGCGGCGGTGGTATTTTTCACGGGACGGCCCTTCCCGGCTTCGGACGGCCGGACGCTCCAGCTGGGCTGGTCGCTCCTGCGGCGGGCCGTCTTGGCGGTTGCCGGGGCGACGGAGGGCGACTTTCGCGCCGCCTACCGACGCTTTAGCGACAGCGGCGACACCGCCGAGGCGCTCCTCGCCGGTCGGACCGCGCCGCTGCCACTGCCGCTTGCCGAGCTGAAGACGTGGTTCTCCGCGCTGGCTGCGGAGCCGGGACCGGCGGCGAAGCTGGTCCGGCTGGAGGCGTTGCTGGGACGCCTTGCCGCACGGGAGGCGAAGTATCTTATCAAGATTATCACCGGCGACCTCCGCATCGGCCTCAAGGAGGGCCTGGTGGAGGAGGCACTGGCGCAGGCGGTCGGCCGTCCCGTCGAGGCGATCCGGGAGGCAAACCTGCTCGCGGGCGACCTGGCCGCGGTGGCCCTTGCCGCGACGGAGGGGCGCCTGGAGGCGCTCGAGCTGACCCTCTTCCACGCGCTCCAGCCGATGCTGGCGAGCCCGGAACCCGATGCCGCCGCGATCGTGGCTCGGCTCGGCGCGCCGGTCTGGATCGAGGAGAAATACGACGGCATCCGCTGTCAGATCCACAAGCGGGGGGAACGGGTCGAGTTCTTTTCCCGCGAGCTGAAGCGGATCACCGGCCAGTTCCCAGAGGCGGCGCAGGCGGTTGCGGCGCTGCCTGGCGAATGGCTGGCCGATGGGGAATTGCTGGCCTGGCGTGGGGAGCGGGCGCTGCCCTACGCGGAGCTGCAGAAGCGGCTTGGCCGGACCGGCGGGCCCGATTTCTTCCTTGGCGAGGAGATTCCGGTCTCGCTGCTCCTCTTCGATCTCCTCTGGCTCGATGGGACGCCGTTGCTCAAGCGGCCGTTGCGGGAAAGGCGCGCGGCGTTGGAGAGCCTGCCGCTGCCGCCGGGCGGTCTGGTGCGGCTCGGCCCCCGGGAGTGGGCGCCGGGCGCGGACGAGGTGGAGGCAGCCTTCCGGCGGGCTCGAGCGCGAGGCAACGAAGGGCTGATGGCGAAAGATCCGGAGAGCTTTTACACGCCGGGGAGGCGTGGCCTGGCTTGGATCAAGTATAAGAAGACCTCCGCCACGCTCGACGTGGTGGTCGTCGGCGTCGAGACAGGGCACGGGAAGCGCCGCGAGGTTCTCTCCGACTATACCTTCGCAGTCCGTGACGAGGCCACGGGGCGTCTCCTCACCGTGGGGAAGGCCTATACCGGCTTGACCGATCGGGAGATCGCGGAGATGACCGAATGGTTCCTGGCGCACACGATCGAAGTGCGCGGGTGTTACCGGGTCGTGGCGCCCGAGGTGGTGATCGAGGTCGCCTTCAACAACATCCAATCGAGCGGGCGTCACGCCTCCGGCTACGCACTGCGTTTCCCCCGGATCATCCGTCTGCGGCGGGACAAAACGGCCATCGGGATCGACACTCTGGAGACCTGTCGCCGGCTGGCCGAGGCGCAGATAGCCGCCAACGGGGGAATTCCGTGAGGTTTAGTAGCCGGCGGGGGTGGGCTGGGCGCTGAGGAACTCGTAGCCGTGGCCGGTCACGTTGAAGTTGATCGGATGAAGCGCGGCCTGGTATTCGTCCCGGACCATGGTGCTGGGCAGCTCGGCGAAGATGCTGCCGATGTCGAGCTGCTGGCGGAAGAAATGGGAGGAATTCACCGCCGGGGAGAAGTAGGTGCGCAGGTTGAATCCGGAGGCGTCGGCATCGCCGTTCACGGGGGCCTGCGAGGAGATGGTCACGGTCTGGGGATAATCGCGCAGGGTGGTGGTGGGGAAGCCGGCGACCCAATTGCCGCCCGCATCGGCGACCACGGTCTCGGTGCCGACCTCGGCGCCGCCGGCGGAGAAGATCTCGATCGTCAAGGTCGATCCCGGGTCGGCGGAGCCGCTGTAGAGGGGCATCAGGGAGATCAGGGGGGCGACATACCGGTACTCGGGCGGCACATAGTAGGGACCCATCCAGCGGGCCATGACGGCGTCTGCCGCGTCCTCGGCGTTGTCCGAGACGGTGAGGGTAGGGTCGGTATTGTCCAAGAAGGTTTGCGTCAGGAGGCCGTCTCCCGGCAGGGAGAAATTCTCAAAGGTGTCGGCGAGGAAGCTGAAGACTTCCGTGTTGACGGTGGCGGTGTTGTTGGAGAGACGGGGATCGACGCCGTTGGTGCCGTCGTTGGCGACGGTGGCCACGTCGGCGATCGTCCCCATGAGGAGGGAGCTGGTGGGGAGCTGGACGGTGACCTGGAGCTTCACGTCCTCCAGCCCGACGCCGAGGAAGACGCCCGACAAGGCCGAGGTGCCGGCGCCGGTCCAGGTGATGGTCCGGGTGGCGGCGTCGTAGACGCCGCCGTCGCTGGCGGAGACGAAGTCGACGCCGACCGGGATGACGTCGGTGACAGTGACGCCGGTGGCATTGCGGTAGCCGATGTCGGTGACATCGAGGGTGTAGGTGAAGACGTCGCCGAGCCGGACCTGGTCGGTCGAGCTGGCGACGCTCACCGCCATGTCGGGGGAATCGGGGACCGAGATGGTGACGCTGGCGCTGTTGTTGGCGGGGGTGGGATCGTTTCCGCTCAAGGTCTGGTTGAAGGTGGCGCTGGCGGTGTTGGTCAAGGTCGTGACCAGCGGCGGGAGTGGCGCCACGATCTGGACCGTGACCTGGACGCTGGTGGTGCCGCCGCCGCCCGCCAGGGTGCCGAGGTTCCAGGTGACGACGTTGGCCGTATCGGTCCCGCCGCCGGTCGCGGAAATGAAGGTGGCCAGGACGGTGTCGATCGGATCGGTCAAGACGGTCGCGGAGGCGTCCTGGTCGCCGACGTTGGTGACGGTGATGGTGTAAGTCACCGGATCGGTGCCGTTGGCGGCGGGGACTGAGGCGGTCTTGGTCACCACCAGATCGGGGGTGGCGTCGACGGTATCGGTGTCGGTCGCGGTGTTGTTGGCGGGGGTGGGATCGACGTCGCTCTGGGTGACGGTGGCGGTGTTGACCACGGTCTCGGTGGTGGCGGCGACCACGGCGGGAAGCGCCACGGTGACGGTGACGGACGACGAGGCGTTGACCGCCAAGGTGCCGGTGAGGGTCCAGGTGACGGTGCCCCCGTAGCTGACTCCGCCGATCACGGTGCCGCCGGTATAGACGCCCCCGTCGTCGGCGCTGGTGAAGATCTCGGTGGAGGGGAGGGTATCCACGATGACGACGTCGGTCGCTCCGGCGGTGCCGCTGTTGGTCGCGGTCAGGGTGTAGGTGAAGGTCTCGCCCGGAGTGACGGTGGTCGCGCCGTCGGTCTTGGTCAGCGAAACATCGCTGCCGACCACGGTGACAGTGGCCAGCGGGCTCGCCGTGGTGGTGATGTAATCGTCGGGCGAGCCACCCGCGCCGCTGGCGTCGGTCCGTTCGCCGGCGAGATTGGGAAGCGAGGTCCAGGTGGCCTGGGCGGTGGGGTTGAGGGTATTGCCCGCCGCCCCGTAGGTGCCGCCGATCGTGGAGGGATCGGTGCTGACCTGCACGGTATAGGTCACCACCACGGTTCCGCCAGCAGCGAGGTCATAGGTGCCGGTGAGGCCGGCGCCGCTGCCGGTGAGGGCGGCGGCGGTCTCGGTCGTCGCTCCGGTCAAGGCCGTGCCGGTGATTCCGGTGATGGTGAGGGCGCTCGGCTCGGCCAGGGTGAGCTCGGTGTCGTAGGCCTCCGAGGTGCCGGTATTCGTCAAGGTCACCGTGTAGGTGATGGTATCCCCGAGATGGGGCGAGGAGGTGCTGACGGTCTCCCCGATGGTGATCTGGGGCTCGACCACGGTAACGGAGACTGTATTGGAAGAGGCGGTGGCGTCTACGGAGTCGTGATAATTGGCGGTGACGGTGGCCGAATTGGCCAGGGTGGTCTGGGAGCCGGTCAGGCCGACGTTCCCGGCCACGTCGGCGACCTTCGCATCGTATTGCAAGACCACCGCGCCGGTCCCGGTGGTGCCGGTGGCGGCGACGACGACATCGGTCAACACGAAGGTGACCGTGTTTCCCGATGAGGTGACGGCGAGGCTGCCATAAGTGGCACCGGAGAAGGAGGCGGAGTTGGCCACGTAGCTCAATCCGGAGGCGAGGGTATCGGTGAAGGTGAGCGAGGCGGTTTCGCCTTCTTCCAGATTGCTGGTCAATGAGTAGGTCGCCACCTCGCCGATGGTGAGATTGGAACCGGTGGTATTGGTATCGGAGGTGGTGACCAAGGCCTTGGTGACATCGACGGCAGCCGCCGTGGTGAAAGTGGCGGAGTCGGTCGGCAGGCTGGTCTCGGAGCGACCGGCTTCGCCCGGCAGGCTGTACTCCCGGGTCACTGCGACGGCGTTGGTGATCGTGCTGTCGGGCGCGGTGGTGGCCTTGAGCGTCGCGGTATAAGAGAAGGTGGCGGAGGCGCCCGCCGCGATGCCGCCGGTGCTGTTGTCGGCGGTGAAGGTGATCAGGCCGGTGCCGGAATCGTAGGCATAGGTCCATCCCGTTGGTGCAGTGACGGCCAAGGTGGTGGCGTCAAGGTTCGGGTCGAGGGTGCTGGTGAAGACGGTATCCCAGGCCGTCGAGGTGCCGGTGTTCTTCAGGGTGTTCGTCACCGTCATCGAGTCGCCCGCGTCGGCCGCGCTTCCCGAGGTCGGCGCCACGGTATCGGTGGTGATCGTGAGCTGGGGCTCGACCACGGTGACGGAGACGGTATTGGAAGAGGCGGTGGCGTCTACGGAGTCGTGATAGTTCGCGGTGACGGTGGCCGAGTTGGCCAGCGTGGTCTGGGAGCCGGTCAGCCCGACGTTCCCGGCGGCATCGGCGACCGTCGCGTCGTATTGCAAGACCACCGCGCCGGTCCCGGTGGTGCCGGTGGCGGCGACGACGACATCGGTCAGCACGAAGGTGACCGTGTTCCCCGACGAGCTCTCGGTGAAGCTGCCATAGGTGGCGCCGGAGAAGCTCATGTTGCCGTTATAGGTCAATCCGGCGGCGAGGGTGTCCGTGAAGGTGAGTGTGGCGGTCTCGCCCTCTTCGAGGTTGCTGGTCAGCGAATAGGTTCCGACTTCGCCGATCGTCAGATTGGAACCGGAAGTATCGGCGTCGGAGGTGCTGACCAAGGCCTTGGTGACGTCGATATGCGATGCGGTGGTGAAGGTCGCGGAATCGGTCGGCAGGCTGGTCTCGGAGCGTCTCCCCGTCTCCCCTTGTTGAAGGGTATCTTCCTGGGTCACCGCCACCGCGTTGGTGACGGTGGTATCGGGTGCGGTGGTGGCCTTAAGCGTCGCGGTGTAGGAGAAGGTGACGGAGGCCCCTGCCGCGATGCTGCCGGTGCTGTCGTTGGCAGTAAAGGTGATCAGGCCGGTGCCTGAATTGTAGGCATAGGTCCATCCCGTCGGAACGGTGACGGCTAGGGTGGTGGCGTCGAGGTTCGGGTCGAGGCTGCTGGTGAAGACGACGTCGTAGGCCGTCGAGGTGCCGGTGTTCTTCAGGGTGTTCGTCACCGTCATCGAATCGCCTGCGTCGGCGGCGCTCGTCGAAGTCGGTGCCACGGTGTCGGTGGTGATGGTCAGTTTCGGCTCGACCACGGTAACGGTGGTGGAAACGGTCGAGGAGGTGGCATCGACGACGCCGTCCGAATTGTAGTCGGCGGTCACATAGGCCGAGTTGGTCAACGTGGTCTGGGTGCCGGTTCCGACGTTGCCCGCCACGTTTGCCACCGAGGCTTGGTATTGCAGCGTGACCGTTCCGGTTCCGACCGAGGTGGTGGTCGGAACCTCGACGCCGGTCAGGGTGAAGGTCACGGTGGTGGTCCCATCGCCGTTGGTCACCGCATTCGCCGTGAGCGCGCTGTAGGTGGCTCCGGAAACCGTGGTGGAGACGCCGGGGATATAGGTCAATCCGGCGGCCAGCGTGTCGGTGACGACCAGCGTTCCCGTCGCTCCCTGTTCGAGGGTGACCGCGAGATCGTAGGTGCCGACCTCCCCGATGGTGAGATTCGAGCCGGAGGTGTCGCTGTCCGAGGTCGAGACCAGCGACTTGGCCACCGCCAGCGAATCGGCGGTGGTGAAGGTGTCCGAGGCGGTAGGGCCGCCCTCGTTCCGTCCGGTCCCTCCCTCCAGGGTATAATCCTGGGTCACCGCGACCGCGTTGGCGACCACGCTGCGGGGGGCGACGGTATCGAGCAGCGAGGCGGTGTAGGAGAAGGTGACCGCCCCCCCCGAGGCGATGCCGGTGGTGTTGCCGGCGGTGAAGGTGATCTTGCCGGTGCCGGGGTCGTAGGCGTAGCTCCATCCCGACGGCGCGGTGACGGCCAGCGTGGTGGCGTCGAGGTTCGCGTCGAGAGTGCTGGTGAAGACCACCTCCCAGGCCGTCGAGGTGCCGGTGTTCTCCAACGTATTCGTCACCGTCATCGAGTCGCCCGCGTCGGCAGCGGTCCCCGAGGTCGGCGCTACGGTATCGGTGGTGATGGTCAGTTTCGGCTCGACCACGATGACATCGACCGTATTCGAAGAGGCGGAGGCGCTGACGGAGTCGTGATAATTGGCGGTGACAGTGGCCGAGTTGGCCAGCGTGGTCTGGGAGCCGGTCAGCCCGACGTTTCCGGCGACGTCGGCTACTTGCGCATTATATTGCAAAACCACCGCGCCGGTTCCGGTGGTGCCGGTGGCGGCGACGGTGACATCGGTCAGCACGAAGGTGACCGTGTTCCCTGAAGTGCTTTCGGTGAAGCTGCCGTAAGTGGCGCCGGAGAAGGATTCGGAATTGGCGACGTAGGTCAATCCGGCGGCGAGGGTGTCGGTGAAGGTGAGCGTGGCGGTCTCGCCCTCTTCGAGATTGCTGGTCAGCGAATAAGTCGCCACCTCGCCGATCGTCACGTTGGAGCCGGCGGTATCGGCGTCGGAGGTGCTGACCAGGGCCTTGGTGACATCGATATGCGACGCGGTGGTAAAGGTGGCGGAGTCGGTCGGCAGGCTCGACTCGGAGCGGCCGCCTTCGTCCGGCAGGCTGTACTCCTGGGTCACGGCCACGGCATTGGTGATCGTGCTCTTGGGCGCGGTGGTGGCCTTGAGCGTCGCGGTGTAGGAGAAGGTGACCGAGGCGCCCGCCGCGATACCGCCGGTGCTGTTGTCGGCAGTGAAGGTGATCAGGCCGGTGCCGGAATCGTACGCGGAGGTCCATCCCGTTACCGTGGCGATGACCAGGGTGGTGGGATCGAGGTTCGGATCGAGGCTGCTGGTGAAGACGGTGTCCCAGGCCGTCGAGGTGCCGGTGTTCTCCAGGGTGTTGGTCACCGTCAGCGAGTCGCCCGCGTCGGCCTTGGTGGTCGAGGTGGGGGCCACGGTGTCGGTGGTGACCGATAATTGGGGTTCGACCACGGTGATGCTCTCGGTCGAGGGGCCGGAGCTGGTGGTGACCGAATCGTGATATTTTGCGGTGACGGTGGCCGAATTGGCCAGGGTGGTCTGCGAACCGCTCAGGCCGACATTGCCCGCCACGTCGGCAACCTGCGCCTGGTATTGCAGCGTCACCAGGCCTGTCGCCTGCGAGCCGGTGGCGGTGACGATGACATCGGTCAACACGAAGGTGATCGTGTTCCCCGACGAGGTCTCAGCGAGGCTGCCGTAGGTGGCGCCGGCGACGACCACGTTGCCAAGGTAGGTCAACCCGGAGGCTAGGGTATCGGTGAAGGTGAGCGAGGCGGTCTCGCCCTGCTCCAGGTTGCTGGCGAGCTGATAGGTCGCCACCTCGCCGATGGTGAGATCGGGGTCGGTGGTGTCGGCATCGCTGCTGGAATAGAGCGTCTTGGCGATGTCGATGTGGGAGGCGGTGGTAAAGGTTGCCGAGGCGGTCGAGCCGTTCTCGTTGCGGCTGTTCGGGCCGCCTCCCTCGATGGTGTTCGATTGCGTCACCGTGGAGGTGACGCTGAGGATGGTCTGCGGGGCCAGGGTGGCGAGCAACGGCGCCTCGTAGGTGAAGACGATCGAGGTCGGGGTCAGGGTCTGGTTCGGCGCTGTGCCGACCAACGTCCCGGCGGCGATCTCGCCGGTGGTGGAGAAAGTGATCTCGCGGGTGGTGCTGTTGTAGGTCGCGGTCCAGCCGGTCACCGGCGTTCCGTTTTCCGTGACGGTGACGAGGCTGTTGATATTGCTGTCGGCCGTCTGTGCCGCCTCCAAGGCGGAATCGTCGAGGTTCGCGTCGACGGTGCTGGTGAAGACCGTGTCCCATGAGGGGGCGTCGCCGCTGTTGGTAAGGGTGTTGGTGACGGTCATCGAGTCGCCCGCGTCGGCGGTGGTGCCGGTGGTCGGGGCGATCGTCGGGGTGATCGTCAGGTTGGGTTCGACGATCGTCACCGTCTGGGAGACGGTCGCCGAGGTCGCCTGGAAGGCGGTGTCGTCGGTATTCGGGTCGTAAGCGGCCTGGGCGTAGGCGGTATTGGTGAGGGTGGTTCCGAGCAGGCCCTTGGCGAGATTCGTCGGAGTGTTGATGACCTCCGCCTGATACAAGATGGTCAGGGTGTTGGTGCCGACGGAGGTGGTGACCGGGATGGAGACGTTGGTCAGGGTGAAGGTCAGCGTGGTGGTGCCGCTCGGGTTATCGGTCACCGTCACGGTGAAGCCTCCCTCGGTCAAGCCAGTCCCCCCCGTCACCGTCGGAGTAAAGGTGCTATCGTAGCTAAGGCCGATCGGCAGGATATCGGTCACCACCAGTTCCTTGGTGACTCCCTGTTCGAGGGTGACGACCAGTTGGTACGTCGTGCCTTCGCCGATGGCGACATCGCTGCCAGTGGTGTCGTTATCGTTGCTCGCGGCCAGCGATTTCACCACGGAGAGCGCATCGGTGGTGACGAAATAGTCGGTCGTGGTCGGCCCATGCTCATTGCGTCCCAGCGATCCCTCGAGGGTGTAATCCTGGCTAACCGAAAGGATGTTCGCCAGCGTGGTGTCGGGAGCGACGGTCGAAAGGAGGCTGGCTCCGTAGCTGAAGGCCACCGAGGTGCCGGCGGCGATTCCCGTGGTGCCGCCGGCGGTGAAGGTGATTTTGCGGGTGGTGCTGTCGTAGGTCGCGGTCCAGCCGGTGAGCGCTACGCCATTCTCGGTGATCAAGTTATCAACGTTCCCGTTGGTGGTCTGGGCGTTGATCAGCGCGGTGGCGTCGAAATTGGGGTCGAGCGAGCTGGTGAAAACGACGTCCCAGGCGGTCGAGGTGCCGCTGTTGGTCAGCGTGTTGGTGATCGTCATCGGATCGCCCGCGTCGGCGGTGGTGCCGGTGGCGGGGGTGATCGCGCTGGTGGCGGTGAGATGGGGCTCGACCAGGGTGATCGTCGTCGAGACGGTCGCGGAGGTGGCGTCGTACACGCCGTCCCCGTTGTAATCGGCTTTGGCATAAGCCGAGTTGGTCAGGGTCTGCTGGGCTCCGGTCAGGCCGACGTTCGTGGCGATATCGGCCACCGTCGCCTGATATTGGAGCGTGATCGAACCGGTTCCGACCGAAGTAGTCACCGGCACGGTCACATCGGTGAGAGTGAAGACCAGGGTGGTGATCCCGCCGGTGACCGACGAGGAGACGGCGAGGGAGCTGTAGGTGACTCCGGCCACTACCGAGTCGCTGCCCGTATCGTAGGTGAGCCCGGCGGCGAGGGTGTCGGTGATCTGGAGGGTCGGCGTCGTTCCCTGTTCGAGGGTGGTGACGATCTGGTAGGTCCCCACCTCGCCGATGGTGAGGTCGGGATCGGTGGTGTCGGGATCGGTGCTGGCGGTGAGCGCCTTGGTGATGGCGATGGCGCTGGGGACGGTGAGGGTCGCCGTTGAGGAAAGGGCGGTGGTGCGTTCCTGATCGGTGGTGACGGTCGAGCCGTCGCCGTCGACGTCGGTGCGCGCTCCGGGATAGGTGGTATAGGTGAGGTTGGCGGTGGTGGCGAGGTTCTCGCCCGGGAGGGTCGCGCTGGAGAGGGTGCCATCGATGGTTATGGTGAGGACGTCGCCGACTTGGAGGGTAAAGGGGGTGGTCGTGGTCAGAGCTCCCCCCATCAGCGAGAAATCGGCGGAGACGTTGGTGGAGGTCGTCCCGTTGACGATGGTGGCGGTGAAATCGCCGTTGGTGGTGAGGACGTCCGTGGGCAGGGTGTTGCTCAACGCGGTGTCGTAGGCCGCCGAAGTCCCGGTGCTGTTGTCGGCGGTGAGGGTGTAGATCACCGGATCGTCGGCGTCGGCGGTGGTCGCCCCCGAGTTGGCCGGCAGCAAGGTGCTCGTCAGGGCGACGTTCGGCTCGACCACGGTGACGCTGGCGGTGGTGGCGGCGGTGACGAAGACCGAGCCCGCGCCCTGGTTGTCGGTGACCGAGTTGGTCAGGACGGTCTGCGCGCCGCTGGCGCCGGAGTTCGTGGTCACGTCGAGCACCGAGGCCTGGTAGGTGATCGTGAAGGTGTTGTTGGTGGTGACGTTGTCGGGCGTGACGGTGATCGGGTTGAACTCGAGGTCGAGGCCGCCGCCTCCGTTCGTCGCGTCTCCCGTGTAGGTGGTCGAGGCCAGGGTCGGCGTGCTGCCGTTGAAATTGGTGGTCCCGATGGTGATCCCGGCGCTCGAGACGTAGGCCATCCCGTCGGGGAGGAGGTCGTCGATCTGGAGATCGGAGAGGACGCCCTCCGGGAGGGTGACAGTCAGCTCGTAGGTGATGATCTCGCCGATCGTCGCCAGGCCGTCGTCGCCGCCCAGGGAGGTGGTGACCACCGATTTCACGATCTCGACCGGGGTGACCTCGAGGGTGCCGGGCGCCTCGGCGGCATAATCGTTGAGCGCCCCGCCGACCCCGTCCGTGCCGGTCCGCTCGGCGGCGCTGGTGCCCGGCAGCGAGGTCCACTTCACCACTGCCGGATCGCCGATCTCCTGGCCCGGGGTGACGGTGTTGGCCACCGTGCCGGTGTAGGTGAGCTGGATCGATTCGCCGGTCGGGAGGTCGATCGTCGCGCCGGAGGTGCTTTCGAGGACATAGGTCCCGGCGTTGTCGACGATCTGGAAGGCGCCGGCCGAAACGACCGCGCCCGAGGAGAGCGTCACCGTGCTGCCGGTAAGGACGCCAAGCACGCCGCTCCCGACGGTGATGTCCGCGTTGATGGTGTCGGCCAGGGTGAGGTCGTAGGCCTCCTGCCCGCTGGTATTGGCGAGGGTAATGGTGAAGACCTCGGGGTCGTTGGCGTCGGGTGAGGTGGAGCTGGCCGTCTTGGTGATCGTCACCGCCGGTTCCTGGACGGTGAGGACCGGATTGTTCCCGGCGTCGGTCGCGCCGGTGGTCGGGTCGGTCACGGTGGCGGTGCTGCCGTCGTTCGGGTTGGTGAAGCGGACCTGCGCCGCGTCGGTCAGGGTGACGTTCTGCTGGTTCGAGACGACGTTGGTCACCGTGGCGGTGATCCGGATCACGAAGCTGTTGTTGGCGGTGTCGTTGTCGCTCGGCACCGTCGCGTTGCCGAAGTTGAAGGTGATCGTCCCGGTGGTGCCGCTGGGCGGGGCGGTGAAGCCGGTGGTGCTGTTATAGCCCGCGAACGATCCGCTGAAGGCTTCCGTGAGGAGCGAGCTCTGGTTCGTCCCGGTCCCGGCGGCGGTGATGACCTGATAGCTGTCGAGCTGGAGGCCGGTGGGCAGGATATTGTCGACGTCGAGGTTCTCGGTCACCCCCTCGGGCAGGTTGACCAGGATGTCGTAGGTGACCTGCTCGCCGATCACCACGCTGGCCCCGCTGGAGGTCGAGACGCTGGTCGCGCCGGTGGTCGCCTCGGAGCCGTCGATCCACTCCAGGTCGACGCCCGGGCTCTCCGCCGTGAGGATGTCATTGTCGCTGGCGGTGTAGTCGTCGACGCCGCTGAGGTCGCCCGAGCCGTCGCGCGCCCCGGTGGCGGTGCCGAGCGCTCCGGCGAGGGCGGAGCCGGTGGTGTTCGCGGTCGGGGCTCCGACCGTGCTGACCGGGGTGCCCGCCCCGTTGGCCAGGTTCTCCCAGGTCGCGGTGGCGGTGTTGGTGATGTTCTGGTCGGCGGGAACGGAGGTCGAGAGCTGGGCGGTGTAGGTGACGACGATGGTCGCCCCCTGCGACATCGAGGTGGCGGTGACGGTGAACGAGGTCGAATTCGAGGTCGAAACCAGCCCGGTCACCGTCCCGGTGGTGGTGACGGTGAAGCCGCTCAGGCCGGTGAGGAAGATCGGCAGGGTGTCGGTCAGGTCGATGTTGAAGCCGGTTTCGCCGGTGGCGCTGGCCTCGTTGGTCAGGACGACCTGGTAATCGATGGTATTGCCGGCGTCGGCGGGGCCGTTGGTCACTTCCTTGTCGACCGTCAGCGACGGCTCGACGATCGCGCTGGTGACGAGATTCGAGACGCCGAGCGCGGAGGTGGCCGCCCCGGTCTGCGCCACCGAGAAGCTGTTGCTGAGGGTGACACCCGCGTGGTCGGCAGCCGAGTTCGTCACCAGGGCGTTGAACTGGACGACGATGTATTCGGCGTTGGTGTCGTCGTCGTGGTTGGTGACGGTGCCGAAGTTGAAGGTGACGGTCTGTCCCGAGACGGTGGCGGTGATCCCCGACACCGGCGTCACCGCGGAACTGCTGCCGGTGATATAGGCGGCGGCCGCGGTGATGGCGCTGGCGGTCAAGCCGGAGGTCTGCCCGCCGTTCGAGACCAGGGCGACGTCGGCGGTGCCGTCCGCGAGGTATTCGAGGCCGCTGGGGAGGACATCGGTGAAGCTCAAGCCGGCGGCGGTTCCCTGCGGCACCTCCCAGACCAATTGATAGCGGACGATTTCCCCGATGGTGAGATCGGCGTCGGTCGAGCTCGCCTGGGTGGTGACCGCCTCGCTGGTCGAGACGATCGTCTTCACCGGAGTCTCATCGTCGATGGTGAGGGTGGTGGCGGCGGCGGCGGCGTAGTTATTGAGGACCGTTCCGTCGGCGCCGACGCCGCCCGCGCCGGTCCGCTCGGTGCTGGCGCTGTTGTAGCTCGAGAGGACGCCGGGCGATCCGGAGACGCTGGTCCAGGTGACGGTGGAGGTGTTGGTGATGACGTCGGCGGGATGGACCGAATAATCGAGCGTCCCCTGGACCACGATCGAGACGGTGGTGCCCGCCGCGATGTTGAGGGTGGTGATCGCCGAGAGGGTGTCGCCGACGATCTGGAAATTGGAGGAAGTGACCCCGTTGATGGTGGCGCTGACGATGGCGGCCCCGTCGAGTTCCGCCGGCAACGCGTCCTCGAAGGCCACATCATAGGCGGTGGGGCCGCCTGCCGCGTTGGAAATGGTGATCTTGTAATAGACCGTGTTCCCGGCCTGCTCCGCCGCCAGCGAGGAGGCGTAGGTGACGTTGTCGGTGGAGAGCTGGTCGGTGACGGTCAGGGCCGGTTCGACGACGTTGACCACGGCTGCAGTGGCGGCGATCGACTTGCTCACCGCCGTCCCCGTCGGATCGGGGGTCGCGGTGTAGGTGAAGCTCGAGCTGTTGGCCAGGGTGGTCCCGGCCTGGTTGCCGGTGGGGAAGCCGGTGACCGCCGCGTTGGTGTCGACGACTACCGCGCGGTAGACGATGGTGATGGTCTCGGCCACCGCGTTGTCGGTGTTGGTGTTGGTGATGTTGCCGAAATTGAAGGTCAGCAGGTTGCCGCTGCCGCCGCCGGTGTTGCCGACGGTGAGGTTGGCGGGCGCGGTGCCGGTGCCGATGGTGTTCGCCGAGGAGAGGCCCGACGAGTAGGTCACGCTATCGACCGCCACGAAGGCGAGCCCCGAGGCGAGGGTATCGGTGAGCGCGGCCCCGGCGGTGGTCCCCTCCGGCACGGTGACGGTGAGGGTGTAGGTCGCCTCCTCGCCGATCACCGCCTGGTCGGCCGCGTCATTGCCCGTCCCGGTGAACTGGGTGCCGGTGAGGACCTCGGTGAAGGCGGGGCTGGAGATGTCGACGATCGCGGTTGCGCTCAGGCCGTTGGGGACGAAGTTCAGCGCCGTGTTGGTGGCGATGGTGCTGGTGGAGCCGGCGGCGTAGATGTTGGCGTAGGCGGTGAGGGTCGCCGTGTTGGTGACGACGGAGGAGGCCTGCGCGCCGGTCGCCACCGCGAGGTCGTAGAGCGCGACGATCGAGTTGGAGCCGTTGGTGACCGCCGTTCCGTTGGCGTCGGTGCCCTGGCCGATCGAGCCGACGCCATTGGCCAGACCGGGGCTGGGCGCCTGGTCGAGCAGGGTGACAGTGAAGGCCTTGGCGGAGGCGCTCCAGGCGAGGGTGTAGTCGGCATTGAGGACCAGCTGGGTGCCGTTGCCGGAATAGAGGCGGAAATTGGTGGCGGTTACGAAGGCCGCCGCGTCGGCGTAGCTGCCGACGTAGCTGCTGGTCACGGTGTCGGTGAAGGAAACCTGGAAGGCCTCGCCGTGACCGGTGTTCTGGATCACGAGGGCGAAGCGGACCGTGTCGCCCGCGTCGGGGAGGGTGCCGCTGGTCAGCTCGAGGTCGCCGATCGCCTCGGCGTCGGCCTCGGTGGAGAGGTCGCCGCTGAAGGAGTTGTCGCCGCTGTCGATGTCGTCGAAGGTCAGCCCGCCGACCGTTCCGACGGTCCCGTCCTGGGTCGAGGCGACGACGCCCTTGTAGATGTCGAGCTCGGGCTCGTCGATCACCACCTGGACCAGGGCGTTGCTCACCGAGGTCTTGGCCGGGGTGAGGGTACCGTGCTCGCTCGATTGGACCAGGTTGGTCAGGTAGAGGCCGTCGGCGAAGGGGCTGTTGGTCGCGGTCACCGAGAAGAGGATGTCGATGAGCAGCGGGTTGTTTGAGCTGTTGTCGGCGGTGCCGAGGGTGAAGGTGAGCGAGTTGTCCGAGGCGCTGCTGGTGACGGCGACGCTGGCGTAGGGGGAGGTGGTGGCGTCCTGGATCGTGCTGGTCGGCCCGTAGGTGGCCCAGCCCGCGTCGGGGATGCCGTTGACGAGGTGGGTGCCGGTTGCCGAGATATTGCTCCCGCTCACGTTGACGTCGAAGCCGGTCACCTCGGTCGCGTCGTAGATCGGCTCCGGGATGAAATCGCTGAAGCTGAGGCCCTCCACGTCGCCGGTCGGGAGGGTGTAGACGATCCGGTAGGTGACGACATCGCCTGCCGTGATGTTGAGGTTCCCGTCGGAGTCCTCGAAGTCGGCCAGGTCGGTGTCGCCGTTGATGGCATAGACGGTATTCGTCACCGTGTCGGGGGTGATCGAGTAGTTGCCCTGCGAATTATCGGTCGGCGTTCCGCCGGTGGGGGTGAAGCCGACGGCGAGGGTGAGGACGCTTCCCTGGATCAGGGGGGTGGCGCTGATCGTATCGCCCGGATCGAGCGGGGCGTCGGTGCTGGCTCCGGAGGGGAGATCGCTGTAGCTGTCCTGGACCTGGGCCCGGAAGACGATGGTGCCGGTGGTGCCCCCGTCGTTGTAGTTCGTCAACGCGTTGGGGATGGAGCCGGTCGGGTTATTCGGATCGACGCCGCCGCCGAGCAGCATCGCGCTCTCTCCCCGGGTCGTCAGTTCGTTGGAAATGTCAAAGGTCAGCAGGGTCTCGCCGGTGCCGTTGGTCACGCCGATCTGGGAGGTGTCGACCGTGTAGTTGCTCGAATTCATCGAGCTGATGCCCAGGACGTATTGGTTGCCGTTGAGTTGGAGCGTCGGCGTCATGCCTCCGGCGGGATTCGCCGAATCGTAGGCGTAGAAATGGAGGCCGTCGGAAAGGGTATCGGTCAGGACCACGGCATCGAAGGCGAAGTAATCGGAGACCTGGAAGGCGAGGGAGATCTGGATGTCGTCGCCGGGGAGCATGGTCGCCGGATCGGTGCTGTCCCCTTGGGTCACGTCGACGAACGATTCCTGGACCGCGATCGATTTGGCGGTAATGGCATAGTAGCCGGGGTTGGTGGTGTTGGAGAGCGGCACCAATGCGGCCGGATCGACGTTGCTGGTAACGGTGGTGTTGATCCCGATCTCGACCGCGCCGTGGGCCGCTCCGGCGGGCGGGGTCCAGAGCGCGTCGCCGTAGGCCTGGGTGGTGACGGTCGAGGTGAGGGCGCCGTTGATGGTGGTGCCAAGGCCGGTGTTCGGATCGAGCACCGCGTTGCCGTTGGCGTCGAGGCGGGGGACGTAGAACTTGATGTCGACGGTGACGTCGTCGGTCGCCGTGGTGCCGGTGACCGCATTGGTCAGGGAGACCTCCACGGTGCCGCCCGGGGTGGTAGTGCTGGGGGTCTCGCCGAGGGTGTAGGCGAGCGCCGCGCCGGAGCTGTCGGTGACGCCGGTGACGCTGACGAATTGGGCGTTGACGCCGAGGGTGTCATAGATGTTGATCCCGCTCAGGGTCTGCCCGTTGGCGATGTCGAGGGTGAGCTGGAAGGTCTCGGGGAAATCGGGGCCGGTCGCGGTCTCGTTCTCCGGCCCGAGATAGCTGGTGGTCAACGTGGCCAGGGTCGAATCGACCGCGGTGGTGCTCGCTCCCGTGACCGCGCCGATCAGGGAGGGATCGGTGGTCGGATTGTCGAGGGCGTCGTTGCCGTACTGGAATTCGCCGAGCGCCTTGATCTGCAGCGCCTGGCCGACGTTGGCCAGATTGCTCAGGCTGACCGAGAAATCGATCTCCGCGCTCGGCTGCCCCGGGGTGAAGCTGCCGAAGGGGAGCTGGATCAGCATGATCTGATCGCCGTTTTTGTAATTGCCGTTGAGCAGCGAGTAGTAGGGGCTGGTGGGATCGGTGGTGCTGATGTAGATCGGGTTGCCGGAGGCGTCTTTGCTGTAGGGATCGAGGACGCCCTTGCCGTTGTTGGCGGCGTCGTTGAGGGTGAGGATCTGGTAATTGACCGCCTGGCCGAGGTAGGTCGGCGCGGAAGCGAGGGTGAGGCCGTCCGCTGTGACTGCGGGTGTAACGCCGGTCGCCGTGCCGTCGCCGCCCGTGACCGGGAGCGCCACCGCCACGATCGGGCCGAAGCCGGTCGTCGTTCCCGTGTTGCTGAACGTCACCGCGATCTGGGCGGTCTCGCCGATCTTGACCTGGGCCGGGGCCGCGACCGTCACCGTCGGCGTCGCGCTGTAAAGAATGCGGTCCTCCAGCGTCTCGGCCAAAAAGCGGCGCGGCGCCGTTTGCTTGGAGGCGGGACGCTTCGATCTCTTCCATTTGGAGAGAAAAGCGGAAAGAGGCATCTTATCTGGGAAATTGGAGATAAATCCCGGATTGATAAGTACTTTGGGATGAAACGGGTCAAAAAATGGATGGAGCGGGCTCCGCCGCCATTTTACCTAGTCTAAATCCTCCATAGACCTTTTGTGCGGAATCACCTTACATCTCCGATTGTAAGCGGTCCCTATAGGGGATTTCTGTCCGAGAAAGTGCATTTACCCGCATTCAATATCGGGGGTGAAGCGGGGAAGAGAGAGGAAGCCTGGCAGTTTTGGGTGCTCCAGACTGGAGGCTGGCTCCTCATTTTTCCGGCGATCCTGGCGGCGGAGTTCTATTTTCTAAATAGCTTCCGCTTCGCCCTCGTCCTCGCGGTTATCCGCGTCGCGCTCGGCTTCCTCATCACGGTGGCGCTGCAGCGCGCCTATCACCGCCTGCCATTGCGGACCATGAGTCCGCTCCGTCTCGGGGTCCACGCGCTCTTGCTTTGCGGCCTCGGCTCGCTCTGTGAATTCGCCGTCGGTTTCCCGTTCTCCGCCCTGCTCGGCCTGCCGGCCCCGGTGATGCACGGGGCGGCCTATCTGATCGCGAAGTTCCCCTTTTGGATGGTGCTCTTCGCGGCGTGGAGCTTCTGCTACTTCGGCATCACCCAGTGGCGGCTGCGGCAGGAATCCGATCTTCGGGCCAGCCGGGCGGAGAGCGCGGTCCGCCAGGTCGAGATCTCGATGCTCCGCTCCCAGCTCGACGCCCACTTTCTTTTCAACGCGCTGAATTCGATCGCCGCCTACGCTTCCGAGGATCCGGCCATGGTCGAGATGCTGGTCCATGCCATGGCCCAATATCTCCGCTTCTCCCTCACCCGCCGGGAGGGGAATGCTCCGCTGGGCGAGGAGATCGACGCGATCGAGAACTACCTCCGGATCGAAAAGGCCCGCTTCGAGGAGACGCTGCAATACACCGTGACCGCCACGCCCGAGGCGCGGTTGGTGCCAGCCCCCCTGCCGATGATCCAGCCACTGGTGGAAAACGCCATCAAGTATGGACGCAAGACCAGCCCCGGTCTCGTCCGCCTCGCCGTCACCGCCGAGGTCAAAGACGGGCTCCTCCGGATCGAGGTCGCGAACTCGGGCCGATGGGTCGACACTCCTCCGCCGGGAGCGACCCAGATCGGCTTGGTCAACCTGCGACGCAAGCTTGCCCTGCTCTACGGCGATCGCGCCGCGCTGGCGACCTTTTGCGAAGCGGGTCAAGTGCGTGTAACCTTGACCCTCCCCTCCGATGAAAGCCCGCATGCGCACCCTCTTGGTTGACGACGAGCGGCCGGCGCGAAACTACCTGCGCCGACTCCTCTCCGCCCATCCGGAGATCGAGATCGTGGGAGAGGCCTCCAATGTCACCGACGCCGCCCGGATCGCCAACGAGAAGCGCCCCGAGCTCCTCTTCGTCGATATCCAGATGTCTCCCGAGGATGGCTTTGCCCTGCTCTCCCGGCTCGAGTACGCCCCCCATATCATCTTCGTCACCGGCTACGATCACTACGCGGTCCGCGCCTTCGAGGTCAACGCGGTCGATTACCTCCTGAAGCCGGTCCGCCCCGAACGGCTCGCCACCGCGATCTCCCATCTCGACCTCGCGCCGAAGACTCCCCGCCCCGTTCCGGCCAAGGGCTTCCCCTTTCAGAACAGCGACGTGATCCTGATCAGCGAAACCGGGCGGCACCACGCCCTCCCCATCGCCCGGATCGGGGCGATCGCTTCCGAGGGCAATTTCACCCGTCTCTACCAGACCGACGGGGAGACCTTTTTCCTCCGACGCACCCTGGCGGAATGGGAGGCCCTCCTCCCCGCCCCGCCGTTTTTCCGGGCCGACCGGAGCCTGCTTTTCAATCTCTCCTTCCTGCGCGGACTGACCGCTTCGTCACGCGACGAAGCGCTGGTAAAAATCGAGGGGGTCTCCCACGAATTCGAATTGGGCCGGGCCGGGTTGACCCGCTTGCGCAAGGCGCTGCGAGCGAGTCGTTAAGGCGTGGAACTCTTTCGGGATAAGTAGATCCCCTAGGGAGAGGGAGGGTCGGGCCTGTTTCGTCCATTTTTCAGCCCGATTCGTCCCAAAGTGCTTAGAAGAATCCGATTTTTGCCCCAGCATCGCCCGCAATGCGAAAATCGGTGACTCCATCCCTGGCCCTTCTCTTTTTGGGAATCGGGCTGGGGTTCGCCGTGCTCCTGTCGGGCTGCGCCCAATACGACATGAGTAAGGATCTCCAGGGGGATTTCGAGGGCATGGTCCAGAATTACCGGAGCGAGGCCGATCGGCTCGACCAGCAGAACGGCAGCACCACCTATCGCGCCGCCGATCTTCCGGCGGTGCCAAACGATTTCCGGCCCGCCGGGCAGGAGCTGATCCAGAACGGTCTGGGGGAGGGAGCGGTGCCGATGAATTACGAGCTGGAGGATCTCTACGTGCGCGCCCTCCAGCATTCCTCGCAGATCCGGGTCTTCAGCGATGTCCCCTTGATCCGCGAGACCGGCAAACAGGAGGCCGCGGGCGATTTCGACACCCACGCCTACGTCGAGACTTCCTACGACAAGACCGATGTCCCCGCCGGCACGACCCTCACCACCGGCGGCCCCGATTATCTCCGCCAGACCGACGCCAGCGTCGAGGCCGGCCTGACCAAAAAGACGATCACCGGCACCGAGGTGACGGCGAGCGAAAAGGTCGATCACGTGGAGAGCAATTCGCTCTACTTCCTGCCCGATCCCCAGAACACCGCGACGCTTACCCTCAAGGTGGTCCAGCCCCTCCTCAAGGGGGCGGGCATCGCCTACAACTCGGCCACCATGCGGGTGGCTGATATCGACAGCCAGGTGGCCCGCGAGGAATTTATCCGCCAGGCCGAATCCCACCTCCTCGAGATCAACAAAGCCTACTGGTCCCTCTACCTGGCGCGGGGCCTCTATTTCTCCCGCAAGCAGCTGGTCGACGAGACCGCCGGGATCGTGAAGGAACTCGACGCCCGCACCGACGTCGACGCGGTGAAGCGCCAGCAGCTCCGCGCCAACGCCGCCCTGGCCGAGCGGAAGGCGAACCTGGTCCGCTCCGAAGCGGCGATCCACAATGCCCAGGATCGCCTGGTCGCGCTGATCAACGACCCGCAGATGGAACAGCAGATCAACCTCGAGATCATCCCCAAGGACGATCCGACCCTGATCGAGATGCCCGCCAACCTTCGCGACGCCGCCGAGGCCGCGCTCAAGGAGCGCCCCGAGATCGCCCAGGGATTTTACCAGCTCAAGGCCGCCGCGATCCGCGAGCAGATGCAGCGCAACGAGCTGCTGCCCACCCTCAACCTGATCCTCTCCGGAACGATGTCCGGCCTGAGCGGCGGCGACGAGGACGAGACAGCCTGGGGCAATCAATACGAGAAGGACGGCCCCGGCTACGAGGGTGGCGTCCGGGTCGACGTGCCGCTGGAGAACAACGAGGCCGAGGCCCGGCTGGAGCGGCGCAAGCTGGAGCTGCGCCAGGAATTCGACCAGCTCCAGACCACCATCGAGACCGTCCTGCTCGAGGTGAAGGTCTCGGTCCGCGAACTCCAGACCGCCTACCGCGATCTCCAGGCCAAATACAGCACCTATCAGGCGGCCAAGGAGGAAGTCGACGACCTCCAGGCCCGCAAGGATTACATGCTGGGCCCGCAGGAAGTGGCCGCGCCGACCTACTTCGAATATGTCCTCGATTCGCAGGACCGGCTGCTCAAGGCCAACGATGATTTCCTCGAAAGCCTCTCCACCTACAACGTCGCCATCACCAATCTCCAAAAATCCCAGGGCACTCTCCTGAGCTACGAGAAGGTCGAGATCCATCGCTCCATCGACGCGCACGGTCTCCCGGTGATGAACCTTGAAAAGACCGATGCCGTCGCCTCCCCCACGTCGCCGGCTCCTGTCACTCCGGCTCCCGGGACTCTCCCCGTTCCCGAAACCGCTCCCGCGCCGACCAAGACCGTCGACCCGAAGGAGATGGGCCTCCATCCGGACGACGTCACTCCGCCCGCCACGGCTTCCGATTCGACTTCGCCCACGCCTACCCCCGATTCTAATTCCACCTCCGCTTCCAATGCGGATTCCTCCGCCCTCCCCGATGCCGGCGCGACGGCCCAGGCGATGTCCGACGATGCCCGCGCCCAAGCCAACGTCGTGCCGCCCCTCTCCTCGATTGCCGACCATTGACCGGCTCCGCCGGCAGGAACCCATGCCGCCCCTGTTCCATCGCCTGCGCCAGCGGCTCGGTCTCGTTCCTTCCTCGTGGCTCGAGCGGGTGAATGGACACGAACCCGCCTCGCTCGCCCTGTCCGATGGGGAAGTGCTGGCCCGCTGGGAAGCCTGCCGGAAGCGGGTGGAGAGCGGGGACCGGAACCGCCCGGTTGGCAAGGCTCCTCTCCCTCTCCGGCCTGTTTTGGATGAGGAGATCTCCGCCGAGGCCCTGGCGCTGGCGCGCGAGGCTGCCCGGCGCCATCTCGGTCTCCGCGCCTACGATGTCCAGATCGAGGCGGCACTGGCACTGATTCGCGGCAATGTCGCGGAGATGGCGACGGGCGAGGGGAAGACGCTGGCCGCCGCGCTGGCCGCCGCCTGCCTGGCGCTTCCTGGCCGGGGAGTCCATCTCGCCACGGTCAATGCCTACCTCGCGGAGCGCGACGCGGTTGGGATGGGGCCGCTTTTCGCCGCCCTCGGCCTCTCCGTCGGGCGGCTGGGAGACAATGACGATCCCGCCGCCAAGGCCGCCGCCTATGGCTGCGCCGTCACCTACGGCACCGGCTACGAGTTCGGCTTTGATTATCTCCGCGACCAGCTCCGCCTTCATTCGGACGCTCCGGTCCGTCCCGGCGAACGGTTCGCCAGCCGCCTGCTGGCGCGCAAGCTGCCCCGCTCCGAACCACTGCAGCCCGCCGTTCCTTTTGCGTTGATTGATGAGATCGACAGCGTCCTCATCGACGAGGCGACCACGCCGCTCCTCATCAGTCTGGCGGGAGCGGGGCCGCATCCCCATCCCCTGCCCTATGTCGCCGCCGACCGCGTGGCCGCCGGCCTCTCGCCCGACGACATCGAGATCGAGCCGCGCCGGGGCACCGTCCAGCTCACCCCGGCGGCGCTGGAAAAAATCTACACCCCCGCCTTCCTGCCGCCCGAGGGCGCGCTCGAAACTCTGCGGCTGCAGCGGCCCTGGCACGTCTACGTCGAGCAGGCGCTCCGGGCCCGCCATCTCTTCGCGCGCGACGTCGATTACCTGGTGCGCGCCGGGGCGATCGAGCTGATCGACGAATATACCGGACGGAGCTTCGCCGAACGGAAATGGCGCGACGGCCTGCACCAGGCGGTCGAGGCCAAGGAGGGATTGACCGTCACCCAGGAGACCTCCGCCGAGCTGAGTATTTCCCGCCAGGCCTTCTACCGCCGCTATCCCCATCTCTGCGGCACCACCGGCACGGCGCGGGAGAGCGCCGCCGAGATCGCCGATGTCTACGGCCTCGCCGTCGTCCCGATCCCCCGGCACCGACCCAATCTCCTGGAGCTCCTCCCCGACCGGGTCTTCCGGAGCTGGGACGAAAAGATCGCGGCGATGCTCCGCGAGATCGCCCGCCGCCACGCCGCCGGGCAGCCGATCCTGATCGGCACCCGGACGGTGCGGAAGAGCGAGGAGTTGGCCGCCGCGCTCCGCGCCGTCGGCCTGGGCGGGAGCGCCTGCCTGCTCAACGCCCGGCAGGACGCGGAGGAGGCCGAGCTGATCGGCCGCGCCGGAGAGGAGGGCCGGATCACCATCGCCACCAACATGGCGGGGCGCGGGGCCGACATCGTCCCCACCGCCGGGGCGGTGGCGCGGGGCGGCCTCTTCGTCCTCGGCCAGGAGCGGCACGAATCGCGCCGGGTCGATCGCCAGCTTGCCGGCCGCAGCGGACGGCAGGGAGTGCCCGGGCAGGCTCAGTTCTTCCTTTCGCCCGACGACGATCTCCTGGCGGCCCACGCTCCCGCCGAGGCCGCGCGCCTCCGTACCGCTCTCGACGACGGGGCGGGGGGCGGCGAGCTGGCCCCGCACACTGCCGAGGTCTTCCACCGCGTGCAGCTGCGGGTCGAGGCGCTCCACGTCGAGGCGCGCAAAGTTTTGACCCGCCACGACGAGCAGCTAGCCTCTCTCAAGCGGCACTTCGCCGTCGAATGAGATGAAGCCGCTTCCCCTTACCCTCTGCCTCTGCCGCCTGCTCCTGCTGGCCTGGGGAGGCATGGCCCTGATTCCGGCCCGGGCCGATGAGAGCGACCTGGCGGCGGGCGGAGCTTTCGGCTACACCGAGCCCTATCAGGACGTGAAGATGGCTTTCTCCGAGACCGGCGTCCTGACCGAATTGCCCGTCCAGGAAGGCGACGCGGTGAAGACCGGCGAGATCCTGGCCCGCCTCGATTACCAGGTGATGGAAAAGGACCTCGAGATCGCCCACAAGGAACTCGACGTCCAGAGCGACAAGGTCGACAAGCTCGAGCCTCTGGCCAAGGACGGACGGGTCTCGCCTGAGGAATTGAAGCAGGCCGAGGCCGACAAGGAGATCGACGCCCTCAAGGTTGACCGCGCCGAGGCCGAGATCGAGAGCCGGACCCTGCGCAGCTCGATGGACGGCGTGGTGATCGAGGTGAAGAAGCAGGTCTCCGAAAGCGTCGATCCCTCGGTCTACGTCCTGCGGGTCGTCCAGCTCGACAAGCTGCTGGTCAACATGTACCTCGACCGCGCCACCGCCGCGCGGTTCCAGCAAGGCATGGCCGCCACCCTCTATCTCGCGGAGACCCAGGAGAAGATTCCCGCCACCGTCGATTTCGTCTCCCCGGTGACCAACGCGGCGAGCAATACCGTCCGGGTGAAGTTCGTCATCGCGAATCCGAACGGGGCTTACCGGAGCGGGGTGCGCTGCGAGCTGACTCCGAGAGCGTCGCCGGTTCCGGCTCCGGCCAAGGGGGCTGGCGCCACGCCAGCGGCGAACGGCCAGCCGGTCTATCAATAGCGCGGCCTTCCTAGGCGCGGGCTCGGCGGACGGTCACAGGATCGAATTTGCCGCCGCCGTCCGCGTCGCTTTTCCCAGCAGGCCTGCGACCAGGCGATCCATCAGGGTGTAGCCGCGCCGCCAGAGGGGCACTCCCTGCCGCGCGTGAAACTTGATCCGCGCCAATTCGCCGGAGCGGAGATCGGGCAGCCCGGCGGGGTCGAGCCGGGCGGTCGCCTCGAAAACCGGATCGAGCAATTCGTAAGCCGGTTGATTCTCGCCATTGCCGTTCGGGCGGGTGCTGTCCTCCCGGCGGCGGACCACGGGGAGCGGGCCGCCGCCCGCCACCGAGAGCGCGGGGAGCGTGAGATCGCGGGAGGAGCGGGCGGTGATCCGCTCCAGGACGGCGTGCCGCGACACCCCGCGCCGGTCGATCAGGACCGAGATGGAGTGGCCGACTTGGCGGCGGTAGAATTCGATGTCGGCCTCGGGCACCGCGATCTTCACCTCGTTGGCGGGGAAGGCGCCCACTTCGAGGATACGGTCTCCCGGCTGGAGGAAGGTGCCGACCCGCTGCTCCAGTCCCCACTCGACCACCGTCCCGTCGACCGGCGCGCGGACGTTGAGCGAACCGACCCGCTGCTCCGCCTCGGCATATTGCTTGCGCAGCCCCTCGAGCGAGTCGGCCTCCCCCTGATAGGCGGCGACGTCGCCGCCCGCCAGCTCGAGCCGGCTCTTCACATCCTGGGATTCGATCTCGATCGCCAGTTTCTTCAACTCGGTCTCGACCTCGAGGTTCCGCATCTCGACCAGATCCTCCCCGGCGTGGACCGCCTCGCCGTTCTTCACATAGATGCGATTGATGAAGCCGGGACATTCGGCGCGGAGCACCGTCTGGTCGGCGCATTGCAGGAGGGCGGGCGCGCCGATCCGGGAATGGACCGGGAGGAAGGCGAGGCCGAGCGCCGCCCCCACGAGCAGGGCCAGCCGGGGCAGGCCCGCGCTTCGCGAGAAGCGGCCGCTCCGCCATCCCACGTTGACGAAGGCGATCACGCCGCGCAAGGCGGGCCCGACCCAGGCTCCCAGCGCTACCAGCGCGAAGATCAATCCGCCCCCCTTGAACAACGCCGTCGCCGCGAAGAGGAGCGAGAGCATCACCACGCCCCGCCAGAAGAGGGCCGCCGTTCCGTAAAGGGTCAGTACCCAGAATTCGCGGCCTCGCGCCTCCAACGGATCGGCAGGCGCGGCCAGCAGCCACTGTTCCGCCAGGCGCGTCACCAGGGCTTGGGACTTGGCGTAGAGATTGGGGATCTCGACCAGATCGCAGAGGAGGTAATAGCCGTCGAACCGCATCAGCGGGTTGGCGTTGAAGAGGAGCGTGCTCACCCCCGCCATCAACATCGTATTATAGGCCAGGGTGTTTGCCAAACCCGGCTCGGTGAGGCTCCAATAGAGGGCGGCGAGCGCGGCGACGAAGAGTTCGCTCCCCATGCCCGCCGCCGCGATCAGCATCCGCCGCCATTTCGAGGGAAGGCCCCAGCTGGCGGTGGCGTCGATGTAAGTGACGGGAAAGAAAAGGATGAAATAGAGCCCCGCCTCGCGGACCCGGCAGCCGTAATGCTTGCTGGCCAGTCCATGCCCCGTCTCGTGGACCCCCTTGAGCATCACCCAGATCGCCGCCAGCCAGAAGGCATTGCTGCCCGCCAGAACCCCCTCCGACATTCGGGCGAAGCGGTTCCAATTCCACGCCACCTGGAGGAGACCGGCGGCGATCGCCGCCGCCCAGACCATCGCCCCCGCCGGATGCCAGATCCAGCCGAGGGCTTGGTCGAGCCGGTCGAGGAGGCGGTCGGGACTGCCGAGAGGGAGGCGGAGGAAAAGAAAGTTCAACACGGTGCGGAGGCCCCGGCGGCGCTGCTCCCCATGGTGTTCCTCCAGGAGGGCGGCGGGCGTGCTGCCGAAATCGGCCAAGCCCCGCTCGGTGAGCCACGAGATCAGGGCCACCGCCTCGCGCTCGGTCAACGCCTCGGCTCCGCCCGCCAGCGAGGCCCGCGCGTAGGCTTCGGCGAAGGTCCGCTTCCCGTCGAGATAGGTGATGAAAAGATATTCCGGAAGGCCGACCCGGTGGAAGGCCGAGGTCAGCGGGTCCTCGATCACGCAGCAGCGGACCCCGCCATATTCCTGGAAGGTGAAGCGGAGGCTGCGCCGCAGCCGGGGACGCATCGCGGCCAGTTCCCGGACCGAGGTATCGGCCCGGGGCTGGGGCGGCGGATTCTCTCCGGGAATCTCGGCGTTCATTTCACCAGAAAAGGGCAAGGCGGATCGTCTCCCAGATCCGGTGGGTGAGGAGCCAGATCAGCGGGCGGCGGTCGCCGACGATCACCGCCTTCCCCTTCATGCCGGGACGGAGCAGCCCGTTGTCCTGGCCCGGAGGGAGATCGGCCTCGGCGGTGAAGACGTTTTCTCCTTCGCGGATCTCGGATTGGGGATGGACCTTGGTCACCCGGCTGGTCCAGGTGGTGCCGGGCACGGCCTCGAGCCGGACCGAGACCTCCATTCCCTCGCGGACCTGCGCGATGTCGGTGTCGGGAATTTCCATTTCCGCCACCAGCGCGTCGAGCGGGGCCACCTCGAAGAGGACCTGCCCCTTCGTCACCGTCACCCCGGCGGCCCTCTTCAGGTCGCCCGCCAGGAGGACGCCATCGACGGGCGAGCGGATCTCGAGGTGGCCGATCTGGTATTCGACCACGTCGAGATCGAGCTGGTGTTCCTGCGCCTCCAGTTCGGCGATCCGGGCGGTCGCATAATCGGCGCTCGGATCGGCCAGGCTCTTATCGCGCTGGGTGAGGGCGCGGTCGCGGGCCGCCTGCAATTCGGCCTCCTTGAAGCGGAGCTCCTTGTCGTCCATCACCGCGAGAACGTCGCCCTCCTTCACGAATTGCCCGGGCTCGTCGCGCGCCTCCTGGAGGATGCCGTCATAGGGCGAGGAAACCACCCGCTTCAGCAGCGGCTCAACCCGGCAGGGAACCCGGACGTGTTGGGGAAAAGGGCAGAATAAAAGCAGCACTGCCGCGCCGATCGCGATCCGGACGATGCGCCGCCGGCGAGGGCCGAGCGCCCGCCAACCCTGGACCAACCAGCGGCGCGGTCCCGCCGGATCGGCGCGCCGCAGGACCGAGACCTGCGCCTGGAGATAGGGGGCGGAGGCTTCGAGCAGCTCCCGGTTTTGCGGACGGAAGGGATGCCGCGCATCCCAGAGGAAGGTGAGGACCGCCACCGGCCTGCCGTCGACTCGGAAGAGCGGCAGCGAGATGACCCGCTCCACCTCGAGGAGCCGGAGCAGCTCGCGATGGGCCGCCTGTTCGATGCCTGTTCCCGCCCCCGCCGCTCCCTCCGGCGCGGGGCATTCCATCCGGCTTCGCTTCGCCAGCGCTTCCCCCATCGCCGCCTGCAGCGCGAGGGTCGAGGGGCCGTGGGCGTCGAACCGGCTCACCCCGGAGATCGCGGCGAGCCGGACCTCGTTCTCGCCCCGCGCCAGGCCGAGGCAGACCCAGAAGCAGGCGAGGTGCCGCCGCAGATGCTCGGTGAGGATCGCCGCCGCCCCGAGGAAGTCGTCGGCCTCCGCCGCCGCCGTCCCCACCTCGACCAAGGCCGCCGCCTGGAGCAGCGCCCATTCGCCCGCGCCGCCCTCCCGGTCGAGCGCCGTGTGAAAGAAGCCCGTCATGGTCTGGAGGACGATCAGGAAGGGATCGATCTCCTCCGAACGGCGGGCGAAAAGGATCAGGCAGGCGAAGAGGCGCGGTCCATCGGTCCGGGTCACCGGGGTCACGAGAAGAAAGGCCCCGGGCAAGCTTTTCAACGGCCCCACCCGCGCCAAGGGCACCTCCTGAGGATCGGTCTGGCTGCGCAAGGCCGCCAGCACTTCCTCCGAGGTCTCCGGCGGCGGGGCGGTCCCGGTCCAGAGCTCCTCCCGCACCGCCAGCTCTCCCGGTCCCGTTTCGGCGACCAGGAGCACCGCCCGCGCATTGGTGAGGCGGCGGAGAAAATCGAGCAGCGCGTGCAGCCGCTTCCGTCCCTGCTGCCCCTCGACGATCCGGGTCAGCTCGGGCTCGATCCGGCGGATGTCGACCGGGGCGGAAGCGGCGGGACGGAGCGCGGGACTCGGATCGGGGGCGCCGCTCATCAGGTTTGGAGCTCGGGCGTCAATTGGAGGCCGGGCGCGCCGCGGGAGCCTGGGCGGGCCGCGAGGCGTTGAGCGTCTGCTCGAGCGCCTGCAGGAGGCGGCGGGCCGCGGCGGGCGTCATCGCGATCCGGGTGTGGACCGGCAGGAGCGATTCCCCCGTGGCCGGATCGGTGATCGTCCCCGACGAGAAGTCGAAGAAGATCTCCTCCGCCGAATGGTTGAGCAGCACCTGGCTGGCGTATTTGGCCGAGAGTTCGTCGTATTTGACCCGGATTTTGACCGATTTTGGGGATTTCTGTTCCGGCGCAGGGGAGGGAGAGGCTTCCATAGATCCCTATTCTATCTCCGGATGGACCGGGAGCAAGCCGACTCCGACGCGGGCGAAGCTTCTTCAACCCGGGTATTTTTGGCCCTGGGCGGGATTTCGCCCGCTCGATTCAATAGCTATCGACCAGGGAGCGGATTTCCAGCGCGGCTTTCAGGTCGGCCTCGGCGCATGCGGTCGAGAGACGCACGGTGAGGACGCGGGATTCCGCCGGGAAGAGATCGAAGAAATTATCCTCGGCGCGGTAGGCGATCCGGCGGAAGTGGAACTGCACCGCGTGCTGGTAGATCGGCGAGGTCAGTTTGAGTTCCCATTGCCGCGGTCCGGTCTGCTTCAGGCCCGTCTCGATCGGTTGCCGTTGGAGCGGCAGGTTTCGCGGGGCGGTCAGGAAGACGGTCTGCCGGGAAATCTCGCCCGCAGACGCTTCGAGGGCGACGCGCAGGTAGAGGAAGCGGGCGCCGTGCCGGGCCATTTCCTTCGCGAAGTCGAGCCGCAGCTGGCGGATGGAGCGGAGGGGGGTGAGCTTCACTTCCTTGGTTCCCTTTCTGAGCGGCCCCTCGGTGAGGTGTTCCAGGGACCAGCGGAGAAGGCCGCGCGCCGGTTTCGGGCCGTCGTAGACGGAGTGGAGATCAACGTGGCGGATTGTACTTCCGATGAGGTTGCACTTTCCGACGGTCTCCTCTCCGGGGACGTGAGCGCTGACGAGGAGGGGGGCGAAGAACCGCTTGGCCTCGTAGTGGAGGGCCTTCCAGAGTCCTCCGAATTCGATGCTGCTCCAGGAGGCGACGGGCCAGCAATCGTTGAGCTGCCAATAGAGCGCTCCCATGGTGCGGGGCATGGAGCGGCGGAAGTGCTCGACCCCCACTTTCATGCAGTAGGCCTGGTTGAGCTGGGAGAGGTAGGAGAGCGAGGCGAAATCCTTGGGGAAGCGGTAAAGCCGGGAGACATAATCCATGATGATCTGGTTGCCCGCGCCGTTCTTCTGATGGTTCTCCATTTCCGGGCCGAAGGCGTTGAAGTCTTCCGGGCGGCAGAAGGTGGCGGCGACTTCTGGCGAGCTGTACGATTGCATCCCGAATTCGGAGCAGAAGCGGAAATTTTTCTGCTCGTAGGTCTTCACCGGCTTCCGCGCGTGCCAGACGTCCCAAAAATGGGAGTCTCCGGCCCGCTCGTTGTTGTGCCCCTTTTCATAGCCTTCCGGATTGTGGGGGGAGCAGGGCCAGTAGGGGGTGACGCCGTCGTGGCGCTTCACGGCGGCGGGGAGGATGCGGTGGAAAATGTCCTCGTAGGCCTTCTTGCGCTTGGGCGTCTTGAGGATTTCCTCCGGCATCTGCTCGATCTCGTTATTGCCGCACCAGAGGGCCAGGGAGGCGTGATGGGCTAGGCGGCGCACCTGGTAATCGGCCTCGGCGCGGACCTGCTCGAGGAAGGGCCGGTCCCCCGGATAGAGGGCGCAGGCGAACATGAAATCCTGCCATACCAGGAGCCCCTTTTCGTCGCAGAGATCGTAGAAGAGCTCCTTTTCGTAGACGTTGCCGCCCCAGGCGCGGATCATGTTCATATTCGCGTCGGCGGCGGAAGTGAGCAGATCGTCGTAACGGGCGGGGTCGGCCTCGGTGAGGAAGGCATGGGCGGGGACCCAATTGGCGCCCTTGGCGAAGATGACCCGGCCGTTGACCGCGAATTGGAAGGTTTCCCCGAATTTGTCCCGATGGCGGTCGAGCGCGATCGTGCGGAGGCCGATCCGCTTCGTCCACGAGTCGAGGAGGTTTCCCGCCGCATCCCGCAATTCGAGGGTGACGGTGTAGAGAGGTTGCGCTCCGAGGCCATTGGGCCACCAGAGCTCGGGGTTCCGAATCAGGGCGCGATTCTCTCGCACCTCGGCCACGATCTTCCCGGCGAGAGAAACCGTGCCGGAAATCCGGGGCTGGGCTCCCCTATTGCCACCCTTATCGCCCTTGCGGGCCAGCGCGGGGTGGAAAAGAAGCTCGACCCCGCGCGGGCCGTGCTGCTGGACGACGCGCACCGAATCGATCCGGTCTTTCGACCAGGCCTCCAGCCGGATCGGCAGCCAGATGCCGCAGGTGGCGAAGCGCGGGCCCCAATCCCATCCGAAGGAGCAGCCCTGCTTGCGGAGGCGGGAGCCGCCGCCAACCGGATCGTTCCATTCGACAAGCGGTTCCTTTTCGGCGGCGAGCTGTCTGCGGATATATTTCATCGGGCTGCCGAAATGGATCTCGAGCAGGTTGTTCCCGGGCCGGAGGGCGCGGGAGATGTCGAAGCGATGGCCCAGGAACATATTTTCCGAGGCGCCGACGCTCTTTCCGTTCAGCCGGACCCGGGCCACAGTGTCGAGGCCTTCGGCGACCAGCTCGATCACCTCCTGGCGGAGGAAGGCGGCATCGGCTTGGAAAGCGCAGCGGTAACTCCAATCCTTTTGCTCGATCCATTGGAGGTCGAGCTCGTTGCGTCCCCAGAACGGATCGGGAATCAGCCGGTGGCGGAGCAGATCGGTGTGGATGCAGCCGGGAACCAAGGCCTCGAGCCAGCGGTCGGAATTCGGTTCCCAAAATTGCCAGGAGGAGGAGAGATCGCGCGCTTGGAGCATAAATTTCAAAAAAGTATTATTATTCCAAGTGTTATTCCCATAAAATGGGTTCTCAATTCGGATCGATATCTAAAAAATAGGAATGATTGCGAAAAAGTCGGCCAAAGCCGTCCCCGGGCGATCGGAGCTGGCGCCTCCGGAATCGCTGATCCGGGTGGGCCATTATTATCAGGCGGCGGGGTGCGATCCGCTCTCCGATATCATCCCGCCGGGAGCGGAGAGGATCGAGCTGGTCACCGGCGGTCGGGGCTGGCTTTCGATCGGTCGGGAATGGGTCGAGGTGACGCCGGGCGCGTTGGTCTGGAATATCGAGGGGGACCGGACCATCGCCCGGAGCGATTGGGAGAATCCCTACCGCTGCCTCGCCGTCGATATCCGCACCGCGCTCCCGCCCCGGCGGGGGATGCGCCGGGCGCCGCGCCTGGCCTGGTGGCGGGATGAGGAGGAGGTGGGCCGCTTCACCTCGGAGGCGGTGCGGCGGGGGGTCGATGACCGGGTCGATCGCCCCTCCCTGCTCGCCTGCGTCTATGGCCGCCTCCTCTTCCAGTCCCGGCTGTGGGCCGCGACCCGGGAGCAGGAGGAGCTGCCCGAACCCCTTCGCCACGCCATCGCGCTGCTGGAGAAGGGCGGCTCGGCCCGCCCGCCGCGGCTCGGCGAGGTGGCCAAGCGGGTCGGCTGGTCCCTCCCCTACCTGCATGAGTCCTTCCGCCTCCATCTCCGCACCACGCCGCATGAGGTGGCGCTCCGCCGCCGGATGCAATCGGCGCGGGAACGGCTCGCGGCCACCGATCATCCGATCAAGAGGATCGCCGCCGACTGCGGCTTCGGCAGCGCCGCCGCCTTCTGCTACGCCTTCCGCAAGCGGGTGGGCGTCACCCCGCTCCGCTATCGCCGGATGGAGACCTCGGCCCTCTCCGGTTAGGTGTGCCGGGGTTCCTGAGGTCTCTTTCTCATTTCCCCGGGATTTAGTTCGCGGCGTCTTTCAGCATCCGGGCCAGTTCAGGTTTCACCCGCGTCTCGTAGCCTTCCGAGCAGATGCCGTGGCTGAAGCGGGCTGGAGTCAATTGGTCAACAAAAGCTGGGCTCTTGTGCATCATTCCTATGAACGTTCCATTTTCCGCGCCAATCTAATTAGAAATCCGTATAGCTCTCATCATGAAAGAGATCGGTGTTTTTTTGTAAGATTTTCGGAGAAGAATTTACAAAGGGCGGGATACTTTTTGAACCATAGGGTTCAAAAAGTATCTCCGTGATTTCTTGCAGGCAGAGGCAATTGGCATAGTCTCCAGTTGTGGAATCGCCTGGGACAGGTGTAAGCCGTATGGATACCGGCGAGGGGGCAATTCAATGAATGGCCCGGTTTCCCCGTTTCCCCATCACTCGATGGTCCTGCTCGTCGATGACCAGGGAGTCGTGGCGGCGGCGGTGCGCAAGGCGCTGGCACAGGAAGCCGACATCGATTTTCATTATTGTTCGGACAGCCGGAAGGCGTTGGAAGCGGCGATGCAGATCAAGCCGACGGTGATTCTGCAGGATTTGATGATGCCGGAGATCGACGGGCTCGACCTGCTGCGGCTCTACCGGGCCAATCCGACGACACAGGACGTGCCGGTGATCGTGCTCTCGACCGAGGAGGAGGCGAAGGTGAAGGCCAAGGCCTTCGAACTGGGGGCCAACGACTATCTGGTGAAGTTGCCCGACCGGGTCGAGTTCCTGGCCCGCATCCGCTTCCATTCCCAGGCCTATCTCAACCGCCTGCAGCGCGACGAGGCCTACCGTGCGCTGCGCGAGAGCCAGCAGCGGCTGGTCGAGAGCAACGCAACCCTCCACTCCCTGAACCAGAAGCTGGAAAGCGCCACCCGCGCCAAGTCCGAGTTCCTGGCCAACATGAGCCACGAGATCCGCACCCCGATGAACGGCGTGATCGGGATGACCACCCTCCTGCTCGACACGCCGCTCACGGCTGAGCAGCACGATCTGGTGGAGACGATCCGTGTCAGCGGCAACGGGCTGCTGACGATCCTCAACGACATTCTCGACTTCTCGAAGATCGAGGCGGGCCGGGTCGAAATCGAGGAGCACCCCTACGATCTCTGCGAGTGTGTGAGCCAGGCGGCGGAGCTGCTGGCCGCGAAGGCGGCGGAGGCAAAGCTCGCCCTTATCCTGAAGATCGATCCCGCCGTGCCGCCGGTCGTTATCGGCGACGTGACGCGCCTGAGGCAGGTGCTGGTGAATCTCATCGGCAATGCCGTCAAGTTCACCGCCCGGGGAGAGGTGGTGATCTCGGCCGCCGTCGAGGAGCTCCCGGAGAACGGGGAAAATGGGGAAATAAGGCTCCGCTTCGTCGTCTCCGACACAGGCATCGGCATCCCTCCGGAGAAGTACGATCGCCTCTTCCAGTCCTTCAGCCAGGTCGACGCCTCGACCACGCGGCAGTTTGGCGGCACGGGACTCGGCCTGGCGATCAGCCGGCGGCTCGTCGAGCTGATGGGAGGCGAGATCGGCGTGGAAAGCGAGGCAGGCCAAGGCGCGCGCTTCCACTTCACGATCGCCGTCCGCCTCCCCGCTTTTCCATCCGACTCCGCCCGGAGTGGAGCGGATCGTTCCGACAGCCCCCCGTTCCTGCGTGGAAAGCGCGCGCTGCTTGTCGATGGGAATGCGACGCAGCGGCAGGCCCTCGCCCCATGGGTCCGCTGCTGGGGCCTGGAGCTGGCCGAGGCGGAAGACCTCGCCGCCGCCGAGACGCGGCTTGCCACCCCCATCGGCGCTCCCTTCGATGTGATCGTGCTCGACCACGAATTGCTCCAACCGGACGTCTCTTCCCACCTGGCCCGCCTGCGCTCCCTGCCCGGAAGCAAAAAGGCCGGAATCGTGCTGCTCTCGTCCAAGCGGCATCCCTCCACGCCCGGCGCCGATGGGTTCGTGACCAAGCCGGTCCGCCCGTCGTCGCTTCTCGACGCGATGGTCCGGTCGATCGAGGGAGGCGGCCAGGCGGAGCGGCGTCTCCCGGTCTCCTCCCCCTTCGATCCTCTCATGGCGACGCGACTGCCGCTGCGCGTGCTCATCGCGGACGACAATCCCGTGAACCAGAAAGTCGCCCTGATGATGCTCCAGCGCCTCGGTTACACCGCCGATGCGGTGAGCAACGGCCTCGAGGTCCTCGAGGCCCTGGCCACCGGCGCCTATCACCTGGTGCTTCTCGACGTGCAGATGCCCGAGATGGACGGCTACGAGGCGGCGCGGCAGATCCGGAAGCGATGGGCCGGACGCGGCGACGCGGCGGACCGCCCGCGCCTCATCGCCGTGACCGGGAGCGCGATGCTGGGCGACCGCGAGCGGTGCCTCGAGGCGGGGATGGACGGTTACATCGCCAAGCCGATCCGGGTCGAGGAATTGAAGGCCGCCCTGGAATCCCTCGGCACGCGGACCGGATGAGAACCCTAACTCCCCTCTATGAATAACTGGACGATCCGCCAAAGAATCCTGGGCAGCTTCGCTATCGTGATCGGGTTGATGATCGTGATGGGCGGCATCGCCCTGACCCGGCTGCTGAGCATCGAGAAGGAAGGCGTCAGCATCCAGGGCGAAACCTTCCCCGGGCTCAAATACAGCACCCAGCTCATGGAGGCCTGGGAAAATGAATACGGGCTCTGCGAGGCGCAGATCCTCTACGAGGACAAGGAGACCTCCGACCAGCTTACCGCGCAGATCAAGGACAACTGGCTCAAGATCGACCAATTGATGGGGCTCTATGAAGGAGCCATTCATCAGGACGCCGACCGGAAGAACTTCGCAATCCTGAAGGCGCTGCACGATCCCTACAAGCAGACGGAGGATCAGATCCTGAAGCTGAGCGATGATCCGAACCAGAAGAAGGCGACTCTCGACCTGCTGCATAACCAGCTCGATCCCATTTATGCCAAGGCGCTGGCCCAGATGCAGGTCCTCGTCGATTTCAACACCGTCGCGGTCGACGGATCGACCGCGCAAATCCGGGCATCGGTTACTTCCGCGAAGCTGGCCATCGTGACCAGCTTCGTCATCGCCCTGGCGCTGGCGTTCGCTTGCGGCTACCTCCTGCTCCAGGCGATCAACCGGCCATTGGGGCGGCTGGTCGAGGCTGTCGACGTGATGCGGACCGGCGATTTTTCCCGGCGGCTGAAGCTGGAGCGGCAGGACGAGTTCACGACGCTCGCCGACGGATTCAACCGGATGGCCGACGAGCTGGCCACTCTGGTCGGCCAGGTCCAGAAATCGGGGATCCAGGTGAACACCTCGGTGACCGAGATTGCCGCCGCTGCCAGGGAACAGCAGGCGACCTCCTCCGAGATCGCCGCCACCACCAGCGAGATCGGCGCGACCTCGAAGGAGATTTCCGCCACCTCCAAGGAACTGGTGAGGACGATGGGGGAGGTCTCGACCGTGGCCGAGCAGTCGGCGGCGCTGGCGGGCAGCGGCCAGGCGGGGCTCTCCCGGATGGAGGAGACGATGCGCCACGTCATGGAGGCGGCCAGCTCGATCAACGACAAGCTGGTGGTCCTCAATGAGAAGGCGGCCAATATCAACCAGGTGGTCGTCACGATCACGAAGGTGGCCGATCAGACCAACCTGCTCTCCCTCAACGCCGCCATCGAGGCCGAGCGGGCCGGGGAACATGGCCGGGGCTTCTTCGTGGTGGCGACCGAGATCCGCCGCCTCGCCGACCAGACGGCGGTGGCCACCTACGACATCGGGCAGACGGTGAAGGAGATCCAGGCGGCGGTCTCCGCCGGCGTCATGGGAATGGACAAATTCTCCGAGGAGGTCCGCCGGGGGATGCAGGAGATCCAGCAGGTGGGCGGCCAGCTTTCGCAGATCACCCAGCAGGTGCTAGCCTTGGCTCCCCGGATCGAGACGGTCAACGAAGGGATGCAGGCCCAATCGACCGGCGCCGAGCAGATCAGCCAGGCTCTTGTCCAGCTGAGCGAAGCCGCGCAGCAGACCGTCGAGTCGCTCCGGCAATCGAGCCTCGCCATCGACGGGCTCGACGTCATGGCCGGCGAATTGCGGGGCGGCATCTCCCGGTTCAAACTGCACTCGAGCTAGCCCGCCCAGAAGCCGCCATGATCCCGACGGAAGCGGCGCCCGTGAAAATGCTCTTCCTCCTCTTCAAACTCGGACGCGACCGCTACGTTATCGACATCGCCCGGGTGCTCGAAATTCTCCCGCTCCTTGACCTCAAAAAGGTGCCCCGGGCCTCTCCCGAGGTGGCCGGGGTCTTCAATTATCGGGGCGCGCCCGTGCCGGTGATCGACGTCTCGGCGGCATTGCTGGGCACTCCCGCGCGGCGGATTTTGAGCACCCGGCTGGTCCTGGTAAGGCAGCCCGATGGGAAGGGCTGGGAACGCCCGCTCGGGCTGATTTTGGAAGGGGCGACGGGCACACTTCGCCGGGATCCGAGCGATTTTTCCGATGGCGGCGTGACCGCCGACGGTGCCCCCTGTCTCGGCCCCGTCGCCCCCGATCCGCAGGGACTGCTCCAATGGGTCGAACCGGACCGGCTCCTCTCCGACGCGGCGCGCGCCGCGCTCTTCCAAAGGGTGCGGGAGCTTTCGCCCGATCCGGAAAGCCCAGGCCTCAGCTCAGATCCAAGCGCATGAGCCTCCCCGAATTCGAAGCGTTCCTGCGGCGGACAATCGGGCTCGACGTGGCCTCGGTCACCCCCGCGATGGTGGAGCGGTCGGTACGCGGCAGGATGGCGGCGCGGGGTCTCCCGGACCCCGGTTCCTACCTCGAGCTGCTGCGCTCGTCCGAGGCCGAGCTGCAGGAATTGATCGAGACGGTCGTCATCCCGGAGACCTGGTTTTTCCGGGACCGGGAGGTCTTCGCCACCCTGGCGAAAATCGCCGCCGAGGGCTGGCCCAGCGTGGGAGCCAGGCCCGGCGGCCTCCTCCGCCTGTTGAGCCTGCCGTGCGCCACGGGCGAGGAACCCTACTCGATGGCCATGGCGCTCCTCGACGCCGGGTTGCCGCCCGAACGGTTCCGCGTCGATGCCGTCGATATCAGCCTCGGTTCCCTCCAGCGGGCACAGCACGCCGTCTACGGGAGGAATTCCTTTCGCGGCGACGACATCGGCTTCCGCGAGCGTCATTTTCACAAGGAGGGCGCCGGCTGGCGCCTGGACGAACGGGTCCGCTCCCAGGTCCATTTCACGGTGGGCAACCTGATCGACAGCTTTCTGCTGTCGGGCACCGAAATCTACGACGCGGTCTTTTGCCGGAACGTCCTGATCTATTTCGGGACCGAGGCGCGGGACCGGGTCATCGCGACCCTCGACCGCCTGCTCGCGCCGGAAGGGCTCCTGTTCATGGGCCCTTCCGAGACCAGCCTGCTGCCCGAGCGCCGCTTCCGTCCGGCGCGCCTGCCGCGCGCGTTCGCTTTTTACAAGGCCAAAGCGGGATCGCCGCAGCCACCCGTCGGAGCTTCTCCGCGAAAAAGAGCGCGGTCGCCGGTCGCCGCCTCCACGAGCGTTCCGCCGCCCGCCCCGAAACCGGCGCCGTTTCCCTTGCCCTTGCCCTTGCCCGTATCGGTCCCGGCCGCGTCCCCGGCGCCCGCCGATCCGGCGCGGGCCCTCGACGAGGCGATGCGCCTCGCCGATCAGGGCCGCCTCGCCGAGGCCGCCGCCCTCTGCGAGGCGCACCTCCGGGAGCACGGCCCCTCGGCGCGGGGGTTCTACCTCCTCGGGCTGGTGCGCGACGCGGCGCGGGACCACCGCGAGGCCGCCGCGCTCTACCGGAAGGCGCTGTATATCGATCCGAAAAACCAGGAGGTCCTGTTCCACCTCGCCTCCCTGCTCGAAAGCCAGGGGGCGGCGCAGGAAGCCAAGCTGCTGAACGACCGGGCCCGGAGATTGGCCGTGAACGGAAAGGAAAAGACGTAACATGGCGGACGCACCCGCCAGGATCGACGACTGCTGGAACCGGATCGGCATCCGGGGCAACGCCTCGTGCCCGGAACTGAAACAGCATGTCCATTGCCGGAACTGCCCCATCTATGCGGACGCCGCCGCCCGGCTTCTCGACGCGCCCTCGCCGGAGGGATACCTCACGCAGTGGACCGATCTCTACGCCCGGACGAAGGCGGGGAGCGAACGCGGCGGCCTCTCGCTTTTTCTCTTCCGCGTCGAGACGGAGTGGCTGGCGCTCCCCGCCGGGGCGGTGCGGGAAGTGGTTTCCCTGCGGCCGGTCCATTCGCTGCCCCGGCGTGGGAGCGGCGCGGTCCTCGGCCTGGTCAACGTCCGGGGCAAGCTGTTGGCCTGCGTCTCCCTCGGCTGGGTGCTCGGCCTCGACCGGGCCCCGGCACTCCCGGCGCAGGCGCAAGGGCGCGAGGAGGAGCGGCTGGAGACGCACCGCCTGCTGGTGATCGACGTTCCCGGCGGTCCTCTCTCCTTCCCTGTCGACGAGGTCCACGGCATCCTCCATTCCGAGGCGGGCGCGCGGCAGGAAGTCCCCGCGACGGTGGCCGGGGCCGCCGCGACCTACGTCCGCTCGGTCCTTCCCTGGGAGGGCCGTTCCGTCGGCTGCCTGGACGGGCCCCTGCTCTTCGGAGCCCTCAACCGGAGCCTCGCATGAACGCCGACGCCTCCGGTTCTCCCATCGATTTCGCGATGTTCGCCATCCTCCGCGCGGAAGCCGAGGGGCAGGCCCAGGTGCTGGTCTCCGGATTGCTCGAACTGGAGCGCGACCCGACGGCGGCCACCGTCCTCCAGGGCTGCATGCGCGCGGCGCATTCGCTCAAGGGGGCGTGCCGGATCGTCGGCCTCACCGCCGGCGTCGAGGTGGCGCACGCGATCGAGGACTGTTTTGCCGCCGTGCGGGAAGGTCGCGTCCCGCTCGACCGGGCGCGAATCGATCTCGTCCTCCGGGGGGTCGATCTGCTCACGCGGATGGCCCAATCGACCGAGGGCGAGATCGGGAAATGGACCGGAAAGCTCGCCGAGGTTGATGCTTTCGTCACGGAGGTCGCCCGTTTCCTGCAAAACGACGAGTCCGCCGACCCGGAGCAACTGCCGCCGAAGCCGCAGACGAAGGGGGAGAAGGAAGGCAAGGAAGTTCCCGCTCCCGCCGTCGAGGCGGGCGCTTCCGATCGTGTCCTGCGGGTGACGGCTGAAAATCTCAATCACCTGCTCGCCCTTTCCGGCGAGTCGGTCGTCGAGGCGTCCCGGATCAAGCCCTTCGCCCGGATGCTCTTCCGGCTCAAGCGCCTCCAGGCCGAGCTGGCGGCGGTCCTTGAAAACGCCCGGCCTGACCGGGGAGGGACCGGAGCCGGGGCCGGAACCGTCGAGGCTGCTTGGCTTGAGGCGAAGCGCCGGGCCGCCGAGTGCCAGCAGTTCCTCCTGGAGCGGCTGGCCGAACTGGACGGGCTCGACTACCGCGCTTCCGATCTCTCCCGGCGGCTCTACGACGAGGCGCTCGCCATCCGCATGCGGCCCTTCGCCGACGGGCTGCAGGGATTCCACCGCTTGGTGCGTGACCTGGGCCATTCGCTCGGCAAGCGGGCGCGGCTGGAGATCGCGGGCGAGGGGACCTGGATCGACCGGGACATTCTCGAACAGCTCAAGGCCCCCCTCGACCACCTCCTGCGGAACGCGGTCGACCACGGGATCGAGCCGCCGGAAGACCGCCTCTCCGCCGGGAAACCGGCCGAGGGCGTCGTCCTCCTGGAGGCCCGGCACAGCGCCGGCACCCTGCAGATCACCGTCTCCGACGATGGACGGGGCATCGACCCCGACCGGATCCGCGCCGCCGTCGTCGAGCGGCGCTTCGCCGACGCGGAGACGGCCCGCTCGTTGAGCGAAGCGGAGCTGCTCGAATTCCTCTTCCTGCCCGGTTTCACCATGAAGGGGGAAGTCACCGAGATCTCGGGCCGGGGAGTGGGGCTCGACGTGGTGCGGAACATGGTCCGGGAGGTGCGCGGCACCGCCCGCGTTTCGACCTCTCCCGGCGGCGGCGCGCGGTTCCATCTCCAGCTGCCGCTCACGCTTTCCGTGATCCGTTCCCTGCTGGTGGAGATCGGTGGCGAACCCTATGCCTTCCCGCTCGCCCGCGTCCTCCGCACCATGAAGGTGACGCGGGAGAAAATCGAATCGCTCGAGGGACGTCCCCACGCCGCCTTCGACGGAAAGCGGATCGGCCTGGTGGCGGCGCGGCAGGCGCTGGGCGGGGAGGCGGGTGTACCTGCGGATGGGGAGCTCTCTGTGGTCGTGGTGGGGGAGGCGGCGGCCCAGGAAGCCCCGGGAGCTCTCTATGGGTTGGTCGTCGATCGGTTCCTTGGGGAACGGGAAATGGTGATCCAGCCGCTCGACGCGCGGCTCGGCAAGATCCGGGACATCGCCGCGGGCGCCCTTACGGAGGACGGCTTACCGGTGCTGGTGATCGACACGGAAGACTTGGTCCGCTCGGTCGAGAAGCTGGTTGCCTCGGGCCGGCCCGAGGGGCTCCGCCGCGCCGCCGCCGACCGGAAAAGGCGCAAGCGCATTCTGGTGGTCGACGATTCGCTCACGGTGCGGGAATTGGAACGGAAGCTCCTGGGCAACTGGGGCTACGAAGTCGAAGTCGCCGTCGACGGCATGGACGGATGGAACGCGGTTCGCTCGAGCCGGTTCGATCTGGTGGTGAGCGATATTGATATGCCCCGCCTCGACGGCATCGAGCTGGTCCATCTCATCAAGCGGGACCCGAACCTGAAGGCGTTGCCGGTCATGATCGTTTCCTACAAGGACCGGGAGGAGGACCGGCGGCGCGGCCTGGAGGCCGGGGCCGACTATTATCTCGCGAAAAGCAGTTTCCAGGAGGAGACCCTCCTCCAGGCCGTCATCGACCTGATCGGGCCGGCCGACGCCTGAGCCCCGAGCCGCATGAAGATCGGCATCGTCAACGATTTGGAAGTCTCCGTCCAGGCCCTGAGCCGCGCGATCGGCTCGGCCCCGGAACATCGGGTGGCCTGGATCGCCCGCAACGGGGCCGAGGCCATCGAGCTCTGCGCCCGCGAGCTCCCCGACCTCGTCCTGATGGATGTGGTGATGCCCGGCATCGACGGGGTCGAGGCGATCCAGCGGATCATGAGCGCCACCCCCTGCGCGATCCTGGTCGTCACGGCCACCGTCTCGGGACAGACCGGCAGGGTCTTCAAGGCCCTGGGCGCCGGAGCGCTCGACGCCGTCGACACTCCCATTCTCGCCGGACCCGGGGCGGCGGAGGGGACCCGGGCGTTGCTCGCCAAAATCGCCATGCTCGGAAAGATCATCCAGCCTCCCTCGGAACGGGCGCGTCCGACGGGGACTCCCGCCGGCTTGGCCGGGCCGTGGCTCTTCGCGCTCGGCGCTTCGGCGGGCGGCCCGACGGCGCTCGCCGAAGTGCTGGGCGGCTTTGCCCCCGAGACGCGCGGGGCCTTCATCGTCATCCAGCATCTCGACCGGAAATTCGCCCCGGCCCTGGCCGAATGGCTGGGCAAGCAGATCTCCCTGCCGGTCCGGCTCGCCTGTGACGGGGATGTCCCGACGGCCGGCACCGTCCTCCTTCCGGATCGGGAAGACCATCTCGTACTGGGGTCCCGCGGCACCCTCCGCTACACCGCTGACCCCGAAAGCTATGTCTACCGCCCCTCGGTCGACGCCTTTTTCTGCAGCATTGCCGACCACTGGCGGGGCGACGCCACCGGCGTCGTGCTCACCGGCATGGGGCGGGACGGGGCGAAAGGATTGAAGAAAATGCGGGAGGCAGGTTTCGCCACCATCGCCCAGGACCAGCAATCGTCGGCGGTCTATGGGATGCCGAAGGCGGCGGCCCTGCTCGGGGCGGCGGAACGGATCCTGCCGCTCGCCGAGGTTGGCCCCGCATTGCGCTACCAGCTGGGAGGTTCATGACCGCGGTCTCGACAGCCTCTTCCTGACTGTCCAGTACGCCACCGTGGTGCTGCTGGTCGACGCCCAGGGGCTTGGTGGCGACGGCGGGTCCTCGACGATCTCTTCTCCAACGCCATCAAGTTTTCCCCTTCCGGGGGCGCCATCGATAGTCGGCCCGCGCCTGTTCCATCTCGCCGAATTTTTCCCGCACCTGCGGCAAGAGGGATTCTTTTTCGAGCGCCGATGGCTCATCGTATGGAGTTCCTCTTCCAACGCGGCCAAGCGCGCCGGGGAATCGGTCGCCAGCATCTCCTCCAATATCTCCTGGCCACGCGGCGCGACTCGAGAATTTCCTGGGAAAGGACGACCCATTCCGGTTCCATGATGGGCGCGGGTGGGTGGCGCAAAGGTGTTGACGGTGGAAAAGGGAGGGGGCCTAATCCGGTCGGTTCGACTCCTTTGATGATTTACCGCCGACCGAGGCTTTTCCATCCATGAAATTCACCTACTACGGGCATGCCTGTTTCTCTGTCACCGCCGGCGGCAAGACGCTGCTGTTCGATCCCTTTGTCACGCCCAACGAGCTGGCCCGGGCGATCGACGTCGATGCGATTGAAGCCGATTATATTTTTGTCTCGCATGCCCACTACGATCACATCGCCGACGCGGCCCGCATCGCCACGCGGACTGGCGCCAAGGTGCTGGCGGGCTATGAGCTCCATGCGTGGTTCAACAAGAACGGGGTGGCGAATACCCAGCCGATCAATCCGGGCGGCCAGTACACCCTCGGTTTCGGGACGGTGAAGTGCGTCGCGGCGCTGCATTCGAGCAGCCTGCCCGACGGCAGCTATGGCGGGATCGCCGCCGGCTTTGTCTTTCGGACGCCCGAGGGAAATTTCTATTACAGCGGCGATACCGGGCTCACCCTGGAGATGCAGCTGATTCCCGACGGGACGGCGCTCGATTTCGCGGTCTTTCCCATCGGGGGCGGGTTGACGATGGGAGTGGAGGACGCCGTCAAGGCGGCGCGGCTGGTCGGGGTGAAGAAGGTGGTGGGAGTCCATTACGATACCTTCGATCTGATCAAGATCGACCACCCGCAGGCCGTGGACGCGTTCGCGCAGGCGGGGATGGAGCTCCATCTGTTCGAGATCGGCAGCGTCCAAGAGGTGTAAGACGAAAAAGGCGGACGCCCGTGGGGACGTCCGCCTTGAAGAGATTACCCCGCGACGCCGTGTGGATGGGGTCTTTCGACCACTGAGCCGCGCGGTCGCGCGGCGGGCGGCTTCACCTTTGTTTTAAAGATGAAGCCAGGAAAAGAGATTACCCCGCGACGCCGTGTGGATGGGGTCTTTCGACCATTTTATGTTTAGGATGAAGCGGCTGTTGAGGTCCGCCTTCCAGCGAAGGCCCGGCGTAGATCAAGTCTAGCTTTAGGCTTCTTTGCTATATGACTTATCGGCAGAGAGACATGCATCCCAAGCACGGGCGCCGTAGGGTAAGGGTTGAGGAATCCCGCTGAGGGTTTCCAAAGTGCAAAATCGCGTTGAAAAGAACCGAGCGAACGGCCCCGGCTGCCCTTAGTCTTACGACTCCCGGAACTCGCACCCCAGCGCCGCCTTCACTTTCTCGCGGAGCGCCTGCTGCCAGCCGTTCACTTCGTTATCCGTCAAGGTTCGGTCCTTGAGCCGATAAGTCAAGGCGTAGGCCAGCGATTTTTTGTCGGCGGCGATCTTCTCCCCCTTGGCGTCCTCGAAGACATCGAAGAGATCGACCCGCTCCAAGGCGGGGCCGGCGGCGGTCGCGGCGGCTCCGTTGACGATGGCGTGGCGGACCGCCTCTTGCGCGGTGGCGCGGGGTACGACGACGGCAAGGTCGCGGCGGACGGCGGGGAATTGGGGCAGGCCGGTGAAGACCTTGGGCGTCTCGTCGCGCTGGACCCATTCGCCGAGGTAGTACTCGGCGTGAAAAGTCTTCGCCTTGAGATCGTGCTTTTTGGCGACGGCAGGATCGACGGGGCCGCGCGCCAATCGCGCCACCAAGCCAAGACCGAGGCCGGAATTTTCCTCGATGAAATCGGTGGTTCCCTTGAGATCGTAGAAATCGACGTTCCGCTCGCGGGCCGTCCAATCGAAAGCGTCAATGGTGCCGAGCTCGACCAGGGCGAGGCGGAGCTCCTCGACGACGTTCCCCTTTTCCTCGCGGTAGACCTTGCCGACCTCGAAGAGGCGGACCGTGGTATTGCCGCGTGCGAGGTTGCGGGCCGCGACCGCCAGGAGGCAATCGCGAAGTCCGGGGCGAAGGTGGGTGAACTGGGCATTGATCGGGTTGGCGATCTTGAGGACGCCGCGTTCGGCGCCGACGATGGCCTCTTCCGAAAGTGCGTCGGTCAGACATTCCTGCCAGCCGCGCGCGGCGAGGGCGCGGCGCAGTTGGACCAGCCGCCGGTGGGTCCGGTCGGCGCCGCTCTCCGGCACCCAGCCGAGGCTGATCGTGCCGGGGAGATCGGCGAGGCCGCGCAGCCGGACGATTTCCTCGATCAGGTCGATTTCCAATTCGAGATCGTGGCGGAACGAGGGGGGCTGCCAGAGATTTTCGCCGGTCGATTCAAGACCGAGCGCCTCGAGGCCTTTCTCGATCTCCTCGCGGGGGATGGCGACGCCCGCGACCTTGGCGACCCGCTCGATGCGGAGCGCGATCGGGGCGCGGCCTGCGGGGGGCTTGCCCGCCAGGAGGGGCGTGGCTACCGGGACTGCGCCGGTCAGTTCTTGCAACAAAGCGACGGCCCGGTTCCGCGCGGTGAGCACGGCCTGCGGGTCGGCGCGGCGCTCGAAGCGGTAGGAGGCATCGGTGAGAAGGCCGAGGCGACGACCGCTCTGCCGGACATTGGCGGGAACGAACCAGGCGGCTTCCAAGGCGATCGAGACGGTGGTGCCGGTCACCGCCGAATCGAGGCCGCCGATGACTCCGGCGAGGGCCTGGGGGCGCTCGGCGTCGGCGATCACCAGATCGGTGGCGGCGAGGTCATAGGTCTTGCCGTCGAGGGCGGAGAGTTTTTCGCCGGGGCGGGCAGTGCGGACCTCGATCCGTTTGCCGGCCAGCTTGGCGGCGTCGAAGGCGTGGAGGGGTGCGCCTGTTTCCCAGAGGATATAGTTGGTGATGTCGACGACGTTGTTGACCGGCTTGTGGCCGGTGGCGGCGATCTTGTCCTGGAGCCACTGCGGGCTGGGGCCGACCTTGACGTTTTCGAGCAGGGTCAGGGTGTAATAGGGGCAGGCCTCGGAAGCGAGGGCGACTTTCCAATCGGTGGGGGTGGCGGCCCAGGACATCTTGACTTCGGCGACCGGCTTGAGCGTGCCGCAGCCGAGCGCGGCCAGCTCGCGGGCGAGGCCGCTATAGGAGAGGAGGTCGGGGCGGTTCGGGGTGATCTCGAGATCGATGATCGTGTCGGTGGGGATCGCCTGGGAGAGCGGGCCGAACGGGGTTGCCTTCGGCAGGAGCAGCAGGCCCTCGGCGTCCTCGGCGAGGCCGAGTTCCTTGGCCGAGCACATCATGCCTTGGGAGAGTTCGCCGCGCAGCTTGCTCTCCTTGATCGCGAAGCCGCCGGGGAGTTTCGCGCCGGGCAGGGCGAGGGGGACCCGGTCGCCGACCTCGAAGTTCTTGGCGCCGCAGACGATCTGGCGGGTCTCGGTGCCGGTGGTCACTTGGCAGAGGCGGAGCCGGTCGGCGTTGGGATGGGGGACGTAGCTGACCACCTCGGCGACGACGACGTTGGGATCATCGACCCCGCGCCGCTCGACGCCTTCGACTTCCGAACCGCTGTAGGTAAGGCGCTCGATGAAGGCCTCGACGGAACCGTTGAGCGTCAGGTGGTCCTCAAGCCAGCGGAGCGAGAATTTCATAGGGATGAGGATTGAAGCCGCCGCCACGGCAAATGACAAGCCGCGCAAGAAAAGGGCGAAGGTGCACCAGAGAAGAAAATTATTTTTCTTACCAATTCCTTGTTGGAGCGGGGTCGGGAGGGGGCGAAGCAAAGGAGAGGAACCGAAGCGAGAAAAGCAGAGCATCAACCTATCAGGATAGCGCGGAATCGCGCGGTGCGTCGTGGATGGGGGAAATGGCAGGGATGGAGGAATGCCTCCGCGAAGCGTGCGCGGGTCTCTCCTTTCGTGGTCGCCTCGACCACCATCGGGAATGCCTGCGCGATAGCGCACGTCGTTCCCAGGGGAAACTAACTTGCATGGCCGGGAGGCAAATCTAAGGGGGGCATGGCCCCCCTTACATCGTA
>Ga0302314_10000440_pt1 | contig 77123 bp, 71 predicted proteins | sample III_Palsa_N2_3_FD_200533 | JGI IMG/M metagenome (GOLD analysis project Ga0302314, IMG submission 200533) | Peat permafrost microbial communities from Stordalen Mire near Abisko, Sweden - III_Palsa_N2_3 | ecosystem: Environmental > Terrestrial > Soil > Palsa > Peat permafrost | place: Sweden...
ATTACCGGCAGCGTGTTGCGCTGCCAGTTCATTGCCCTGCTTCAGTGAGCCGTACTGGTGGTGCTGGTGGTGCTGGTGCTGCCGTTGGATGCGGAGCCCGCCACAATGGCGCCGATCACGGCGGCCGTCCCCACACCCACTGCGATCTGGGTGGTGAGGGAACCGGAGGCTACGGCAGCGGCGTTGGCGCTGGAACCGGCGGCCACTCCGGAGTCCGGTAGATAGGCTGCGGCCTTTTTCTTGTCGTTGTCCTGGTCCTGCTGCTCGTCGGCGAAAATGGTCGGGGCAACGAAAACAATGGCGGCTAAAAAGGCCGCAAGGGATACTTTTCTCATAACGCTTTCCTTCCTGGTGGCGCGCTTCGGTGCAGCGGACAGATCGGCTGAAGCGGAACGATCGGGCACGAAGGGCGAAAGCGTCGCAGAACCGGGGAAGCCACCCGGATCAATGTGTCAAACCCAGGCAAGGATGTGCCCGTGAGCGACTTTTGATCGAATCCCTGAACGCCGAATGCAGTCATTGGTGTAATCCCCTTCGTTGCTGCTGAGGAGGATTTGGCCCGATGCAGGGTGATGGCTCAATCGGCAATTGGTACTAGTACTTTAGTGCTAGTCCTTTCGTCCGATTCCCCTGCGCCCTGGCCTCGGGCACAGTTGAACGCCAGCCACCTGGCCAGACGAGGACGGGATGTCCGATATCTCCCCGACAGTCATCATTGCCGACGACCATCCACTGTTCCGCGTGACGTTGCGGCTGTCGGTGCGAAGCATCGCGCCGCTGGCGCGGATCGTTGAAGCCGATTCCTTCAGCTCCCTGAAAAGCGCCGTAGCCGCCAATCCGCAAGCCAGCCTCGTGCTGCTCGATCTGGTGATGCCGGGCGTGGAGGGGCTGTCGTCGCTGCAATTCCTGCGCGGCAGCTTTCCGGGCCTGGGCGTCGCAGTGCTCTCCTCCCAGTCGCGTCGCGGCCTGGTGGATTCGGTGCGGGCCTTGGGGGCAAAGGCCTTCATCCACAAGTCGGTTGCGCCGGGAAAATTACAGATGGGCTTGCGCCGCCTGCTTGCTGGTGAGCAGTGGTGGCCGCCGTTGGCGGCCGCGTCAGCACTGCCGCAGAAGGACGACGCGTCCAATGCGCAGCAACAAGGTCTGTCGCTGCGGGAAGCGCGGATACTGCGCTATCTTGACGAAGGCCATCTCAATGGCCGGATCGCAGCCGACCTGGACGTAGGCGAAGCAACGGTCGAAGCGGACATCCGTGCCCTGCTGCTCAAGCTGGGGCTGAAGGGCCGAGGATAGGCGGCCGGACCACCCCTCGCAATGATGATCCCTTCACGAGCGGCGAGAAGCCGCTATCGATCAGACAGCCTGCTCCGCCGCAAGCAGCTGTTGCGCCACCAGCGCGGCCTGAGTGCGGCTGTTCAGGCCGAGTTTGTGCAAGATCGAACTGACGTGAGTCTTCACCGTGGATTCGCTGATATGCAGCTCGGCGGCGATCTGTTTGTTGAGGCGACCGCCTTTCAGGTACAGGAGTATCTGCAATTCCTGCCGTGACAAGCGCTCGAGCTTTTGTTCCATCGTATCGCCTTCGGCCATGACGTCCGATAAAGATTGTGGCCACCAGCTACTCCCGACCAACAGGCTGCGCAGGGTCTCGCGCAAATGCTCCGGCCTCGCCGACTTGTGTACGAATGCAACGGCACCCAAAGCTTGTGCAGAACGTACCCAGGACCGCTGAGACAGTGCGGAGATGACAGCGACCCGCAAGCTAGGGAACTTGCTGTGCAGAAATTGCAGCGAAGACAGTCCGTCAACGCCGGGCATCATCAGGTCGAGCAACACCAGCTCGGTGGTGGGATTGGCGTCGATGGCACTCCTGAGGGAGTCGAAGGAATCGGCCTCGATCACGACTGTTCCGGCGGACAAATCCCGGAGAATCAGCCGCAGCGCCACCCTGAACAAGGGGTGGTCATCGGCGATGATGACCTTCGTTTCGGCACCCGGCATCCCTGTCCCTCGTTCGCTGCGCCGCGGCCGCGGCGTGGTAAATCCATTTACATCATGTGGACCAATCATAATCGCCGGCCTGCAAACGCTCCAGCCACGGCGTCAAATCCCGCATGACGAGCGCATAGCCTTGCACGATCCCGCGCTGCCGCTCCTGCATGCTTGCACCATCGAGGGTCGCCGACCCCTGTTCCAATCCTGAGCAATCGTCCGCCAGCCGGCTGGCGCCAACCATGACGCAATTGGCCTTCAGCGCACGCGCCTGACGCTTGATCGCTTTCGGGTCGGCCGAGCTGCAGGCCTCGCTCAGTCTACTGCAAGCAAGGGTCGCGCCATCCACCATCTCCTGCAATACTTCGATTACCCCATCGCGGCCCAACTCTTCGGCAAGTCGACCGATCGCCCGGGGGGCGACTGCGCTGCCCATCGTAGCCTCCGCCGGCTCCTTCTGCGGCGGACAAGGCATTGCAGCGCGGACCTCGCCAACCTCGCGCAGCACTTCCTCGAGCTGGCGCCGGCGAATCGGCTTGGCGATGTGCCGATCCATGCCGGCCTCGATACACTCCTGGCGCTCCCTGTCGAGCACGCTTGCCGACATGGCAAAGATGTGCGGTTGCCGCTCCAAGGGTAGCCGGCGGATGTGGCGCGTGGCCTCGAGGCCGTCCATCACAGGCATCTGCACGTCCATCAGCACCAGGTCATAGTCCTTGCGCGCGGCTGCCTCGACCGCCGCCAGCCCGTTATCGGCCAGATCCGCCTCATAGCCCAGCACCCGCAGCATGCGCAGGGCGACGGTGCGGTTGATGGCGTTGTCCTCGACCAGAAGAATGTTCAGCGCCCCGGGCGGCGCGGCAGCCGGCGACACAACGTCGGCAGCCGCCGAGGCCTGCGGATCGGCAACCGCCAGCAGTTGCAGCAAGGCGTCGAGCAGCGACGCGCGTCGCAGGGGCTTTAGCAGCACCAAGTCGAACTCCGGCAGCTTTTTCGCCCTGCGTCGCACGCTGCTGAGCAATACCATGGGCATCTGGGCGCGATCGCAATGCTGGCGTATGCGGCGCGCCAACTCCGCGCCGTCCATCTCCGGCATCAGGTAGTCGAGCGCGGCAAGGTCGAAGCGCTCACCGCGCTCGATCAGTCGCAGTGCCTCCGCCGGCTCACCGCAATCGGTCACATGCATCCCCCATTCGAGCGCGGTCCGGCGCAGGATGCGGCGGTTGGTGGAATTGTCGTCCACGATCAACAGGCGCTTGCCGGCGAGCCGGCCGGCGTCCGGCCGCGCTGGCGCTCGCCAGGCCGGATCGGTGCCGGCGATAAAGCTGAAGGAGAAGATCGAGCCCAGGCCCAAGCGACTCTCTACCGCCACTTCGCCGCCCATGCGCTCGGCCAGGCGCTTGCAGATGGCCAGGCCCAGGCCGGTGCCGCCGAAGTGGCGCGTTGTGGAAGCGTCGACCTGGCTGAAGGTCTTGAACAACCGGTCGAGCCGGTCCGCCGGGATGCCGATGCCGGAATCGCGCACCGCCATGCGGATAAGGTGTCGCCCCGGTTCGAGCGGCGTCGCAGAGACGGTGACCACCACGTCGCCGCGCGCGGTGAATTTCACGGCGTTCGACAGGTAGTTGACCAGGACCTGGCGCACCCGGCCATGGTCGCCCTTCACCACTTCCGGAGTATCCGGCGCGAACTCGCAGGCCAGGTCCAGCCCCTTTTCCGCGGCCTTGACCGAAACCAGATCCAGCGCTTCTTCGATGCTGCGGTGCAAGTCGAATACCTGCTCGTCGAGTTCCAACAGGCCGGCCTCGACCTTGGTGAAGTCCAGAATATCGTTGATCACGGCCAGCAGGTGCTCGCCGCTGGCATAAATGATGTTCACGCTTTCGCGCTGCTCGGTGTCGAGCGTCGTGTCGCGCAGCAGATCGGACATGCCGATCACGGCATTGAGCGGCGTGCGGATCTCGTGGCTCATGTTGGCGACGAAGGCGCTCTTGGCCTGATTGGCGCGTTCGGCCTCGGCCCGTGCGTCGAGCGCGCGCTTCTCGGCCTCTTGGCGGCGCGCGATGTCATGCTGGATCGAGGTTGCCATGTCGTTGAAGGTCTCGCCGACGCGCTGCAACTCCAGCAGGCTGTGATAGCCGACGCGCTGCGCGTAGTCGCCTCCGGCGATGCGCCGCGTCAGCTGCATCAGGTTGCGCAGCGGCTGCGTCAGCGCGCGCTCCGACACCAAAAACGCGGCGGCGCTGAGCAGCAGGAGCAGGATGAAGAATGCGATCTGCGAGGTGAGCAAGCGTGCACCGCGGGCGCGCAGGGCGGCGATTTCGCCGCGGGCGCGTTCGTCGACCAGGCCCTGAAAGCGGCGGACCTCCGACATGATCTGGTCCTTGCTGGTATCGTAGGCATCGCCCAGCAAATGTTCGTATTCGAGGCGGACATCGACCGGATAGCGCTGGTCCACGCCGAGGGTAATGCGGCGCCCCACCCGGTCCATCACCTCGATTTCGACGCGGGCCAGCTGATCGGAGGCTTCGAGGGAGTTGTTCAGCGCGGTGAACTCGGCCGCCGACAAATCCGCATCATGCATCAGATCGGCCAGCGACAGCGGCGGCCCGTATTTCACACCGCCCTTGCCCTGCGCCAGCACGCGATCCCAGAACGAGCCGTCGTAATCGAGCGGCCGCGGCGCCGTGCCGCTGCGGATCGCCAGGATCTCCTCGTAGTACTGGCGGTAGCGGGGATCGCCGGTCGCCACGTACTGGCGCACCATGCTGGTGAGCTGGTCCGAGCTCTGTCGCATGGCCTCGGACAGGGCAAACGATTCCTGGCGGCGATCTTCCACCTGCGCCTGCAGCGTGGCCGTGCGGACTTGCCACCAGGTGACATAGCCCAGCCCGCACAGCAATGCCGTAATGACCCCGAACAACAGGGCAATCGTAGTCCGCACCGAAATCATGGCCGCCTCCCGGGAAATAGGTTAACCCGTTCCCGCCGGCGTCGCCGGGCATTCCGGTTGACGGCGGGCGAGCGCAGACGCTAAAAAGGGGGTGTCTCAGGGATAAAACAATGAATTTGGACGTCAGGATGTTGTTCCTGATCGGCATACCAATTGGTTTTGCGTTCAGCGTTGTGCAAGCTGCGCACTGGCTGCGCAGACGCGAACCCGCATCGCTGTGGTGGGCCGCCGCGGACGGGCTCGGCGCTGCTGGTGTGGTTTTGCTGCTATCGAACCAATGGCTTCCTGCCTGGATTGGGCGCTCCCTGGCTCAGACCGCGATATTCGCTTCGGGTCTGCTGATGTGGCTGGGTTTCCGGCGCTTCGCCGGCCAGCCGCTGCCGTTGCGAATTTTTGCTGTGGTTTCACTGCTTTATTTTGGAGTATTCGAGGCCTTGCGGTCCTTCGTCAATGACGTCGCGCCGCTGATTGTGCTGAGCTCCTTCGGTAACGGCATACAGCGCGCCGGTGTCGCCGTCGATCTGGCCCGGACACCACAGGTCGATCACCGCCGGCTCCGCGCTGTTCTGGTGACTTTTTTTGTGTTGCAAGTGTTGTTCTACCTGTTCCGCAGCGCGACCGCGGTCACAGTCGATTCCGACGCGGTCTTTCTCAATACCACCGGCTTGCAAAGCCTGACCCTGCTGATCGCCATCCTCAGCGCGGTGCTGTGGAACACCGCGGCACTGTGGATGGTGGGCGATCGCCACCGCACCCGCAGCGCGGCCGAAGCAAAGGCCTGATCAGGCGCTGCCGGCCTTCGCTTCCCGGACCAGACGCCCGACCAGAGCGGCGTAGCGCGCCAGCGCGTCCGCACTCAAGCGCAGCGCCGCAGCATGATCGTTCGCGGCGCACGCAGCCTCGACTTCTCCGCACAATTGCGCCAGCGCTTCGGCGCCAAGCTGCAGACTGGAACCGCGCAGCGCGTGGGCAATGCGCTTCAGTTCCGACAGGTCGCCCGCCGCTACAGCCGCGTCACGGCGGCTTTCTTGATCGGGAACGTCTTTGGCCAGAGCTTCCGCGATTTGCACAACACCACTGCGGCCGAACACCGCCAGCATTTCTTTCCACGTCGCGGAATTGAAGTCCTGGTCTTGCGCCTCGGTATTGCGCCGCGCGGCCAGGGCCAGCACTTCAGCCAAGCGCCGCCACTGCAGCGGCTTGTCGACGATTTCATCGACCCCGGCGTCGAGGCAGCGCCGCCGTTCGTCGCCGGATTCTTCGTACTCAAGCATGGCAACGATGAGCGGCGCTTTCCGGCCGAGCCTGCGTTTCAGCTCAAGCGCGGCCTGCGCCCCGTCCAGTTCCGGCATGTCCAGATCCATCAGCACCAGTTCATAAGAGCGGATCAGGGCCGCATCGACCGCATCGCGTCCATTGTTGGCGAGATCCGCGCGCCCGTAGCCCAGGCGTTCGATCATGGCACTGGCGAACTTGCGGCCAACCGGGTTGTTGTCGGCGAGCAGGATGGCGAGGGCCTTCGGCGCAGACAGTCCCGCGGCTGAGTCGGGGGCGCTCTCTTCAGATCCCGCCGCATCGCTGGCCCTTGTCTTCACAAGCTCGCTCCCTGAAGCGCAACCATCCCTTAGCGGATGTTGCCCCTATATTTTCGGCGGCCGGCGGAATTGAATCGATGCCGGTCGACGTGCCGGCCGTTTCGAGCGCCGGGGCTGCTTCAGCGCCATTCGTAGTCGCTGCGGCCGATATGGGACAACGCGCGATAAATATTAATACTACAAAGTCGCATATTCGCTCACAAGGGCATAGCCGTTCGCACGCATCGGAGACGGTTGTGGCGGCATTGCGCGTTGATACAAGCGAAGCACAGCGATCGGGTACGCTGGATTTACCGCCGCTGGCGGAGGTACTTTGATCTTTCTTGTGACTCCCCAGCCCAAATTTGGCCCCTCTGAGGCGGACGCTCGCCAGCGGCGGCTTTGGGCCGATTGGAGTAGCCGTCCTAGACCTTTGTCAGGGGCCACTCGCGACTGGCACATCGGTTCCGGCTTTCACCTCATTCGCAGAAATCGCCTGCACCTGGTCCCACACCTGCCCGGCAAGCAAGACGCCAAAGGTGCTCACCGGCAAACCGCCGCTTTTGAGCCCTTCTGCGGTCCAGGTGTTGCAGGTGTAGAGGCCGTAATAGGTTTTGCTGGAGGGGTAGTAGACGTTGCCGGGATATTTTCCGGGCAGGTAGGGCAGCACTGCGCCCTTCTCATCCTGCTGCAACGAATCCCAGACGAAGCGGCCGATGGCGTCGATCTGCTCTTGCCGCACCGGCAGGACGATCAGATGCTCGTTGCCATAGACATCGGATGGCGCGGCCTGGAAACCTGTCACCAGCAACAGGCCGGCGCCGGGGAACGGCGCCAGCAGCGCATGGGCCAGATTCTTGTGCAGGGCCAATACATACTGGCGATCACCGAAGCCGAAGGTCAGATAGCGGGCGCCGGGAAAATCGGCAGCGACAGCGGACAGCGGACCGTGCAGTGACCCGACCGGCAGAATCAGATCGGTATGCCGCCCACGGCGCAGTACGTAAACGCTGGTGGCCGGCTCCGTTGCCTGATGCTGGATTGCCGGAGTGGTTTCCTGGGGCACCGCGCTGCACGCAGCAAGGCACAGCAACAACATCGCCAGCAGCGGCGCGGCGGAGAAGAATCGCTTGCGCATCATCGCCCGCTCCGGTCCGGCCCAATCAGCCCAGGTAGCCGTTTTCGCGATACCAGCGCACCGCGTCTTCCAGAGCCTGCCGCGCCGGGCGCTGGGTGTAGCCCAGTTCGCGCCTGGCCTTGTCGCTGGAAAAGAACATGAGCTTCTTCGACATGCGCACCTCCTCCACCGTCGCCACCGGCGGCTTGCCGGTGAAGCGGGCAAAGGTCTCCGAGATATAGGCGATGGGCAGCACCACGGCATGCGGCAGGCGCACCCTCGGCGGCTTGCGGCCGACGATGTCGGCGATCATCGCCAGAATTTCGCGCAGGCTCATATCGGTGCCGCCCAGCACGTAACGCTGGCCGACAACGCCTTTCTGGTAAGCCAGCCAGTGACCCTCGGCCACATCCTCGACATGGGCGATGTTGAGGCCGGTATCGACGTAGGCCGGCATCCTGCCGGCGGCGGCATCGCGCACCACGCGGCCGGTCGGGGTCGGCTTGAGATCGCGCGGGCCGATCGGGGTGGACGGGTTGACGATCACCACCGGCAGTCCATCGCGGGCGAATTCATGCACCACTTCCTCGGCCAGGAACTTGGAACGCTTGTAGTGACCGATCATGTCGCCCACCGTCACCGGCGTGTCCTCGTTGCCGGGCGTGCCGTCCTTGGGAATGCCCAGCACGGCGACGCTGCTGGTATAGACGATGCGCTTGACGCCGGCATTCTTCGCCGCCTGCAGCAGGGCGCGGGTGCCCTCGACATTGGCCTGGTACAACTCCTGCGGATTGGGCGCCCACAGGCGATAATCGGCGGCGACGTGAAACAGCGCATCGCAATCGGCGCAGGCACGCGCCAGCGAAGCCGCATCGGTCAGGTTGCCCTCGGCGATTTCAAGCTGCAGCCCCGCGAGATTGCGGCGATCGGAGCCCGGCCGAGCCAGCACGCGCACGATGAAACCTTCGGCGAGCAGGCGCCGCGCCACGGCGGAACCGACAAAGCCGGTGGCGCCGGTGACCAGGGCGCGGGGCTGGGCCGCGGGAGAAATTGCACTCATCTGGGACCTGCCCTGGTTCTCAGTCGTTGTAAGCCAGCCCAGGTCCTGCGGCCTGCACCGCCCGGCGCAGGGCGGCACTGGCCCGGTTCATGGTCGCCGCCAGATGCGGCAGACGCGGGATCAAAGTCGGATGGAGCAGCAAGGCGGTGGCAACGGCCGCCGGCCGCGCCCTGCCCCAGCGGTCGACCGCGCCGGCCAGCGGCGACGGAATGCTGTCCTGCGCACCGTCGGCGATAGCGCGCAGCGCCAGGAACGGCAATCCATGGGCCTGGGCAACTTCCGCCACCGCAGTGCTTTCCATGTCCACGGCGGCAGCCTTGAAATCGCGCCTTGCGTCGGCTTTCGACTGCGGCGTCAGCAGGGGCTCGCTCACCGTCAACAGCGCCTGATCCAGCAGCGTCTGACCACCCAGCCTCGTCGCCAGGCGCAAACGCCAGGCGGCATCGGTGGCGTATCGCGCGCCGTGCTGATCGAGCACCACGCGGGGACACAGCAGCGCGCCCGAAACCAGTCCCGGATCGAGCGCGCCGGCGACGCCGTACATGACCAGCGCCGCCACGCCGGACTCGGCCAGGGCCAGCGCCGCGGCGGAAGCCGCCGCGATACCCATGCCGCAGACATGGACGCGTACCCCGCCGTCCAGATCCTCGATCAGGCCCAGCCGCAACTTGCGCGGTGTCAGCGCACGCGCTTCCGCCTCCAGGGCGACGACCACACCGACGTGCCTCATGCGAGGAAGCGGCGGTTCAGGCTGTGCGCGCGATCAGTTGCCGGTAGCGCGTCAGCGCCCACAGCGGGAAGTAGGCGGTGTAGCCGTGGTACTTGAGATAGAACACGCGCGGGAAACCCGGCGCGTTGAAGCTGGAGTGATACCACAGGCCGGCATTCTGCTCGCCAGCACCCTGCTGATCCTCCACCAGCCATTCCACGCCGCGCCGTACCGCCGCAGACGCGTGTTCACCCACGGCCATCAGGCCGAGCAGCGCCCAGGCGGTGGAGTGAGCGGTGCTGACGCCGCCGTTGCTGCCGCGCAGCTCCGGCCGGTCGAAGCTGTCGTTGCTTTCGCCCCAGCCGCCGTCGGCGTTCTGCTTGCTCTTCAGCCAGTCGATCGACTTGCGGATCCAGGGCTGGCTCAGGTCCTCGCCCACCAGGGCCAGGCCAGCCAGCACCGACCAGGTGCCGTAGATGTAGTTGGTGCCCCAGCGGCCCCAGTAGGAACCGTCCGTCTGCTGCGTCTGCTTCAGGTAGGCGACGCAGCGGCGGATGGCGTCGCGGTCCTGCTCGCGATTGAGTACGCCAAGACCTGCCAGCACGCGGCCGGAAACGTCTTCGGTCGGCGGATCTAGCATGGCGCCGTGATCGGCGAACGGGATGTGGTTGATGTGGTAGTGGGTATTGTTGCGATCGAAAGCGGCGAAGCCGCCGTCGTCCGACTGCATCCCCACCAGCCAGTCGGCGGCGCGCTCGACGCGCTCGCGATACTTGCCTTCCTGCGGCGTGCCCTTGCCGGCGACATGCATCAAACCGGCCACCATGGCGGTGTCGTCGAGATCCGGATAGTAGGCATTGGCGTACTGGAAAGCCCAGCCGCCCGGGGCCAGATCCGGCGCATTCACCGCCCAATCGCCTTTCAGCTCCAGTTCCTGCAGTGGCGCCAGCCAGTCCAGCGCGCGCGTCACCGCGGCCTGGGTCCGCTCATCCTTGCCGGCGCGCAGCAGGGCCATTGCCGCCCAGCCCGTATCCCATACCGGCGAGACGCAGGGCTGGCAGAAAGCGGTGCCGTCGTCGCGCTGCACGATCAGCTTCTGTACCGACTTGAGACAGGTGGCGCGGGCCGGATGGTCCTTGGCATAACCCAGCAGGTCCATCGCTTCCAGCGCATTGACCATCGGCGGGAAAATGCCGGCGAGGCCGTCCTCGCCGTTGAGACGCGGCAGGAACCACTGTTCCGCCTTCTTGATCGCCTTGCTGCGCAGGGCTTTGGGCATCAGCGGATCGCAGGCGCGGCCGACCTTGTCCAGTACCAGGAAGAACTTGTTGACCAGGCCTGCGGTTGGGAAATAATTGCGTTCCTGCTCCGGCGGGATGACGAACAGCTCGCGCACCTCGACCTTTTTCGGATTCTTGGCCCTGGCCTGCAGCGTGCACAGAATGAACAGCGGCACCATGGTGGCGCGGGCCCAGTAGGACACCTTGTCCAGATGGAACGGCGCCCACTTCGGCAGCAACATGATCTCCACCGGCACATAGGGTGCGGCGCGCCACGGCACCTGGCCGAACATGGCCAGCAGAATGCGGGTGAAGACGTTGCTCTTTGCCGCGCCGCCCAGGGCCAGAATCGCTTGGCGCGCGCGCAACATGTGCGGCGCTTCGGCGGAATCGCCGGCAGCCTTGAGTGCGTAGTACGACTTGACGGTGCAGGACAGGTCGATGGCGCCGTCCTGATACAGCGGCCAGCCGCCGTGCGTATCCAGCCGCTGCTTGGAGCGGATGTAGCGCGCCAGCTTTTCCTGCAGCACCTCGTCGATCTCGTCGATGAAGTGCATCATCAGGATGTATTCGGCCGAGATGGTGCAGTCGGGTTCGAATTCGAAACACCAGTGGCCGTCGGGCTGCTGCAGGTCGAGCAGGGCCTGACGCGCCTGGTCGATGGCCTGGTCCAGGCGGGGGCTGAGTTCCGGCGCGGCAGCCGCGGTTTGCGCCGGAGCGCGGGCAAGGGAGACTACGGTCATCGGAGTAAAACTTCCTTATTCAACGCGAAGCCCGCGCCGGCCCGGTGGCCGCCGCGGACGATCGACAAATTCAAGCGTGTTGCATCGAGTCCCGGGCGGGATGATGCGTGGGCTCGTTCCAGACGGGAGCCAGCGGCGTCAGCGGCAGGTCGCGCCAGGCGAAATCGAACAGGCGGCGCAGCAGGGCGTCGCGCTTCACCGAAACATTGGTGACCATGATGGTGCGGGCCACCGCGCCGCGACTGACCTTGATGTCGGCGCCGCCGGCGAAATCCGGCCGGTGCTGGATATTCTTCAGGGTCAATACGGCCAGGCCGGTCGCCCACAGGCAGAAGCGGCGGATGCCGGCGTGCTGCTGCGGAATCAGCAGGGTGTAGGACAGGGCGTTGCGCAAATGGGAGTGCGCCACGCCGATCAGTTCCGACAGCGCCGCGCCGTAAGCCGGCGTGTAGTGGCCGGGCTGCAGGGTCGACAGGTCGATGCCATGGCGCTGAAACACTTCGCGTGGCAGCCAGCAGGCGCCGCGCGCGCGGTCCTCCCACTGATCCTTGAGGATATTGGTCATCTGCAGAGCCTGGCCGAACGACACCGCCAGGCGCAGCATCTGCTCGCGGCGGGCGGCGATAGCCGGGTCGAAGTCGCAGAACAGCTCGGTCAACATCTCGCCGACCACGCCGGCGACGTAGTAGCAGTAGTGATCCATCTCGCGCTGGTTGGCCACGCCATGGATGCCGGCGCCCTGCTGGAAGCGGTGCATGCCGCGGCACATGACGCTGACGCAGCGCTCGATCGCCGCCTGCTGGGCGCGGTTGAAGCCGCGCAGCACCTCGATCACCAGCGGCAGCTGGCGCATCAATTCGCGCTCGGCTTCAATGGTCTCCAGCGACAAGCGCGGACTCAGCTCTGCTGCCAGCGACGCGGCGTCGGCGCGGCCGGTGACCACCTCGACGAAGGCTTCCTCGTAGCGGCGCTTGTCGGCGGCGGAGAGGGCGGCATCGTCCTCGATGGTGTCGGCTACGCGGCACAGCAGATAAGCGTTGGCCACCACCCGGTGCAGCGATCCCGGCAGTTGCGGAATGGTCAGCGCAAAGGTGCGCGAGACCAGCGGCAGGACGAAGTCCTGATATGCCTCCGCGGTACCGGGCCAAACCTCTTTTTTAAGTGGGGTGTCGGTCATGTGGAGAAAACGGGTCGGGGGACGCTGCAGCGAGGCGGGCAAAAAGGAAACGCCTGCGGCGCAACCTGAGCGATGAGGCCTATTATAGCGCGCTGCACCATGCCCGGGCGGTTGAGAATGACAGCCATGGTAATTGGGATTTCCATATCCCCCGAGTCTCTTTTATGGGACCTACCAGAATTCCTTGCGCTGGCGCGGGCAACGGAACAGTTCCAGCAGACGCAGGTGCGAGGCATGCACTACCAGGGCCGAGGCGATGATCAGCCACACCACCGCGGCGGAAAAGCAGGCCGAGGTGAATGGCGCAATGATCTGCAGGGCACCATTGAAGGCCTGGGCCACCCCATGCTCGTCGAGCTGGCCGGAAAAGGCCATCACCGAAGGCGCCGCCAGACTGGACCAGAACACCACCCTGCGCACCCGTGAATAGGTCCGTTCCAGCCGCGCAGTCACATTGGGCAACTGACGGCTGCCGGAGTAGACAAAGAGATTGTGCTGGATGGCGCGCCGCTCCAACTGCAGCCAGGTGAACAGCACCACGGCCAGGAAGGAGGCCACCAGAATCGGCAGGCCGGCTTCAAAATCCATTTTTATGCCCCGGCCGATGCGCGTGGGGCAAAAGCCGTCCCCAGACGGTCGATCCGCCCGCGTCACTTCGCGAATTTTGTCCAATCGGCCCTGCAATCAGCATGGGCAGCCACCCGCAGTTGCACTACTCCCCTGTGTTCAATTTTTACTCGCTCTGCGGATAAATTTCCAGAAGTCACAATGACCTATGACAGGAAGCAATTGTTAAGTTTTGTTAAGTTTCCAGCCGGGCGACCCGCCGCGCCGGAGTTGACCTCGACAAGTCCTAGTAGTGCAACAGGCTTTCCACCGACCGGCGCCCCAGCCGCTCGCGGCCCTTGAGGAAGTCCAGTTCGATCAGAAAAGCACAGCAGGCCACTATGCCCAGCTGTCTTTCGACCAGTTCGGCGGCCGCCACGGCGGTGCCGCCGGTGGCGATGACATCGTCGATCACGGCATAACGGGCACCGGCAACGACGTCGTCGGCATGCATCTCGACGCGGTCGGTGCCGTACTCCAGCTGATAGGCCACGCTCACCGTGGGCCGCGGCAGCTTGCCCGGCTTGCGCACCAGCAGCAGCGGCAGGCCCAGCTTGTGCGCCAGGGCCGCGCCGAAAATGAAACCGCGCGATTCGATCGCCACCAGGCCTGCGACCTGGTGCGGCACGATCAGGGCGGCAAACTGGTCAATCGCGGCGCCGAAAGCGGCGGCATTGGCCAGCAGCGGGGTGATATCGCGGAACAGAATGCCGGGCTTGGGGAAATCCGCGACATCGCGGATATGGGCGCTGATCGAGGAGGGATTGGTCACAGGCTGCATTCGGGAGATCAATGGAGGTATGCGCATGCAGGTCGCTCGATCCGGCAACAGCCGGCGCAAAGCAAGGTCTGCAGGTGATTGGTATTGCGCCAGGCAAACGCCGGCGCGGCATTTTAGCCGGAGCCGGCCCCCACGGGCGCCTGCAGCCATACGGGCTCGGCCGTGGCGGTCGGAAACAGTTCGCGCCAGCGTCCGCTGCCGCCCACGCCGGCAATGTAGACCAGTTCGCCATCCGCCTCCACCAGGGGCGTGCGCAGGCGCACCCAGGGCGGCACCGAGGCCTCCTGGAACAGGTTCTTGAGGGTACGGCTGTGCGCGCCACCCGCGGGCCTGAAACGTTCGCCGCCGCGCATGAAGCGCACGCGCAGTCCCTGCGGCGGCAGTTGCGGCAGCCGCAGGACGCCGCAGCCCGGCGGCAGCGGCAGTTGTTGGTCGATCCAGGCCAGCGCCGGCTCGGCGGCGGGCGCCGGCGGCAGGGGCGGCATGGCATAAAGCCGGTCGCGGTAACGGCGCAGTTCGCAACCGGCCCAGGCCAGCAGCGGTTCGGCGTCTTCGGCCGCATCCAGCACTTCGCGCTGGATGCGCTCCAGGGTGTCGGCCGGGGGCATCTCGAAACCGTGCTGCCGCAACCAGTAACGCAGCAGGTTATGGCGCCGCGCCGCAGCCAGATCCTGCAGCGCGCCAACCCCCAGCGCCTCACCGCGCGCCGCATGCGCCAGATCCTGCGCCGCCAGCTCGTCCAGCAGCATCGACGCCTCGGCCGAGAGCCGCGCGGTGCGCGCCAGGCTTTCCTCCACCTGGGGAAAACGCTCACGCAGCAAGGGCGTCAGCTCGGTGCGCAGCCAGGAACGCGAATAACGCGGATCGCGGTTGTGCGGGTCCTCGATCCAGCGCAGTCCATGCTCCTGCGCATAGCCGTAGAGCCGCTCGCGCGGCAGCTCCAGAAACGGCCGCCACAACCACCCCGGCGGAAACGCCCGCAGAATGCGCATCGCCGACAGGCCCTGCACCCCGCTGCCGCGAAGCAGGCGCAACAGCACCGTCTCCGCCTGATCGCTGCGGTGGTGCGCCGTGGCCAAGCAGTCCGTCGGCTGCATCAGTCCGCGCAAAGCCTCATAGCGGGCGGTCCTCGCCGCCGCCTCCGGCCCGGCGGGATCGAACCCGTCCACCTGTACCCGCAACAATTCGAACTGCACGCCGAGAGAAGCGCTGAAGCGCGCACACTTCTCCGCCCAGTCATCCGCCAGTGCCTGCAGGCCGTGATGGATATGCACTGCGCGCAGGCGGAAACGCGGGTTATAGTGCGCCAGGAAATGCAGCAATACGGTGGAATCGAGGCCGCCGCTGTAGGCGACGTGGACAACCGCGCCCGGAGCGAGCGAAGGCGGCTCGATGTGCAGGGCTTCCGGGTTCAATCCCATATCAGCCTCGGTCGCCGCCCCTTTCCCCGGCCCCTCCCATGGAAGAGGGGCTATTAAATCAGCCTGCCGCCTGATTCATCGGTGTGACGACCTGCGGCTCCTCGTAAGTGCCATAGGACATCAAGCGCTGATAGCGGTCCGACAACAGCTTGGTCATCGGCGTCTTGCACAGCCTGTCCAGGTGCGAAACCAGGCGCTCCCTGAGAATCGCCGCCATCGCCGCCGGATCGCGATGCGCCCCGCCCAGCGGCTCGGGGATGATCTCGTCGATCAGCTTGTGCTCCAGCAGATCGCGCGCGGTGATGCGCATTGCCTCGGCGGCTTCCTTGGCCCGATCCGCCTTCTTGAACAGGATCGAGGCGCAGCCTTCTGGCGAAATCACGGAGTAGATGCCGTATTGCAGGATCATCACGTGGTCGGCCACACCGATGGCCAGGGCGCCGCCCGAGCCGCCCTCGCCCGTCACCGTCGCCAGCACCGGGGTGCGCAGCCGCGACAACTCGAACAGGTTGCGGGCGATGGCCTCGGACTGGTTGCGCTCCTCGGCGCTGATGCCGGCGTAGGCGCCGGCGGTATCGATCAGGGTGATCACCGGCAGATTGAATTTCTCCGCCAGCTTCATGACGCGCAGCGCCTTGCGATAGCCTTCCGGGCGCGGCGATCCGAAATTGCGGTAGATGCGTTCCTTGGTATCGCGCCCTTTCTGCTCGCCGATGATGACGCAGGCACGCCCGTCGAGCCGCGCCACGCCGGAAACGATGGCCGGATCGTCGGCAAAATGACGGTCGCCATGCAGCTCTTCCCACTCGGTGAAGATCGCCTTGATGTAATCCAGCGCATAAGGGCGCTGCGGATGGCGCGCCAGCTGGGCGATCTGCCAGGGGCTTAGATTGGCGAAGATCTGCTGGCTCTGCTCCTTGATCCGCGCTTCCAGCCGCGAAATCTCCTCGGTCAGATTCAGTTCGCTGCCGCCGGTCATGAAACGCAGCTCTTCGATCTTTTTTTCAAGATCCGCAATGGGCTGCTCGAAATCCAGATAAGTCGTATTACTCGCCATAGCCATAGTCCATTTTGGCAGACTGCGGCGCCACAAAGCGCCTGTAGTCCACTCGTACCGCCCCGTCCCCAAGGAGCCGGCGCAATTCCGTCAGCGCCGCCTCGTCCACCCGCATACGCCACTGCGGACCGAAATCCAGTGTCGCGCGCGCGCGACCGTTCACATACTCCAGCGTCACCGTCGCGCCGTGGTCGCTGCGCCAGGCACCAAGCCGGCTGCGCAGCGCCGCCGGCTCCAGTGCCGGCTTCTGCCAGTTCAACGTTACACGATCGGCGCGTTCGCGCATCACCGCGTCGAGATCCCAGAAGCCTTTCGGGTAAAGCCGGTGCTCCAGCTCCCGGCCCTCGCGCTGCACCGCTCGAATCTCGCCGCTGGCAAACACCAGCGTATCCCTCCGCAGCGTGTTTTGGAACCTCTGCCACTCGTCGAAACCCAGCCAGCAGATGATCTGGGAGGTGCGATCGTCCAAAACGATGATTTTTCCGGGCCGTTCGCCCCCGACATTGCGGATATCGGCCAGCCATGCGCCCAGCATGACTGTCTTGCGCGCACCACGACGGGGCGCGGGCGGCCCGTCATCGTCGTCGCCGCCACTTCCGCCTCCGCCGCCGAATGAGCCGAAAGGGGGCGCGGCTTCGGCGATCAGTGCCTTGATGGTACCGGTGCAGATCTGGTCGATCAGCGGGCGGAACACCTCGATCGGATGGCCGGAGAAATACAGGCCCAGCACCTCCTTCTCGCGCGCCAGTTGCTCGTTGGGCGGCCAATCCGGTTCCTGCTCGGCGGCGACGCTGACGCTGGTGGCGGCCGCAGCGCCCAGCCCGAACAAGTCATCCTGGCCGGCGCTGGCGCCGGCTGCGGTCTGCTCCGCCAGCTGCAAAGCCTTGGGCAGGGTTTTCAGCAGGCTCGGGCGGTTCAGCCCCAGCTTGTCGAGGGCCCCGGCGAAGATCAGTGCTTCAAGCACGCGCTTGTTGACCCGGCGCGTATCGATACGGCGGCAGAAGTCGAACAGGTCGTGGAACGGGCCGTTGCTGTCGCGCTCGGCAACGATGCCTTGCAAAGCACCCTCGCCCACCCCCTTGATGGCGCCAAGACCGTAGAGGATCTGTCCCTGGTCGTTGACGGTGAAACGGAACACCGAGCGGTTGATATCCGGCGCCAGCACCTCGCGCTTCATGCGTCGGCACTCGTCGAGCATCACCACGACGGCATCGGTGTGATTCATTTCCGCCGACATCACCGCGGCCATGAACTCCGCCGGATAGTGCGCTTTCAGCCAGGCGGTCTGGTAGGACACCAGCGCATAGGCCGCGGCATGCGACTTGTTGAATCCGTATCCTGCGAATTTCTCCATCAAATCAAATATCTGCGACGCAATGCCGGCATCGATGCCACGCCCGGCGGCGCCCTGCACGAAGATGTCTCGCTGCTGCGCCATCTCTTCCGGCTTCTTCTTGCCCATGGCGCGGCGCAACAGGTCGGCGCCGCCCAGGGTGTAGCCGCCCAGTTGCTGGGCGATCTGCATCACCTGCTCCTGGTAGATGAAGATGCCCAGGGTGTTGCCCAGCACCGGCTCCATCTCAGGGTGCAGGTATTCGGGTTTCTTGCCGTTCTTGCGCGCCACGTACTCGGGAATCAGCTCCATCGGTCCCGGGCGGTACAACGAGATCAGGGCGATGATGTCCTCGAAGCGATCCGGCTTGAGGTCCACCGAGGCGCGCTGCATGCCCTGCGATTCCATCTGGAATACGGCGGTGGTGAAGCCGGAAGCGTAGAGCGCGTAGGTTTTTGGATCGTCCAGCGGCAGTTGCAGCACGTCCAGCTTGCGCTCGGGCTGGCGCGCGTTGATCTGGTCCACCGCCGCCTGGATGATGGTCAGGGTGCGCAGTCCGAGGAAGTCGAACTTGACCAGTCCGACCGTCTCCAGGTCCTTCATGTCGAACTGCGAGCGCAGGCCAGCGCCGCCCGGTTCGCAAAATGTCGGCGTGTATTCGGTCAGCGCCTTGGGCGCGATGACCACGCCGCCGGCATGGACGCCGACGCCGCGGGTCAGATCTTCCAGCACCATGCCGAGGTCGATGATGGCGCGCACTTCCTCGTCGCCGTCGTAGACCTGTTTCAGCTCCGGCACCGCTTCCAGCGCGTGCTCCAGGGTGGAGCGGCCGAACTTTTCCGCCTCGGCCTTGAACGCCGGAATGCCGGGGATAAGCTTGGCGATGCGGTCGCCCATGCCGTAGGGCTGGCCCAACACGCGGGTCACGTCGCGCACCACGTTGCGCGCCGCCATGCTGCCGTAGGTGATGATCTGGCTGACGTGGTCGCGACCGTAGCGCTGCGCCACGTATTCGATGACGCGGTCGCGGCCTTCCATGCAGAAATCGACGTCGAAGTCCGGCATCGACACGCGTTCTGGGTTGAGGAAGCGCTCGAACAGCAGGTTGTAGGGCAGCGGGTCGAGGTCGGTGATGCCGGTGGTATAAGCCACCAGCGAGCCGGCGCCGGAGCCGCGGCCGGGGCCGACCGGCACGCCGTTGCCCTTGCCCCAGGCAATGAAGTCCGCCACCACCAGGAAGTAGCCGGCGAAGCCCATCTTCTCGATGATGCCCAGCTCGTAATCCAGGCGCTGCCGATATTCCTCCAGCGGCCGCGCCGGCGGATGCTGCAGCAGCCGTCGTTCCAAGCCGGTGACGGATAGCTGCCGCAGGTGGTCGGCCATGGTCACGCCTTCCGGCACCGGAAAGTCCGGCAGGTAGTTCTGACCGAACTTGAGGCTCAGGGTGCAGCGGCGGGCGATCTCCAGGGAATTCTCGATCGCTTCCGGCAGGTCGGCAAACAACGCCTGCATCTCTTCGGCCGATTTCAGGTATTGCTCCGGCGAATACTCGCGCGGGCGGCGCTCATCGTTGACCACCCGGCCCGAGGCGATGCAGACGCGCGCCTCATGGGCTTCGAAATCCTCGCGCTTGAGAAAGCGCACATCGTTGCTCGCCACCACCGGCAGGCCGCTATGCCGGGCAAAGGCGACAGTGGCCTGCAAGTGCGTTTCGTCGTCGGTGCGGCCGCAGCGGGTGATCTCGAGATAGCAGCGATCGGGGAAATGGCTCTGCCACCAGGCCGCCGTTTCGCGCGCGCGGTCAAGCTTGCCGCCGAGCAGGGCCATGCCGATGCCGCCGTGGCGCCCGGACAGGGCGATCAGGCCGGCACTGGCCTCCTCCAGCCACTCCCGCCGCAATTGCGGCCGGCCGCGTCCCTGGCCTTCGTTGTAGGCGCGAGAGATGAGGCGGGTGAGGTTGCGGTAGCCGGTCTGGTTCTGCACCAGCAAGGTGACGCGTTCGGGGCTTTCGCCTTCCGCCCGTTCCTGCAGCCAGATGTCGGCGCCGATCACCGGCTTGATGCCGGCGGCTTCGGCGAACTTGTAGAACTTCACCATCGCGAACAGATTGTCCTGATCGGTGATGGCCAGCGCCGGCAAGCCCAGTTCGGCGGCGCGGGTGGTCAGCGACTGCACATTGCCGCCGCTGCTCTTGCGCACCGGCGGCTCGACCCGGATCAGGCTGTCGATCAGGGAAAACTCGGTATGCAGATGCAGGTGGACGAAGCTCATACGGCCACGCAGCCCGCAACCGGCACCTGCGCCTGTGCGCAGGGTGCGAAGCTCATGCGGTGCTCCTTGCTCGGCCCCAGCGCGCGCAATGCGCCCAGATGCTGCGGCGTGCCGTAGCCCTTGTGCCGGGCCAGGCCATAGCCGGGATAGCAGGCATCCAGCTGCACCAGGGCGGCATCGCGCGCCACCTTGGCCACAATCGACGCCGCCATGATGGATTCGACCGTGGCATCGCCTCCGACGATGGTGCGTACCTCGCAGCCCAGTTCCGGCACCTGGTTGCCGTCGACCAGGCACAGCGCCGGCCGCAGGCTTAGCGCCTGCACCGCCCGCGCCATCGCCAGGAAGGTGGCGCGCAGGATATTGATGCGGTCGATCTCCTCGACTGTGGCGATGCCGATGGCCCAGGCCAGCGCGCGGCCCTGGATCTGCGGCGCCAGCCGCTCGCGCCGGGCCGCCGTGAGCTGCTTGGAATCGCGCAGGCCGATGATGCCGTGATGGTCGGGAAGAATCACCGCCGCCGCGTACACCGGCCCGGCCAGACAGCCCCGGCCCACTTCATCGACACCCGCGCTCAGCAGCGTCATCGGCCAATCAGCCCGGCGATGGCGGCAGCGGCGCTAGCGGCCGCACCGCGGCGGAGCTCCCGACGTACAGCGGCGAATTGAGCGGTCTGCCGCTCGCGCGCCGCCGGCTGATTGAGCAATTCCAGCACTGCGGGCCCCAGGTGCCCGGCATCCGCCTGTTCCTGGAGGTATTCAGGCACGACCGGTTCCTGGCACAGCAAATTGGGCAGGCTCACCCGATCGATTTTAATCAGCATCCGCACCAGGCGCGCGGTGAGCGCGGAAGTGCGATAACTCACCACCATCGGCCGATCCAGCAGCAGACATTCCAGCGTCGCCGTGCCCGAGGCCAGCAGCACCGCGTCGGCGGCGCGCATCGCTTCGCGCGAGTGCCCGTCGACCAGCTTCCAGCGCAGCAGCGGCGCATACGTGGCCACCGCCCGCTCGAAAAGCGGCCGCAGCGAGGGCTTGGCCAGGGGCACCACGAAAGAAAGATCCGGCCGCCGCTGTGCCAGCCAGGCGGCGGTCCGCACGAAGGGTTCGGCCAGGTATTTGAGCTCGCCGCCGCGGCTGCCGGGCAGGATTGCGACGCAGGGGCCTGGCGGCAGATGCAGCAGGCTGCGCGCGTCTTCCCGGCTGATTGGGTCGGCCAGTTCTTCCGCCAGCGGATGGCCTATGTACTCCGCCCGAACCTTATGCTCGGCGTAGAAACGCGGCTCGAACGGAAACAGGCACAGGATCAGATCCACCGCCCGGGCGATGTTCTTCACCCGCCCCGGCCGCCAGGCCCACACCGTGGGGCTGACCACATGCACCGTCGGCAGGCCGCTGCACCGCAGGCGGCGTTCCAGGGAAAGATTGAAGTCCGGCGCGTCGATGCCGATAACACAGTCCGGCTGGTCGGCGCTCAAACGCCGGTACAACTCACCGCGCATGCGCAGGATGTCCGGCAGCTTGGGCAGCACTTCGGCCAGGCCCATCACCGACAGCCGGTCGATGGTTTCAATGCTGTCGCAGCCCGCCTCGCGCATGCGCGGACCGGTGACGCCGTAGAAGCTGGCCTGGGGGAAGCGCGCGCGCAGGGCATGCACCAACGCCCCACCGAGCAGGTCGCCCGATGCTTCTCCTGCGATCAGGGCGAATTTCACCGACCGCGCCCCTATTTCTGGATCAAGCGCTTCGAGCTTTCGACGAACTCGAGCATGCGCTGCACCGAAGGCGAGCGGCGGGCGATTTCGGCAAGCTCCGTCTTCATTTCATCCTGGCGCAGACCGGCCAGGAACATGGTGCGGTAGCCATGCTTGATATCGGTAATGTCCTCGGCGGTGAAATTACGCCGGCGTATGCCTTCGATATTGATGCCGCGCGGCGCCGCGGGATTGCCCTGCACGATCACAAACGGCGGCACATCACGGGTGATGCCGGCACCACCGGCGGAAAAGCTGTGCGCGCCGATGCGGCAGAACTGGGCCACCATGGTGACGCCGCCAAACACGACGAAATCCTCGACATGCACATGACCGGCCAGGGTGGTGCCGTTGGCGAAAATGGTGTGGTCGTCGATGATGCAGTCGTGGGCAATGTGGCAGTAGGCCATGATCCAGTTGTCGTTGCCGATGCGGGTCAGGCCCTTTTCCTTGAGCGTGCCGCGCTGGATGGTGACGTACTCGCGGATGGTGTTGTCGTCGCCGATCTCGACCCGTGTCGCGTCGTCCTTCTTCGCGGTCTTGTCCTGGGAAATTTCGCCGAGTGAGGCGAACTGGTAGACCCGGTTGCGCTTGCCCAGGCTCATCGGCCCCTGCAGCACCACGTGGGGACCGATCCAGCTGCCCTCGCCGATACTCACCCCGGGGCCGATCACCGTATAAGGGCCGACCTCGACGGTCTCGTGCAGCTCGGCCCCCGGGTCGATCACCGCGGTCGGATGAATCCTCCCGCTCATTCGCCGCTCTTCTCGTCAGCGGACGCGCCAGCCTCGACCTCGGGTGGGCGCTTGAACACGCACATCAGGTCTGCCTCGCAGGCCAGCTCGCCATCGACCGTGGCCTTGGTCTTGAAGCGCCACAGATTGCGCTTGATCTTGTCGATCGCCACATCCAGCGTCAGCTGATCGCCGGGAACGACAATGCGCTTGAAACGCGCATTGTCGATGCCGGCGAAATAGAAGATCACCCCGGACTCCGGCTTGATGCCGGTTTCCTGCGAGGTGAGCAGGCCACAGGTCTGCGCCAGCGCCTCCAGGATCAGCACGCCGGGCATGGTCGGCACATTGGGAAAATGACCGGTGAAGAACGGCTCATTGTAGGTCACATTCTTGATCGCGGTCAGGGATTTGCCTTTGTCGTAGGCAATGACCTTGTCGACCAGCAGGAAGGGGGAACGGTGCGCCAGCATCCCCATGATGGCGCGAATATCAAATATCGTCTGGCTCACTCGCGTCTCCGGGTTTCGGCTCCAGCTTTAGTATTTTTTCAATCTGTTCAAGGCGCTGCTCAACATGCGGCAAGCGGCGGATGCGCGCAACCTGCTTGCGCCATTCGCGCGCCGGCAAAGCCGGCGTGCCCGAACCGTAGACGCCCGGCTGGGTCAGCGACTTCGTCACCATCGTCTTGCCCAGGATCACAACATCGTCCGCAATCCGGATGTGGCCGTTGATCACCGTGGCGCCGCCGATCAGGCAGCGTTTGCCGATAACGGTGCTGCCGGCGATGCCGACGCAGGCCGCAATGGCGGTATGCGCCCCAATGCGGCAGTTATGCGCGATCTGGATGATATTGTCGAGTTTGACCCCGTCTTCAATCACCGTGTCGTCCAGCGCACCGCGATCGATGGTGGTGTTGGCGCCGATTTCGACGTCATCGCCAATCGACACGATGCCCAGCTGCGGCACTTCCAGCCAGCCCTGCGCCGTACGCGCCAGACCGAAGCCGCGGCTGCCGATCACCGCGCCCGGCATGACATGGGCGCGGGCGCCGAGGCGGCAGCGCTCGCCGATGTAGATATTGGCTTCCAGGCGGCTTTCGGGACCGATCACTGCGCCCTGCCGCACTACACAATGCGGCCCGATAAAGCTGCCGGCGCCGATGCTGGCACCCTCTTCAACCACCGCCTGCGGTGCAATCCAGCAACCGGCGCCGATCACGGCGCCCGCTGCCACTATCGCGGCCGGATGCACGCCGGCGGTGAAGCGCTTGCTGAAATCGAACAGTGAGGCGATGCGGGCGAAGGCCAGCGCCGGATCGGGCGCCACCAGTGCATTGCCGGTGAATTTCTGTGCATCCCGGGCGCCGATGACGACCGCCGCGGCCTGCGTCCCGGCAAGCTCGGAGCGCAGGCGCGGATCGGCACAGAAACTGAGATGGCCGGGCTTGCCCGGAGCGAGCGAGCTGACGCCGGTGATGCGCAACTGCGCATCACCCTGCAACGTCAGCGCAAAACGCTGCGCCAGCTCGCCGAGCGTATATGCAATGGTATCGGCCAATTCAGCCATGCCGTCCCCGCAAGCTTTCGCCGCCGCGCTCTCCGCCGTTTACTTGCTCGGTGCAGCAGCCTGGGCGTTGAGGCGTTTCAGCACGTCGTCGGTGATGTCCACCGCCGGGTTGATGATGAAGGCATCGCTGACCACCAGGTCATAGCCCTTTTCCTTGCCGACCTGGAAGATCACGTCCCGGATCTTGCTGACGGCCGCGCCCTGCAATTCCTGGCTGCGCGCCTGCAGTTCATCCTGGGCCTTGCGCTGGTCGTAATCGAGCTGTGCCTTGCGGGTGTTCAGATCCTTTTCGGTCTTGTCGCGCTGGTCGACCGACATGGTCGCCCCGTCGCGCTGGTACTTCTGGGCATCGTCCGCGAGCTGCTTGGCCTGAGCTTCGAGCCCGGCGCGGCGTTTGTCCACTTCCGCCTGGATCTGCGCCTGCGCTGCCTTGATCTGTGCCGAATTCTGCAGCAGGTCGTTCCTGACCGCCGCGATCTTCACATCAGCCTGGGCAGCGGCCGAAGCGGCCAGCAGCACTGCGGCAAGGCCGAGTGCACGAATAAGCTTTTGCATCATGTCAGTCTCTCTAAGTGTTTGTGTCGTTGGGAAAAACAGCATCTGTTGCTGTAATAGGAATAATCAGAAGCCCTGGCCGAACGTCAGCTGGAAGTGCTGCGTCTCGTCACCCGGTTTGGCGTTCAGCGGGAAAGCGTAACTCAAATCGAGCAAGCCCAGGATCGGCGTGAAGAAACTGAAGGAGATACCGGTGCCCTGGCGCAGCTGGGACACCTTGAAATCTCCGGCATTGGCGTAGACGTTGCCGATATCGAAGAAGGCGCCCAGACGCGTGGTCTTGTTGTCGCTCACCACCGGCAACGGGAACACCAGGGTGGTCTGCGCCGTGGTGCGCAACTTGCCGCCGAACGGGTTGAAATTCGGCGTATCGCGCGGGCCCAGCGTGCCATCGCGATAGCCGCGCACGGTATTGGGGCCGCCGGCGAAATAGTTCTGGTAGGGCGGCACACCCTGGGTACTGCCGTAACTGTTGATGAAACCGACCGTGCCATCGAATTCCGTGAAGAAATGGAACGGCATCGGGAAGTACTGCTGCTGCTGCAGGCTGGCGTTGTAGTACAGCAGGTCGCTGCCCGGCAGAGTGACATCGACGTTGAAGCGGGTCAGGGCACCGCTGCTGGCAAAGAACGTACGGTTGCGAGTGTCGCGCGAGATGCCGGTGTGCAACTGGTACTCGTTGTAGTTGGTGCCGTTTTCGATAACGAAGTCCAGTACCTGATCGGAACTGTTGCCCGGGAAGGTCTGGATGGCCGTACGCGAAACGCCGCCGCCGAGGCGCAGGTAGGTGAATTCCGACAGCGGGATGCCGTAGGTCAGATCCGCACCGAGCACGTTGTAATCGAAGCCCGAGCTGTAGCGGATCACGCCCTTGGACCGGCGGTAATAGGTGGATATGGTCTGGCTGATGCCGTCCGAGGTGAAATACGGATTGGTCCAGCTCAGGTTGAGCTGGCGCGTCAGAGCGCTGTTTTCCGCGGTCAGGGACACCGTGTTGCCGGTGCCGAGAAAGTTGGAATTGCTGACGCTGGCGCTGATCAGGAAGCCCTGCGAACCGGAGTAACCGACGCCGAACTGGACCTGGCCGGGCTGACGTTCCTTGACCTTGTATTCGAGATCGACCAGATCGTCCGCACCCGGCACCGGCTTGGTTTCGACTTCAGCCGATTCGATGAACGGCAGGCGCTGCAGGCGTACGCGTGAACGCTCCACCGCGCTCTTGGAAAACGGCGAGGCTTCCAGCTGGCGCATTTCACGGCGCAGCGTCTCGTCGTTGGTGCCGGCATTGCCGACGAAGTTGATGTGGCGGATGTAAGCGCGCTTGCCCGGCTCCATGTAATAGTTGAGGGTGACCTGGCGCTTCGATTCGTCCACCTCGGGCAAGGGCGTGACCTTGGCGAAGGCATAGCCGATATCGGACAGGGCGGCTTCGATGCGATCCGAGCTCTCGGTCGCTTCCCGGCGCGAGAACTGGCTGCCGTCAGGCGTGGTCACCAGGCGGTTGAGGAAATCCTCGTTGAGCACGGTCTCGCCGGAGAAGCGGTGGCTCTTCACCGTGTATTTGTCGCCCTCATCGAGATTCAGGGTGACATAAACATCCTTCTTGTCCGGCGACAGCTCGACCTGGACCGAAATGATGTTGAACTGGAGATAGCCGCGATCCTGGTAGTAGGAGCTCAAGGCTTCCAGATCGCCGCCGAGCTGCTGCTTGGAATAGCGGTCGCTCTTCTGGAACAGCTTCCACCAGATAGTGTTCTGCAGCTTGAGCTGCTCCAGCAGCACTTCCTTGGGGAAGCTCTTGTTGCCGAGGACGTTGATCTCCTTGATCTTGGAGACGGAACCCTCGGTGACCTGGATCTTGATGTCGACGCGGTTGTTGGGCAGGGTATCGACGTGGGTATCGATGTCGACGTCGTAGAAACCGTTGGCGTAGTACTGACGGCGCAACTCCTGCTGCACCTGATCGAGCAGCTCGCGCTTGAACAGCTCGCCCTGTGCCAGACCCAGATCCTTCAGCGACTTGTCGAGCTCGTCGCCGCCGATCTTGTCGTTGCCCTTGATGCTGAAGCTGGCGATTTCCGGACGCTCCTTGACCTTGATCACCAAGGCATCGCCATCACGGTTCAGCTCGACGTCCTGGAACAGCCCGGAACCGTAAAGCCCGCGGATCGCCTCGCGCGAGGTGTTGTCGTTGAGCTCGTCGCCCACCGCCAGCGGCAGATAGGTCAGGACTGTGCCGATTTCGAGACGCTGCAGGCCCTCGGCCCGGATCTCGCTGATTTTGAACGGCTCCACCGCCCAGGCAGCGCCTTGCAGCGCCAGCACGGCCAGAAAGCACAGGGCAACAGAAATCCCGCGTCGTTTAGATCTAAAAAAGCCCATTCCGGGTCAGCCTATAAGGCGTGCTAAATCGTTATAAAAAGCCAGTCCCATCAACAGCACCAGCAGCGTCAGGCCGATCTGCTGGCCAAACGCCTGCGCACGCTCTGAAAGGGGGGATCCCTTCACCCACTCCACCAGGCCATACAGAATCTGTCCGCCATCGAGCAGGGGGACCGGCAACAGATTGACGATCCCCAGATTCAGGCTAACGATGGCGATGATTTTCAAAAACGCCCACAAACCGATGCTTGCCGACAATCCCACAACCTGGGCGGTATTGATCGGCCCGCTGATATTCTTGGTAGAAATATCACCAACAACCATGTGGCCGACGAATTCGACCACCGTCACGGCCGTGTCCCAGGTGGCCTGCAGTGCCAACGGCAGCGCCTCCACGGGACCGTACTGCTGGTTAATCTGCAAATCCTGCCACAACTTGTCGTCCTTCGCCATCAACTTAGCACTGGCGCCGATGCGCGCGATGCTGACGCCGTGGTCGCTGACCAGATTCGGGATCACCGAGATGTGCAGCAACTCGCTGCCGCGCTGCACGTCGAGCTTGATCACCTGCCCCGCCCGACCCGACACCCCGTGGGAGAATTCCTGGAAGCTTTTCAGCGGCACCCCATCCAGCGCGACAGCCCGATCGCCCGCTTTGAGCCCGGCCTGCTCAGCCGGACTGCCGGGTGAGATCGCAGCAAGAACCGGCTCGATCGGCGGCTGATAGGGATCGAAACCCAGATCGTCGAACAGATACTGCGGGTCGCTGCGCACCTTGCCGAGATTCAGCGTCACCTGCCTGCGCGCGCCGTCCTTGTCCTGTACCAGCACCGAGGTCGCCCGTCCGGTGAATACATTCTTGACCAGATCGGTGCGCAAGGCATCCCAGCTGCCAACCGCCTTGCCGTTCAGGCTGACCACCAGGTCGCCCTCATGCAAGGCGGCAACCGCGGCGACGGTTCCCGCAGCGGGCTCGGCCAGAAACGGCTTCAGGCCCGGCACGCCGACCATCAACATCAGCCAGAAGAAGACGATGGCAAGAATGAAATTGAAGATCGGGCCGGCGGCGAATACCGCGATGCGCACACCCACCGGCTGGCGGTTGAAGGCCCGCGGCAGATCAGCCTCGGCTACCGGCCCTTCGCGCTCGTCCAGCAACTTTACATAGCCGCCCAATGGAATCGAGCCGATCTGGTATTCCACCCCGTCACGCCCGCGCCAGCGCCACAGCGGCTTGAACACGCCGAAGGAGAAGCCCACCGAAAAGCGCAGCACCTTGACGCCGAAGCGGCGCGCCACCCAGAAGTGCCCGAATTCATGAAACGCCACCATGACGGCGATGGCGACCAGGAACCACAGCGCGTTATGCACGCCCGACTGCAAATACTCGATCATCAACAGCACTCCCGGCACGAACCGGCGTTTTGCCGCTCGCTGCCGCAGAGCGGGCCATGGGCCCGCAAAATTTCCCCGGAACCGCCGCGGCACTGCGCGCTGCAGATTCCCGAACCGGATTCAATAGCCGCTAAAGATACCCAAGAATGACGCTTCGCGCTGAATACGACCGCGGCGGAGCGCCTGCGTTCAACCACCATCCGGTCGATGTTCTTCAAAGCCGCAACCAGTACAAACCCAGGGCCATGGCCGGGGCGGCCGACAGCAGGCTGTCGATGCGGTCGAGGATGCCGCCGTGACCAGGCAGCAGATTGCCGCTGTCCTTGATGCCGGACAGCCGCTTGAACATGCTGATGCCCAGATCGCCGACGATGGACAGCGCAGCCACCAGCAGGCTTAACCCGACCAGCAGCAGCAGTTGCCGCGGGCTGGCAGGCTGGAACACGTAGCCGCCGGCGGTCACCGCATAGATGCCGCATAGCAGCAGTCCGCCCAGTGCCCCTTCGCGCGTCTTGCCCGGCGACACGTTCGGTGCCAGCTTGTTGCGCCCGAAATTGCGGCCCGCCAGATAGGCCCCGACATCCGCCGCCCATACCAAGGCGAACAGGTAGATCAGGCGCAGGCCGTGCTCCTGCATGCCTCCCAGGATGACCAGGCAGAGAATCGCCGGTACCCACAGGATTTGCCCGAGCAGCCCCAGCGCCGGGACGCCGGGCCGATGGCGCTGCAGGCTGCCGGGGAATCCGGGCATCAGGAACAAGGCACACAGCCACCACAGCACGCTCACCGCGGCCAGCCAGGGCCAGGCCTGACGCACCAGCCAGGCGCCGCCCAGCACCGCCGCACTGAGCAGGACATAGCCCCAGCGGCGGCCGCGCGCCGCTGCGGTTTGCGACAAACCCATCATGGCGGTCCATTCCCAGGCCGCGAGCAGACCGGCGCCGCTGAACAGGAGGTACAGCCAGGGGGTCGGTGCGAACCAGACCGCCCCAAGCACGATCGGCAGCAGAACCAGGGCGGTGATGACGCGTTGCAATAGCATGGCGGGGAACCCTTAAGCGCTTTCCGGCACACGGCCGAAACGCCGCTCGCGGCCAGAGTACCAGTGCAGCGCGCGTTCCAGTTCAGCCGCATCGAAATCCGGCCACAGCACGTCGCTGAAGTAGAACTCGCTGTAAGCCAGTTGCCACAGCAGAAAGTTGCTGATGCGTTTCTCGCCGCCGGTGCGGATCAACAGATCCGGATGCGGCAGATCGGCGGTGACCAGGCGCGACTCCAGATTGGCGGCGGTCAGCGGCAGGCCCTCGCTGCAAACCCGCTGCGCCGCCTGGGCGATGTCCCATTGCCCACCGTAACCGGCGGCGATCACCAGGGTCAGGCCGTCATTGGCGCGGGTCTGTGCCTCGGCATTGCGCATCAGTTCGCGCAGGGACCCGGGGAAATCGCCGTGGTCGCCGATAAAACGGATGCGCACCCCGTTTTTGTGCAGGCTGTCGATCTCACGCCCCAGGGTGCGCACGAACAATTCCATCAGCAGGCGCACTTCCAGCGGCGGGCGCTGCCAGTTTTCCTGGCTGAACGCGAACAAGGTCAGCACCTCGACGCCCTGGCTATGGCAGGCGCGCACGATACGGCGAGCGGCGGACACTCCGGCGCGATGGCCGAAGGCCCGTGCCTTGTGGCGCTGCTTGGCCCAGCGGCCGTTGCCATCCATGACCACAGCGACATGGCGCGGCACCGGTGGTGCGGCCATCGGCGGGACTTCTCGGGTCACGGGCGGGGTCGCCTAAACTGCGAGCAACTCTTTTTCCTTCGCCGCCATCACTTCGTCGGCCTTGGCGACAAATTGATCGGTGAGCTTCTGGATGGCGCCCTCGCCATCCTTCTCCTCATCGCCGGTGATGAGCTTTTCCTTGGCCAGTTCCTTGATGTCCTGGTTGGCGTCGCGCCGCACATTGCGGATCGCCACGCGCGCGCCCTCGGTCTCCGACTTCACCACCTTGATCAGATCGCGGCGGCGCTCCTCGGTCAAGGGCGGCAGGTTGATGCGGATGCTGGTGCCGGCGGTATTCGGATTCAATCCCAGATTGGCCGCCATGATCGCCTTCTCGATGGCCTGCACCATGTTCTTTTCCCAGGGGCTGATCAGGATGGTGCGCGCATCCTCCACCACCACGCTGGCCACCTGCGTCAACGGTGTCTCGGTGCCGTAGTAGTCGATGCGCACATGCTCCAGCAGCGCGGTGTTGGCACGCCCGGTGCGCAGCTTGGTCAGGGCCTGCTTGAGGACGTCGACGCATTTCTGCATGCGCGAGGCGGCATCTTTCTTGATGTCTTCAATCATGATCGCTCCACTGGATTTCTTTGTTGCCTGTCTTAAACCCTGACCAGCGTGCCGATGCTGGTATCACCGGTGACGATGCGCATCAGGGCGCCGGCGCGGAACATGTCGTACACGCGCAGATTGATCTTGTGGTCGCGGCACAGCACCAGCGCCGTCTGGTCCATCACCCCGAGACGGCGGTCCAGCGCCTCGTCGTAACTGAGCACGTCGTAGCGCTTGGCCTGGGGATCCTTGTGCGGATCGGCGGTATAAACACCGTCCACCTTGGTTGCCTTGAGCAGCAGGTCGACGTTGATCTCGATGGCGCGCAGCGCCGCGGCCGAGTCGGTGGTGAAGAATGGATTGCCGGTGCCGGCGGCAAATACCACCACCCTGCCCCGCTCCAGGTGACGGATGGCGCGGCGGCGGATGTAGTCCTCGCACACTTCGTTGATGCGGATCGCCGACTGCACCCGGGCCGACAGGCCGATGCGCTCGATCGCATCCTGGATCGCCAGGGCGTTGATGACCGTAGCCAGCATGCCCATCTGGTCGCCGGTGACGCGGTCCATGCCGGCGCGGGCCAAGCCCTCGCCGCGGAAAATGTTGCCGCCGCCGACCACCACCGCGACCTGCACCCCCAGTTCGATCACTTCCTTGATCTCCTGGGCCAGGCGCGACATCACATCCGGCGAAATGCCGTAGTCCATCTCCCCCATCAAGGCCTCGCCGGAAAGCTTTACGAGAATGCGCTTGTAGGCGGGCTGCTGGCTCAAGTTGGACTCCAGTCCTGGATGGTGGCTTTACCTAAAACAAGGCCCCGTCGCCGGGGCCTTGTTTCACAACGACTTACGGCGAATTCTAGCGCAAGATTCTGTCATCTTGCGTGAACCGCAGCTTAACGGCAGCGATTATTTCTTTTTGCCGCCATCTAGGGCCTGTCATCAATCACTTTGGTCGCTGCGACGGAGGTCATTTTTACGCAGTGCAAGTCGGACAGGGCGCGGCATGGTGATTCCATGGTGCGCCCTGGCCGGCGCAGCAATGCGTAAAAATGGCCCCGTCCGGAAGGGTTGCGCCCAAAATCGCGCCAGGCTGCGTTGTCAGCCCCGGCCATGGAATCACCATGGCCGAGGCCTGCCGCCTTGCCTGACGCGATTTTGGACTGCAACGCAGCGATCAAAGTGATTGATGACAGGCCCTAGCCCTGCCGCCGGCACTAATCCTTCTTGATGCCGGCCTGTTCCATCACTTCAGCGGCAAAGTCGGTTTTCTTCTTCTCGATGCCCTCGCCTACCGCCACGCGCACGAAATGCGCCACGCCGGCATTCTTGGACTTGAGCAGCTTTTCCACCGTCTGTTCCTGATCCTTGACGAAATTCTGGCCCAGCAGGGTGATTTCGCCCAGGAACTTGCGGATCTTGCCCTCGACCATCTTGGCCAGAATCTCGGCCGGCTTCGGCTTTTTGCCGTTGGCCAGCTCTTCTTCCTGCTCCTGCGCCACCTGGGCCTCGATCACCTTGCGCTCGGACTCGACCGCTTCGGCCGGAACCGAGGCAGCATCGAGGTGGCGCGGCGACATCGCGGCGATGTGCATGGCCAGGTCGCGGCCCAGTTCCAGGTCGCCCTGCTTGAGGGCCACCACCACGGCGATCTTGTCGCCCGGATGGATATAGGTGGCCAGCGGGCCACCAGCCGACTGCACCAACTCGAAACGGCGGAAAGTCAGATTTTCGCCGATCTTGTTGACCAGTTCGCGGCGCTTCTCGTCGAGGGTTTTGTCGCCGTCCCTCAAGGCCACCAGCGCCTCGAGGCTGGCCGGGCGATGGGCCAGGACGGCCTGGGCCGCGGCATTGGCCAGGGCGCGGAAGTCGGCGCCCTTGGCGACGAAATCGGTCTCGGAGTTGAGCTCGACCAGGGCCACGGCCTCGCTGTTGGAGGCGATGGCGACGACGCCTTCGGCGGCGGTGCGGCCGGCTTTCTTGTCAGCCTTGGCGGAGCCGTCCATGCGCAGCTTCTCGGCTGCGGCTTCGATATCGCCGCCGGTGGCGTCCAGAGCCTTCTTGCAGTCGCTCATGCCGGCGCCAGTGCGCTCGCGCAGTTCCTTCACCAGGGCCGCGGTAACGGGAGTGCTCATATGAAATCTCTTAGTTTGGTGTTGTCCGCCTTCAGGCTAGCGGCCGAGGAAGGCGGAAATATTAAATGGCGAGCCGGGGGAGGCTGACCTCCCCCGGCTGCGGTCTGTCTCAGGCTTCGGCGCGGTCGGGCTTGCCGCCCGGCTTGCGCGGACGACGCGCCGGGCGCGGCGCGGCCGAGCGGGCGTCATCCGACACGTCGACCGTCTCTTCCGGACGACCGACGGTGTTGCTGCCCTTGCCTTCAATGATGGCGTCGGCGATGCACTGGGTGTAGACCTTGATGGCGCGGGTGGCGTCATCGTTGCCGGGGACCACCACGTCGATGCCTTCGGGGTTGTTGTTGGTGTCGACCACCGCCACCACCGGAATGCCGAGCTTGCGCGCTTCGGACACAGCGATGTTTTCGTAGCCGGTGTCGATGACGAACAGGCAGTCCGGCAGGCTCGGCATGTTCTTGATGCCGCCCAGGGACTTGCGCAGCTTTTCCAGCTCGCGGTTGAACAGCAGCTGTTCTTTCTTGTTGAGGCGGTTGATGCTGCCGTCCTCGATCTTCTTTTCCATGTCGGTCAGGCGCTTGATCGAGCCCTTGATGGTCTTGAAGTTGGTCAGGGTGCCGCCCAGCCAGCGCTGGCTGACGTAAGGCTGGCCCGAACGCTGCGCCTCGGACTCGATCGCCTCGCGCGCGGCGCGCTTGGTGCCGACGAACAGGATGCGGCCGCCGTTGGCGGCGAGCTTGCCGACGAAGGAACAGGCTTCCTTCAGCAGCGGCAGGGTGTGCTCGAGGTTGATGATGTGGATCTTGTTGCGGGAGCCGAAGATGTAGGATTCCATCTTGGGGTTCCAGTAACGGGTGCGGTGGCCGAAGTGAACGCCGGCCTCCAGCAGTTGACGCATGGTGATGCTAGACATTGGCTTATAGCTCCAAGGGTTAATTGCAAACCGCGCACTCGGAATCCGGCTCCTGGGTTGAGGACGACCGGACACCCTGGGATGGGCGCGGATGGACTTGCGGAACGGCTGGCCTGACCGAATTGGTTAGACTATTCGCTTCCGCATCATTGCCTTACGGCGGCGCGCTTTATACCATATAAGGCTCGTCGGAACAAGGCTTTCCGCACTTTTCAGGTCCCTTTTCAGGCAATGTCGGTCACCATCAAAAATCCCGAGGAACAGCGCCTGATGCTCGAAGCAGGCCGCGCCGCCGCTTCAGTGCTCAATATGATCGCTCCCCACGTCAAGCCGGGCGTCACCACCGAGGCGCTGAACCAGCTGTGCCACGACTACATCGTCAACGAGCTGAAAGGCATCCCCGCGCCGCTCAATTATGGCGGCGGCGGCGGCCGGCCGCCGTTTCCGAAATCGGTCTGCACCTCGATCAACCACGTGGTCTGCCACGGCATTCCCGGCGAAAAGCAGCTCAAGCGCGGCGATACCATCAATATCGATGTCACCGTAATCAAGGACGGCTTCCACGGCGACACCAGCCAGATGTTCTCGGCCGGCGAGCCCTCGGTGCTGGCGCGGCGCCTGAGCGAGGTCACCCGCGAGGCGATGTTCGCCGGCATCCGCAAGGTGCGGCCCGGCGCGCGGCTGGGCGATATCGGCTATGCGGTGCAGCAGGTGGCGGAAGGCAACGGCTTTTCGGTAGTGCGCGAATACTGCGGCCACGGCATCGGTCGGGTGTTTCACGAAGACCCGCAAATCCTGCATTACGGCCGTCCTGGCACGGGCCTTGAATTGGTTCCCGGCATGACTTTCACCGTCGAACCCATGCTCAACGCCGGCCGGCCGGAAGTGCGGCTGCTGCCGGACGGCTGGACCGTGGTGACCAAGGACCATTCGCTTTCGGCGCAGTGGGAGCACACTGTGCTGGTGACCAACACCGGCTACGAAATCCTGACCCTGCGCGCCGACGAAAAGGTACCGCACTGATGGGCGCCGAGATGGACTTGGCGGAAAACGAAGCCGCCACGGTCTTTTCCGGCCGCAAGGTGCGGGCGCGCCTGCGCACCGAGGGGCAAAAGCCGGTCGTTGCCTTCCGCGCCACCCTGGACTGGGGTCGCGAGCGCCTGACCAGCCTGTTTCACGAGGGCGCTGCCTCCGACTCGCTGGTCCATGCCCGCGCCCACCTGGTGGACGAGGTGCTGCACCAGGCATGGCTGCAGTTCCTGCCGGAGCAGCCGGCGGGCCTGGGCCTGATCGCGGTGGGTGGCTATGGCCGCGGCGAACTGCTGCCCCATTCCGACATCGACCTGCTGGTGCTGCACGACGAGCACGCGCTGGATGGCAACAAATCGGCGCTGGAGCAGTTCTTTGCCTTCCTTTGGGATATCGGCCTGGAAGTGGGCAGCGGCGTGCGTACCGTGGCCGAATGCGCCGAGTTGGCGGCGCAGGACATCACCGTCATCACCAACCTGATCGAGTCGCGTCCGTTATGCGGCGACAGCACTCTCTATGCCGCCCTGCAGGAGGCGATGACGCCGGACAAGATGTGGCCGGTGGACACCTTCTTCCGGGCCAAGCTGGAAGAGCAGCGCAAGCGCTACGCCAAGTACGACGACACCGGCTACAAGCTGGAGCCCAACGTCAAGGAAAGCCCCGGCGGCCTGCGCGATATCCACACCGTGGCCTGGGTCGCCAAGCGGCACTTCAATGCGCTCACCCTGACCGAACTGCGCAATCGCGGTTTCCTCAGCAAGCAGGAGAGCGACGAGTTGTTCGCCGGCCAGGATTTCCTGTGGCGGGTGCGCTTCGCCCTGCACATGATCACCGGCCGCCACGAGGATCGGCTGCTGTTCGATCATCAGATCAAGCTGGCCGCGCTGTTCGGCTATGTGGACTCCGACCACAACAAGGCGGTCGAGCAGTTCATGCAGCTGTATTACCGCACCATCAAATCGCTGTCCTGCCTCAACGATCTGCTGCTGCAGCTGTTCGAGGAAGCGATCCTCGGCAAGGGCGAGGAAGCGGCGGTGGTGCCGCTCAATTCGCGCTTCCAGCTGCGCGGCAGCTACATCGAGGCGAGCGCCGACGACGTATTCCAGAAACAGCCCTCGGCACTGATCGAGATTTTCGCGCTGATGCAGCAGCATCCGCAGATCGAGGGGGTGCGCGCCGCCACCCTGCGCCTGATCCGCCGCGACCGCAAGCGCATCGACGCGCACCGCGACGATGTGCGCGCCCGCACCCTGTTCATCGGCCTGTTCCAGCACGGCAGCGGCCTGACCCATGCCCTGCGCCGGATGAATCGCTATGGCGTGCTTGGCCGCTATCTGCCGGAGTTCGGCCTGATCATCGGCCACATGCAGTACGACCTGTTCCACACCCTGACGGTCGACGAGCACACCCTCTACCTGGTGCGCAATCTGCGGCGCCTGGCGATGGAGCGCTTCCGCGGCGAATTGCCGTTCTACAGCGACATCATGTCGCGCATTCCGCGCCCCGAACTGCTCTATATCGCCGGTCTCTACCACGATATCGCCAAGGGCCGCGGCGGCGACCATTCCGAGATGGGCGCCGAGCTGGCCGAGCAGTTTTGCCTGGATCACGGCCTGTCGCATGCCGACGCCGCCCTGGTCTCCTGGCTGGTCAGAAACCACCTGACCATGTCGCTGACCGCGCAACGCCAAGACATCAGCAATCCCGAAGTGGTGAGCACCTTCGCCAAGCGCGTCGGCGAACGCGGCTATCTCGACTATCTGCTGCTGCTCACGGTCAGCGACATCCGCGCCACCAACCCGGCACTGTGGAATTCCTGGCGCGACAGCCTGCTGCGCGAGCTGTATCACGGCACCGCGCGGGCGCTGGAACGCGGCCTCGACAACCCGGTAAGCGAGGCCGAGCGCGTCTCCGAACAGCGCCGTTCGGCCCTGGCCCTGCTCGGCAGCCGCGGCGTCGACCCGCACAAGGCCGACGCGGTATGGGCACGCTTCGAAAGCGACTACTTCCTGCGCCACTCGCCGGCCGAGCTGGCCTGGCACCTGCCGGCGATCTGCGCCATCACCGACTCCGGCCTGCCGCTGGTGCTGGTGGACATGCTCGACGGCCGCGGCACCACCGTGTTCGTCTACACCCGCGACCGCGATCACCTGTTCGGCCTGTCCACCGGCGTACTGGCGCGGCTGGGCCTGAACATCCTCGATGCCCGCATCAACACCACCGCCGACGGCTACGTCCTCGATACCTATGTGGTGATGGAAGGCGACGGCAAGCCGATCGAGAATCCGCATCGCTACGAGGAAATCCGCGATGGCCTGCGCAAGGTTCTGGGCGATCCGGACATCTCGGTGGTGGACGTCAACCGCCGCAAGCCGCAACGCCTCAAGCATTTCGACACGCCGACCACGGTCAGCTTCAGCCAGGACCTGGCGCGCAAGCGCACCATCCTCGAACTGGTCACTGCCGACCAGTCAGGCCTGCTGTCGATGATCGGCCGGGTGTTCCACAAGCGCGGCATCCTGCTCGACGCCGCCAAGATCGGCACCATCGGCGAGCGCGCCGAGGACGTATTCTTCATCACCACGCGCGAACACCTGCCGATCACCGACGAAGACCTGCTCGACGAATTGCGCGAGGTGCTGATCCGCACCCTCAGCGACGCCGAACCCACCAAGCCATCCTCCAAGAAGAATGAACGCGACTGAACTGAAGGTCATCATCGAGCACGCCTGGGAAAAGCGCGCCTCGCTCGATCCCACGGAAACCCATGTGCGCAGCGCCGTCGAAGGCGCCATCGCGCTGCTCGACGCCGGGCAGGCGCGCGTCGCCGAACCGACCGCGGCGGGCTGGGTGGTGAACGAATGGCTGAAAAAGGCGGTGCTGCTGTATTTCCGCCTGCACGACAATGTGCCGATCGAAATGGGCCGGCTGTCCGGCTACGACAAGGTGCCGCTCAAGTTCGATGGCTGGAGCGAGGCGCAGTTCAAGCAGCTCGGCGCCCGCGTGGTGCCGCCGGCCGCGGTCCGCCGCGGCGCCTACATCGCGCCCGGCGCAATCCTGATGCCGAGCTACGTCAACATCGGCGCCAACGTCGGCAAGGGCACCATGGTCGACACCTGGGCCACAGTCGGCTCCTGCGCCCAGATCGGCGCCAACGTGCACCTGTCCGGCGGCGTCGGCATCGGTGGCGTGCTGGAGCCTCTGCAGGCCAGCCCCACCATCATCGAGGACGACTGCTTCATCGGCGCGCGCTCGGAAGTGGTGGAAGGCGTGGTGGTTGAGAAAGGCGCGGTGCTGTCGATGGGCGTATTCATCGGCCAGAGCACGCCGATCTACGACCGTGAGAATGGCCAGATCAGCTACGGCCGCGTTCCGGCCGGCGCCGTGGTAGTGGCCGGCTCGCTGCCGAAAGACGGCGGACGCTACAACCTCACCTGCGCCGTGATTGTGAAGCGCGTCGATGCCCAGACCCGCGCCAAGGTCGGCATCAACGCCTTGCTGCGCGATCTGTAGCTCCAGCCTAGCTATCGGCCTGCCGACTCGGACCGGTGCTGACCACCTGCACCGCGGGCGGCGAATGTTCCGGCTCCGGCTCGCCGATGCGCAGATGCCGCGTTGCCAGAGAGATCTCGCGCAGGAAACAGATCAGGCCCAGGGTCAGCGCCGCCATCGCCACGATGAACAGCAGGGCGATGATCGCACTGAAATTGGTGCCGGTGAGCGAGTCGATGAACAGCACCACCACTACGATGCTGATCAGGATGGCGCTGCTGGTACACAGACTGATGCCCCAGCTCACCAGCCGCGCGCGCCGCGCCAACCGCCCCAGGCTGGCGCGCAAAGCCTCGATGCGGCCCGGCGCCGCGGCGGGAAACTCTGTTTCGAGATACCTGGCGCGATCGACGATGCGCGTCAGCCGGTTGGTCAGCACGTTGAGCATGGCGGCGATGCCGGACAGCAGGAACACCGGCGCCACCGCCAGCCTGATCACATCCGCAATCGATACGATGTGGTCCATCTCCGGCACTGCCATCCGCTACTCCCGTATTGCCCCGTGGTTCACACTTCCATTCGCCGCGCCAAGCATGCCTTGCTAGTCTAAGCCCTGCCAAACACCCCATGCCTTCGATGCAAGCCGACTCCCCCACCCTGCGCCTGACCCAGGAACTGATCTCCCGCCGCTCGCTGACTCCGGACGACGCCGGCTGCTGTGCCCTGATCGGCGAGCGCCTGGCCAAGCTCGGGTTCACACTGGAGTGGCTCAACCAGGAGGGCGTTACCAACCTGTGGGCGCGACTCGGCAGCGGCGGCCCGCTCATGGTACTTGCCGGGCACACCGACGTTGTCCCGACCGGCCCGCTGGACCGCTGGATCAGCGATCCGTTCCTGCCGCAGATCCGCGACGGCGTACTTTACGGCCGCGGCGCGGCGGACATGAAAAGCGGCCTAGCGGCGATGGTCTGCGCCACCGAACGCCTGTTGGCGCGCACCCCGATCAAGGGCAGCCTGGCTTTTCTGGTCACCAGCGACGAGGAAGGCATGGCCCGGCATGGCACCAAATACGTTGCCGAAGTGCTGCGCAGCCGCGGCATCCGGCCGGACTACTCCATCGTCGGCGAAGCCTCCAGCAATGCCCAGTTGGGTGACCGCATCGTCGTCGGCCGGCGCGGTTCGCTCGGCTGCAATCTGTACGTGCACGGCAAGCAAGGCCATGTCGCCTATCCGCAAAAGGCGGATAACCCGATCCATCGCCTGGCACCGGCCCTGGCCGAGCTCATCGCCACCGAATGGGATCGTGGCAATGCCCACTTTCCGCCGACCTCGTTCCAGATTTCCAATGTCCACGGCGGCACCGGCGCCAACAACGTCATCCCCGGCGAAGCCGAGGTGATCTTCAATTTCCGCTATTGCACCGAGTCCACCGCGGAAAGCCTCAAGGCGCGCGTGCACGCCCTGCTCGACCGCCACCTGCCCCACTACCAGGCGGACTGGTGGCACACCGGCGAACCCTTCCTCACCCGTCAGGGCAAGCTGATCGAAGCGGCACAGGCCGCGATCGGCGAAATCACCGGCCTGCACGCCGAACAATTCACCGGGGGCGGCACCTCGGACGCGCGCTTCATCGCTCCGCTCGGCACCGAGGTGGTGGAAATCGGACCGATCAACGACAGCATTCACAAGATCGACGAGCACGTGAAGGTCGAGGACCTGGACCGGCTCAGCCTGATCTACGAAAACACCCTGGCCCGGCTGCTGCGATGAGCGCCGTACCCGATTCCAGGGACAGTCCCGGTGACAAATCCGACGCCAGCGACTTTCGCCCGTCCTGGCTGCTCGCCAATCCACAGATACAGTCGATACTCGCCACCAAGGGTCCGCGTCGCCGGCAGTGGCTGAAACGCGGCAGCCGCATGGACGCGGTGGCGCAGAAGCATGTCCTCGACTGCGGCGACGGCGTGCGCCTGGTCGGCTATCACTCGCGCCAGCCCGAGGGCGTGACGCCGCGCGGCCTGGTGGTGCTGATTCACGGCTGGGAAGGCCATCACGACTCGGCCTATATCTATTCGATGGCCTGCCAGGTTTATGCGCGGGGCTGGAACGCATTCCGCCTCAACCTGCGCGATCACGGCGGCAGCCATGCACTCAATGCGGAACCGTTCCACTCCGCGCGCATGGGCGAAGTGCTGGGCGCAATCCGCGCCGTGCAGCAGTTCGATCCAGGGCAGCCGCTGGCAGTGATCGGCTTTTCCCTGGGCGGCAATTTCGCCCTGCGCGTAGGCATGCAGGGCCCGGCGGCGGATGTGACCCCACGGCTTTCCATCGGCATCTCGCCGGCAATCGATCCCGGCGCCACCCTGCACGCCATCGACCAGGGCCCGCTGCTGTTCCGCCGCTACTTCATCGGCAAGTGGCGCAAGACCCTGCGCGCCAAGGACCTGGCCTGGCCCGGACGCTACGATTTCAGCCCTTACGCCGGCATCAAGACCTTTGTCGAAACGACGCGACGCTTCGTTGCCGACTTCACCGACTTTCCGAGCAGCGAGGACTACCTCGGCACCTACACGCTGAGCCCCGCCATGCTGATGAACTCGGCCTCACCGCTGGCGCTGATCACCGCGCAGGACGATCCGGTGATCCCGTTTCGCGACTTTGCCGGCCTGGAGGCGCGCGGCTCGGTGATCCACTACGACGCCCCGGTGCACGGCGGGCATTGCGGGTTCATCGAGAACTTCGCACTGGAGTGCTGGGCCGAACGTCGGGTGCTGGCACTGCTGGACAAGCTTCGCTGATCGCCGTCTCGCTGAATCGGTCGCTCATACAGACCAAACAAAAAGCCCGCTCGCGGAATATTCGCGAGCGGGCTTGATTTGAGGCTGTCGGTTTCGCCTTCTGCTTGAGCCGACCTACAACAGGCCTTAGGCAGCCTTTTCCAGCTTCTCGTTCCACTGGCCCAGCGCGGCGAGGCCATTCATCTTGGCGCGGTGCAGGTGAGCCAGCTTGCCGGCGTCCACGTTCTTGCCGCTCCAGGCCTTGAGCGCGGCGGCCTGCAGGGCGCGGCCGTAGGAGAAGGTCAGCTTCCACGGCAGGTTGCCAATCTTGTTCATGGCGTCGAGATGAGCTGTCGCCAGCTCATCGGCCTGACCGCCGGAGAGGAAGGCGATGCCCGGCACAGCGCCCGGCACGCGGCGCTTCAGCACCTTGAGGGTGCGCTCGGCCACTTCCTGCACGCCGGCCTGGGTCGGGCACTTGGCGCCGGACACCACCATGTTCGGCTTCAGTACGATGCCTTCCAACAGCACCTTCTGGTAATACAGTTCTTGGAACACTTCGGACAGCACCCAGTCCGTCACCTTCTCGCAGGTTTCGACGGTGTTGTCGGCGTCCATCAACACTTCCGGCTCCACGATCGGCACGATGCCGGCTTCCTGGCACAGCGCGGCATAGCGGGCCAGCGCATGGGCATTGGTGTGGATGGCGTTGTAGCTGGGGGTGCCATCGCCGATGGTGATCACCGCGCGCCACTTGGCGAAACGCGCGCCGGCGGCAAAATATTTCTTCAGCCGCTCGCGCAAGCCGTCGAGGCCCTCGGTGACGGTTTCCTCGGCGCCGCCTGCGGCCAGCGGCTTGGCGCCCTGGTCCACCTTGATGCCCGGAATCACGCCCTTGGCCGCCAGCAGCTGCGGGAACGGCTGGCCCGACAGGCCCTTCTGGAACAGGGTTTCCTCGAACAGGATGACGCCGCTGGTGTGCTGCTCGAAACCGGGGGTGGTGAACAGCATGTCGCGGTAAGCCTGACGATTCGGCTCGATGTTCTCGACGCCGATCTTGTCGAAGCGTTTGCCGATGGTCGCAGTGGACTCGTCAGCGGCCAGCAGGCCCTTGCCGGGGGCGACCATCGCCAAAGCGGTTTCGCGGAGCATCTTCTCGTTCACAGGGTAGCCTCTAGCTAGGGTATTGGTTCGATCGACTGGAACTGAATATTTTATCGGCAGGGAGGGGGTCGAGCCAAGCCGAATCAGGCTGAAAATGCCTGTTGCATCACGTTCCTGGCCATATGTAAGCAAGATGCGTCCCAGTTCGCATCGCTTGACTCCCGATAATTAGTTACTAGAATGGTCACGCAATGAATACACGCTTCGCCGTCGCCACCTATGCCCTGACTTTCATGAGTCTGGCGCAGGAGCGCATGGTGACTTCGGACGAACTGGCCGCGAGCATCAAAACCCATCCCGCCCTGGTGCGCCGCATGCTCTCCATGCTGCGCGAATCGGGCCTGGTGGAAACCCAGCTCGGGCCCGGCGGCGGTGCCCGACTGGCCCGCCCGCCGGACCAGATCAGTCTGCTGCAAGTGTATGACGCCATCAGCGCCGCCGATGATCTGTTTTCCATTGGCCGCATCAGCCCCAACCCGGATTGCCCGATGAGTGCCGGCATCCAGTCCACTCTGGAGTGTGTGCTGTCCACACCGGAGCAGGCCCTGCGCATGGCCCTGGACCGCGTATCCATCCGCAACCTGCTGACCGAAGCCACGGCGCGGGTGCCGCAGGCCGCGGCAGCGCACGCCGTTTGAAGCTGAAATCGAACCGCAACCGACTGAGACGACACTGAGAGCCTATAACGCCATGAATTGCGCCTGCGACGGAGGTCATTTTTGCGCAGTGCAAGTCGGACAGGGCGCCGCATGGTGATTCCATGCAAGCACTGGCCGGCGCAGCAATGCGCAAAAATGGCCCCGTCCCGAAGGGTTGCGCCCAAAATCGCGCCAGGCTGCGTTGTCAGCCCCGGCCATGGAATCACCATGGCCGGGGCCTCCGCCTTGCCTGACGCGATTTTGGACTGCAACGCAGGTGTAATTCATAGTGTTATAGGCTCTTGCGGATGAGCCCTCAATCCGAGTCACCAGCCTTGGCCGCGAACCATTACACCCGTACCGCCCTCGCCCTGCACTGGGTGGTGGCCGGCATCATCATCTGCGCCTTCACCCTGGGACTGGTGATGTCCGACCTGCCATTCAGTCCGCAGAAACTGAAGCTGGTGGCTTATCACAAGTGGCTGGGCATCACCGTGCTGGCCCTGGTCGCCCTGCGCGGCATCTGGCGGCTGACGCACCGGCCACCGGCCTTGCCGCCGATGCCGGCATGGCAGCAGGTCGGCGCAAAATTCACCCATGCCCTGATGTACACCCTGATGTTCGCCATCCCCTTCAGCGGTTGGCTGTTCAGTTCCGCCGATGGCTATCAGGTGGTATATCTCGGCCTCCTGCCCCTGCCCAATCTGCTGGCCAAGAACAAGTTGCTGGCCGATAGCCTGGGCGACATCCACGCGACGTTCGCCTGGTTGATGTTCTATGTACTGCTGCTGCATGTGGCGGCAGCGCTGAAACATCATTTCCTCGATCGCGATGAGACCCTGCGCCGCATGCTGCGCTGGCGCCCCACCAATCAAGCCTGATCAATCCAAGGAAGACCCCATGACCGGGAAAACCCTGCAACGCACGGTTGCCCTTGCCGCCCTGCTGCTGACGCTGAGCGCGGCCGCCGCCGATACGCCGGTGAACGCCGCGAAGAGCAGCGTCGTCGCCACCTTCAGCCAGATGAAAGTGGCGGTGGATGCGCCGTTCAAGCAGTTCAGGGGCAGCGTCGACTTCGATCCCGCCAAACCGGCGCAGGCCAAGGCGCATATCGAGATCGACACCGCCAGCTTCGACCTCGGCGACGAGGACTACAACAGCGAAGTGCGCAAGCCAGCCTGGTTCGACACCGCGCACTTTCCCAAGGCAAGCTTCGACGCCAGCGGCGTGAAGTCCCTCGGCGGGAACAAATACGAGGCCAGCGGCACACTCAGCCTGAAGGGCAAGACCCAGACCCTGACCGTTCCCGTCACCCTCAAGACCGAGGGCGACAGCACCAGCTTCGACGGCACCGTCACCATCTCGCGGGCTTATTTCAACATCGGCGACGACGAGTGGAAGGACACCGTCGCCGACCCCGTCAGCATCAAGTTTCACATCGTGGTTTCCCCCAAGCACTAATACACAAGCATCCATACAGGAGCGTTTCCCATGAATCTCAACCGCATCGCCTCCGCGGCCCTGCTGCTGGCGCTGAGCGCCCCCGCCCTGGCCGAAGTCGATCATTACACCGTCGATCCGGACCACACCTACGCCAGCTTCGAAGCGCCGCACATCCAGGCCATCTCCTATTGGCGCGGCAAGTTCGATCACACCCAGTCCGGCACCATCACCCTGGACCGCAAGGCGCATACCGGCAGCGTCGACATCGTCATCGACACCAGCTCGATCGACTTCGGCATGGAAAAGATGAACAAGCACGCCAAGAGCGCGGACTTCTTTGACGTCGAGAAATTTCCGACCGCCGAGTACAAGGCCGACACCATCAAGTTCGACGGCGAAACGCCGACCGAAGTGGACGGCCAACTGACCCTGCACGGCGTGACCAAGCCGGTGGTGCTGAAGATCAATTCCTTCAAGTGCATCATCCACCCGATGCTCAAGGTGCAGGTCTGCGGTGCCGACGCCTCCGCCGAATTCGACCGCAGCGACTTCGGCATCGCCTACGCAGTGCCGATGACCGGCGGCCAGGTCAAGCTGCAGATCCAGGTGGAAGCCAAGCTCGACGACAAGCCGGGCCCGACGCACTAAGGACAGCAGACGCTTTGTCCGGGCATCGATGCTTGATGCCCGGACATAAAAGAAGGGGCCTTGTGGCCCCTTCTTTGTTTTGGATGGACAAGTCCCGCGCGGACGCGCAGGAACTTAAAGTGTCGCCGATGGGCCTAAGCCACTGAGATCCACACGGAGGTGGAACATGTTGGGCACCATTCTGCTGGTCATCCTGATACTGGCGCTGCTTGGCGCATTTCCCCGGCAAGGGGCGTACTCGGCCAACTGGGGTTACTACCCCAGCGGCGGCATCGGGCTGGTGGCAATCATCATCATCGTGTTGCTGATCACAGGCGGCATCTGAGCCATGATCCTCATTCTCCGGAGCAGCCATGACCGATGAAAAAATCGCCGTCGACGAGGCACGCCGGCTGCATCAGCACGGCGTTGTCACAGGCGAGCTTGAAAACAGTGTCCATGCCGAGATCCGCGCCAGCGCACGCAGCGTGGGCGACGCCGACGCCTCGAAGATCGATGCGCTGGCAAACCGCCTGCGCGGCAAGGCCATCGACAACGTTGCCGAGACCGACAGCGAGATCGAGCGGCAACGACGCTATGCCCGCATCCGGCAGTTCGTCGATTACCTGTTCTATCTGATTTACGGCCTGCTGGCCCTGCGCTTTCTGCTGGCTCTGGTCGGAGCTCGCCAGGGTGCGGGCCTGGTCAGGCTGGTGGATGGGATCACGGCGCCGATCTTCGCACCGTTCAAAGGCATCCTGCCGACGCCGGCCACGGACCAGGGCTTCGCCTTTTCCTCTTCGGCCTTGCTGGCGATCCTGGTTTACGTCCTGATCCATGCTTCGATCAAGGGACTGTTGCGCATCATCGGGCGGCGCAGCACCGAACTCTGAGCGCTGAGCTCTCGTGCTGAACTCTCGTCGGGTATCACGACGGGGCTTTTGAAGGGCCCCGTCGCCATGCCATTCGATTCAGACGCACTCCCACTCAAAATCCGACGCGCTCAATGCAGACGCACCATATGCTGTGCGTAGGCAATCAGGTCGTTGCGGTCATGCAGCAGCACGCGATTGCTGCGCGTGGCCGGCACCTGCAGTATTTGCGGCGGGCCCATCAGTGCTTCCTTCGCGGCGAAAAAGCGCTCCAGCGACAGCTTCAACTCGATCACGCCGATCAGATGCAGATAACCCTGTGTAGCGGCGACTTCCACGGCTTCCATCAGCTCATGCAAGGCCTCGCACTCCCATTCCAGTTCCGCTATGCCCGGGTGCGACACCTGTGCTTCGATCGCGCAGTGCACGCGGAACAGGTCGATCACCACCCGCATCAGCTCGCGGCCCGATTCGGCGGAACTGTCATGCTCGAAACGGCCGAGCAGTTCCAGTAGCAGGCGGCGATCCATGCACAACTCCGCAGCATGAATCTGATAGTTCGCCTCGGTGGTCACAGCGCTTTGCAAGTCCATTTTGCCGCTCCTTGATGTCCCTGATTACTGGAGAACCGTGAGAGTGTCGGCCAAGCCATTGCCGCTCGATGCCGGCTTGCGCCAAGTCAGTACGCGCACTTCCCATGCCACGGCATCCGGCAACGGATGGCACCGATTTATTTCATGTATTTCAATGTCCTGTAGCGCCAGGTCATGCCTGAATCGCCGTATCGCTTCGACATGGCCATGTAAGAACTACAGAACGGATGGTAAAGGCGCGGTAAGTGTTACCCGCCAAACGACGATTTTTTAACCGTCGGGGATACCGCCGGCGGCCCCGCGCCTCAACCCGAGTGGGGGTGAAAGTGGCCGCAATACAGCCCTTCGATTTCAACCGAAGGCATTCCGTCAAAGCCCTTGCCAAGGCCAACCACCACCGGCTCCATGCCGGCATTGCCGGGCAGCAGATAGATCGTATCGCCGCTGCGCTGCAAACGGCGCACGGTTAATTCGATACCGCTGCTTGAGAACAACTTGGCGACGATGATCTGATTGTGCTCCGCCACCGGCGTCTGCTTGACGCCGATCAGGTCGCCATCCTGGATGCCCATGTCGGCCAGCGAACTGCCGACGATCCGGCGCAGATAGTCCGCGGACGGCCTGAACATCGCCGGCGCAATCGGCAGCAGCTCGTCGTACTGCCCCGCCGCCAACATCGGCGGACCTGCCGTCACCCGCCCCAGCAAGGGCAGAAACAATCGGGCGCCGCCCGCCCGCTCATCGCGTGCCCGCAGGCGAATGCCGCGCGGGATATCGCGACGCAGCTCGATCACGCCCTTGGCCGCGATCAGCTTCAGATGATCGGCAGCCGCCTTCTGGGTGAAGCCAAAGCGCGCGGCGATCTCCGCCTGGGTCGGCGGCATCCCCTGCCGCGCCAGGTACTGGCGCAGGAAGTCGACGATTTGCTGCTGGCGAGCGGTCAACGGCATGGACAGATACTACTTATATAAGTAGTATCTGTCCATCATCACGCCGAGGCTCAGCACATGACCCAATCGATCGTTTTGCCATCGCCGGGAAGCCGCCCGCAGCAGGCGCCACGCCGCGGCAAGCTGCGCAAGCTGTCCAGGTTTGCGGGCGAGCGCCGCGCACAGTTCATCCGCTCCGATGTGCGCCGCGGCGTTTCGGAAGTGCTGGAAGTGACGTCGGCAGAAAATCCGGGCGAGGCCTTGGCCCGGGCTCAGGAAAGGCTCGCCACCCTGCGGGTGCAGGCCTCGATCGTCGCGGCCATGTTCGGCATGCTGGTGTTTTTCCGCGTCCCGCTGGCTAGCGCGCTGGCCTCATTATTTGGGTGAAGCGCGGTGGCGGCCGCAAGCTGACCCCGGAACAAGTCTGTTACAAGAAGGCAGGCAGGACCGAGAAAGCCACACTGTTCATCGGGGCAGGTTTGGCCACCGGCGTTGCCGATGACGCCTCCCGGAATCACTGGGGAGGGCATATTCAATCTTCAAGTATTCCATCCCTTCGCTTTGGCCGGGAAAAGAGTACTGGCGGATTCTACAAACGCGTGATTGCCTTACGCCGGGCGAATTCCGAAACGCCTCATCTCCCCCAACAACAACCTCGGCGTCAAGGCTTTGCTCCTCTGCGCGCGCAGAGGAGACTGCTCTAATCGTTAGTGACCGGAGCCTTTGAAACAGGGCTTTCGGCTGCTGCCGTCACCGTCACTGCGGGCACTGGTGCGGGCGCGGGAGCAGGTGCTGGAGCCGGTGCAGGCGCTGCGGTCTCCTTGATTGCCGGCGAGGCCGTAAACATGTCCGGCTGCGCCGCGGGAGCGGGGGCTGGAGCGCCACCCGGAGCAGGCGCGGCATCTGCACCGGGCGCCGCACCCGGCGCGGCAGCCTGAGCCGGGTCGTTGGGCCGGCGTTGCCCGCCCTGCCCCGGTCCCTTGCGGCGGCCGTTCTCGAACTTGGCGCGGGGGTGCTGCTGATTGCGCGGACCCGGCTGCCGGGCCTGTTCCTGCGAACGGGGCTGGCGGTCCATATTGGGACGCGGCTGCCGGTTCGGCTCCGACGAGCCGGGCTGCCGGTCCGAATCACGCGACTGACGCTCGTCATCGATGTAAGCGTTGGGCGGCAAGGCGGTCATTCGGGCTTCCCAGTCGCAGGCTCCGGAATTGGACAGCTTGTCGCGCAAGGTACAGCCCGAGGCGCAGTAGGTCCGGCGCCGATCGCACCACGGGATAGGCGACCGTGTTTCCGATGCAGCTACCTTGTTGTTGCCCGACGGACGCCCATTTGCTTGGTTCATTGCCAGTGCCTGTGTATCCAAATAGAGACCAGGTTCCCGTTGGAACAGATGTTCCGCTGAGGCGCATTTCGAGCGCCTCCGGCGAACCGGCGGTGCCTCGTCATGCCGACGAGACGTGGTGAAAAACAGCCATCGTTGCAGTGCACCCGCGTCATCGGGGGTATGCACCATGTCGCTTTCGGCCTTATTGATTGCCGAAAGCTTATCCAGCAGCCATTTGATTTGATTGCAATTTATGGTTGCAGCGCGGTTAAGCGCCTTCAGTCAAAAATGGCGGAGAGAGCGTCTGCCGCAGACTCTCCTAACCCATTGTATTTCGTAGTGAAATATTTTTCTGGGTGGAAGTGCCCACCGAGCTGTCCACCACGAATTTTGCCAGCATAGCTAAGCAAAGCGCGGCCATTGTACATCAACTTTGGCGTGGGTTAAAAAATTTGGAAGCCAATGCCTCGACCAACATGTCAGATTAAGGGCGCCGTCCACTCTCGTCACCCTGACCCCCGACACAGCCGGCGAGCGCCGCACCGCAGAAGCGCTAACCTCATGTCTGATCCCAGCCTCCCCCACCATGGCTGATCCCTGGACTCAATTGTTTCAGGCCAGACCATGATGATACAAAACCTTGGATGATATATAGTTATGTCCGAGGTTTTATATCATCATGGAAACCAAAGCTACTCCACCGAGCCAGCGCGATCAGGCTACATCCCTGCTGCGACAGCGCGGCATCGCCCGGCTGTCCGAATTCCTCGAAAACGGCATCACGGCAACCGCCGTTTCTCGGCTGGAACGGGATGGAACCATCGTCCGCCTTTCCCGCGGGCTGTATCAGCTGCCGGACTCTCCCCTCCATACCCACCACGCCCTGGCCGAAGTATCCAAACTCGTCCCGAAAGGCGTGATCTGCCTGGTCTCGGCCCTCGCCTTTCATGATCTGACCGACCAGGTGCCATCCAAGGTGTGGATCGCCATCGGCAAAAAGGACTGGCGCCCTCGCGTTAGCTACCCCCCGCTACGCATCGCCCGGTTCCCGGAACACGAGCTCAACAGCGGGGTGGAAATCCACATGATCGAAGGAATTTCAGTTCGGGTATTCGGCGTGGCAAAGACCCTCTCGGACGTATTCCGATATCGGCGAATCGTAGGCATCAACCTGGCCATCGAGGGGCTGCGCGCAGCGCTGAAACAACGGAAGGTCCAACCAGCGGACATTGCCAAGCAGGCCATGGACGCCGGGGTGTGGAAGCACATGCAGCCCTACCTGGAAGCCCTGAACTTCGATGGCTAAGCCAGTCAAGAATATTGGCGCGTCGATTCGCGCCCGACTGCTGGCCCTGGCCCAACAGAAGAACCAGGTTTTCGACGTTCTTCTCACACGCTATGTGCTCGAACGCTTTCTCTACCGGCTGAGCCGGTCCGATTTCGGCGATCGTTTTGTGCTGAAAGGCGCCATGCTACTAACCACCTGGTTCGACGAGCCGCACCGCCCCACCCGCGACATCGACCTCCTCGGCTTCGGAGATCCGGCCGCCGACCCTATGCTCGCCGTGTTTCGCACCATTTGCGCGATCCAGGTCGACGATGGGGTGGTGTTCGATCTGGACGGGCTGCGTGTCGACCAGATCCGGGAAGAATTGGAGTACGGAGGCCTGCGCCTGCGCACCACCGCTACGCTTGCCGGGGCCCGCATCAATGTCGTGGTGGATATCGGATTTGGCGACGCCACTGAACCCGGCCTAGAGGAAATCGATCTGTCGGTGCTACTGGACCAGCCAGCACCCCATCTGCGCAGCTATCCGAGGGAGACTGTCGTCGCCGAGAAATTCCAGGCGATGGTCATGCTCGGACTGGCGAACACCCGCCTGAAAGATTTCTACGACATTGGAGCGGTATTCAAGCGCCATGCCGCGCGGGACTTCGTGCTTCGGCGTAGGCGACCTTTCTCAGCCGGCCACCTGCTGGCACCCGACTAAGAATTGCGGCGGCATTGTTCCTACATTGGCAGACTGGCATTCACGCATTCCGCCGGAGGGCCGGATGAGTCGCGGATATCTTGAGCGTACAGCGCTTTGGAAGCCAACGTTGAAAATGGGCTAGAGTGGGCTGCGAGAACGGCCAGACCAATATTTTTTTGTTTGCCGCATACCGCTCCAACAGAACAGAGAATGATCAAATGGATAGCTTTCGTCGGGAACGTAGTCTCAATAGTCCTCGACCTGAGAAGCCGGTCAAAGCGCGGAGAAATAATCCCACTGTGCCCGCGTCGCAGCGATATTCTGCGAGGTGACGCCATCCACGATGGTGGTGGGAGTCACTTCCGCACCGGGCCAAGCGTGTCCATCGTTGACAATCTCATAAAGAATGGCTGCATAGCCGGGCATCTGATGTTCGATTACGCTAGTGCCGTCGCTGACCAAGCTGGGCAAGGTGGTGATGCTTTCAGCGCCACCACAGGCTTCGGCTTTCTCCCACTGGCTGAGGGTGGTCTCAGCGGGCTGCAACGGCGTCAGGCCGCCAAAGTATGCATTCTACACATTCGAATTGCCATTCATTGGGTACCTGGCAGCCCACGGGCGCCCCTGTATGGACACCCCAGACCCGTAATGAGGTTATAGCTGATCCCGCCGGCTCCTGACCGCTGCTCTTGAGTACCGATGAGCCGTTCAGGGCGAAGAAAAGTAATCCCATTGGACCTGCGTCGCATCGATATTTTGTGAGGTTACACCGTCCAGCGTGGTGGTGAGGGTCACTTCCGCGCCAGGCCAGGTGTGGCCGCCGTTGTCGATCTCGTAGAGGATGGCGGCACAGCCCGGCATCTGATGTTCGATGACAGTGGGACCATCGTCAACCAGGGCAGGCAAGGTAGTGATGCTTTCCTCGCCGCTGCAAGCTTCGGCTTTCTCCCACTGACCGAGCGTGGTCTCTGCAGCTTGCAAAACGCCTAGTCCGTTATAAGGAACCTCGCTGTCGTTGGTGCCGGCGAAGATCAATCTTTTTTTCGGTGTGCCGGTTGCGCAACTGGTGCCGCTAAGTTGGGCCGCGGCGACCATGCCAAATCCGACCAGCAGTTGCGGTTTGGTGCAGGCGAAGAGGTCGGCTGGGCGCGTGCACGGAAAACTGACCCGGGTTTGCATCTAAAAGTGACCCACCAGTTTGATTAGGATTTGGGGGTTTTTGATGCTTGGTTCCTGTGCTTGAAGCGGTACGAGTCGTTGCCGGTTTCTATGATGTCACAGTGATGGGTGAGTCGGTCGAGCAGTGCCGTGGTCATCTTGGCATCTCCAAAGACATTGCCCCACTCCGAGAAGCTCAGGTTGGTGGTGATCAGCAGGCTGGTGGTCTCGTAGAGCTTGCTGATCAGATGAAACAGTAGCGCCCCGCCGTTGTGGCTGAAAGGCAGATAGCCCAGCTCGTCGAGGACCACCGCATCCATGCCCGCCAGCCGCCGGGCGATACGCCCGGCGTTGCCGCCGTGCTTCTCCGCTTCGAGCTGATTGACCAGGTCGACCACGTTGTAGAAGCGCACCCGCTTGCCGTGCGTGCGTACGCCGGCACTGCCCAGGGCGATGGCCAGATGCGTCTTGCCGGTGCCCGGCCCGCCGACGAAGACCAGGTTGCGGGCGTGTTCGAGAAATTCCCCTCGATACAGTTCGCGGATCTGCGCCTCGTTGACCGGCGCCTGGGCAAAGTCGAAAGCGTCCAGATCCCGGTTGACCGGGAAGCGCGCCGCACCAAGCTGGTGGCTGATCGAGCGGACGTTGCGCTCCGCTACCTCGGCCTTCAGGAAGCTCCCCAGCAGCTCGTCCGGCGACTGGTTGCGGCGGATACTGTCCTCGATCAGCTCCTCGCAGGCGGACGCCATGCCATGCAGGCGCAGCGCCTTGAATTGCACTACCAGCTCAGACCGTTGCATGGCGCACTCCCATCGTCATGGGCTGGAAGCTCATCAGCGGCGCGATGATCAGCAGCGCCATGGCTTTGATCTCGCCGCCGCCGAGCAGCCGGTCGTAGCGCCCGACATCGGCCCTGGGCTCATCCTTCAAGCGCAGCCCATCCGGTGTGTCGATGGGCACCGCAGGCGGTTGTGCCTTGCTCCGGTTGAGCGTATTGAGCACGTAGTCGGCGCTGATTACACCGGCGTCGACAGCCAGCGCGCAGGCTGCGGCCACCGCCTCGAAGCCATCCACCGGGATCGCCGCCAGGATCTGCACAAACTGGCGGTCGCCGCCGGCCAGCTTCATCAGCCGGGCCTGGATTGCCTTGATCGGCGCCGGCAGGTCCCAGTCTGCAAACGGCGCACCGTTGCGCAGGGCGCCAGGCTTGCGCTCCAGTGCTGGCACGTAGTGCCAGGGATCATAGGATGTCTGGTAGCGTCCGAAGTGGCGTGGATGCTCGGCCAGCAGCTTGCCATCGGCGACGATGCGCATCTTGTCGGCGTAGACGCGCAGGCTGACGCTGTGGCCGACGTGGCTGCAGGGCACGCTGTAGCGGTTGCGCTCGTAGGTGATCAGCGAATGGCTGGTGACCCGGCACTGGCGCTCGGCGTAGCCATCGAAGGGCGCCGGCAGCGCACCCAGCGAAACCTTCTCGCTGGCGAAGACTGCCTCGATGGTTTGCTCGCGGCGCTCCGGGTGCGCCCGCTCCTGGGCGATCTCGGTACACCGCTGCTCCAGCCAGGCATTGAGTGCGGCCAGATCGGGAAACTTCAGGCGCGGCACAAACAGCCACTCGCGGATATTGCCGACCTGGTTTTCGACCTGGCCTTTCTCCCAGCCTGACGCTGGCGAGCAGGCTTCGGGGGCAAACAGGTAGTGGCTGGCCAGGCTCAGGAAGCGCCCGTTGAAAGTCCGCGCCTTGCCCTGGCCGATCTTGGACACGGCGGTTTTCATATTGTCGTAGATGCCGCGCCGCGGCACGCCGCCGAAGTAGGCGAAGGCGCGCATGTGCACGTCAAACAGCATCTCATGGCTTTCGCTGGGATAGGCCCGCAGGTAAAACTTGCGGCTGTAGCTCAGCCGCAGGTGGCCGACCTTGAGCTTGATGAGCTGGCCGCCCAGCTCGACGTGCTCGGTACTCCAGTCAAACTGGAAGGCGTCGCCGGCAGCGAAGCGTAGCGGGATGAAGACCGCCCCGGTGGGCTGGCCACTCTCCAGGCGCTTGTCCCGCAGGAATGCCGACACCCGGTCGTAGGAGCCGTCGTAGCCCTGGGCCTTGAGCCCTTCAAACAGCCGCCGGCCGGTCCGCTTCTGTTTCCTGGGCAGCGCCGCGTCTTCGGCCAGCCACTGCTTCAGGGTTTCCGCGAAAGCATCCAGCTTGCTCGGTGAAACCCGGTCCGGATACTCCGGCTCCACCACTTCATCCCGCAGGTATTTGCGGATCGTGTTGCGCGACAGGGTGGTCTTCTTGGCGATCTGTCGGATCGACAGTCCATCTCGCAAATGCCACCGCCGGATCTTGCCTAGTACGTCCATGCTGATCACTCCTGGCCGCCCTGTCCTTGTAGGTCAGGGCTAAGCCTAAGGGGTGGGTCAGATTTCGATGCAATTTACCCCTAAAACCCGGGTCAGTTCTAAGTGCACGCTCCCAGACAGCACCGGTCATTCATTCTGGAATAAGGGTTGGCGATAAAGTGACCTCCGCGGGCATAAGCCTGCAAATCCGCCTCATCGCAGTGGTCAACGAATGCTGCGAAAAACTGCATCGATGCCCGGAATCGCCATTTGAGTTGACCGCCAATCGCCAGCCGGGCTGACCAGCGCCGCCACTGCCACTGACCATTGGCGCCAAGTTGTTGCTCAACGCCGCCAACCGGCGAAGCGTTTCGGAATATGAAGCGCCTAGCCAGGACATTCAGCGATTTGGGTCCACCGTGCCCGGTTGCAGAAGCGCCGATGCCATGGCTATTTTTCTGGCGGCGCGCCGCGCGTCCCGCGCGACGAGGGGGTCAAGCCCTTCAGCCAATGCAGCTTTACCGCGAAGCGCTTCCAGACGGGCGTCATTAATACCCATTACGGGATAAATGCCCAGATGAATTTCGTGGCGCTTGGCTTCGTAAACGTATCTCAGAACCCAGGCGCGTGAGCCGCCGCGCACGTGAATGTAGAGGTTGAGGCCATCTGCATACTTACCATTGGGCAGTGCTGCGATCTTGCGGTCAGTCAGGCGACCCTTGAGCTTGGGCATGGCGGCATCTCGTCAAAACGTGCCCACCATTATGCTCACCAATTTCCGCTCGCCATCTTGCCCACCAAATTGTCCACCAACTTGGAAGGTCTTTACGGGACGTCCTGGAACGTCTCCGGAAGAGAATCAGGAACTTACGCCAGCACAGAGTGCTTCCTGAAACCTTCTGGGACGAAAATTGGCGGAGAGAGCGGGATTCGAACCCGCGATACGGGGTTTAGCCGTATACACGCTTTCCAGGCGTGCTCCTTCAACCGCTCGGACACCTCTCCGGGTCTGCTGCAATACCGGACAGCCTGGCGGCCGCCCGGGGGCGCGTATTGTATGCGAGACGCGCGCTACTGTCCCGTGCCGAGGTTGGGGTCGGCGCCGGCCGGCATCGGCGGCGGCTCGTCGAGGCAGGCGTAACTAGTCCGGTGCGGGTGCTGGGGATCGATGACCTTGCTGCCATACGGAGCGTCCTGCGCCGGTGCCGGTGGCGTCGGCGGCACGCGCAGCGCAGTGGGGGAATTGGGCATGTTCAGACCATCGCCGGCGGTGATCACCGGGATCGATGCCACATGATCGTATTTCTGCTCCTTCATGCAGTAGGACTTAGACGCGCACCCTGCAAATAGCAGCACACCCAATAAAACAGGGACACGGACAGCAAGACGGCGGTGTTTCATTTACAGGGCTCCGGCCGCGTGCAGTGCTTCGCGCACGGTCGCGTAGTGGGAAGGATCGAGCGGCACCAGCGGCAAGCGGATGCCGCTGCCGATACGCTTCATGGCTTGCAGCGCCCATTTCGCCGGAATCGGGTTGGGCTCGACAAAGAGGTTCTTGTGCAGCAGGCGCAGCGGCGCGTCGGCGGCCTCGGCCGCGGCGCGGTCACCGGCGATGGCGGCGGCACACATCTGGTGCATCAGGCGCGGCGCCACATTGGCGGTGACCGAGATATCGCCCTGGAAACCCATCAGGATGGACTCGCAGGCGGTGGCGTCGTCGCCGGAAAGCAGAGTGAAATCCGGCAGCTTCAGCGCCAGCAACTCGCTGACCCGGCTCAGTTCGCCCTTAGCTTCCTTCAGGCCGATGATGTTGTCGATCGGCGCCAGCCGCTTGACCGTGGCGGGCAGCAGGTCGCAACCGGTGCGACCAGGCACGTTATAAAGAATGATCGGCACGTCCACCGCTTCGGCGATGGCTTTGTAATGACGGTACAGCCCTTCCTGCGGCGGCTTGTTGTAATAGGGCGTCACCAGCAGGCAGGCGTCGGCGCCGGCGTTTTTGCCCTCGGCGGTGAGCTCGATCGCCTCGGCAGTGGAATTGGCGCCGGTGCCGGCGATCACCGGCACGCGCTTGCGCGCGACCTCGACCACACAACGGACCACGGCGATATGCTCCTCGACGTCGAGGGTGGCGGATTCGCCGGTGGTGCCGACGGCGACCAGGCCGTCAGTGCCTTCGGCGATATGCCATTCGACCAGACGCTCCAGGGCCGGAAAATCGACTGAGCCGTCCTCGGACATGGGGGTGACAATGGCAACGATGCTGCCGCGGATCATTCGGGCTGTGCGGAGATTGAGTAAACTGGGATTATAGCCATGGGCGCCGCCGGATATGCGGGTTTTACGCAAAAAACCGGAAGGCGCTACCACGACAACGACCGATCACCTATGCTTGAGTTCGATGGCCGCCTCTTCCGATAATTTACTTTCCATTTCCGTCCTGGCCAGCCCGCGTCCGCAGCTGGCACTGGACCTGTTCAAAGCCATCCGCGAGCGCGGTGGCGAGGTCGAGGACTGCCGCATCGCCCCGGTGGGCGACCGCCTGACCGCCAACATGGTGGTTTCCGGCAACTGGAGCGCCCTGGGCCGGCTGGAAACGGCTTTGCCTGGCATCGCCGAAAAGCTGGATTTGCAGGTGCGCTTCCAGCGCTGCGGCGCGCGTGAGCAGAATCCCGACTTCCGTCCCTACGCCGCCGACGTGATCGCACCGCAACAACCGGACCTGCTGGTACACCTGCTGGAGTTCTTCCACGGCCAGGATGTTCAAGTGGCGGAGATGTCGACCCAGAAATACCAATCCACCCATACCGGCGCCGGCATGGTCAGCGTGCAGATGGTGCTGCATGTGCCGGTCAACCAGCATCCGCAGGCGCTGCGCGAGTCCTTCATGGACCTGTGCGACGACCTCAATGCCGACGGCATGCTCGACCCGATAAAATCGTAATGCCCGTGCAACACGGTTGCCGTCTGATGACCGCCATGCGGTCGACAAGAAAACAGCCCGACAGGCTGGGGAGCCCCGAATGAGCATCAAGCCCGGCGGCAAGCTGCCGGAGTTCAAGCTGCCCGCCAACGGCGGCCGCGAAGTCAGCCTGAAGGATTACAAGGGCAAAAAGCTGGTGGTGTATTTCTACCCGCGCGACAACACTCCCGGCTGCACCCTGGAAGGGCAGGAGTTCACCGCCCTGTACAAGGAATTCACCAAGGCCGGCGCCGACATCGTCGGCGTGTCCAAGGACAGCGTGAAGTCGCACGATAATTTCTGCGCCAAGTTCGGCTTTCCCTACACCCTGCTCTCCGATGCCGACGGCAAGCTGTGCGACGCCTTCGGCGCCATCGTCGAAAAGAGCATGTACGGCAAGAAGTACCTGGGTATCGACCGCTGCACCTTCCTGTTCGACGCCAAGGGCGTGCTGCGCCAGGACTGGCGCAAGGTGTCGGCCAAAGGCCATGCGGCCGCCGTGCTGGAGGCGGTCAAAGGCCTCTGATTGGAATCTCCCCCTCTTCGTTGCACCACCCTCGCCGACCGGCGCATTCCGCACTCGCCGGCGTTTCTGCGTCTAACCTCCGGACTCGATGAAAAAGAAGATTTTCGTCCTTGACACCAACGTGCTGATGCACGATCCCAGCGCCCTGTTCCGCTTCGAGGAACACGACCTGTTCATACCCATGGTAGTGCTGGAGGAGCTGGACGCCGCCAAGAAAGGCACCAGCGAGGTGTCGCGCAACGCGCGGCAGGTGAGCCGCTTCCTCGACGAGCTGATGCGCGACAAGGATCACGCGCAGATCGAAAAGGGCATTGCCCTGCCGGCGCCGCAAAGCGGCAAGACCAACGGCAATGGCAGCAATGGCAATGGCCACGCCAACAGCCATGGCGCCGCCTCCACCGGCCGCCTGTTCTTCGAGACCAAGCCGACCACCGCCTCGCTGCCGGACGTGCTGCCAGGCAACAAGCCCGACAACAGCATCCTGCTCAGCGCGCTGAGCCTGCGCAGCGAGCATCCGACCCGGCCGATCACCCTGGTGTCGAAAGACATCAACCTGCGCATCAAGGCCGCCATCGTCGGCGTCCACACCGAGGACTACCAGAACGACCAGGTGCTGGAAGACCTGGATCTGCTCTATACCGGCTACGCCCATCTGCCGGCCGATTTCTGGCAGACCCACGGCGAGAAGATGGAATCCTGGCAGGACGACCGCGGCCGCGCCTGCTACCGGGTGGCCGGACCGAAGGTCAAGGACTGGCACGTCAACCAGTTCCTGTACCTGCCGGACGAGGCCGAGCGCGGCCTGGAAATGACCGTCCAGGCGCAGGACGAGAAGAACGCCACCCTGCACGTGATCCGCGACTACCGCCAGGGCAAGACCCCGGTATGGGGCATCCACGCCAAGAACCGCGAGCAGAATTTCGCCCTGAACCTGCTGCTCGACCCGGAAGTCGATTTCGTCACCCTGCTCGGCGCCGCCGGCACCGGCAAAACCCTGCTGGCCCTGGCCGCCGGCCTAGCGCAAACCCTGGACGAGCCGCGCTACCGCGAGATCATCATGACCCGCGTCACCGTGCCGCTGGGCGAGGACATCGGCTTCCTGCCGGGGACCGAGGAAGAGAAGATGACGCCCTGGATGGGCGCGCTGATGGACAACCTGGAAGTGCTGACCCAGACCAGCAATGCCGGCGACTGGGAACGCGCCGCCACCAACGACCTGCTGTCCAAGCGCATCAAGATCCGCAGCCTGAACTTCATGCGCGGCCGCACCTTCCTCAACCGCTACATCATCATCGACGAGGCGCAGAATCTCACCGCCAAGCAGATGAAGACGCTGATCACGCGCTGCGGGCCGGGCAGCAAGATGGTGTGCCTGGGCAACCTGGCGCAGATCGATACGCCCTACCTGTCGGAAACCACCTCGGGCCTGACCTACGTGGTGGACCGCTTCCGAGGCTGGCCGCACGGCGGTCACGTCACCCTGGCGCGCGGCGAGCGCTCGCGCCTGGCGGCCTACGCTTCGGATATTTTGTAAAACAACAGTAAAGTATTGGGGGATTCATATGCTGCGCTTCCTGGCACGCGGGGTGAAGGACGGGGCCCTGTCGCTGGCGCTGAAGGCTTACGTCAACGACAAGCTCGGCGCCTATGGCGAAATCACCGATTGCACGGTGGACACGGACTCCAACAAGCTGACGGCGAAAGCCATCCTCAAGGGCGAACGCGAGTCGGTCAGCGCCACCATCGAGCGTTACGAGATCGAGAAGGAAGGGGAGGACTACTACATCGTGCTGAAGAAGTTCTCCAGCTCGCGCGCCTGGCTGACCCTGCTGCTGAACAAGCTGTGGGCCGACAAGCGCTTCAAGCTGCCGGGCGCGGTCAGCAAGCTGCTGTAGGGGGCGTCGGTGAATCGCCGCGCCCTGGACAAGCTCTGTGCGCCCTGGCCGGGCGTCAGCAAAGACGTCAAATGGGGCGCCGATCTGGTCTATTCGGTGGCCGGCAAGATGTTCCTGGTCTGCCTCGACCAGCCGAACCCGGACGCTTTCAGCTTCAAGGTGCCGAACGAACATTTCCTGGCACTGACGGAACAGCCGGGCATCATCCCGGCGCCCTATGCCGCCCGCCACAAGTGGATCAGGGTGACCGAACCGAAGCGCTACGGCGATGCCTGGCTCGCCGCGCGCATCCGCGAATCCTACGAGCTGGTCGCCGCCAGACTGCCGAAAAAGACCCGGCTGGCGCTTGGGCTGGCGTGAGCCTGACGCTCGCCGCCCTCTGCGGCTTCGCCTTCCTTGCCGGCTTTGTCGACTCCGTGGTCGGCGGCGGCGGCCTGATCCAGATTCCCGCCCTGTTCGTATTGATGCCGCAGTTGTCGCCGGCGCTGCTGTTCGGCACCAACAAGTTCGCCGCGGTGTGGGGCACTCTCAGCGCGGCGCTGCAATACTCGCGGCGGGTGCCGCCGATCTGGCGCACGGTGCTGCCGGCGGCGCTGGCGGCGCTGCTGTTCTCCTTCCTCGGCGCGCATACGGTGAGCGCACTCAACCCGGCCCTGCTGCGGCCGCTGATCCTGGGCCTGCTGGTCGTGGTGCTCGGCTATACGCTGTGGAAGAAGGACTTCGGCGCCCTGCACGCGCCGCGCCTGAGCCATGCGCAACAGCTATGGCTGGGCCTGGCCACGGGCGCCATCATCGGCTTCTACGACGGCTTCTTCGGCCCGGGCACCGGCAGTTTCCTGATCTTTGCCTTCGTCGGCCTGTTCGGCTTCAGCTTCCTGGCCGCCTCGGCTTCGTCCAAGCTGGTCAATGTCGTCACCAACTTTGCCGCCCTGGCCTACTTCACCACCCATGGCGACGTGCTCTACGCCACCGCCCTGCCGATGGCGGCCTGCAATATCGCCGGCTCGCTGGTCGGTTCGCGGCTGGCACTGCAGCGCGGCAGCGGCTTCGTGCGCGTCCTGTTCATCGTCGTGGTGGGCGTCCTGATCGCGCGCTTTGCCTACGATATTTTCAAAGCTGGCTAAGCACCCCTGACCTAAAAAGCCACCAATCGTAGGGCGGCCCGTGGCCGCCGTTGTTCAGTAACTGTAGGTCGGCTCAAGCGAAGCGGACCCGACCTACGCTCGCTCCGCATCGAACGCCAGCACATCGGCCAAGGCCGGCAGGCCCAGCATCAGCATCAACACGCGGTCCAGCCCCAGCGCCACCCCGGCACACTGCGGCATCCCGGCTTGCAGCGCCTCGATCAGCCGGACGTCGTAAGGCGGCGCCTCGCGCCCCTGTTCGAGCCGTCGCGTGCGGTCCTGTTCGAAGCGGCGGCGCTGCTCGGCGGCATCGGTCAGCTCGTGGAAACCGTTGGCCAGCTCGATGCCATGCCAGAACAGCTCGAAGCGCTCCGCCACCGGCGGATCGCCCGCACGTACCCGCGCCAACGCCGCCTGCGAGGCAGGGAAGTCATGGAGGAAAGTCGGCGTTTCGAGTCCCAGCCGCGGCCCCACCAGCGCCGACATGAGCAGGTCCAGATAGACGTCGCGGCTGGTTTCCCCGGCCAGGTCGGCGGACAGGTTGAGGCGGTCGGCGCAGGCCTGACGCAGCTGCGCAAGGCCGGCGCCGAACGGGTCCAGCCCGGCATGCCGCAGGAAGGCCTCGCGGTAGCTCAGCCGCTCCCAGCGCGGGCCGTCCGGCAGCCCGGCGCTGCGCAGCAGGGCCTCCACTTCGTCCATCAGCCGCAGATGGTCCCAGCCGGGCCGGTACCACTCCAGCATGCTGAACTCGGGGTTGTGGTGGCGCCCCGCTTCCTCGCGCCGGAACACGCGGGCGATTTGGTAGATCGGTCCGCTGCCTGCGGCCAGCAGGCGCTTCATGGCAAACTCCGGAGAGGTCTGCAGCCAGCGTTCCGCGCCCGGCTTTTCGAGCGTGGCGAAGCTGTCGATATTGGGATCGACGGTGGCCGCGGCGGACAGGATCGGAGTCTCCACTTCGAGTACTTCACGCACTTCGAAGTAGTCGCGGATCGCCCCATAAAGTTGCGCGCGCGCCCGCAAAACATGCAGGTCCGCGCGGGGTTTCCAATCTGTGGGTTTTTTCATTGACGTTGTGATATGCGGGTGCTATAACGCCCCAACTTTATTGCTTTCGCGATAAACGACTACCTTAGCAAGACCATAAAGACGGAGACACTGGTGACCACCAAAAAGGGCGCGACCAAAGCCAAGGCGAAGAAGAAGCCTGTGCTGGCCAAAGCGGCGAAGAAGTCCGTTGCCAAAAAGGCGGCGAGCGCGGTCAAGAAGGTCCTTAAAAAGGCAAAAGGCGTGGTGAAGAAGGCGGCCAAGCCGCTGGCCAAAAAGGCGCCGAAGAAGCCGGTCGCCAAGAAGGTCGTCGCCAAGAAAGCCAAGGCGGTTGCCAAGAAGCCGGCCGCGAAGAAGGTCGTCGCCAAGAAAGCAGCACCGAAGCCGGTTGCCAAGAAAGTCGTCGCCAAGCCGGTCCAAAAAAAAAAGCCGAAGCGCTTAGCCCCGCGCCCGTCGCCAGCCCCCGCCCCGAAGCCAGCGCCGTCACCAGCACCGGCACCGGCGGCAGCTCCGACTCCGGTCATCGCGCCGCCAGCCTCAACGGAAACACCGGCAGCCACGCCGGACCCGGTGCAGACCACGATTCCAACGCTATAAAGAAAGCCGCACCCCGACCGGCTCCCGCCAAGCATACGCACGCGGTCAAGCCGGTCGCGGTCCGCAGGGCCCACCCGTACAAGCCGGGTGAGGTGTTGAGCGAGGAAGACGTGCGCGCCATGCCGGAATCGGCATACATGAACGATGCGCAGCTCGACTTCTTCCGCAGCCTGCTGATGAAGATGCGCAACGAAGTGCTGGCGCGCGAGCTGGATGTTAAGGAGCGCCTGCACCAGCGCGAGATTTTCGCCGACCCCGCCGATCGCGCCACCGCCGAGGAGGAGCATTGGCTCGATCTGCGCCTGCGCGAACGCGAGTCCTACCTGCTGCGCAAGATCGACGAATCGCTGCGCCGCATCCGCGACAAGGAATACGGCTACTGCACCAAGACCGGCGAACCCATCGGCATTCCGCGCCTGCTGGCCCGCCCCACCGCCACCGTCTGCGTCGATGTGAAGGGCCAGGACGAGAAGGTCGAGACCCACTTCCGCGACCGCTGAGCAGTTCTTCGGCATCACCAGCAAACCCCGGCGCTGCCGGGTTTTGTTTTTAAGCGGCAAATACCCTCCCCGGAAAGCACTGTCGCTGCGCCGGTTTCGGGGTGCGGACAAGCCGGATTCAGCCCCCTGGCCCGCCATTTTCCGGCGGGCAAGCCGGCAGGATCGGCCGCGACCGACAATTTACCCTCCTTAACGGACAGCGTCCTCCACAAATATTATCGATAATCTATAATGCCGCGCCTCCGGCACCCGATTGAAGGGTGCCTTCCCCCGCCGGCGCCATGCGCCGGCCGTGCGCCGCGGCAACGCCGCTGCGAGCCAACTGGAGCACCGGATGTGGATTGTTAGAGTCGCGCTGCAACGTCCGTATACCTTCATCGTGCTCGCCCTGCTGATTGTGCTGCTGGGCGTGTTCACGATCATGCGCACCGCCACCGATATCTTCCCCAACATCAAGATCCCGGTGGTCGCGGCGGTATGGAGCTACTCCGGCCTGCCGCCGGACGAGATGTCCAGCCGCATCATCCTGTTCTCCGAGCGTACCGCGCAGACTGTGGTGAACGACGTCGAGCACACCGAATCGCAGTCGCTCAATGGCATCGCGGTGGTGAAATACTTCTTCCAGCCGACGGTCAACGAGGAGCTGTCCTACGCCCAGATCACCGGCGTGTCGCAGACCCAGCTGCGCTTCTCGCCGCCGGGCACCAATCCCCCGTTCATCCTGGCCTACAACGCCTCCAGCGTACCGATCATCCAGCTGGCCCTGTCCAGCACCAAGCTGTCCGAATCGCAGCTGTTCGATCTGGGCAATACCGTGGTCCGCACCGCGCTGTCGACGGTGCAGGGCGCCTCGCTGCCCTTCCCCTACGGCGGCAAGCAGCGCCAGGTGCAGGTCGATCTCGATCCGCAGGCCCTGCGCGCCAGGGGCCTGTCCGGCTCCGACGTCACCTCGGCCATCGCCGCGCAGAACCTGGTGTTGCCGGCCGGCACCGAGAAGATTGGCGGCCTCGAATACTTCATCAAGCTCAACGCCAGCCCGCAAAAGCTGGAAGAATTGAACGACGTGCCGATCCGCACCCGCGACGGCAGCGTGGTCTACGTGCGCGATGTGGCGCACGTGCGCGACGGCTACCCGCCGCAGACCAATATCGTGCGCCTGGAAGGCAAGCGCGCGGTGCTGATGAGCGTGCTCAAGACCGGCACCACCTCGACCCTGGACATCATCAATAGCATCAACGCCAAGCTGCCGCAGATCCGCGCCTCGCTGCCGCCGGAACTGACCATTCAGGCCCTCGGTGACCAGTCGATCTTCGTGCGCGGCGCCATTTCCGGCGTGATCCGCGAAGCGGTGATCGCAGCGGCGCTGACCGGCCTGATGATCCTGCTGTTCCTGGGCAGCTGGCGCAGCACCCTGATCATCACCATCTCCATCCCGCTGTCGATCCTGGCCTCGATCATCTGCCTGTCGGCCTTGGGCGAGACCATCAACATCATGACCCTCGGCGGCCTGGCGCTGGCGGTGGGCATCCTGGTCGACGACGCCACCGTCACCATCGAGAACATCAACTGGCATCTGGAGCACGGCAAAGACGTCGAAACGGCGATCCTCGACGGCGCGGCCCAGATCGCCCTGCCCGCCCTGGTCTCGACCCTGGCCATCTGCATCGTGTTCATCCCGATGTTCCTGCTCGCCGGCATCGCCAAGTTCCTGTTCGTGCCGCTGGCCGAAGCGGTGGTATTTGCCATGCTGGCCTCGTACATCCTGTCGCGCACCCTGGTGCCGACCTTGTCGAAGTACTGGCTGAAGATGCACGACCCGGACGCGCATGCCAAGGCGCGCGGCGCGCTGGCGCGCTTCCAGCTCGGCTTCGAGCGCCGTTTCGAGGCGGTGCGCGAGAGCTATCACGGACTGCTGGAGCGGGCCCTGCACAGCGGCCTGCCCTTTGTCGCCATCTTCCTTCTGGTGATGGCGTCCACAGCCATTCTGGCCTTCCCCCTGGGCAAATACATGCCGGGGCTTGGGCAGGACTTCTTCCCCTCCGTCGACGCCGGCCAGATCAAGCTGCATCTGCGCGCCCGCACCGGCACCCGCATCGAGGAAACCGCCGCACTGTGCGACGCGGTGGAGAGCATGATCCGGCAGACCATCCCGGCCAAGGAACTGGGCAGCGTGGTCGACAACATCGGCCTGCCCTATAGCGGCATCAATACCGCCTACAGCACCTCCGCGGCGGTCGGCCCGGGCGACGCCGACGTCTTCGTGACACTGAACCAGGACCATAAACCGACGGCGGACTATGTGCGCACCTTGCGCACCAAGCTGTCCGAGTCGTTTCCGTCGACCTCGTTTGCCTTCCTGCCGGCCGACATCGTCAGCCAGATCCTCAATTTCGGACTGCCCAGCCCCCTGGACATCCAGATCAGCGGCTTCAACGTCGACGCCAACCGCACCTACGCCAATGCCCTGCTGAACAAGCTGCGCGCCATACCCGGAGCGGTGGACCTGCGCATCCAGCAGGCTTTCGACTATCCGCAGATCAATGTCGACGTCGACCGCAGCAAGGCGCAACTGCTCGGACTGACCCAGCAGAATGTGGCCGGCAACATCCTGGTGTCCCTGTCCGGCAGCTTCCAGACCTCGCCTTCGTTCTGGATCGAGCCGAAGAGCGGCACCCAGTACAACGTCGCCACTCAGACGCCGCAGGCCCGGCTGGATTCGCTCAACGACCTGGCCACCACGCCGCTGACCACCGGCAGCGGCCAGGGCACCAACGGCGTGCCGCAACTGCTGGCCAATGTGGCGAGTTTCCACCGCAGCGTCGGCCCCTCCGTGGTCAGCCACTACAACGCCACCCCGGTGCTGGACATCTTCGGCACGGCCCAGGACATCGATCTCGGTTTCATTTCGGCCCAGGTCAACAAGATCGTGGCGGATACCCAGAAAGACGTGCCCAAGGGCTCGCAGGTGGTGGTACGCGGCCAGGTGCAGACCATGAAGCAGTCCTTCAACGGCCTGTTGTTCGGCCTGATCGGCGCGATCGTGCTGGTGTACCTGCTGATCGTGATCAATTTCCAATCCTGGCTTGACCCCTTCATCATCATCACCGCCCTGCCCGCGGCGCTGGCCGGCATCGTCTGGATGCTGTTCCTGACCCACACCACAGTGAGTGTGCCGGCGCTGACCGGCGCCATCATGTGCATGGGCGTGGCCACCGCCAACAGCGTGCTGATCGTCAGCTTCGCCCGCGAGCGCATGAACGCCGGCGACGACGCATTCCAGGCCGCCTCGCAGGCCGGCTTCACCCGCTTCCGCCCGGTGCTGATGACCGCCCTGGCCATGATCATCGGCATGATCCCGATGGCCCTGGGCATGGGCGACGGCGGCGAGCAGAACGCGCCGCTGGGCCGTGCCGTGATCGGCGGCCTGCTCTTCGCCACGGTGGCGACCCTGTTCTTCGTGCCCACCGTGTTCTCCATCATTCACGGCCGCGGCCAGTCACGCGCCGAATCACGCGCGCACCAAACCAAATAACGGAGACTTCCAATGTCCGAGCACTCGCCCTACATCTCCAACAACGGCCCGCCGAGCAAGGTAGGCCGCTATGCCTTGATCGCCCTGGTTATCGCCGTCATCCTCGGCGCCTGGGGCATCTTCAGCCGCGTCCACGCCCGTACCGCCCTGGGCAAGGAAACAGCGGAGTCATCGGTTCCCACGGTGATCACGGTCAAGCCCAGTCACGGCCCGGCCGGTGAAGACCTGGTGCTGCCCGGCAGCGTACAGGCCTTTTTCGACGCCCCCATCTATGCCCGTACCAGCGGCTATCTGAAAATCTGGTACACCGACATCGGCACGCAGGTCAAGAAGGGCCAATTGCTGGCGGAGATCGATGCGCCGGAAGTCGACCAGCAGCTCAACCAGGCCGAAGCCGACCTGAACACGGCCAAGGCCAACTACGACCTGTCGCAGACCACCGATGTGCGCTGGAAAGGCTTGCTGGCGACCGACTCGGTGTCGAAACAGGATGCCGACGAAAAGGCCGGCGATGCCGCGGCGAAGAAGGCGGCGCTGGATTCATCCGGCGCCAACCTGCGGCGCCTGCACGACCTGGAGTCGTTCAAGCGGGTACTGGCGCCGTTCGACGGCGTGGTGACGGCGCGGAACACCGACATCGGCGCCCTGATCAATGCCGGCCAGAGCAGCGGCGCCGAGCTGTTCCACGTCGCCGATACCAGCAAGCTGCGCATCTACGTGCAGGTGCCGCAGCCCTATGCCGCCGCCGCCGTTCCGGGCGTTACGGCCGATCTGGTTTTTGCCGAGCATCCAGGCAAGAAGTATCCGGCGCAGATCACCCGCACCGCCAACGCCCTGGAACCCAATGCCCGCACCTTGCAGGTGGAGCTGCAGGTGGACAACGCCAAGGGCGAGCTGTTTCCCGGCTCCTATGCCGAGGTGCATTTCAAGCTGCCGGTCAACGCCAACAGCCTGCGCCTGCCGGCCAATACCGTGCTGTTCCGCACCGCCGGATTGCAGGTGGCAACCATCGGCCAGGACGATCAGGTGAAGCTCAAGAACATCACCCAGGGTCGTGATTTCGGCAGCAGCATCGAGGTTCTCGACGGCCTCACGGCGGACGATAGCGTCATCCTCAATCCGCCGGATTCGCTCGCCGACGGCGTCAAGGTGCGCATCGCCCCGCCGCCCCCCGAGCCGCAGCCGGGCCAGGCGCCGCAGCCGGGCAAGCCGTCGTGAAGACCCAGGCATCCATCGCAGTCCTGGCCCTGGTAGTGGGCGGCTCGCTGGCCGCCTGCTCCTTCGCACCCGCCTACAAGGCGCCGCCCGACACCGGCACAGCCCCGGCCGCCTACAAGGAAATCGGCGACTGGAAGCAGGCGCAGCCGGTCGACGCGCAGCCGCGCGGCGCCTGGTGGACACAATTCAACGATGCGCAGCTGAATGGCCTGGAAGACAAGGTCAGCAATGCCAACCAGGATCTGCGCGCGGCCTTTGCCCGCTTGCAGGAGGCCCGCGCCCAGGCCGGCATCGCCCGTGCCGACCTGTTCCCCACCCTCACCGTCGGCCCCACGCTGACGCGTCAGCGCGCATCGGTCAATGGCCCGCACCTCGCCGCCGGAGCCGAGCCGACCGGCAACGACTTCCTGCTCGAAGCCGACCTGTCATACGAGATCGACGTATGGGGCCGCGTGCGCAACACGCTGAGCGCCGCCAATGCCAGCGCCCAGGCCAGTGCCGCCGACCTCGTCACACTGGACCTGAGCACTCATGCCGAGCTGGCCACCGACTACTTCTCGCTGCGCAGCGCTGACAATCAGCAGGCCCTGCTCGACCAGACCGTGGTCGACTACACCAAGGCCCTGCAGCTCGAGCAGAACCTCTACAACGGCGGTGCCGCAGCGCTGAGCGATCTGGTGCAGGCCCAGGCCCAGCTCGAAACCGCCAAGACCCAGGCCTCCGATGTTCACTTGCAGCGGGCGCAACTGGAGCATGCCATCGCCGTACTGATCGGCGAGCCCGCCTCCAGCTTCCATCTCGACCCGATGCCCTTGTCGGCGGAACTGGCACCCCCGGCCATCGATCCGGGCCTGCCGTCGGCGCTGCTGGAGCGTCGCCCTGACGTCGCCGCAGCCGAGCGCCGTGTATTCGCCGCCAATGCCGATATCGGCGTCGCCCGCGCCGCCTATTTCCCGGTGTTCAGCCTGTCCGCCTCGGCCGGCTATGACAGCACCCATTCCTCCAACTGGATCGAAGCGCCCAGCAACATCTGGTCGCTGGGCCCCTCGGCGGTGCTGACGCTGTTCGATGCCGGCCGCCATGCCTCCCAGTCCGCCCAGGCGCACGCCGCCTACGACGAGCAGGTGGCCGACTATCGCGGCAGCGTCCTCAACGCCTACCGCGAAGTGGAGGACAACATCGTCGCCCTGCGCCAGCTCGAGCAGGAAAGTGAAAGCCAGGCCGCCGCCGTCACGGCATCGCAAAAAGCGCAGCAGCAGGCCATTTACCGCTACAAGGGCGGCATCGTCACCTACCTCGAAGTGGTGACCACGGAAAACGCCGCACTGCAGGCGGAGCTGTCCGCCGCCAGCATCCAGGCGCGGCGCCTCAACGCCAGTGTGACGCTGGTCAAGGCCCTGGGCGGCGGCTGGCAGAATCCGCAGGCGCAGCAGGCCAACGCAGCGGCACCTGCCGCGACGCCGGCGGACGCTGCGGCGTCCGCGCCTGCGCAAGCCGCGGCGAACTGAGCTGACGCCCGGGCGGCAGGAATAGCGTATGGGCATCCATCGCACCTGTATGCGGGATCACATCCGCAACGCCATCGTTTCGCGCATTCTCGACGGCAGCACCCCGCCCGGCACGCGCCTGAAGGAAATGACCCTGGCGCGCGAATTCAACGTCAGCCAGGCGCCGGTGCGCGAGGCCCTGCGCGAACTGGAAGCGCTCGGCATGCTTGAGTCCGAACGCTACCGCGGCACCAGGGTGCGCAATATCGACATGGAGGAGTTGCGCGAAGCCTACGAACTGCGCGCCGCCATCGAGGAATCGGCGGCGCGCCTGGCCGTGCCCTGCGCCAAGGCCGACCTCGACCAGCTCGAAGGCGACATCAAGCTGATGCGCCGCGCCAACCGCGAGCACGATACCGACGCCTACATGGACAGCGCGGTGAATTTCCACCGGCATATCGTGCAGATGTCCGGCAACAGGCTCTACCTGCGCGCCTGGGAACACATGGCCTGGGACATCCGCGCACGCATCGCCGTGCAGCGCATCGGCCTGATCTCCTCCTACACCGAGGAACGCAAACAGATCGTCGCCGCCTTGCGCGTCGGCGACGGCGAAAAGGCCGGCCAACTGCTGCGCTACATTCTGGGCGAACTGTTGGCTCGCCTGGCGAGGATCCAGCAGACCGCCCAAGCCTCAGCGGATGGCACGGTAAACGCTGCCGCCTGAATCCCAGAACGGCATCGCATTGCTTCAAGGCATTCCAGCCCGTGGCGGCAGCAGTTCGTGGCCGGCGCGCTGGCTTTTCAACCAGCGCACCACACACCCCCGCCGCCTACCAGACGGCCGGCCTTTCCTGCAGATCGGCGATCGGCGATCACACGGCCCGCTTCATCCGCGGGGACTGCAGCCAGGGATTGATCAGCACCACCATCGCCCGTGGAAACCACGCTCGCCGCCGGACGTCAGTACTGCCGTCTGTCCACGAATCGTTCGTCAACACCTGCGGCGTCGAAATTCGCAGCAATGCTGGATACGGCCCTTTCCATCCGAGGATCCCGGACGGACGCAGCCTATGGCGATTGGGGAGTGCCGATCAGCGGCGTACGCACCGGCGCGGCGATGCCGATGAATTCGGTGACGCTGTTGTTGCCAAAGTTCGCGATCCAGATATTGCCGGAACTATCGATAGCGGCGCTGAAGGGCTGAGCGAGGCCGGCACCGGTGAATCCGCTCGTTGCAGGCGACAAGGGGGCGCCGCCGGCGCTTGCACCGAGGCTGGCGAATTCGCTGAGGCTGGCTCCACGGAAGTTCGTCACCCAGGCGTTGCCGGCGCCGTCGATGGCGATTCCGCCCGGAGCCTGCAGTCCACCGCCGCTGATCGCAGTGGTCTTCAATGGCGCCCCCGAGCCATTGAAGACCGACACGGAATCACCGAAGAAGTTGGCGGCCCACACATCGCCGTTCTGATCGATCGCTATCGCCTGCGGAACGTCCAGTCCGCCCCCGCTGAAGCCGCCAGGGGGCGACAGCGCCTGAGCGGTCGAAGAGAACTCGCTCAGCTGGTTCGCACCGGTGTTGGCGACCCACACATTGCCGCCGTCATCGGTGGCAATGGCTTGCGGAAAACTCAGTCCTCCACCCGTGTCGCCGGAGGCCGGCGATAGCGCCGCACCGGGACTCGCTCCCGACGAACCCTGAAGCTCGCTCAGGGTCGAATTGCCGTAGTTGGCAATCCAGACATGGCCCGACTTGTCGATGGCAACCGCCTCCGGGAAGTACACCCCACCGGCAAAGTAGCCGCCCGTGCCGGACAGCACCGCTCCCGTCGAGCTCAGCTCGGTCACGCTGCCCAGGCCGGAATTGACGCCGCCGCTTTGCTCGTTGGCAACCCAGGCATTGCCATCGCCATCGATCGCGATGCCGAACGACTCCAGCAGGCCACCGCCGGTATATCCGGTGCCGGGAGAGATCGCGGCACCGCTTGGGCTCAACTCCGTCACCGCGCTATTGTAGTTGGCGACCCAGACATTGCCGGAGCCATCGATCGCGGTTCCGGTGGGCTCGCCGAGCCCGCCCCCCGTGAAGTTGAGTGAGAGCGTCCAGTCCGTCGGCAAACTTGTGAGGGCCGGACTGAATACCGCGCTCGCCGTTGATAGCTGGTAGATGCCCTCGATCGCGGAAATGCCCGGGTTGCGCGCAATGGCAAGAACCGCCTGCAGCGTGTTTTCGGGCAGCGCGGCGCCCTTGGGCAGCGTGCACAGACCCGTGCCCGCATCAAACGATGCGCCGCTGACCGCACAGCCCAATAGCGCTGCGCATTGCTGCGAGCCCGCAACGGGCGTGCGGTCGCATGCCGCCAGCGCGCTGCCAAGTGAAGACAGGCGTTCGACGGCGATGCAATTGACCGGCGGTGTTTTCGACGAACAGGCGGCTGTGGTGGGCAGCGAGGAAGCCGGCCCGCCGCTCTTCGGATCGGCCAGCGCCGCCACGGTGGCAAAGGCCGGGGCCAGGCCCGGACCGTCCCCGCCGATGCCGGAACTGCCGTGAAACGCGTTCAGCGCGTAGGCACTGGCAACGGTCGTCAACTCGTCGACGCTGGCCGTCGCGGGAAGAGCCTGACACTGGCCGAGAGCCGTTTCCAGCATGATCGCCGCGTTGCTGCCGGTTCCTGTGCTGCCACCCTGCGCAATGAGATAAAGCAGTCCCTTCGCAGTCAGCGGAGCGGTACTGCAGCTGAATGCGAGCTTGAATGTTCCGGTGCTGTCCGTCGTGCCCGAAGTGATCAGCGTGGCCGGGCTGCCCGCGAGATATAGCGAGACGGCACTGCCGATCAAGGGGATCTGCCCGGTACTGACCACGCCGGTCAGATTGGGGTTGATCGGTGGCGGGGTGCTTGACCCACTGGAGCTGGAGCCGGAACTTGAGCTTGAGCTTGAGCCGCTGGAACTGGAACCTGAGCTGGAGCTTGAGCTGGACCCGCTGGAGCTGGAACCAGAGCCGAAACCGGAACCGCCTCCACCGCAGCCCGCTACCAACAAAAGGCCAAGAGCCAGACCCGTTCCAATCAGGCAACGCCCTTGACGCATCCAGCTCATCGCTTGCGCATTCATCGAGTCCTGCCTGTTTCAATTTTCACAAAGGCGATAAAAGAATCAGCCTCAACGATGCCTGCTGTCGGCACGATGCCTCGCACCGGCAGCCGCAAGCTCACGCCGAACAATGGATGGTCCTCGGCAATGCTGACTGTCGGGGAGAGATACAGGACATTCCATCCTCGTCGGCCCAGGTGGCTGGTATCCAACTGTGCCCGAGGCTTAAGTAAAGAAGAATCGGAAGAAAGGACTAGTACTAAAGTACTAGTTCCAATTGCCGATTGAGCCATCACCCTGCATCGGGCCAAATCCTCCTCAGCAGCAACGAAGGGGATTACACCAATGACTGCATTCGACGTTCAGGGATTCGATCAAAAGTCGCTTACGGGCACATCCTTGCCCGGGCTTGACGCATTGATCCGGATGGCTTCCCCGGTTCGGCGACGCATTCACCCTTCGTGCCCGATCGTTCCGCTTCAGCCGATCTCTCCGCTGCACCGAAGCGCGCCACCAGGAAGGAAAGCGTTATGAGAAAAGCACCCGTTGCGGCCTTTTTTGCCGCCATTGTTTGCGTTGCCCCGAGCATTTTCGCCGACGATCAGCAGGACAAGGACAACGACAAGAAAAAAGCCGCAGCCTATCTACCGGATTCCGGAGTGGCTGCGGGCTCCAGCGCCAACGCCGCTGCCGTAGCCTCCGGTTCCCTAACCACCCAGATCGCAGTGGGTGTGGGAACGGCCGCCGTGATCGGCGCCATTGTGGCCGGCTCCGCATCCAACGGCAGCACCAGCACCACCAGCACCACCAGTACGGCTCACTGAAGCAGGGCAATGGACTGGCGCTCAAAGGCTGCCGGTAATCGAAACCAGGATTCAGCGAAAGATTCAGAGGATTCAAAAATGCGCATGATCTACGCAGTCGGATTGTCATTGCTGCTCTTGTCCACACCAGTTTTTGCTCTCAATGGATGCGTGAACTCCCCCGAGAATCCCACTTTGATTCTAGGCCTCATCGGCGGAGCCGCTGCAAGCGTGCCGTGGATCCGCACCAAGCTGGCTGCACGGAAGAAACACCGCGACGAGTAGCAAGCTCCAGCGGGACGCTTCCCCATGAGCGCAAAGCGGCGCTCCGGGAGTTGCTGAGGTATTGAACGAAAACCCGGCCCGCAGAGTGCCGGGTGCGGTTTGGCAGGCTCAGGGGAGCGACATGATTCCGTACAGAAAGACAGTGTGGGCCAGCAGCTCTTATCTATTCATGGGCCTGTTCGTCGCCGGCTGCGGCGGTGGCAATGGCGGCAATCCTGATAGCGGGCCGGGCAATGCGGCACCCCAGGCCGTGCTGCTGCGCGGCCATGTCCATGGCGGCCAGTCCCCGGTCACCTCGTCGGCCGTCACGCTCTACACGGTGAACCCCGGCGCAGCCGCTACCGTGGTCACCACCGCTCAGACCGACGGCAAGGGCGATTTCACCCTCAACTTCACCTGCAGCAGCCCCGGACTGAGCAATAGCAGCCTGCTCTACATCACCTCCAACGGCGGCAATCCGGGAGGCGGCAACAACGACGCCCTCAGCGAAATGGTCGCGCTGGGTGCCTGCGGTAGCTTGCCTGCCTTTGCCGACATCACCGAAGTGACCACTGTCGCAGCGGCCTATGCCCTGTCGGGCTTCACGACCGTCAGCGGCACGGCGCCCAACCTGACCGTCAATGTCAAGACCAGCACCACCAACACCACCGGCATCGCCAACGCCTTCAACACCGCCGACGAGCTGGCCGATCCGGCCACCGGCCAAACCCCAACCGCCCTGGCAAGCAGCCAGTCCACCGCAGAGCAGAGAATCAACACGCTGGCGAACTCCGTTGCCGCTTGCGTCAACACCACCGGAGCTTCTTCCGCGCAGTGCGGAGAACTGTTCAGCTGCGCGTTGCCGTCCGCCAGCTTTAGCAGCACCACCAGCAGTTGCAGCGGCGGCACCGGAACCGTACCCGGGGATACCCTGAGCGCGGCGTTGTCGGTGGCCCACAACGCCGGCATCGTATCGATCGCGGGGGTCTATGACGCCGCCACCAAGAACGTGGTGTTCAGCCCGGCGCTGGGAGCCGCGCCCAACGACTGGACGATCGGCCTGACGTTCCAGAGCGGGGGGACATCCCCAAAGGGCATCGCCATCGACGCCTCCGGTGATGTCTGGGTGGCGAACAACGATAGCTACAACGTCAACGAGCTCACTCCCAGCGGCGCAGCAGCCCCAGGCTCGCCCTTCACCGGCGGCGGACTGAACCACCCTTACGACATCGCCATCGACGCTTCCGGCCACGTCTGGGTAACGAACCGCAGTGGAAGTAGCGTCACCGAGCTGGATTCCGACGGCGCGGCCGTCGCCGGCTCGCCGTTCAGGGGCGGCGGGGTGAGCGTTCCCCAGGGCATCGCCATCGACGCATCCGGCAATGTCTGGGTCGCGAACAACGGTAATTACAGCGTCACCGAGCTCAATTCCAGCGGCGCGGCTGTCGCCGGCTCGCCGTTCACCGGCGGCGGGCTGGCCTATCCCGTCGGCATCGCTATTGACGCATCCGGCAATGTCTGGGCGACGAGCCAGGATGACAACGCTGTCACCGAGCTTGATTCCGCCGGCGCGGCCATCAACGGCTCGCCATTCCAGGGCGGGGGGCTGAACTACCCCTTCGGCATCGCCATCGACACTTCCGGCAATGTCTGGGTGGCGAACTTTTCTTACAACAACACCGTCACCGAGCTCAATTCCAGCGGCGCCGCCGTCGCAGGCACGCCGTTCAGACAGGGCGGGCTGGACTATCCGACCGACATTGCGATCGACGCTTCCGGCAATGTCTGGGTGACGAACGGACATGGCTATGGCCTGACCGAGCTTAACTCCAGCGGCGCGGCACGTTCCCCCGCTGGAGGAATTACAGGGCTGAGTAACCCGTTCGGCATCGCCATCGACGCTTCCGGCAACGTCTGGGCCACGGACTTGCGCAACAACACGGTCACCGAACTGGTCGGCGCGGCCGCCCCAACCCGCACACCGCTGATGGCGACGATCATTCCGGGACAGGGATTTAGTCCGTAGGCATGACTTGAGAGGGCAAAATGATTCCATATAGAAAGACCGTGTGGGCCAGCAGCATCTTCCTGTTCGTTGCCGGCTGCAGTGGCGGCAATGGCGGCAGCCCGGATAGCGGGTCGGGTAATGCGGTACCCCAGGCCGTGCCTCTGCGCGGCCATGTCCATGGTGGTCAGTCCCCAGTCGCCTCGTCGGCCGTCACGCTCTACACGGTGAATCCGGGTGCAGCCGCTACGGTGGTCACCACCGCCCTGACCGACGGCAAGGGCGATTTCACCCTCAACTTCACCTGCACCGGCCCCGGACTGAGTAATAGCAGCCTGCTCTACATCACCTCCAACGGCGGCAACCCCGGGGGCGGCAACAACGACGCACTCAGCGAGATGGTCGCGCTGGGCGCCTGCGGCAACCTGCCCGCTTTTGCCGACGTCACCGAAGTAACAACCGTCGCCGCGGCTTACGCCCTCTCGGGCTTCATGATGGTCAGCGGCACAGCGCCGAACCTCACCGTCAATGTCCAGGCCAGTAGCACCAACACCACCGGCATCGCCAACGCCTTCGCCACCGCCGACGAGCTGGCCGATCCGGCCACCGGCCAGTTCCCGGCCGCCCTGGCGACCAGCCAGGCTGCGGCCCAGCAGCGGATCAATACCCTGGCCAACTCCGTGGCCGCCTGCGTCAATACCACTGGGGCTGCATCCGCGCAGTGCGGAGAGTTGTTCCAGTGCGCACTACCGTCCGCGAGCTTCGACAGCGGCAGCAGCAGTTGCAGCGGCGGCACCGGCACCGTACCAGGCGATACCCTGAGCGCCGCGCTTTCCGTGGCGCACAATGCCGGCATCGTCTCGATCACTGGGGTCTACGACGCCGCCACCAAGAATGTAGTGTTCAGTCCGGCGCTGGTGGAAGGCGCACCCGTCGACTGGACGATGCAGCTGAATTTCACGGGCGGCGGGCTGTACTCCCCCACTGGCATCGCCATCGACGCCTCCGGCGATGTCTGGGTAGCGAACAACGGTAACTACAGCGTCACCGAGCTCAATTCCAGCGGCGCGGCCGCCGCCGGCTCGCCGTTCACCGGCGGCGGGCTACATAACCCCTACGCTATCGCCATCGACGCGTCTGGCGATGTCTGGGTGACGAATAACTCCGCCAACAGCGTCACCAAGCTTGATTCCAGCGGCACCGCCGTCGCCGGCTCGCCGTTCAGAGGCGGCGGGCTGTCCTATCCCCGAAGCATCGCCATCGATGCCTCCGGCAACGCCTGGGTGCCGAACCAGAATACGAGCAGCGTCACCGAACTCCGTTCCAACGGCACGGCCGTTGCCAGTTCGCCCTTCACCGGCGGCGGACTGAACTCTCCTGTCGGCATCGCCTTCGACGCTTCCGGCAATGCCTGGGTGGCGAACGAAGCTGGCTATAGCGTCAGCAAGCTCAATTCCAGCGGCCAGTCGGTCCCCGGCTCACCCTTCACCGGTGGCGGGCTGTTCGACCCCGATGCCGTGGCCATCGACGGCTCCGGCAATGTCTGGGTGGCGAATACGGGTGGCAGCAACAGCATCACCGAACTCAAATCCAGTGGCTCGCCTGTCGTCGGCTCGCCGTACACAGGCGGCGGGTTGAACAACCCCGGCAGCATTGCCATCGACGGCTCCGGCAATGTCTGGGTGGCGAGCGAGTTTGGAAATAGCATCACTGAGCTCGATTCCAGCGGCGCAGTACGAACACCCAGCACAGGGATCTCAGGGACAGGATTTAGTGCGCCGACCAGCGTTGCCATCGACGCCTCCGGCAACGTCTGGGCGGCGAACAACTTCAACAGTACGGTCACCGAACTGGTCGGCGCGGCCGCGCCGACCCGCACACCGCTGGT
>Ga0302314_10000441_pt1 | contig 77103 bp, 76 predicted proteins | sample III_Palsa_N2_3_FD_200533 | JGI IMG/M metagenome (GOLD analysis project Ga0302314, IMG submission 200533) | Peat permafrost microbial communities from Stordalen Mire near Abisko, Sweden - III_Palsa_N2_3 | ecosystem: Environmental > Terrestrial > Soil > Palsa > Peat permafrost | place: Sweden...
TCGTGTTCCTGCTGTCGCTGGTGCTGAAGACCAGCCAGATGGCGGTCGAGAACAATGGCGCCATGGTCGAGTTCATCAGCTATGGCCTGGTCGTGCTGATCGGCCTGGTGCTGTTCTATCGGGCGGTGACCGGCAAGGGCCATAGCCACAGTCTCGGCCCGTTCGGCCAGAGTCACGGCCATGCTGATCACGATCATGGCCATCACGACCACGGCCATGATCACCACGCGCATGATCATCACGACCACCATGACTGCGCCCATGACCACGGGCACGATCATGACCACGATCATCATGACCACGACCACGCGCCCGCCACGGGCGGCGTCTCGTTCCGCCGGATCCTGACGCTCGCCGCGGGTGTCGCCCCCTGCGCCAGCGCCATCATCATCATGCTGTTCGCGCTCGCCAACGGCGCCCTGCTGGTCGGCGCCATCGCCGTCCTGTCGCTGTCGCTGGGCATGGGCCTGACCGTGTCGCTGATCGGCGTGCTGTCGATCCTGGCGCGCGGCCTGATGAAGCGCTTTGCCGGCGGCGAGACCGCGGCCGGCGAACGGCTGGAACGCGTGCTCGCCATCGGCGGCTCGGTCCTGGTCGTGGGCTTCGCCGGCACGCTGATGCTGGGGGCCTGGGTCCGGCTCTAGGGGCAGCGCCGCACGCACCGGCCCGTCGGTAGGGTCCCTACTCGCCCGAGAGCGTTTTCAGATAGGCGATCACGTCGGCGCGGTCCTGGGCGTTGGGCAAGCCACCGATCATCGTCGTGCCCGGCACGGTTGAGACCGGCGCGGCCAGGAATGCATCGAGCGTCTGATCGTCCCAGGTCTGGCCCCAGGCGGCCATCGCCGGGGAATAGCGAAAGCCGTGGACGGTTCCCGCCGTCCGCCCGAAGACCTCGTTCAACCCCGGGCCGACCTTGGTTTCGGCGGTCTCGGCATGGCAGGCCGCACAGGCTTTGAACACGAACTTGCCGTGCCCCGCGTCGCCCTGGGCGAGCGCCGTTCCCATCCAACTCGCCGCAAAAATTCCGCCGGCAACCAGCTGGAACTGAAAGCGCGTCATCTCGACCCCTATGCCGTTTCGCCGGCGCGAGGGCGGCCTGGTGCGCCCCTCGCGAAGACCGGCGGAACGCCGCGGCCTCAACAACCATATCGTGTCCGTAATTCATTTCGTCAACTGAAGCGGCGTGAAATTCGAGCTGCCCTTGCCGCCCGTAAAATGTAACGTTATATCCTATCCCCTGAATCACCCCGGACGGATGGCATGGCGACGAAAGTGGGACACGGGCACCAGCACGGGCACAGTCATGCGCCTGTGCATATCCACGCGGCGCCGACCGGCCGCGTCACCAGCCCGCTTGCCCGCGGCCTCGCCTTCCGGCTCGTCTGGGCCGGCGGCCTCTCGTGCCTCTTGTGGCTGGGCGTCGTCTGGGCGCTGCAATGACCATCGCGGGCGCGGCCGTCACGGTCGAGGATCTGACCGTCGCCTATGAACGGCATCCGGCGATCCATCATATCGCCGGGCACTTCGCCGCCGGTTCGTTGACCGCGATCGTCGGTCCGAACGGCGCCGGCAAGAGCACGCTGGTGAAGGCGATCGCCGGCACGGTCCGACCCGCCGGCGGCCGGATACGGCGCAACCCGGGCGGTCCCGCCAGCCTGGCCTATCTGCCGCAGCAATCGGAAATCGAACGCAGCTTCCCGATCACCGTGCTGGATACGGTCATGCTGGGCGCCTGGCGCCGCATCGGCTGGCATCGCGCCGCCGGACGGGCGGAGATGGAGGCGGCGCTGGCCGCCCTCGACGCGGTCGGCCTCGCGCATTTCGAGCAGCGCGGCGTCTCGACCCTGTCGGCCGGCCAGTTTCAGCGTGTGCTGTTCGCGCGCCTGATGGTGCAGAACGCGCCGCTGATCCTGCTCGACGAACCCTTCACCGCCCTCGACACCAAGACCACCCGCGACCTCTTGGCTTTGGTCGAACGCTGGCATGGCGAGGGCCGCACCATCATCGCCGTGCTGCATGATTTCGACCAGGTCCGCGCCCATTTCCCCGACAGCGTGTTGCTGGCGCGCGAGTTGGTCGCCTGGGGCCCGACCAAGACCGTGTTGAGCGCCGAGAACCTGCTGTCCGCCCGCCGCATCTCCGAGGCCTGGGACGAGAATGCGCAGGCCTGCCACGAGGCGGCCGGTGCTACGAGGCTCAGCGCCTGATGCTCTACGACTATCTGGCGGGACCGTTCATCGAGTTTCCGTTCCTGCGCCGGGCGCTCGTCGGCGCCATCGCCTTGGCCTTGGGCTGCGGCCCGATCGGCACCTTGCTGGTGTTGCGCCGCATGAGCCTGATGGGCGATGCCATGAGCCATGCCGTGCTGCCGGGGGCCGCGATCGGCTTCATGTTTGCAGGATTGTCGCTGCCGGCGATGAGCCTGGGCGGGCTGGGCGCCGGCTTGTTGGTAGCCTTGCTCGCCGGCATCGTCACGCGCCTCACCCCCTTGCGCGAGGATGCGAGCTTTGCCGCCTTCTACCTCATGTCGCTGGCGCTGGGCGTGCTGATCGTCTCGACCCATGGCAGTTCGATCGACCTGCTGCATGTGCTGTTCGGCACGATCCTGGCCGTCGACGACACCGCGCTGATCCTAGTCGCCGGCATCACGACCGTGACGCTGGTGGCGCTGGCCCTGCTCTATCGCCCGCTGGTGCTGGACGCGTTCGATCCGGGCTTCCTGCGCTCGGTCGGCGTGCCCGGCGGCATGATCCATGGGCTGTTCCTGACCCTGGTCGTGCTCAATCTGGTCGCGGGCTTCCAGGCGCTAGGCACGCTGATGGCGGTCGGGCTGATGATGCTGCCGGCGGCGGCGGCCCGGTTCTGGGCGCGCGAGATCTGGTCGCTCGCCGCCGTATCGAGCCTGCTGGCCGGCGTGGCCGGCTATGTCGGGCTGCTGGTGTCCTATCACGCCGACCTGCCGTCCGGTCCGGCCATCATCCTCACGGCAGGCGTGCTCTATCTGATCTCGGTCGGCCTCGGCCGGCGCGATTCGATCCGCACGCGCTATTTCGTAAAGTCGCACCTGGCCGCATGAGCGTCACGATCCGCCCGGCCACGCCCGACGATGCCGCCGCGATCGCGCGCCTCCATGCCGAAAGCCACCGCGCGACCTATGAACCGCTGATCGACGGCCCGTACGAGCCCGCGTCGCTGCCCGACCGTCTGGGGGAATGGCGAGCGGCACTCGCCGGACCCGGCCTGACCCTGGTGGCGCTCGACGGCGTGCAGGTCGTCGGTTTCGCCCATGCCGAGGGCGACCGGATCGAACCGCTGCATGTCGATCGGTCCTACCATCGCCAAGGCGTGGGCAGCGCATTGCTGCGGCAATTGCTGGACGGAATGCATGCCCGATCGATTTCGAGCGCCATTTTCAACGTCTTCGCTGGCAACGCCAAGGCGATCGCGTTCTACGAGGCGTTGGGCGCCCGGCGGATCGGCACGGAGACCATGACCGACGCGCCGAAGCCGTATCTGGATTTCGTCTATCGGATCGAGACGGCTATTTAGCCGCCTCGGCCGCGTGCGGCATCGCCTGGCCGCAATGGGGGCAGAGCCCGCCCGACAGCGCCTGGTCGACCAGCGCCTCGGCCTCCTGGCGCGGCACGCCCAGCTCGGTACCGAGCTTTTCCATGGCGGCGGCGTCCTTCTGGTGCATCTGGCCGCCGGCGACGCCGGCGCGCAGCAGCGCGCGATATTGCTCGCGCCGCATGCGCAACTGATCCATGAAGCTGACGGTCAAGAGGCCGGAGAACAGCGCCAGCGTGCAGACGCCGACGATGGCGACGAAGCCGCCGAACACTTTGCCCGCGACCGTGACCGGCACCATGTCGCCATAGCCGACGGTGGTCAGCGTCACCAGTGCCCACCAGATCGCAGCCGGGATCGAGGTGAAGACGTCGGGCTGCGCGTCGCCCTCCAGCATGAACATGATGCTGCCGCTCATGATCAGCGTGATCACCAGCATGAACAGCACGGCGCCGATCGATTGCGCCTCCTCGCGGAACACCTGCCAGACCATGGTGAAGGCGGTGGAGTGGCGGGTCAGCTTCAGCATGCGCAACAGGCGCAACAGCCTGAGCACGCGCAGGTCGTCGGCGCCGAGCATGCCCAGGATCGCCGGCAGGATGGCGATGAGATCGACCAGCGCAAACGGCTGGCTCGCATAGCGCAGGCGACCGGCAAGCGCCGCCCGGTATTTGCCGGACACGCGATCGGGGGCGCTCCACACCCGCAACAGATATTCGACGGTGAAGACGCCGGTCGAAATCTGCTCGATCCACCAGAAAGTCTCGAAATGCCGCTCGCGCAGGCTCTCGACCGATTCGAGCACGACCGAGGAGACGTTGACGACGATCAACACGCCGACGAAGACGCTGATCGCCCGCGCGGCCGTGTTCGACGGCAGATCATGGTCGAACAGGGCATTGATCCGTTGGCGAAAGGTCGGCATCGAGCGCTTGGCGCTTTCTTGGAAGTTTCTCCCGGAGAGAAGCCTAGCCTAGTCCGGCGCCGCTGTAGAGGCCGTGCTTCGCGATCTTCATCTGCAGCCGCCCGAACCGGGCCGATCTCCCGCCGGGCTTGAGGATGTTCGAAGCGGCGCCGGGAGGGGCGTTATCGGAAGATCAGCTTGCCGATGCCGCCGCCGATGGCGCCCGTGATCACCGAGGCGAGCGTCCCGAACGCCAGCAGTTCCGCCGGCACGTCGCCGAGGACGACCGAAGCGGCAATCCCGAGCAGGGCGCAGGCACCGCCGGCCAGCGCGCCGCCAAGAAGGTCGGACCGCCAGCCAGCCCGCGCGAGCCAGACGAACACCAGCCCGGCGATCAAGGAAAATCCCATGCCTCCGGCGGCAAACAGGTCTTGAACCCCCGCCGAATAATGGCCGGCGATGACCATCGCCAACTGGAGGAGGAGGCCAACGCCGGTGGCGACGACAAGTGCTTTACGATCCATGGCCAATCCCTCTTAACCGAGGTTCCAGTCGCCTATGCGCATTGCTGTCGATTCTAGTGCTCTGCGCACGGATTGCCACGGGCGAATTCCTGCAGCGCCGGCGACAGGGTGCCGAGTGTGTCGCCGCCCGGGCTGGGCCGCGACACGCTCGGCAGGACATGAGGATCCTGGATCGGCCCGGCCAGTCGGACCGGGACGTCGAGCGCGAACGCGCTGGTGGTCGAGGATTCCGTCGCGAAAGTGACGTCGATCATATCGCGGCGCAGGTCGAGCGAGCCCTCGCCGATGAGCGTCCCGTCCGAGGTCCGGAGCCTGAGCGGCGCCAGGCGGCCGAGACCGGTGTGCAAATCCATGACGCCCAGCAGGCATTTGATCTGGCCGACGCCGTCCGGCTTGCGGAACAGTCGGCGCAGATCGGTCGAGGCCTGTTCGACCAGGTCCCGCGCGATCGTGCCGGCTTGCATCGACAGCACCAACCCACCGCTGGCCGACCGACCGGTATCGGCCGCCTTGACCGCGGTGCTGGCGAACTCGGCGCGCAGATCGACCGGCCCGGCGATCGACAGCCCGCCCAACCCCAAGAGCCGGGACAATTGCACCGAGTCGGCGCCGGCGATCGACCCGTCGAGCCGGGCCGTGGCCGCGTCGCCGGCGGCGTTCCTGATCGATAGATCGATCCGGGCGGTGCCGCCGGCGAAGCGCATGGCCAGGGGTTCGAGGCTGAACGCCCCTGGCGCCAGCTTGGCCTTGAGCTCGACATCCTCGGCCTTGAGCTCGCCGTCGCTGATCGCCTTGGCCGCGATATGGGCGTCGAGCAGCGTGCCGGGCGCATCGTCGATGCGCAGCAACGCTTGACCGGACTTGTCCTGACCGCCCAGCTTGGACAGGTCCAGCACGGTAAAGCCGGCATCGAGCGTGAAGGCGTCGGGCGCCTGACGAGCGCCCTCGTTCAAGCCTGCGTCCATCCGGTAAGGCTCGCCGCTAAGCGTGCCTTTGACCCCGCTGAGCTTCCACAGCGCATGGTCGCGCGTGAGGCTGCCGGCGAGAGTGAGCGGCATCGCGGCGTGACCGCCGACGCCGGCGATGGCGAGCAGCCGGTCGGGGCTGGAGGCCTTGATCGCGAGCTGCCCGGCGATGCCGTCGGCTGCCAGCGGCCTCGTCAGCGTGCCGGTGAAATCGAGCGCCGTGTCGCCGCTCGTCATATGCACCCGGGCCGGGAACGGCGTGCCGGTCGCGTGGAGCTGATCGAACGAACCCAGCGGCGCATCGAGCCGGATCGGCGCGTCGTTATAGGCGCCGGTCGCCGCGAGCGTGACCGGCTGGTCCGGGCCGGCGGCGGCGAGCGTGACCTCGCCCAGGCGGATCTGCAGCAGCTTGCCGCTGGAGGTATGGATCGCGATCGCCCCGTTGGTCAGATGGGCGTCGAGCAGGGTCGGGAACCCCACCTGCGGATCGCCGCGCGGGTACCGCGGGCCGAAATGCCAGTTCGGCCGGCCGTCGGGCGCGTGCTCCATCCGGATCTCGATGCCCTCGACCGACAGATGGTGCACGGTGGCACCCTGTCCGAACAGCACCCAGCGGGCGAGCGACCCGGGTGCGATTTCCGCATCGAGCTTGCCGAGCTTGAGAAACGGCTGCGGATCGCCGCCCGGGAGATTGCCGATGGTGAGATCCGCCAGCGCCACGGCGACCGTCGTACCGAAACGCACCCGCAGGCTGCCGATCGTGACCGGCCGGTCGAGCACGCGCGCCTGATACGCCGCCACCTGCGCCGCCAGATCGAACGGACCATGGGCGACCAGCGCCGCGATGCCCAGCACCGCCAGCAGAATCACAAGGCTGAAGCCATAGGCGAGGGCGCGGCGAAGGGTCAGTGTCGGGATCCGTTGCGATGATGGACGAGGTCATGGATGAAACCCAGCTTGCGCACCACGCCGGGCGTCAGCACGAAGGGATAGAGATCCGGCTGGCCCATCGCCCGGTTCAGGCTGTTGACCGCAAACACCAGCGGCAGCCAGGCATCGACCAAGCGCTGGATCTCGCCCGGACCGTAAGGGTCGAAATCGACCGGCCGGGCGAGCGCGCCATCGGCGACCCAGGACCCGATGCGGAGCCCGAACGCCGCCCCCATCTCCAGCGTATCGACGATGTGAAGGTAATGCGCCCAGGTTTCGGCGAAATCCTCCCACGGGTGGCTGCTGGCGTAGCTGCTGATGAAATGCTGCCGCCAATCCGCCGGCGCCCCCTGTCGGTAATGGCGCTGAAGGGCGGCGTCATAATCCTGGGCATCATCGCCGAACAGCGCCCGGAACGCATCGAGCTGGCCGCCGTCGCGCACCAGCAGGTCCCAGTAGTGGTGCCCGACCTCATGGCGGAAATGGCCCAGCAACGTGCGATAGGCTTCGCCCATCTCAAGGCGCACCCGCTCGCGGTCGGCATCGTCGGCCTCGGCCAAAGCCATGGTGATCAGGCCATTGTCGTGGCCGGTCATCACCTTGGGCGTGTCGGGTGCCACCGCCAGGAATTCGAACGCCAAGCCATGGACGGGATCGTCGGTCCGATTGGCAAGCGGCAGGCCCCAGCGCAGCAGCGAATAGATCAGCCGATGCTTCGCCCGCTCCAGCTTCTGCCAATGCGCCAGGTTCGAGGCCAGGCTGATGTCGGGAATGACCAGATTGTGCCGGCAGGCGACGCACAGCGTCTCATCGGACGGTTCGGGGATCAGCCAGTTGCAGGCGCCGAATTCGGCATTGGCGCAGAAGCGATAGCGGTCGCCCGGATCGCCACCCAGCGCCACCCAGTTGGCACCATCGGGCTCGAGCGCCGACAGCAGCGTCTGGGCCGGCAGGAAACCCAGCGCGTGCGAACAGCTCTCGCACACGCCATTCTCAAAATAGACGAGCTGGGCGCAGGATTGGCATTGGAACAGCTTCATGCCTCGACCCGCTCCCGCGCCTTGCCGGCCGACGCCTTGGCAACCCGGACGCAGATCTCGACCGCCTCGTGCAGGGTGCGGGTGTAGTAGTCGGCACCGACCTCTGCCCGGATGTCCGGGCTCGGCATGGCCGGATCGTCGCTCGGCCACAGGCCGACCACGATCGGCGTCGTCGGCATGCGCTGGCGCAGCCGCTGCAGCAGATAGCGCAGATGCGCGTGCTTGCCGCTGATGTCGAGATAGGAGACGCAGACCATCGCGACCTCGCCCGTCTCCAGCAGATTGATATTGCCGCGCGTCGCCGCCTCGTAGGGCGCGATCCGCGCCCCGATGCCGTGCTTGCTCAAGAGCTGGCACAGCATGGCCGCGACCGCCTCATCCAGCAGGCCACGCCCGGCGACGCACAGCACCGGGGTGGGGCCGCGCCAGACGGCCGGCAATCGATCGGTGTCGCCCAGAATGCCCGGTGGGCTGGTCTGCAGCGGCGGCAGATCGTCGCTGGGCTGCCCGCTCGGATCTGCCTCGGCCTTGTGCGGCGGCGGCTGCTTGTCGAGATGGCCGGCCAGATCCTCGACCAGCTCACGGATCGTGTCCTTGATCCGCCTCAGCTGCTCGGCCGAGAGCGCGCCGCGCTGGGCATCGACCGCCGCCAGTTCCAGTCCCGGCAGGGCGACATCGTCATAATACGAGGTGAGCGACCGTTCCCTCAGCAGCTGTTCGGCATGGTCGCGTGCCTCGTCCTGGTCGCCCGCCAGCATGCGCTGGTAGAAGCTTTCGACCGGGGTCAGTGCCGGGCGGTCGCCCAGCATGACATCGAGGAATTCCAGCTGATCGACATGGCGGCCGAGGACGACCAGGCAGAGCGTCAGCGGCGTCGACAGGATGAGGCCGATCGGTCCCCAGAGCCACGACCAGAAGATCGCGGCGACCACGACCGAGATCGGCGACAGGCCGGTGCTATGGCCATAGAGCAGCGGCTCGACCAGTTGTCCGGCCGTCGCCTCGACCACCAGGAACAGGCCGCCGGTCCAGAGCACCATCGACCAACCCGGATCGACGGCGGCGGCGAGCGCCATCGGGAACATTGCCGCGATGATGGCACCCAGATAGGGCACGAAGCGCAGCAACCCGCCCAGGACGCCCCAGAGCAACGGGCTGGGCACGCCGATCAAGAACAGGCCGCAGCCGATGATGATGCCGAACGCCGTGTTGATGCCGAGCTGAGTCAGGAAATAGCGCGACAGCCGCCGTCCGCCGTCGTCGAGCGCCACGGTCGTGCGCCTCAGATCGCTCGACCCGAACAGCCGGATCAGTCGGTCGCGCAGATCGTCCTGCTGCAGCAGAATGAAGATCGCCACGATGAAGATGATGCCGGCCGTGCCGAGCGGCGACAGGATCGGCGACAAATAGCGTTCGGCCAGCTCGAGCGGCGACGGGTCGGGCTGGTGCACCTCGACCGGCAGCGGCTGCGGCCCCGCCTTCGTCGGCATGCGCGGCATCAGCTGAGTGGCGGCCGCGGCGGCCTTGCCGGGTTTCCTGGGCGCCTCTTCGCTATAGCCGAGCCGGCTCGCGACCCGGGCGATCTGATCGACGGCATAGCTGCGCACGGTACCGACCTTGCTTTCGACGGTCTGGGCATAGGCCGGGATATTGTCAGCGAGGTCCGCCATCTGCGTGCCGATCAGGCCGCCAACCGCCAGGATCAGGCCGACGGCGGTCATGACCGCCAGCAGCACCGCCGGCAGTCGCGGCAGGCGCAGGCGGCGCAGCAATCCCACGAGCGGCGCCAGCAGGATCGACAGCAGCACGGCCAAGGCCAGCGGGATCAGCACGTCGCGGGCGAAATAGAGGGCGGCCACAATGGCGAAGAACACGATCAGCGTCATCTGACCGGACGCCATCGGCCGCTCCGGCCGGGCAAGCTTCGCACCCGGCAAGGACGTCAGCGGCGCGATTTCAGCCATAAGGGGACCTTTGTTGAAGACCGGCCCGGGAACAGAGCCGGCGACGTGGCCCCTTAAGAACATCTGCGGCAATTTGGCGTTCCGCCGGAGGACGCCGAAGCCTGCCGATTTCACCCCCTGCCGGCTTTACTTTGGATCGATCGACCGCCTAGGGTCCTGCACAGAGATGGAAAATCTGATATCCGGCAAACCGTTCAGCTATCGCAGCGACCCCGCCGTTCCGCCGTTTGAGGATGACCGGCCGATCATCATTTTCGATGGAAACTGCGTGCTCTGCTCGACGTTCGCCACCTTCATCTTGAAGACGGATCGACGAGGCCGTTTTCGTCTGCTGGCGGCGCAAACGCCGATCGGCGCCGCGCTCTACCGACATTTCGGCCTCGCCGCGACGGACTATGAAAGCAATATCCTGTTGGAAGATGGGTATGCCTGGATCAAGTCCGAAGGATCGATCCGCATCTTCGAAGGGCTGGGTTTTCCGTGGTCGATGATGTCGATCGGGCGGCTGTTGCCGCGCCCGGTGCGCGATCGGCTGTACGAGTTCGTTGCGCGCAATCGGCTCCGGTGGTTCGGCGTGCGGCAGACCTGCTACCTGCCGAACCCGTCCGACGCTGATCGCTTCGTCAATTGATCGAAGATCTCCGGGTTCTGATCATCGGCGGTTACGGCAGCTTCGGCGGGCGCATCGTCGAGCTGTTGCGGGACGAACCCTCCTTGACCTTGGTCGTTTCAGGACGCTCGCTCGACCGCGCGAGCGCCTGCTGCACCCGAACCGCCGGCGCCGCAACGCTCGTGCCGGCCGCGTTCGACCGCGACGGCGATCTCGCCGACCAGCTCGCGCGCCTCAAGCCCGACCTGCTGATCGACGCAAGCGGACCGTTTCAGGGCTACGGGTCCGGACGATATCGGGTGATCGAAGCCTGCCTCGCCCTGCAGATAAACTATCTGGACCTCGCCGACAGTTCCGATTTCGTCGCCGGTATCGGCACCCTCGATGAGGCCGCGCGTCGGCACGGGTGTTTTGCCCTGTCCGGCGCGTCGAGTTTCCCGGCGCTGACCGCGGCAGTGGTCCGGCGACTGTCCGCGGATATGGTCCGGGTCGATGGCATCATCGGCGGCGTAGCCCCGTCGCCTTACGCGATCGTCGGCGAGAATGTGGTTCGCGCCATCGCCGGCTATGCCGGGCAGGCGGTTCCGGTCCATCGCGACGGCAAGACGGCAATGAGCTATCCGTTCACGGAATACCGGCGGTTCACCATTGCCCCGCCCGGCTGCCTGCCGTTGTGCAGTCGACTGTTTTCGCTGGTCGACGTTCCGGACCTGCGCCAATTGGCGATGCTCTGCCCGGAGGCGCAAAGCGTCTGGATCGGTGCTGCACCGGCCCCGGCGATCCTGCACCGTATCCTGGCCGCCATGGCGTGGCTGGTGCGGTGGCGGATCGTCCCAACCTTGTCGCCCCTTGCACCCGCGATGCATCTCGCCATGCGCCATTTGCGATGGGGTGAGCGGCGCGGGGGCATGTTCGTCCGGGTTGAAGGCGCGGACGCCTCGGGCCTGGCATCCGCGCGTTCCTGGCACCTGATCGCGGAGGGCGAGACGGGTCCGTATATTCCGGCGATGGCAGCGGCCGCCCTGGTGCGCAAGACGCTTCAAGGCGTGCCACCAGGACCGGGCGCCCGGGCCGCGACACGCGAGCTTGAGTTGGAAGATTACGCACCGCTGTTCGCCGAACGCTCGATCAAGACGGGTTGCCGCCAGCATTCGGCGGACGACGCAAGCCCGCTCTACGCAGATATTCTCGGCGCCGCGTTCGACCGGCTGCCAAGCGCCATCCGCGCAATGCACGCTGGGACGTCCATAGCCTCCGGCCGGGCAAGCGTCGAGCGCGGCAATGGCCTTTTGTCGAGGCTCGTCGCCGCCTGTGTCGGCTTTCCGCCCGCGACGGAGGACACGCCGGTGAGCGTGCGGTTCGATGCGGGAAAGGGGGCCGAGCTTTGGACCAGGACGTTCGGTGCCAAGGTCTTTTCAAGCCGGCAATTCGCCGGACGCGGTCGATCGGAGAGGCTGCTGTGCGAAGGTTTCGGTCCGCTGACATTCACGATGGCGCTCGTCGCCGACGGCGCTCGACTGTCGCTGGTTCTGCGTGGTTGGCGCGCCTTCGGCATCCCGATGCCGCTGTTTCTCGCCCCGCGTTCGAACGCTCATGAAACCGTCGAGGATGGTCGATTTCGTTTCCATGTCGAAATCCGCCACCCGCTTACCGGCTTGATCGTCCGCTATAGGGGGTGGCTGGTGCCGGCCGAATCCGGCACCAAACCCGGTTAGCGGACGGACCGCCGCCACAAAATCAACGCCCCATCCTCTGGATCGACCCGGGTGCCGGTGCGGACGAACCCATTCTTCTCCAGCACCCGCTGGGACGCGATGTTGCCGGCGGCGGTTTCGGCCGTCAGGTGGCGAATGCGCATGTCTTCCGCAGCAATGCCAAGCATGGCCCCGACCGCGCCCGTCGCCAGCCCCCGACCGCGCCAGGCCGTCGCGATGCCGTAGCCGATCTCGATCGTACCAGCTGCCGTGGGCGCATGCTTGTGGCCGCACAGGCCGGCGGCCTCGCCGTCCACGACCACCAGCCAGCTGCCGAACTCGCCAGCGAGCCGTCGCAGATATTTCAGAACCGCCGGATGATCGACGCCGCCGGCGGGCAAGCGCAACCCGTCATACGTGCCCTCGCCGCTCAGCATCCAGACGAAATGGGCGTCGGTCGCCGCGATCAACCTCAATCGCTCAACGCCGCCGCGATCAACACCCGGCCGGCCGAGGCGAGCGCCCGGGCCGGTCCTTCGGCGCCGAGCGCCTGACCGGCGGCGTAGGCACCGTCGATGACGAGCTGCAGCTGGTCGGCCAGCCCCTGCGGATCGCGGGCGCCGGCCGCAGCGGCGAGCGCACACAGACGCTCGCTGACCCGGCGCTTATGGGCGCGGATCACCGCATCGGCCGGCAGGGTCGAGCCTGGGAATTCGGTCGCGGTATTGAGGAACGGGCAGCCGCGATAGGCGTCGGACAAGGTACGGCGCATGATCGAGTCGAGCAGGGTTTCCAATTGCAGCCGCGGCTCGTCCGGGTGGAGCGCCAGGGTCCGTTCCCAGCGCTCCCAGAATTCCTCGTTCCGCCGCTCCAGATAGGCCGCGACCAGATCGTCCTTGGAGGGGAACGCCCGGTAGAGGCTCATCTTGGCGACACCGGCCGTGGCGACGATCGTGTCGATGCCGATCGCGCGGACGCCCTGGTGATAAAACAGGTCGCTCGCAACATTCAGAATCCGGTCGCGCGCCGAAAGCTTGTCGGAAGAGGGGGGAGCCACGCTCATGGAACATACCGTCCCGCAATCATCATGGTTGACATGATACAGACCTGTCTCTCACATTACCAGCGTGACGATGGCTGGATTGAGGAAACGGATCGATGGCGCGTCTGAAAAAACTGCATTACGGCTGGATCGTCGCCGCCGTCACCTTCCTGACCCTGCTGGCCGCCGCCGGCGTGCGCTCGACGCCGAGCGTGCTGATGGTGCCGCTGGAGGATGAATTCCACTGGAGCCGCGCCACCATTTCGGCCGCGGTCGCCGTCAATATTATGCTCTACGGTCTGATCGGCCCGTTCGCCGCCGCGATCATGGAACGGTTCGGCATCCGCCGGACCATGGTCTGCGCGCTCACGGTCATCGCGTTCGGCGTGGCGATGACGCCGCTCATGACTGAGCCGTGGCAGCTGATCCTGTTCTGGGGCATCGTGGTCGGCAGCGGCACCGGCGTGACCGCGCTCGTGCTGGGTGCCACCGTCGTTTCTCATTGGTTCACCGAGCGGCGCGGCTTGGTCATGGGCATCCTGACCGCCAGCACCGCCACCGGGCAGCTGGTGTTCCTGCCGATGCTGGCGAGCTTCGCCGAGGCCTATGGCTGGCGCTCCGTCTCGCTCACCGTCGCCGGCGTTGCGGCCGTCATGGTGCCGATCGTGGCCATCTTCATGCGCGACCGGCCGGGCGACATCGGCCTCAGGCCCTATGGGGAGCCCGAGGGCACGGAGCCGCGGGTCCAGGTCGTCGGCAACCCGTTCGCCCGCGCGGTCAACGCGCTCACCGCCGGCTTCAAGTCGCGGGATTTCTGGCTCTTGGCCGGCAGCTTCTTCGTCTGCGGCGCCAGCACCAACGGCCTGATCGGCACGCATCTGATCCCGGCCTGCATCGACCATGGCATTCCTGAAGTCACCGGCGCCAGCCTGCTCGCCGCCATGGGCATCTTCGATTTCTTCGGCACGACGCTCTCGGGCTGGCTCAGCGACCGTTGGAACAACCGCTACCTGCTGTCCTGGTATTATGGGCTGCGCGGCCTGTCGCTGTTGTTCCTGCCGTTCTCGTTCGACTTGAGCTTCGCCGGATTGTCGCTGTTCGCGGTGTTCTACGGGCTCGATTGGATCGCGACCGTGCCGCCGACCGTGCGGCTGGCGACCAACGCGTTCGGCAAGGAGAATGTCGGCATCATGTTCGGCTGGATCGCGGCGTCGCATCAGCTGGGCGCCTCCTTCGCCGCCTTCGGCGCCGGCCTGCTCCGGACCGATCTCGGCTCCTACACCGAGGCCTTCATAATCTCGGGCGGGCTCTGCATCGGCGCCTCGATCATGGTGCTGTTCATCGGCGTGAAGCGCGGCGAGGGCACCGGCACGCTGAAGCCGGCACTCGCAGCGGAATAATCTGACGCACGCCGGGCGGGCTAGCTGTGAGCTCTCAATAGGTTGTCCATCCGATCCCGGTCGGTGAAGCTGAAGGTGTCGAGTCTTTAGCGAGCCGAGAGGGACCGGATGAACATCCACAAGAATGCCCGGCTGACGCCGCATAGTCGAGCCGAGTTGGTGCGCCGCGTGCTGGTCGAAGGCCAGGCGCCCATGGCCGTGGCCACGGCCATGGGCGTGACGCTCAAAACCGTCCATAAATGGGTCACGCGGTTTAAGGACGATGGCGCTGCCGGTCTCATCGACCGATCGTCGCGGCCGCACCGGCTTCACCGGCCGACCGCAGATGCGACGGCTGTGCGGATCGAGGTGCTGCGCCGCCTGCGCTGGACCGGCCAGCAGATCGCCAAGGAGACCGGGGTCTCGCCGGCAACGGTCAGCCGGGTGCTGCGACGGCTGGGCCTGAGCCGGATTAGGGATCTCGAGCCGGCCGAACCGATCCGCCGTTACGAACGCGACGCCCCCGGCGATCTGATCCACATCGACATCAAGAAACTCGGTCGCTTCGAGAAGGTTGGCCATCGCATCACCGGCGACCGCACCGGCCACAGCAACAGCCGCGGCGTCGGCTGGGAGTTCGTCCATGTCTCGATCGACGATGCCTCGCGCATCGCCTTCTCCCAGATCCTGCCCGACGAGAAAAAGCAAAGCGCCACAGCCTTCCTGAAGGCAGCCTTCGCTTACTACCAAAGCCTCGGCGTCACCGTCACCAGGGTCATGACCGACAACGGATCCTGCTATAAATCCTTCGCGTTCCGCGATGCCTGCAAAGCGCTGGGGCTCAGGCACATCCGCACCAAACCTTACACGCCAAAGACCAACGGCAAGGCCGAGCGCTTTATCCAAACGGCGCTGCGGGAATGGGCGTACGCCCAGGCCTATCCGACCTCAGACCAGCGCGCCGCCGAGCTGCCGACCTGGCTCCATCGCTACAATTGGCATCGACCGCATGGCGGCATAAAATACAAAACACCAATCAGCCGTATCGGCTTGGATGCGGACAACCTATTGAGGCTCCACAGCTAGCCCCGTCCGACGGATCGTGCTGACATGGCGCTCTGCAATCCGGAGCTGTCATGTCCGCCGACAAGACCACCAAGATCGAGACGCGCCTCGCCCATGCCGGCCGCGCGCCGCACGACCATCACGGCGCGGTCAATCCGCCGGTCTATCACGCCTCGACGATCACGCACCCGACGCTCGCCGCGCTGGAGGCCTCGCACAAGCCCGGCTATGACGGCTATAGCTATGGCCGCTTCGGCACGCCCACCACCCGCGCGTTCGAGGCGGCGATCGCCGAAATCTACGGTGCCGACGACGCGGTCGCGGTCTCTTCGGGTCTGGCCGCGATCGCGGTGGCGATGACCGCCCATACCAAGGCCGGCGACCATGTGCTGGTGACCGACAGCGCCTATTTCCCCTGCCGCAAATTCTGCGAAGGTGTGCTGAAGAAATACGGCGTCACCACGAGCTACTACGACCCGACCGTGGGTGCCGCAATCGCCCAGCTGATCCGGCCGGAGACCAGCCTGATCGTGACCGAATCCCCGGGTTCGCTGACGTTCGAGATGCAGGACATTCCGGCGATCGTGGCGGCGGCGCATGCGCGCGGCGCCAAGGTCATGACCGACAATACCTGGGCGACGGCGCTCTATTTCAATCCGCTCGACCATGGCGTCGATGTCGTGGTCGAGGCGGCGACGAAATATATCTCCGGCCATTCCGACATCATGATCGGCCTGGTTGCCGGCCGCGGCGCGGGCACGCCGGCGCTGCGCGCGACCGCGCGGCTGCTCGGCAATTGTTCCGGCCCCGACGATCTCTATCTGGCCCAGCGGGGCTTGCGCACCATGGCGGTGCGTCTCGCCCGCAATCAGGCGAACGGCCTGACACTGGCCCGCTGGCTGCAGGCGCGGCCGGAGGTGGCGCAGGTGCTGCACCCTGCCCTGCCCGACCATCCGGGCCATGGGATCTGGAAGCGCGATTTCAGCGGCGCCTCGGGCCTGTTCTCCTTCGTGCTCCATCCGGTCGAAAAGCCGGCGCTGGCGGCCTTCCTGGACGGGCTCAGGCTGTTCGGCATGGGCGCCAGCTGGGGCGGCTATGAAAGCCTGATCCTGCCGGCCGACCCGCGCGCGCTGCGCTCCGCCACGACCTGGGACGCGCCGGGCCAACTGTTGCGCATCCATGCCGGCCTGGAAGACCCGGGCGATCTGATCGCCGACCTGGAAGCGGGCTTCGAACGACTGGCACGGGCCGGAACCTGACCCCATATATCGCCGTAGAACAAGGACCTGGCAGCGGGACGGAGGAAACCATGGCTTCGATATCGAGTTTGTTCGCGACCCTGGCGATCGCGGGTTTGGCGATCGGCGCGGCCGTTGCCCAGACGACGCCGCCGGCACAGGTGACGCTGCCCGGCTCGGCCGACACGACCCCGCCGGGCACGGGTGCTGCCGACCTGCCCCATGGCCCGATCGTCAACGGCCACCAGCTGCAACCGCGCGCGGGCCAGCCGCCGTCGAAACAGGAAGCGAACCAGGTCGACCAGCTGGTGAAATCGACGCCGCCCGACGCCGTGGCCGACGGCCCGATCGTCCAGCCGCACGACCTGTTCGGCAACCCGCTCGGCGGCAGCCCCGGGCTGGATCCGAAGAAGCCGTAGGTTTCTCATCGTCGTTTCTATTTCGAGCCGCCATACGATAAAATATCGTCATGCCCGGCCATGACGGTGAGTTGTGGTTTCTCCCGCCTCTTGACCCACCCTGCCGCGGGACCATCTACCCCCGGGTAGTTCCCCCGAAAGGACCGTTTCTTGGACGCCCCATCGCCCGTGGCACCCCGCCGTCGCGGCAGTCTGGCCACGCTCGGCACGCTTGCCCCCTATCTCTGGCCGCCCGGCGAATGGAACCTGCGCGTCCGCGTCGTCCTCGCCGTCTGCTGCCTGGTCGTGGCCAAGGCCGCCAACGTCTATGTGCCGATCCTCTACAAGCGCGCGATCGACGCGCTGGGCGGCGGTGCTGCCAATGGTGCCACCTCGGTCGCGGCCGCCATCACCGCGGTGCCGCTGGCCTTGATCCTCGCCTATGGCACGGCGCGCGTGCTGTCGCTGGTGTTTTCCGAAGTCCGCGATGCGGTGTTCGCGCGCGTCGCCCAGCGCGCGATCCGGACGCTGGGGCTCCAGGTGTTCCGCCATCTGCATGCGCTGTCGCTGCGCTTCCACCTGGCGCGCCAGACCGGCGGCCTCACCCGCTCAATCGAGCGCGGCACCAAGGGCATCGAGACCCTGCTGCAATACATGCTGTTCAACGTGCTGCCGACCCTGTTCGAGATCGGCCTGGTCTGCGCCATCCTGTGGCACCTGTTCGACTGGCGCTTCGCGCTCACCACCCTCGTCACGGTCAGCCTCTATATCGCCTATACGCTGATGGTGACCGAATGGCGCACCAAGTATCGCCGCCAGATGAACGAGGTCGATTCCGAGGCCAACACCAAGGCGATCGACAGCCTGCTGAACTATGAGACGGTCAAGTATTTCGGCAATGAGGAGCATGAGGCCGCCCGCTTCGACAGCGCCCTGAAGCGCTACGAGCGCGCGGCGGTCAAGAGCCAGGTCTCGCTCTCGATCCTCAACATCGGCCAGGCAGCGATCATCTCCGTGGGCCTGACCGTGGTCATGTACATGGCCGGCGTCGGCATTGTGAACCACACGATGACGCTCGGCGATTTCGTGCTGGTGAACACCTATCTGGTCCAGCTCTACCAGCCCTTGAATTTCTTCGGCTTCGTCTATCGCGAGATCAAGCAGTCGCTGATCGATATGGAGCGGATGTTCGAGCTGATGTCGGTCGAGCGCGAGATCGCCGACGCGCCGGGCGCCAGGGCCCTGGTCGTCGACGGCGCCACGCTGGAATTCCGCGACGTGTATTTCGGCTACGACCCGCGCCGCGAGATCCTGAAAGGCGTCAGCTTCACCGTGCCGGCCGGCCATACGGTCGCGGTCGTGGGGCCCTCCGGCGCCGGCAAATCGACCTTGAGCCGGCTGCTGTTCCGGTTCTATGACGTCGATGCCGGCCAGATCCTGATCGACGGCCAGGATATCCGGACCGTGACGCAGAAGAGCCTGCGCGCGACCCTGGGCATCGTCCCGCAGGATACGGTGCTGTTCAACGACAGCATCACCTACAACATCGCCTATGGCCGCCCCGGCGCCTCGACCGCCGAGATCGAGCAGGCGGCGCGCATGGCGCATATCCATGAGTTCATCCTGGCCATGCCGGACGGCTACGAGACCAAGGTCGGCGAGCGCGGCCTCAAACTCTCGGGCGGCGAGAAGCAGCGGGTCGCGATCGCGCGCACGATCCTGAAGGACCCGGCGATCACGCTCTTCGACGAGGCGACCAGCGCACTCGACACCAACACCGAGCGCGAGATCCAGACCAACCTCAAGGAAGTGAGCCGCGGCCGCACCACACTGGTCATCGCCCATCGTCTGTCGACCATCATCGACGCCGACGAGATCATCGTGCTGGAAGCAGGCCGCATCGCCGAACGCGGCCGCCATTTCGAGCTGGTCGCGGCCAAAGGCCGCTATGCCGAAATGTGGCGCAAACAACAGGAAGCCGCCGCCGCCGGCGAACCGATCGAAGTCCCGCCGCCGTTCTATCAGCCGGCGTGAGACGAGCCTCGGCACGACCCTCCCGCTCCGCGGGTCCCTCCCTCCCATAAATGGGCTACCGGATGCACCGCGGGGGAGGGTCGGGGTGGGGTGCCGACGACATTCAGAGGGCCACCAGGGACGCGTGTCTTCCGTGAGACCGTGGAGACGCTTCGCCGGCTTCGGTGTTCATTCTCCGACACGTTCGATGATGGTGGGAACGGAATGCGGCGACACGGGAAAATCTGGGCGATGGCGGCGCTGTTGCTGGCATCCACGACGCTGGCGCGAGCCGACGATCTGGAGGCGGCGACGGCGGCGCGCATGGGCGATTATCCGGTGGCGATCGCGCGCTGGCAGGCCTTCGCCGAGCAGGGCGATCCGGATTCCGCCTATGAGCTGGGTCAGGCCTATGAGCTGGGCCATGGCGTGCCGCGCGATCTGCACCAGGCGGATCATTGGTATCGGATGGCCGCCTCCGAGGGTTCCGGGCCCGCCGCCTATGCGTTGGGCCTGCAGGCGGAGAATGCCGAGCGGCCCGATGGGCTGCCACAGGATCTGGGTGCGGCGATCGGATGGTATCGCCAGGCGCTGGCGGCGGGCGATCCGCGCGCACGGGAGCGGCTGGCGGCCCTTGGTGCCGGCGAGGGTGAGGACGAACGGCCTGCACCGGCCCGGCATGCGCCCGAGCCGGCCCCGGCCCGCGTGATCGCGCCCGTACCGCATCCACCGACGCCGGCGGCACCCACGGCCAATTTCGACCGTGCGGTCGCGATCTGGCGCGAGCATGGGCTGGAGGGCACGGATTCCACTGCCATCGCCGCGCTCATCGCCGCGGCGAAGCAGGGCCAGCCGGTCGCGCAATATGATCTGGCCTATGCCTACGAGCATGGCCTGGGCATACCGGCCGAGCCCGTGCGCGCCTATGCCTGGTACAAGCGCGCCCAAAGCTCGAATGGCCCGGCCCGGCTGCGCGAAGCGGCCGAGACCAACGGCCGCCTGCTCGGCGACCAACTGACCGACGCGCAGAAACAGGCGGCCGACCGGGTCGATACTCAATAGCCTATTGATCGATGAGCGGCCCCGGCAGCGCCACCAGCTGGCCCGCCGTCAGCCGCTGGTCGGCGGTCAAGTCGGGATTGGCCGCCAGCAATTGATCGAACGGCGGGCGATAGCGCGGCGCGCGGTAGGCGGCGCGATAGAGCCTGCGCAGCGTGTCGCCGCGGCGCGCCGGAATGAACAGCAGGTTGACCGGCGACGGCGCAGGCGCCGCGACGGGAGCGGGCTCCGGCGGGGGCGGCGTCGCGGTCGCCACCTGCGGCGGCGGAGCCGGAGCCGGTGCTGGCGGGGCCTCGGCCTGTACCGGTGGTGGCGGCGCGGCGGCACTCTCGTCGGACAGGTTCCACAGCCAATAGCCGACGCCGATCGCCACGATCAGCAGCATCGCCGGGATCGCGGCGCGGGAGGCACCATCGAGCATCCGGCGGGGCACGCCGGTCTCCCAGGCGGGCAAGCCGCGGCGCTCGATGCTGATCGGCGGCCGCGCGCGGGCCGGAACGACGACCGGCGGCGCGCCGCTATGGATAGCTGCGTCGGCCACGGCATAATCGACCGGCTGGCGGCGCCGGACGGCCCCCGCCTGCAGTACCCGGTCGCCGAGCGACAGCAGGCGACGGGGAATGCCGCCGGCCTCGACCGTGATTGCCTCGATCGCCTCGGACGACAGCACCCGTAAAGGATCTTCGGCGCCGGCCTGGCTGAGGCGATGTTCGATCAGCCCGCGCGCCTCGCCCGGGGTCAAAAGCGGCAGCCGCACGCGCACGCTGGCGCGCCGATCGAGCGCCGCCGCCGCCGGCCGCGCGAACAGGGCCACGAACGGCGGCCGGACGACCAGCACGATCGAGACCAGCGCATCATCCTCGCCCGCCAGGTCGGCGACCGCGCCCAGGGCCTGGAGCGCCCCGTCGCTCAGGGTCTCGGTATCATCGACCAGCAGCACCGTCGCCTGGCCCGCGGCCGCGCGCTCGGCAAGCAGCCGCTTCAGCTCATGGCTCGGCGGAGGTGGCGCGAACGGGCCGGCCAGCATTTCGCCCAGAATGGCGAACAGGCCCGCCCGGTCGATGTCGGGCCGGGTGATCCAGCCGACGCGGACCCGGTCCGGATCGGCATTGCGTTCATAGGCGCGCAGCAGCTCGGTCTTGCCGGCGCCGGGCCAGCCTTCCAGCGTGATGACCCCAGTCCGGCGACGCACCTGATCGGCGATCGCATCGAGCGCGCTATGGCGCCCGGCGGTCTCGATCAGGAACGATGCATCGGCGGCCGCATCGAACGGCATCTGCCTGAGGCCGTAAAACGCTTGGTACATCGGTGCTCCGGAGTGATCGCAAGGGCGGGCACATGCCACCCATTGGACCAACAACCAGAAGCCATGTGAGTGCCCTACCGCGCCTGGGTCATTTTCCGGGCAATCCGCTTTTCAGCCCAACGTCTTGCTGCGCTTGTACTGGTAGAGCGCCGCGCTGAACACGCCCATCGAGACCACCGTGACGATGACGGTGGCGAGCGCGTTGATTTCCGGGCTCAGGCCCAGACGGACCTTGGAGAAGATCACCAGCGGCAAGGTGGTCGAGCCGGGGCCGGAGACGAAGGCGGTAATGACCAGATCGTCGAGGCTCAGGGAGAAGCCCAAAAGCCAGCCCGCGACCAGCGCCGGCGCCATCAGCGGCAGCGTGATCAGGAAGAACACCTGCACCGGCCGGGCGCCCAGGTCCATTGCCGCTTCCTCGACCGAGACATCCATGCCGGCCAAGCGGCTCTGCACGATCACGGCGACGAAGCTCAAGGTGAAGGTGATATGCGCCATGATGATGGTCAGCATGCCGCGGCCGGCCGGCCAGCCGATCGTCTGCTCCAGGCCTACGAACATCAGCAGCATCGAGATGCCGGTGATGATCTCGGGCATCACCAGGGGTGCCGTCACCATGCCGGCGAACAGCGTGCGCCCGCGGAACTTGGTGAAGCGCGACAGCACATAGCCCGCGATCGTGCCGACCACGAGCGCGCCGGTGGCGCTCGCCACCGCGATCTGCAGCGACAGCCAGGCGGCATTCAGGATCTGGTCGTCATGGGCAAGCGCGCCGTACCATTTGACCGAAAAGCCGGACCAGACCGTAACCAGCCGGCTTTCGTTGAAGGAATAGACCACCAGGGTCGCGATCGGCCCGTAGAGGAAGATCAGGCCCAGGACCAGCGCCGTCGGCAGGAACCAGCGGCCGCGCACGAACCCGTCCATCAAATGCTGCCCCTTGCGGTCATCAGGAGGCCGCCCCGTCGGCGGCGCGCGCCTGGGCGCGCTGCAGCAGCATCAGCGGCACGACCAGCAGCGCCACCATGACGACGGTCACGGCCGACGCCATCGGCCAGTCGCGGTTGGCGAAGAACTCGCTCCAGAGCTGGGTCGAGATGGTCAGCGTGTCGGCGCCGCCCAACAGCGTCGGAATGATGAACTCGCCGACCGCCGGAATGAACACCAGCAGCGAGCCCGCGACCACACCCGGCAGCGACAGCGGCCAGGTCACCGCCCAGAACGCCCGCATCGGCCGGGCGCCCAGGTCCATCGCGGCTTCCAGCAGCGACACGTCGAGCTTTTCGAGCGTGGCGTAGAGCGGCAGCACCATGAACGGCAGATAGGCATAGACCATGCCGATATAGACGGAGGTCTGGGTGTTGAGAATGTTGAGCGGCTGGTCGATCACGCCGGTCCAGATCAGGAAATTATTCAGCAGCCCATTGTCCTTGAGGATGCCGATCCAGGCATAGATGCGGATCAGGAACGAGGTCCAGAACGGCAGCACGATCAGCATCAGCAGCACCGGCCGGAGCGTCGGCTGGGCGCGCGCGATCGCATAGGCCATCGGATAGCCGATCAACAGGCAGAACCAGGTCGTGACCGCGGCATTCCTGAGCGAGCTCAGATAGGCCAGCAGATAGATCGGGTCGTCGCTGAACAGCCGGAGGAAATTATCCAGATGCAGCGAGATCTGCAGCACGCTGTCGTCGTCGAGCGTGAACAAAGGCGTATAGGGCGGAATGGTGGTGTCGCTGTCGGCGAAGCTGATCTTCACCACCAGCAGGAACGGCACCATGAAGAACACCACGAGCCAGAGATAAGGCGCGCCGATGACCAGGCTGCGCCCCGGCAAGCGGGCCCGGATCGCCTTCGCGAACCCGCTCACGGGTCGACCAGGATCGAGGCCGCGGCCGCCCAACCGACCGTCACCGCCTCGTCGCGGACGAACGGCTGGTCGTCCCAGCGGCCGAGGTTGGGCGCGGTCGCCTTGACGATCTTTCCGCTGTCGAGGGTCACGTGATAGACGCAGGCATCGCCCAGATAGGCGATGTCGCGCACCCGGCCGGCGAGGCGATTGGGCAGTTCCAGCCCCTCGCCCGATTTCGACAGCTTCAGCTTCTCCGGCCGGACCGCGACGCAGATCGCCGCCCCCGGCGCCTGGGCGCCGGTCGGGCCCACGACCAGATCGCCGCCCGCCTCCGGGCTTTCGACGACGGCATGGTCGGGGAGCAGCTCCTTCAGCCGGCCTTCGAACATGTTGACCGAACCGATGAAGTCGGCGACGAAGCGGCTGTGCGGGAACTCGTAGATCTCGTTCGGCTTGCCGACCTGCACGATCTTGCCGTGGTTCATGACCGCGATCCGCGTCGACATGGTCATCGCCTCTTCCTGGTCATGGGTAACCATGACGAAGGTGATGCCGACCTGTTCCTGAATGGTGCGCAATTCGAACTGCGTCGCCTCGCGCAGCTTCTTGTCGAGCGCTGACAAGGGCTCATCCAGCAGCAGCACCTTCGGCCGCTTGATGATCGAGCGGGCGAGCGCCACACGCTGGCGCTGGCCGCCCGACAATTGCCCGGGCTTACGCTTGGCGAGCGTGCCCAGTTGTACGAGATCCAGCGCCTCGCCGACCCGGCGCTTGATCTCGCCCTTCTCCACGCCGTCGCGGCGCAGGCCGAAGGCGACATTGTCCTCGACGGTCATATGCGGGAACAGCGCATAGGACTGGAACATCATGTTGACCGGCCGCTCGTAGGGCGGCACGCGGCTCACGTCCTGGCCGTCGATCACGATCGAACCGGCATCGGGCGTCACGAACCCGGCCAGCATGCGCAAGAGCGTGGTCTTGCCGCAGCCCGACCCGCCCAGGAGCGAGAACAGCTCGCCGCGGTGGATATGCAGCGAGACCTCGTCGACCGCGCGGGTGTCGCCGAAGATCTTTACCAGGTGGTCGATCTTGATATGGGCTTCGGCCGAGGGATCGCGCCAGGGCTCGCTGTCGCGAACGGAGGGGTGTGTCACGGGGCCGGATACCTTCGCCAGGATATTAAGGTTCTGCGGCGGTGCCGGGATTGGCACCGCCCTCGAGCCCTCTATTAATGCCCGCTCTTGATCTTCGTCCAGAGCCGGTTTGTCAGCCGCTCGAGTTCCTTGTTCTGGATCGAGAGCGAGAACAGCTTCGCCTCGACATCCGCCGGCGGGAATACGCCCGGATCCTTGGCGATTTCCGGGTTCACGAACTTGATGGCGTCGGCATTGCCGCTCTGGCCGAAGATCGTGTTCGAGGTCTCGGCCATCACTTCCGGCTGCATGACATAGTTGAGGAACTTCAGCGCCGCGTCCGGATGGGGCGCATCCTTCGGCATTGCCATCGTGTCGATATAGCGGACCGAACCCTCGCTCGGGATGTTGTAGGCAACCGTTACGCCCTTGGCCGCCTCGGCCGCCCGGCGCCGCGCCAGATTGATGTCGCTCGAATAGCCGAGCGAGACGCAGACGTCGCCGTTGGCCAGGTCGTTGATATATTCGGAACTGTCGAACTTCCGGATGAAGGGGCGGATCTTCATCAGGAGATCGGCGGCCTTCTGGATGTCTTCCTTCTTCTGGCTGTCGGGCTTGATGCCCAGATACGCCAGCGCCTCGGCAAACACCTCGGTCGGCGAATCGATCACGGTGATGCCGCAGCCCTTGAACTTGCTGAGGATCGCCGGATCGAACATGAACTTCAGGCTGCCGACCGGCGCGTCGGGCGCGATGGCCTTGACCTTTTCCATGACCACGCCGATGCCGACGGTGCCGGTGATCCAGGGGATCGCATGGGCATTGTCCTTGTCATAGGCCGCCATGCGCTTCAGCAGACTCGGGTCGAGATGGCTCCAGTTCGGCAGCTTGGACTTGTCGAGCGGCTGATAGATGCCGGCCTGGATCTGCTGGGCCAGAAACGGCACCAGCGACGGCACGACCAGATCATAGCCCGAATGGCCGGCCTTCAATTTGCCGTCGAGCGTCTCGTTCGCATCATAGGTGTCGTAAGACACCTTGATGCCGGTCGCCTTCTCGAAATTGGCGATCGTGTCCGTGCCGATATAATCCGACCAGTTATAGATATTGAGGACCGTGCTGTCCGCCGCCTGCGCCATGCCCGTCGCCGCGATCGCGACCAAGGTTGCCGCCGTCCCCAACAAAAACTGCCGTATCTTCATGCCCTTGTCCCCTTCTGATCGACCGAAACCCCCACTCGTCTCTCCATAAACACCGCGCTGGGACACCGGGATCGGAGGTCTCAGGCGGGGTCGTTTTCGCCCCTTGTGACATGGCGTTTTTGGAGAATGACGATGGCCGCATCCGAACAATTTCCGGCGGTGCTTGTCAAGCATGCGGACACCCGGAAAATTCCTTGCGGCGCCAGGACATATCGACGCGCTAGATGAGATCGGAGAGCCTATACCACAGCATCGCCAGCATCAGCGTCGGCGTGCGCAGCGGACCGCCCGGAAACGCACGGTGCGGGATGCGCGTGAACACGTCGAAACGCTCGGCCTGGCCGGCGATCGCCTCGGCCATGACCCGGCCGGCGATGCCGGTCAGCGCGACACCGTGACCCGAAAAACCATGGGCGAAATAGCTGGTCGGGCCGAGCCGGCCCAGATGCGGCACGCGGTTGACCGTGATATCGATCAACCCGCCCCAGACCTGGTCGAACCGGACGTCGGCCAGTTGCGGAAAGGTCTTCAGCATCGACCGGCGCATCTGCTGCCTGAGATTGGGCGCCTGTCGCCCGGAATAGCTGACCAGGCCGCCGAACAGCAGCCGGTCGTCGGGCGTGCGGCGGTAGTAGTTCAGCACGAAGTTCATGTCGCACACGGCAATGTCGTCGCGCAGCACCTGGCGCATGCGGGTCGGTCCCAGCGGCTCGGTCGCGGCGATATAGGTGCCGACCGGCGCGATCGTCCGCGCCAGCCCCGGCATCAGCCGGCCCAAGAGCGCATTGCCGGCGATCACCAGCGCGGTCGCCCGGACCCGGCCCTGGGCCGTGGTCAGCGACGGCGTTGGCCCGGTATCGACCGCGATGACCGGTGATTGCTCGTGGATCGTGACGCCTGCCGCCCGGCAGGCCTGGGCCAGGCCCAGCGCGTAGTTCAGCGGATGCAGATGGCCGCCTTCGGGATCATAGAGGCCGCCGATATAGCGGGGCGAGCCGACCCGATCGCGCATCTGGGACTGGTCCAGCAGCTGGGCGCGCTCGTGCCCCAGGCCCTGCCATTCCGCCTGCATGTCGCGGAGTGCCGCCATGTGCCGGGGTTTGAGGCCGGCATAGAGATAGCCCCGGGTCAGGTCGCAGGCGATGTGGTGGCGCGTGATCGTCTCGACCAGCAGGCGCTTCGCCTCCTCCGCCAGGTCCCACAGCCGGCGCGCATCCTCCACCCCGACCCAGCCGGCCATGGTCGCGATCGAGGAATTATAGCCGCTCAGGATCTGGCCGCCGTTGCGCCCGGACGCCCCCCAGCCGACGCGTTTCGCCTCCAGCACCGTGACCTTGTAGCCGCGTTCAGCCAGGTGCAGCGCCGCGGTCAGGCCGGTATAGCCTGCCCCCAGCACCGCCACATCGGCCTGGACCTCGCCCGCCAGGGGCGGATCGTCGGCAGCGGGGTTGGCCGTCCGGGCGTACCAGCTGTCGACATGAGGCGCGCCGGCGCTCATCACCGGCATCCCGCAATGCAACAGGTCCGTTGGCGGCAGCGGGCCGGCGGCGCATAGTAAGGCCCGGATAAACCGACGGCGGCTGAGACAGCATGAGTCTCCTGGAGACCTTCATCAAGGACCATCGGATCACCGTAGTGGAGGGCCTGGTACCGGACATGTCGGGCATCGCGCGCGGCAGGATCCGGCCGGCGGATAAGTTCCTGCACATCCTGCGCGATCGGGGGCTGCGCATGCCAGAGGCGATCTTCGTCCAGACCGTCCCTGTGACGCTGCCGGCATACGAAACCTATCCGCAGCTGATTTCGAGCTCGGAACGCGAGAACCTGTTGCTGAACGTCTAGAGGAGGCTGCCCGATGCCGCATCTCATCATCGAATATTCCGCCAATCTCGGCGAGGTCACGTCGATCCCGGACCTGCTGAGCGCCGTCCACGCCGCCGCCGCCGGCTGCGGCGTGTTCGAGGTGGCAGCGATCCGCACCCGCGCGGTCGGCCGCGAGCTGGCGCTGACCGGCGACGGCAATCCGACCAACGGCTTCTGCCTGATCACGGTGCGGATGAAGGTCGGCCGCGACCTCGCGACCCAGACCAGGCTGGCCGAGCTGTTGATGGAAGCGGCCTCGCGCCCGCTGGCGCAGGCGTTCGAGACCCGGTCGGTCACGCTCAACGTCGAGATCCACGAGATCCCGAGCCTGAACCTCAGGCGCCGGTCGGGGGATTGAGGATCAGAGGCGATCGGAGGGAAGCAATGGCAGACGTGGGAACGACTGGGCTGGGTGGAATCCGGTCATTCCGCTATCAGCGATAGCTGCGCTAAACCGGACGAATACAGCTTCATCGCTCCTCTCCGCCCCATTGGGGCGGAGAGGCTGGGTGAGGTGGGGCACGCTCAAGACGAGCGGTCAGAAGCTGTCTATCCGGCGCGCATCGAGTGGCCCTGTCGGCCAAAACACCCGCACCAAGGCACCGAGCTATCCCCCACCTCACCCAACCTCTCCGCCCCCAGGGGCGGAGAGGGGAAAGAATATCGTGAACGAACGTCCGCAGTCTGGCGGCGAAAATATCGGCCGGAGCAGCCGACTTTGGTCGGAATCGACCGCGATGGCGATGTGGCCGCACTTCCTGCCGTGAGGTCAGCGGACATTTCAAGGCCTTGATGATATGGGGATAGCTTTCCGTTCGCGAGCCTCTCCATGACCTCACCCTCTTCGGACTCTGCTCACCTCGTCAGAGCGCAATTGGTGCCCGAACTGCTTGTCGCCGACATCCACGCAAGCCTGCGCTTCTGGTGCGACTTATGTGGTTTTAGGGTTGCCTACGATCGTATGGACGAAGGCTTTGCCTACCTTGACCGAGAAGGCGCGCAGGTCATGTTGGAAGAGCGCGGTCGCGGCCGAAACTGGGTGACAGCTACGCTGGAGCCGCCGCTAGGTCGGGGCGTCAATTTCCAGATCAATACAACATCGATCCAGCCGATTTTAATAGCGCTAGCCGACGCGGGCTGGCCGCTTTTCATGGCGCCTGAGCAGAAGTGGTATCGTGTAGGTCCGATCGAAACCGGCGTCGAACAATTCCTCGTTCAAGACCCCGACGGTTATCTGATTCGCTTCGGCGCAGGCCTGAGAAAGCCAGCAAGGGCTGGCGGCGAATGAATGTCCGCAATGCGGTGGCGTAAAAGCCGCCCTGAGCGTCTGGCAAGGGTCGATTCCGGCCGTCGCCAACCATTCGATCGACCTTCCTAAGCCCCCGCCCGCACCCCGGCGACATCGCGGCGCGGCGGGGCGCCGAACATGCGGGCGTATTCGCGGCTGAACTGCGACGGGCTTTCGTAGCCCACCTGATAGGCGGCCGCGGTGGCGTTGGCGGTCTCGTCCAGCATCAGCCGCCGCGCCTCCAGCAGGCGCAGATTCTTCTGATACTGCAGCGGCGTCATCGAGGTCAGCGCCTTGAAATGCTGATGGAACGAGGACGGGCTCATCCGCGCCGCCTCGGCCAATTCCTCGATCCGGATCGGCCGGGCGAAATCGCCGCGCAAAACCTGGATCGCTTGGGCGATGCGCTGGGTATGGCCGTCGGCATGGGCGAGCTTGCACACTTCGCTGCCGTGACGGCCGCTCAACAGCCAGAAGCAGATCTCGCGCTGGATCGCCGGCACCAGCACCGGGATCGCCTCGGGCGTCGCCAATAGCCGCAAGAGCCGCAGCGCGCAATCGGCGAGCGGCCCGTCGACGTCGGCCACGAACGCGCCGAAGCCAAGGTCGCCGCGCGGCCGCGGCGGCCGGTCGAGCTGACGCAGCACTTCGCGCAGGGTCACGACGTCGAATTCCAGGATAAGGCCCAGGAACGGCGCCTCGCGGCTGGCACGGGTGATATGGCCGACGAGCGGCATCTCGACCGTGACGATCAACGCCTGCATTTCGTCATAGTCGAACAGTTCGTCGCCGAGCATCACCTGCTTGGCGCCCTGGGCGACGATGCACAGCGCCGGACGGTAGAGCACATGATGCGGCAATGTCGCCGTCCGCCCCGACACGAGCACCAACCCGTCGATCTCGGTCTGATAGAAGCCCTCGCCGCCGCCCTTGGCATCGATATAGGCGGCGATGGGATCTCTGAGAATCGAGGGCATGAGCGCGGCCTTCCAGTGACGATGCGGCAATCCTAACCGCTCCGGCTGCCGGTGGCCAAAACTCGATTTGGAGGATTAGGCAAGAAGTTCGCCGGTTCCGGTATTAAGCCGGCGCACTGCCGGGCCTAGGTTCACCGCATTCCTTTTACCCAGGAGATCAAGAGTGACCCAAGGGAATGCAACGACCAAGATCGCCATCGTGACCGGCGCCAGCCGCGGCCTCGGCCGCAATACCGCCGTCAATCTCGCCAAGCGCGGCGTCGATGTCATCGTGACCTATCATTCCAACCGGGCCGAGGCGGATGCCGCCGTGGCCGAGATCGAGGCGCTTGGCCGCAAGGCCGTGGCGCTGCAGCTCGACGCCGGCAAAGTTTCGAGCTTTGCCGGGTTCTTCGACCAGGTCGGCAGCGCTCTCGGCCGCGTCTGGGGCCGCGAGCGGTTCGACTATCTGGTCAACAACGCCGGCATCGCCGCTCCCGGCAGCATCGCCGCCATGAAGGAGAGCGATTTCGATCGGCTGGTCGACGTGCATTTCAAGGGCATGTTCTTCCTGACCCAGGGGCTGCTGCCGCTCATGGCCGACGGCGGGCGGATCGTCAACATCTCGTCCGGCCTCGCCCGCTTCGCCCTGCCGGGCTATGCGGTCTACGGCGCCTTGAAGGGCGCCGTCGAGGTCATGACCCGCTATATGGCGAAGGAACTGGGCGCCCGCGGCATCACGGTCAATGTCGTCGCCCCCGGCGCCATCGAAACCGATTTCGGCGGCGGTGCCGTGCGCGACAATGCCGATCTCAACAAGTTCGTGGCGGCGCAGACGGCGCTGGGTCGGGTGGGATTGCCCGACGACATCGGCCCGATGATCGCGGCGCTGCTGTCCGACGAGAACCGCTGGGTCAACGCCCAGCGCATCGAGGTGTCGGGCGGCATGTTCCTTTAAGCGTAGGACAGGCCTTGCCGGGCCGCGGTCATCTGCGGGACCGGCGCATCATGGCGCAGCGCCATCCACAGCCGGCGAATGCCGTTGCCGTGGCGGGCGCTGCCCAACAGCATCTGGACGATGGCACCGCTCTGCTGATCATGCTTCAGCTGCTCGAAGATCTCGTCCGAGCTGAGGCGGATGTCGTTCAGGATCTTCTGGTTCAACGCCTCGCCGCGATCACCCAACCCATCGAGCAGTGCCTCCAGCGCCTCGTTCTCCCGGTCCAGCATCTGGGCCGGCAGCGAAAACAGCGCCGATGCCTCGCCCGGGCGATAGCGATAGGCCCTGGCGCTGATCACATCGACGAAGCCGATGACTTCGCCCTGCTCCCGGATCGGCACCTGGCGCAGCACCAGCGGTCGGTCGGAGAATTCCTGCAAGGCGGCGACCGTATCCCGCACCCGGCAGGCAAGCGTATCGATCTTGTTGGCGAACAGGATATGCGGGATGCCGCGCGCCTGGAGGTCGGCCAGGATCGGCGCCAGCTTGAACGCCTGCACCGGTGCCGGCTCGCACACGACGACCACGACATCGACGTCCGACAACCCCGGCGCCGACGGCCCGTCGATCACCCGCCACAGCTCGCCCTTGAAGCGGCAATGACCGACATTGGCGCCGCGGTTATAGGCGGGGGCCTCCGCCGCCGACATCAGGGCATGGAGCAGGGTCGTCTTGCCGCTGCCGGCGGGGCCGACCAGGGCCACGGCGCGAGGGCGAATTTCGAGGCGGTCGGCGGTGACGGTCTTGGCAGGCATAGGCGGACTCCTTGCTACCGCCGATCGTTCCACCCAAACCCGTCCGATTCGTAAATTATGTCTCGGGCCGGCCTGTGATCGCCGCAATATAGCGCGCGGCCCGCCGCCGGACCACGCCCTTGGCATCGGAGGGCCGGCATCGGAGACCTCTAGAGTTCGAACGTGCCCTTGCTCATCAGCACGGCCGTCCCGCCGACATGAGCCGCGATCAGTTTGCCGCCCGCGATCTCCGCACCGATCTCGATCCGGCTGGGCCGGCCCAGTTCGATGCCCTGGGACAGGGTCCAGCGCGCGGTGCCGTCGGGCGGCTGCTGGCGATCGGCGAGGAACCCCACGAAGGCCGCGGCAGCGGCACCGGTCGCCGGATCCTCGGTGATGCCCATCGCCGGGGCGAACATGCGCACGCGCGCGGTGCGGCCCGCGGTCCAATCGTCGAGCGAGACCAGATAGAGATGCTGGGCCGGCGTGCGCGCCAGATCGTGGCGCCACAGCACCGGCTCGATCTGCGCCTGGGACAGGTATTCCGGCTGGACCGGGATGATGGCGAACGAGACGCCGGCGCTGTAGATCGCGGGCGGCACGTCGGTCTGCAGCATCGCTTCCTTGAGGCTGATCGCAGCCGCCAGCAGTGCCGGATCGAGCGTGCCCGGCAGGCGCGATGGCACGCGCGGGCTGGTCAGCGTCGCGGTCAGCCGGCCGTCGTCACCGCGCAAGATCGTCACCGGCACCGGGCCGGCGCCCTCTTCGAAAATAATGTCGAGCCGCCGGTCGATCGGGCCCAGGCGCCCGGTTTCGGCCAGGATGATCGCGGTGCCGACGGTCGGATGGCCGGCGAACGGCAGTTCCATCGCCGGCGTGAAGATGCGCAGGCGGCGCGTGTGGGCCGGGTTCTCCGGCGGCAGCACGAACACGCTCTCGCTCAGCTGCAGCTCGGCGGTCAGCTGCTGCATCAGCTCGCCCGGCAGGTCCGCCTCCGGAAACACTGCCAGCTGGTTGCCGCCGAACGGGCGATCGGTGAAGACGTCGGCGGTGATGAAGTGATGCTGGGTCATGGCGACATCCGAAAACGACGAAGGGCGCCAGTCTTGGCCGACTGGCGCCCTTCGCTCAACCCCGGAGTTTTATTTCGCGCCGAGCAGGTCGACGTCGAACATCAGCGTGGCGCCCGGCGGAATATCGCCGCCGGCGCCGCGCGCGCCATAGCCCAGGTCCGGCGGGATGATCAGCGTGCGCTTGCCGCCGACATGCATGGTCGACAGGCCCTCGTCCCAGCCCTTGATGACCTGTCCCTGGCCGAGCGTGAAGGAGAACGGCTCGCCGCTATCGAGCGAGCTGTCGAATTTCTTGCCCTTCTTGCCGTTCACGAACAGCCAGCCGGTGTAGTTGACCGTCACGGTCTGCCCGGCGGTCGGCACCGGGCCGATGCCGACCTTGGTGTCGATGATGTGCAAGCCGCTGGGCGTGGTGACGTCGGCCGCCTGGGCGACGAGCGGAGCCGTGCCCAGGAACAGCGACAGCGCGGTGCCGAGGAAACGCTTGAGAATCATGGAGCCTCGTTGAGCTTGAAGGCCGGCCGCTGCCGGTCCCGATGGCGCCAGACACTAGCGCCATCGGGACCGAGTGCCTAGTCCTTGACGCGTGCCACCAACTGCACCGGGTTCACGAACCGCAGCGCGATGATCAGCCAGAACAGCGACGAGACCATGTAGACCACGGCCAGCGCGTCCAGCGACTGGTTGGCGCGGATGCCGGCGGAGAAGGCGGCGGCATAGAGCGAGACCACCAGGGTCTGGCTGTCCGGACCGGCGGTCAGGAACGTGAGCTCGAACATGCCGATCGAGCGCACCAGGACCAGGAGCGACGCCGCCATGATGCCCGGTGCCAACAGCGGCACCAGCACATAACGGAACACGCCCCAGGTGCCGGCCCCGCACACACGCGCGGCGGATTCGAGCCTTTGATCGATCTGTTCGATGAACGGCGTCATCACCAGCACGACGAACGGTACGGTCGGCACCAGGTTGGCGCAGATGACGCCCGCAAGCGTGCCACCCAGGTCGACCCGGTACAAGAGCGTCGCCAGCGGCACGCCATAGGTGATGGTCGGGACCAGCACCGGCAGCACCAGCAGCAGCAGCACCGTCCGCTTGCCGGCGAATTCCCGGCGGGCGAGCGCATAGGCCGCCGGCACGCCCAACAGCACCGAGATCAGCACGACCGAGGCCACGACCTTGACCGTCACGATCAGCACGTCGTCCAGCTGGAACTCGTCCCAGGCGCTGAAATACCATTTGGTCGTGAAGGCCTCGGGCAGCCAGGTGCCGAACCAGCGCGTGCCGAAGCTGTCGACCGCGACCGAGGCGACGACGGCCATGACATTGAGGACGAACAGCCAGACCAGCGACCAGAGCATGACGCTCCAGACGCGGTTCCAGAACGGCGCGCGAAACTCGCCGCTGCGGGTCAATGTGACGGTGGTCATCCCTTGGTCCCTCCGACCGGACCGCGATAGAACATGCCGCGCAGGCCCAGCACGCAGGCGACGACGATCAGCTGCACCGCCCCCATCACCATGGCACCGGCGGCAGCCATGGGCGCGTTGTAATCCTCGTACGCCAGCTGATAGACGGCGAGCGCCATGACCCGGGTCGTACCCGCGGGCTCGCCCAGCAGCACCGCCGACGGGAACACTGCGAAGGACTGCACGAAAGCCAAGCAGAAGCCCATGGCCAGGCCGGGGGCCAGCAGCGGCAGATAGATCTGCTTGAACTGGGTCCACGGGCTGGCGCCCAAGGTCGCCGCCGCCTTGGCCAGCATCGGGTCGATGCCGGTGACGTAGGACAGCGTCAGCAGGAACGAGAACGGGAAGCCGGTGATGATCAGCGACAAGAGCACGCCGATATAATTATGCGTCATGCGAAACGGCTCATCGATGACGTGGATCGTCATCAGAAAGCGCATGAACCAGCCGTTGGGGCCGAGATAGCCCAGCAGGCCTTGCGCCACCAGCACGGTGCCGAGCGTGATCGGCACGACCAGGATGGCGGTCACCACGCGCTGGTATTTGCTGGTCTTGCGGAGCGCAAACGCGATCGGAAGCGCCAGGAACACGTTGGCGAGCGTCGCCGGCAAGGCGATCAGCAGCGTCTTCCAGATGGTCGAATAGAACCGGTTCTCGCTGAAGAAGCGGATGTAATTGTCGAACGTCTCGCCCTTCAGCGGCATGAACGACAGGATCAGGCCGTAGATGCAGGGGAACACGAAGAAGGCGAGGACGAACAGCACCGCCGGCAGCACCAGCAGCGTGGTTCCGTCCCAACCGAGCGAGGCGCGCCAGCCGGGTTTCGACCCGGCCACGGCGCCGCCGGATGCGACGAGGCTGCTCATCGTTGGGATTCCGCGAACACGCGCACGCGGTCGGTCGGCACCGACAGACGCACCAGCTCGTCGGTCGAAATCCGCAGCGGGCTGCGGAAGATGACCGGCTGATTGTCCTGGGTCACCGCGGTCCCGACGAATTCGCGACCGGCATATTCGGCGCCGGTGACGCGCACGTCGATCGTGTTCACGCCTTCCGCACCGGCGACCAGATCTTCCGGCCGGATCGACGCGACGGCGCGGCCCGATTGCACATGGCCCACACCCTGGACAGACATGCCGGGACCGGCGAGCTTGGTTTCGCCGTCGGCGCCGCCGACGACATCGAGCGCCAGCGAATTCTGATAGCCCATGAAGCGCGCGACCTCGTGGTTGGCCGGGCGAGCATAGAGGTCTTCGGGCGAGCCCACCTGCTGGACCCTGCCGTCATGCAGCACGACGATGCGGTCGGCGAGCGACAGTGCCTCGTCCTGATCATGGGTGACATAGATGGTCGAGCGGCCCAGCTCCTTGTGAATGCGCCGGATTTCGACCCGCATCTCCAGGCGGAGCTTGGCATCGAGGTTCGACAGCGGCTCGTCCATCAGCACCAGCGGCGGCTGCACGACGATGGCGCGCGCGATGGCGACGCGCTGCTGCTGGCCGCCCGACAGCTGCCCCGGCAGCTTGTCGGCATGGGCTTCGAGCCGCACCATCCGAAGCGCTTCGGTGACGCGCTGCTCGATCTCGGCCTTCGCGACCTTGCGCATCATCAGGCCGAAGCCGATGTTCTTGCGCACGGTCATGTGCGGGAACAAAGCGTAGCTCTGGAACACCATGCCGAAGCCGCGCTGTTCCGGCCGCAGCACGTCGATGCGCCGGTCATCGAGCCAGATGCCGCCGCCGGTCAGCGGCAGCAGGCCCGCGAGGCAGTTGAGCGCCGTCGACTTGCCGCAGCCCGAAGGGCCCAAGAGCGCGATGAACTCGCCGCGCTTGATCGTCAGATCCAGCCCATCCAATGCCGTGATGCCGGCGAACCGCCGGGTGACCCCGTCGAGCTTCAGAATTTCGAAATTGCCGTCGATCGGCCCCGTTGCCATGGCTTGCCTGCCTATCGACGGTTCGGGCGTGCCGACGGCACTGCCCCATTGGAATGAAGGATCATCGCGTTGCTCCCCAACTGAATTGCTTTTATCGGCCGACCGCGTCGAGAGCGGCCAGCGTGCCCACGGCACGCAAGCGCTCCAGCGCATCGGTCAACCGCACCCGAAATTCGATCCGCGCCGCGAGCGCCTCCGGAAAGACCGCCTGCACGTCCAGCAGCCGCTCGACCACCTGGGCCGCCGGACGATCCGGCGCTGCGAGCGGCATCAGCTTCGCCGCCAGCGGGTCGTTGACCGGGATCGGTTGGCCGGCATCGTCGAGACCGCCCAGATGACGCAGCCACAGCGCCACGGCATAGGTCAGGCGTTCGGCCGGCAGGCCTTGCTCCAACCGCTCGCCCAGCGCCTTCAACAGCCGTTGCGGCAGTTTTTGCGAGCCGTCCATCGCGATCTGCCGGGTCCGGTGCTTCACGGCGGTATTGTCCCAGCGCAGCATCAATTGCCGACTATAGTCGCTGAGCTTGTCGGCCGAGAAATGGCCGACGGTCGGCGCCAGCTCTTCCGTCTGCATGGTCGCGACGAAGCGGCGCAGGATCGGAATCGAGACGGCGTCGGAGACATATTCGGCACCGATCGCCTGCCCTGCATAGGCAATGGTCGAATGGGCGCCGTTCAACAGCCTGAGCTTCATGTTCTCATAGGGCTCGACCGCGCCGACCAGCTCGGCGCCGACATCGCCCAGGCCGTGCAGGTCGCGATCGAGCGTGTTTTCGATCACCCACTGCGTGAAGGGCTCGGTCGAGACCGCCGCCAGGTCGGCGAGCCCGATCAGCCGTTCCGCATCGGCGAGATCCGCGTCGGTCGTGGCCGGCACGATCCGGTCGACCATGGCCGACGGCGCCACCAGATTGGCCTCGAGCCAGGCGGCGAACGTGTCGTCGGTCAGGGCCGCGCCATCGATCAGCGCACGGCGCAGCGTGGCGCCGTTCGACGGAAGATTGTCGCAGGACAGCACCGTCGGCGGCTTCAGCCCGGCCGCGTGGCGCGCCTTGAGGCCGGCCAGCAGATAACCGATGGCGCTGGTCGGCGTGCTGCGGTCGGCCAGGACGTCCGGATGTTTGGGGTCGAGCCGGTGGGTCGCCGGATCCAGGCAATAGCCTTTCTCGGTGACGGTGAGCGTGACCAGCCGGGTCACCGGATCGGCGATCTGGCGCACGACGGCGCCCGGATCCTCCGGGCCCACCAGCATGCGGCCGATGATGCCGACGACGCGGGCGCTGACCGCGGCGCCGTCGCGCACGAGCAGGCTATAGAGCCCGTCCTGGGGCGTCAGCTTGTCGCGCATGCCAGGGCTCTTCAGGCTGACGCCCGTGATGCCCAGGCCCAGGCCGGTGCGTTCGACCAGATCTTCCAGATAGATCGCCTGATGCGCCCGGTGGAAATTGCCGATGCCCAGATGGACGACGCCCGGCGCCAGCCGCGCCCGGTCATAGCCGGGCCGACGCACGCCCGCCGCAGTCTTGCTCAATGTGTCAGCGCGCAGGTTCACAGCTTGTAGGCCTTCTTTGCCAACCCATAGGCCAGGTCGTATGCGACCGCATGGGCTTCGTCCAGGTCCAGGCGATGCTCGGCCACCAACTGACCCAGATACGCGCAATCGACGCGCCGCGCCACGTCATGACGGGCCGGAATCGACAGGAAGGCGCGGGTATCGTCGTTGAAGCCCACGGTGTTGTAGAAACCCGCGGTCTCGGTGATCTGCTCGCGATAGCGGCGCATGCCTTCCGGCGCGTCATAAAACCACCAGGCCGGACCGACCTTGAGGCAGGGGTAGTGGCCGACCAGCGGTGCCAGCTCGCGCGAATAGCTGGTCTCGTCGAGCGTGAAGAGAATGATCGACAGTTTCGTCTCGTTTCCGAAACGATCGAGCAACGGCTTCAGCGCATGGACGTAATCGGTTGCAGTCGGGATGTCGGCGCCCTTGTCGCGGCCGAACCTTTCCATCACGCCCGGATTATGGCTGCGGAACGATCCCGGGTGGATCTGCATGACCAGGCCGTCGCCGACGCTCATGCGCGCCATCTCGGTCAGCATCTGGCCGCGGAACAGTTCGGCGTCGTGGGCAGTGAAGCTGCCGGAGCTCACCTTGGCGAACAGCTCGGCCGCGACTTTGGGCGACAGGTCCGCGGTGGTCGCGGTCGGATGGCCATGATCGGTCGAGGTGCAGCCGCCGACCTCGACGAAATAGTCGCGGCGCTTCTGCAGCGCGGTCAGATAGCCGGCCCAGCTCTTGGTATCCTCGCCGGTGATTTCGCCCAACGTGACCAGGTTCTCGGCGAAGCCCGGGAAATCCGGATCGACGACCGGGTCGGGGCGATAGGCGGTCAATACCCGGCCCTTCCAGCCGCTTTCGCGTACCTGTTTGTGCCATCTCAGATCGTCGAGCGGCGATTCGGTCGTGGCGATGACCTCGATATTGAACTTTTCATAGAGCGCGCGCGGCAGGAATGCCGGCAGCTTCAGCTGGGCGTCGATCTGGTCGTAGATCTTGTCGGCATTCTCGGGCGTCAGCCGCTCGCGCACGCCAAACACCTCGTGGAACGCATGCGCCAGCCACATGGCGCTGGGCGTGCCGCGGAACAGGTGCTGGTTGGCCGCGAAAATACGCCAGATCTTGCGCGAATCCTGTTCGGTCGGGCCGCCGTCGCGGCGCGGCACGCCCAGGTCTTCCAGGGCAACGCCCTGGCTGTAGAGCATGCGGAACACGTAATGGTCCGGCACGATGAACAAGGTCGACGGATCCGGGAACGGCTCGTTCTCGGCATACCAGCGCGGATCGGTATGGCCGTGCGGACTGACGATCGGCAGATCCTTGACCCGGGCATAAAGCGCGCGGGCGATGGAACGGGTCGCTTCATCCGCCGGGAACAGGCGATCGGGATGGAGGGTCAGGGCATGGCTCATGATTTGACCTTGAGTGACTTTTCCGGAATGTCCTTGGACGCGGCACCATCGACCTTGGCGGCGGCATTCCAAGCGTCGTTCAATTCTTCTTCGACCGCGCCCAAGTGGATCTGCATGGCGCGCCGGGCGGCCTTGGCATCCTTGGCGCGGACCGCCTCCAGCACCGCGGTATGCTCCGCGATCCAGCGCGGGCGCAAACCGGCGTTGTGCATGCGCAGCTGCATCTTCTCCCACATGCGGCCGCGGCCCTGGTCCCACAGTCCCTGGACCACGAGCGACAGGGCAGAATTCTGCGTCGCGGCCGCGAGCCGGATATGGAACAGCCGGTCGGCATCCTCGCGGCTTTCGTGCCGCAGATCCTCCTCGCGCATCTGGGCGACCGCATCCTCCAGGCTTTCGATGTCGGCCGGCGTCGCCTCGCGCGCGGCCACGGCGGCGACCTCGCTTTCGATCAGATGGCGCGCGCGGATCAATTCGAACGGCCCGGGACCACCGTCCGGCACGGCAGCGGGTTCCGCGCCGGCGAAATCCGTGCGCACATAGATGCCGGATCCGGTCATGACCGTGACGAAGCCCGAGATTTCGAGCGCGATCAGCGCCTCGCGCAGGCTGGGCCGACTGACGCCGAACTGCTGCGCCAGATCGCGCTCCGGCGGCAAGCGGCTGCCGGCCGGAAATTCGCCGGCCAGGATCAACTCGCGGATCTGGTCGGCGATGCGGCGATACAGCCGGCTTGGCTCCACGCGGATGATCGGCAAGGCTTTTATCCTCGAAGGGTCCCTGGCAGCCGGTACGGCCGGCGTGTTTCGTTGAAGCGTCAGGTGGTGGACAGCGCGCGATAAAACTGAAATGGTCAAGTGGTCTGGCCAATTGCCCGGACCCTGTCACGGCACCTTGCGGCTGTCAACCGCCTGTCATGATCGGCCCTTCCCTGCCCGAATTTCCGATGGTCATGAGCAAAGTTCCGAGCGACCTCGCCGCCTGGCTTACCGGCACCCTGATCTCGACCTGGGCTGCGCGCGCCGTCCGTCCCGACCTGCCGGGTTACATCGAATATCTGTCGGCGGAAGGCCAGCCTGATCCCGCGCCCCGACGCAGCACGCTCGTCACGGCGCGCCTGGTCTATGTCTTCGCCCATGCCCATTGCATCGATCCGCATGGGCCTGGACTGGCAGCCGCACGCCATGGCTACGATTTCCTCGTCCGGCGCTGCGCCGATGGCGACGGGCGCTTTCGCCATGCGGTGATGCCCGACGGCGCGGCGATCGACGACCGCTCCGATCTCTATGACCTGGCCTTCGTGCTGTTCGCCTGCGCCTGGTATGCCCGGGCGACCGGCGAGGCGGAACCGGTCGCCCAGGCCGAGCTGGTGATGGGCTTCATCGAGCGCCATCTGGCCGCCGGCCATGGCGGTTTCGCCGAGGACAGCAATGGCGCCCTGCCACGCCGGCAGAACCCGCACATGCATCTGCTGGAAGCCTGTCACGCGCTGGCCGAGGTATCCGGCAACGGGCGCTGGCTCGACCGCGCCGATCGGCTGGTCGAACTGTTGCGGACGCGGCTGATCGAACCCGCCACCGGGACGCTCGGCGAATTCTTCACCGCCGATTGGCAGCCGGCCGCGGGAGCCGCAGGCGCGCTGCGGGAGCCGGGGCATCATTTCGAATGGGTCTGGCTGCTGCATCACCATGCGCGCCTGACCGGCCGGGATGATCTCAGCGCAATTGCCGAGCGGTTGCATGGCTTTGGTCAGGTCCACGGCATCGTTCGCTCGCCCGAAGGCTGGCCCCTGGCGCTCGACGGCGTCGATCGGCTGGGCGCACCGGTCGCCGCGACCCGGCTGCTCTGGCCCCAGACCGAGGCGATCAAGGCCGAGGTGGCGCGGATCGAATTCCTCGGCGATGTCGGCGCCCGCGACCGGCTCGACGGCCACCTGTCCGCCCTGTTCCATTATTGGCTGAATGCCGGCACCGGGCTCTGGGTCAATCAGCTGGATGCGGCGAACCGGCCGATCCCGGCCGCCCTGCCGGTGCGCGTGCTGTACCACCTGGTCCTGGCCCTGGCCGAAACCGTACGGGTAACACAGGCCTAGCCGGACGCGCTGGCTTCCGACGAATGCAGAATCTGCAGGATCGACGAACGGATCTGCCCCTGCAGCGCCGCCGATTGCAGGCCAAGCGCGATGCGCAGGTCGCTGGCTTGGCTAGCGGCCGCGGCCAGGTTGAGATCGGCGAGCGTCAATTTCGCGGCACCGGCCTGGAGGCTGGCGGCATAGCTCTGCTGAAACAGCGAGCGGGTCTGGAGCACGGAAGAGACGCTGCCGAGCGAGCTGGCGATGCTTTGCAACTGGTTGATCGCGTTCGAGAGCTTGGATTCGACTTCGCTGAAGATCGCCTTGGCGATGGATGCCGCGACCGTGCCCGCCCCGGCACTGGTGCCGTTGACCGTGTCGAGCGCCGAAAAGCCGCCGACCGTGCCGGTCGGACCGCTGGCCACATTGGAAAACAGAATTTGGCGCTGGGTACCGAACGCCCCCGCCGCACTCGTGAACAGCGTGCGGGCCCCACCCGAGGTCGCGACCAGATTGAAGCCCGAGACCTGGATCGAGTGGCTGCTTTGCGGGCTGAGCGGCACCGAGAGCGACGCCGCGGTCGAGCTCAACAGATTGAGCCCCTGATACGTGGCATCCTGCACCAGTTGGCTGAGCTGGGTGCCGATCGCCTGGAATTGCTGGGTGGCTTCGGTTCGGGCGGCGAGCGAGTTGCCCTGCGCGCCCTCGACCACGCCCTGGAGCTGCTGCAACAACCCTTCGACCGCTGTGGTCGCGGTCAAGGCGGCATTGATCGAGGAAACGCCCTGGTCGATGCCGCTATTGTAATTCAAAACCTGCGCCGCTCGCCCTGTCAGCGAAGCTGCCTGAAAGTAAGCGAGCGCATTGTCGGTCGGGTTGGAGACGGCGAGACCAGTCTGCAGCTCGCTTTGGGCAGACTCGTATGCGCCCTGAACCTGCGCGAGGTTGGTCAGGCTCTGTTGAAGTGACGGCGATAGTTCTACACCGGCCACTGGATCCACCCTCTTTAAGGCATGGACGAACGGCCGTTTGCGGCCGCACCCGTTCCCGTGTGCGCCGTGTTGGTAATCTTGTCAATTGGTAAAGAAAAGAACTTTACCGATTAACCAATATGAAGCGGGTAGACGCCTCCGGGAAAACTCCCGGAGGCGTCGCCCGATAGCTCTTCTAACCTTAGCGGAGCAGGCTGAGGATCGAGGAGTTCTGGTTGCCCGTGACCGACAGCGACTGGATGCCGATCTGCTGGCGGAGCGTCAGAGCCTGGGAGTTCGCCGCCTCGACGTTCAAGTCGGCAAGGGTCAGCTTGTCGCCACCGGCCGACAGCGTCGCGGCATAAGCAGCCGAGAAGGTCGAACGGGCCTGCAGGATGTTGACGTTCGTGCCGAGTGCTGCGGTCAAAGCTTCGTTCTGGCTGATCGCCGCATCGAGGCGGTTGTCGCTCTGGGTGAAGATGACGGCCGCTTCCGAAGCCGTGATCGTGCCCGAGCTGGCGAGGCTGAGCTGCGAGAAACCCGAGATCGAACCGCCGGCGCCGGACGAGGCAACGACCGCCGAGAAGTTCAGCGTGCCGTCCGACTTGAACGCGATCGCCGACCCGGTGAACAGCGAATTGCTATTGCCGGCCGAGGTGGAGGCGAACGAGTAGCCGTGGATGGTGAAGGTCGCAGCCGTCCGCTCGGAGAACTGCGTGGTCAGGGAGGCGCTGGTGCTGGTCAGCAGATTCAGGCCCTGGTAGGAGGTGTCCTTGACCAGCTGAGCCAACTGCTGGGCAATGTTCTTGAACTGAATCGTGGCCGAAACGCGATCGGAGAGCGTCGCACCACGGGCACCTTCGAGCACGCCCTTGAGCTGCTTCAGCAGGCCGTCAACGGCCGAAGTCGCGGTCAGAGCGGCCTGAACCGACTGGATCGACTGGTCGATGTTGGCCTTGCGGGTCTGGATTTGGCTGGACCGGTCATAGAGCGACTTGGACCGGAAGTAAGCAACCGCATCGTCAGCAGCCGAATTCACCTTCTTGCCGGTGTTCAGCTCTTCCTGCGTCGTGTTGAACAGGGTGGACGCCTGTGACAGGGACGCGAGGGTTTGGGTCTCGGTAGAAGTAAGCGTAATGCCAGACATGTGCTTCATCCTTTAAGGAAGAAAAACCACCGGATTTCCGGCAGCTGCCCCTTCTGGGGCGGTCGTTTGCCGCTACCCGGAACGCCCCCTTAGGGAGCGCTTTCTATCCGAGACGACGCCGGAACATAGCGCGATGCGCGGTATCTCGCCACGCCAATCGCTTAAAATGCAATCCATCGACATTCTCGATTTCCCCAGCATTCGCCTCGTATTTATATAAAATATGATCATTAACCATAAGCTCGCGAAAAGCCTCTGGCGCCAATCGAATGTTATGTTATATCGTTTTGACAATCGTGCCCCAGTATCGAGAAATCCATGCGACTTCGCCCCCTGCTGCTTGCCCTGATTCCACTCGCTTTTTCGACGGCGTCGCCCGCCTCGGCCGACCCGCTGCCGGTCGTCGCAACGACCAGTGTGTTGCAGGACCTGGTCCGCAACGTCGGCGGCGAAAAGGTCGTCGTTAAGACTTTGGTCGGCCCCGACGGCGACGCCCACACCTATGAGCCGACCCCGTCCGACGCCAAGGCGATCAGCACGGCGCGTCTCGTGGTCATCAATGGGCTGGGACTCGAAGGCTGGCTGACCCGTCTGATGGGCTCGGCAAAATTCTCCGGCACGCGCGTGACGGCGACGGACGGCATCACGCCGCTCACCATGCAGGAGGCCGAGGGCGGCAAGCCGAAGACGATCATCGATCCCCATGCCTGGCAGAGCCTGACCAACGGCCGGATCTATGTCGCCAACATCGCCAAGGGCCTGTCCGCGGCCGATCCGGCGAACGCCAGTTTCTATCAGGACAATGCCGCGCGCTACTCGGCCGAGCTGGCAGCACTCGAAGCCAAGATCCGCGCCGAACTTTCCGACGTGCCGGAGCCGAAGCGCCGGGTCATCACCACCCATGACGCCTTTCAATATTACGGCAAGGCCTATGGCATAACCTTCATCGCGCCGATCGGGCTGTCGACCGAGGAGGGCGAACCGTCGGCCGGCGACGTCGCCAAGCTGGAACGGCAGATCAAACAGGAGAAGCTGCGCGCCCTGTTCCTGGAGAATATCAGCAACAGCAAGCTGATCGAGCAGCTGGCGCGCGACACCGGCGCCATCGTCGGACCGCCGCTATTCTCCGACGCGCTGTCAAAGCCGGACGAGCCGGCGCCGACCTATATCCAAATGTTCGAGTACAACACGGCGACGCTGAAGGCGGGGATGCTGAAGAACTAGGAGCTTTCCTCCGTCATTCCCGCGGAGGCGGGAATGACGATCTTATCTATTCACAAGGTTATAACGTTAAGATCCTCCAACATGACCTGCCGCTCGCTTTCGGGCTCGGCGTTGCTGGCGGCTGCTTTGGTGGCGCCGGCCTTGGCGGATACCGCGCCTGCGACCGAAGACGTGACCGTCATCGGCAAGAAGCCCGACGATGCCCGCAGCGGCATTCAGACCCAGACCGGCGCTTCGACATCATCAATCTGTTCGACGAGAAGTACGAGATCCGCGACGGCACCGGCGTCGGCGCCCCGCAGTTCGGCCCGCGCCGCCGCTTCTTCGCCGGCCTGACCAAGAGCTTCTGAGTGGAGTAGCATGGGGCCTTCCAACCGGAGGCCCCATGCCGCAACCGAACCCCGCGCGCCGTCTGATCGATCTTCGCTCGGTCGGCCCTGCCACGATCAAGGATCTGGCCCTGCTGGGCATCACCCAGGTGGACGAGCTGGTGCGCCACGAACCGGGCGCCCTCTATGCCCAGCTCTGCGCCGTCACCGGCGTCCGCCACGATCCTTGCTGCGAGGATGTCTTCGCCGCGGCGATCGCCCAGGCGCGCGATCCCGATCTGCCGATGGAGCAACGGGAATGGGCGTGGTGGAGCCGGGTCAGGAAAGCACGAGGTTAGCGGCGTCTCCCAAACCAAAAAGGACGCTCCCTCGGGAGCGCCCTTTCCACTTCACCCTACCCCGACCCCTTGGTCTCAGCCGCGGCTTTCCGGCGTGCTGTAGACGAAGCCGCGAACCGGATTGTCGCGGCCGTAATCCGGCGAATCCTTCCAGCGGACGCGGACCTTGCTCCAGTCGTTCTTGTCGGACACGTCGACGACCGACACGGCGGTCGAGACCTGGCCCTTATTCTTCTTGCCGGCAGCCCAGTTGGCTTGGTCGACCAGCACTTCGCGCTTGCCGATCAGATCGACGACGACGGCGACATGGCCGTGGCGCATGTGCTTCGTGCGGTCGAACACCATGATGGCGCCCATGTGAGGAACGTGCCCCCGTGAATATTCCCCCGATGCTGAGTCCCACCACTTCCACGCGTCGCCGCGCAAATTGACCTGGGTGATGCTCTTGGCATACGCGACACATTCCATCGCATATGCGGGAACAGCGGCGGGGATGGTCAGGAGTGCAGTTGCGATGGCAATCGCGGCAACTTCTCGCTTCATGGCCTCTCTGTCACGTTCTCGAGGAGGACGGTGCTGCCTTGCGGCAGACCGTTTCGGGAAACGCACGGCTGGTATTCCCTTAAGGAATGCCTGCCGCCCGTGGCGGATCGAAGTGCTTGGATACAGAAGACAGCTAAGGATTCCAAGACTTTTTCGAAAGAATTTTCAGACTCCAGGGATTCCTTGGGCTTGCGTCCAACAGGCCTCAGCCATGCAGCGGTATCACAGCACCCTGTGAAGTTGCTCACACATGCCGAATCGTTAGGCATCTTGTGCGCCGCACACTGTTGCAGGCCGGAGACTATCGGGAGAATCTTGCGGAACCGTTTCGATACGGCCGGTGTTACTGCCGCCCCGCTAGAGAATGTCGTCGCGGATGCAGGCCTTTTGATGACCGGGCGCCACCTCGACCAGTGGCGGTATCCGCGTCGCACAGTCCGCGATCGCGTAGGGACACCGGGTCCGGAACACACAACCCGAGGGTGGGTTGAGCGGGCTCGGGATGTCGCCCTCGAGCGGGGTCCGCAGGCTGCGCCGCGTCGGATCCGGGATCGGCGCCGCCGCAAGCAAGGCCTCCGTATAGGGATGGCGCGGCCGGCTGTAAAGCTGTTCTGCGCTGGCGATCTCCATCACGCGGCCCAGATAGAGCACGGCGATCCGGTCGCTGATGTATTGCACCACCGCCAGATCATGGGCGATGAACAGCACGGTCAGGCCCAGTTCCGCCCGCAGATCCTGCAGCAGATTGACCACCTGGGCCTGGACCGACACGTCGAGGGCCGAGACCGGTTCGTCGGCGACGATGAAGTCGGGCTCGACCGCGAGCGCCCGGGCGATGCCGATGCGCTGGCGCTGGCCGCCGGAGAATTCATGGGGGAACCGCGCCATGGCGTCGGTCGGCAGCCCGACCCGCTGCAGCAGGGCCGCGATCCGGTCGCGCCGGTCGGCCTTGGTACCGATGCCATGGATCACCAGCGCCTCGCCGATCGCGTCCTTGACCTTGCGGCGCGGGTTCAGGCTCGCGTACGGGTCCTGGAAGATGATCTGCATGCGGCGGCGATAGGCGCGGAGCTCCCGGCGGTCCAGATGGATGATGTCGGCACCGTCGAAGCGGATGGTCCCCGATGTCGGTTCGATCAGGCGCAGGATGGCGCGGCCGGTCGTGGTCTTGCCGCTGCCGCTCTCGCCGACCAGGCCCAACACCTCGCCGCGCGCCATGGAGAAGCCCACATCATCGACCGCCTTGACCAGCCCGCCGGCGGTCGGGAATTGCTTGGTGAGGCCGGTGACTTCAAGCAGGGGCTGGCTCATGCGTCCCTCCAGCGGATACAGCGCGCCAGATGGCCGTCGCCGGTATCTTCGAGCGGTGGTGGCGCCACGCGGCAAGCGTCGATCGCGAGCGCGCAGCGCGGCGCAAACGAACAGCCGTCGGGCAGGTTGGACGCACTCGGCACCTGGCCCGGAATGGCCGCCAGCCGTCGGGACGGGTCGCGCGCGCCGGCGCTCAGCACCGGCATGCTGGCGAGCAGCGCCCGCGTATAGGGATGGCGCGGCTGGGCGAACACGGCGTGCACCCCACCCTCTTCCACCACCCGGCCGGCATACATGACCGCGACCCGGTCGGCGATCTCGGCGACCACGCCCAGATTATGGGTGATGAACAGGATGCTCATGCCCAGTTCCGCCTGCAGCCGGCGCATCAGATCCAGGATCTGCGCCTGGATCGTGACGTCGAGTGCGGTCGTCGGCTCGTCGGCGATCAGCACGGCCGGTCCGCAGGCCAAGGCCATGGCGATCATGACGCGCTGGCGCATGCCGCCCGACATCCGATGAGGATATTCGGCGACCCGCCGCGCCGGGTCGGGAATGCCGACCCTGGCCAGCATCTCGATGGCGCGCTCATAGGCGGCACGCTTCGACAGGCCCTGATGGCGGCGCAGCGCCTCGCCGATCTGGTCGCCGACCGTATAGACCGGGTTGAGGCTGGTCATCGGCTCCTGAAAGATCATACCGATCTCGTTGCCGCGGATCGTCCGCATGGCCGGCTCGTCCAAGCGCGCCAGATCGCGGGTGACGCCGTCGCGACCCACGAGCGCGATCGTACCTTCGACGATCCTGCCCGGCGGCTCCGGGATCAGCCGCATGATCGACAGGCTGGTGACCGACTTGCCGCTGCCGCTCTCGCCCACCACGGCCAAGGTCTCGCCGCGACGGAGCGTGAAGCTGACGCCATCGACCGACTTGGCCGTGCCGCCCTCGACCGTGAACCAGGTCTTCAAGCCCTCGACGGTGAGGATCGGTTCGCTCATCTGGTGCGGCCGCGGGCGGCGACCGATACGGTCGCCTCGACCTGGCCGTTGCGGGTCAGCACGACCTCGTCATGCAGGTTGGTCACGACGCAGACATGGTTCGGCACGATGCGCACGCGCTCGCCGATCGCGGGCTTGCGGGCTGAATGGCTGAGATCGAGGATGCCATGCTCCTCGTTCAGCCGCTCGATGATCGCGTCCGGATAGTCCAGCAGCAACCCGTAGCCCTCACCGACCGACGGGGCGACCCGGTCGCTCGACAGGCTCTTGGAGCCGGCATCGATGACGGCACGGGTTTCGGTCGGCCGGCTGACCACGGTCGCGTAGAGATGGAGCGCGCATTCGTCGAGCGAGGCCGCGCCGACGCCGACGGTGGCCCGGTCATGGTAGATGTAGGTGCCGACGCGTAGTTCCGTCAGCCCCTCGATTTCGTGCTGAGCCCACGCGTTGGGCGTGCCGCCGCCCGACACGGTGCGGATCTCGATGCCGGCGCCGCCCAGGCGCTGCTTGGCGGATGCCACGAAGCGCGCGGTCTCGGCCGAGCTCGGATAGGTCATGAGGCCATCGAAGCGCAGGCCTTCGGCGGCGATGATGCCCTGGGCCAGTTCCAGCGCCTCGTCGACCGTCACGACGCCGGTGCGCTTGCCGCCGCTATCGAACTCGACCAGCACGCCGATCTCGGCCCCGGCCTCGCGCGCCGCCAGCGCCACGGTATCGAGCGCCATCGGGTTGTCGACCACGGTCTGCATGCGGACCCGCTTGGCCAGTGCCCCCAGCCGCGCCGCCTTGGCCGGTCCGATCATCGGATAGGACAGCAGAATGTCGTCCAAACCGGCATCGGCCATGACTTCGGCCTCGCCCAGCTTCTGGCAGGTGATGCCGGCGGCGCCTAACGCCATCTGCTGCCGGGCGAACATCGGCAGCTTGTGGGTCTTGATATGCGGACGCAACTTCAGCCCATGCCGGTCGCAATAGGCCTGCATCTTCGCCAGATTCCGCTCGACCCGATCGAGATCGATCACCGGCACCGGGGTTTCGAGGTCATCGATGTGCATAACAACAACTCCTCGTCATCCCCGCCTGCGCGGGGATGACGTTCAGGGGTTACTTCGGCAGCGCCGCCACGCAGTCGATCTCGACATGGATACCGTGGAGCTGGCAGCCGATCGTGGTGCGGGCCGGCGGCTCGGTCTTGAAGAACTCGGTATAGACCTCGTTGTATTCCTTGAAGCGGGTGAGGTCGGCCAGATAGGCATTGATCTTGACCACGTCGCCCAAGCCCGCGCCGACGCCGTTCAGGATCGTCTCGATATTGCGGATGGTCTGCCGGATCTGCTCGGCGAAATTATCCGACTTCACGCCGGTCTTCGGATCGACCGGGCCCTGGCCCGAGACATAGACGAAGCCGTTGGCGGTCACGGCGTGGGAATATTGGCCGGCGGGCTTGGCGGCACCCTCGACGATATGGGCCTTGCGCATTTGTACTCTCCTAAAGATTTCCGTGGCGACCGAGCACGCGGCCCGGTCGGAGGCCGGTCGGTTTCCCGTCGGCAAGAATGGGCACGCCCGCAACCCAGACCCGGTCGATGCCGGAGGCGAGCTCGGTCGGATGGTCGAAGCTCGCGAGGTCGGCGAGGTCGGAGGTGAACAGCACCAGATCGGCGGCGAGGCCCGGGCGCACCAGCCCACGATCCATCAGGCCGAAGCGCTGGGCCGCGATCGAGGTCATGCGGCGCACGGCATCTTCGAGCCCGAGCCAGCCGTCGTCGCGCGAAAGCTTGCCCAGCACGCGCGGAAAGGTGCCGTAGGCGCGCGGATGCGGCCGGGTGCCGGGGCGCGGCAGGCTGTCGGAGCCGACCATATGCAGCGGATGGGTGAAGGCCGCCTTCAGGTCGTCCTCGCCCAGCTGGAACATGACGACCGTGGTCTGGCCGCCGTCGCGGACGACCAGGTCGGCCAGCAGATCGAATGGGGCGAGGCCGGCCTCGGCGGCGGCGGCATCCATCGCCAGGCCCTCGAACCGCTTCAGCTCAGGGTTTCCGACGCCGGAGATGCGGATGTTGTTCCAGCCGATCAGCTTGACCTTGGAGGGCCAAGTGCCGTTCAGCCCATCGCCCTCCTCGACCGCCTGACGCAGACCCGCGCGCTGGATCGGGTCGGTCAGCCGGCCGATCAGGGCGTCGATGCCGCCGGATTGCGACGACGGCGGCAGCAGCTGCAGGATCGTGCTGCTGCCGGCCGGATAGGGATACATGTCGAAGCTGACGTCGACGCCCTCCGCCCTGGCGCTCTCGAGCCGCTTGATCGCCCGGCCGACGCCGCCCCAGTTGGGCTTGCCGGCCGATTGCAGGTGCGACAGCAGGCCTTGCGCGCCGGAGCGCTTCAACAGCGCCAGGAACTCGTCGACGGCGGGGATCAACTCCGCCTCGTAATTGCGGACATGGGCGGTCAGCACCGCCTGGTGCGCCGCCACGGTCTGGGCGAGCGCCACCAGCTCCGCCGTCCGGGCAAAGGCGCTGGGCGGATAGACCAGGCCCAGCGACAGGCCGGCAGCACCGGCCGCGAGATCGGCGGCCAGCAGCCGCTGCATCTCCGCCAGCTCGGCCGGCGTGGGCGCGCGCTCGTCATAGCCCATGACCGCCAGGCGCAGCGCGCCATGGCCGACCAGCGAAACCAGATTGAGCGCGATGCCGTTGCCCTCCAGCGCCGCGCGATAGGCGGCGAAATCCGGAAAGACTTCGCTGTCGGCGGTCTCGCCCAGCAGCGCGCCGAAATGGCGCCTGAGCGCCTCGGCCCGGGCCGGCACTTTCGGGTAGAGCGAAAAGCTGCAATTGCCGACGACGATGGTGGTGACGCCCTGGATCGCCTTTTCCAGCCGTTCGGGCTCGCGCAGGAACATCAGATCGTCATGGGTATGGGCATCGATGAAACCCGGCGCCAGATAGCGGCCGCCCGCCTCCAGCACGTCCGCACCGGCCTCGGCCAACTTGGCGCCGACGGCGGCGATGCGGCCCTCGGATACCCGGACATCGCCCAGGAACCAGGGGGCACCGCTGCCGTCGATGATCCGCGCACCACGGATCAGGAGATCGCTCGTCATCGCCGTCTCACATCAGCCGTTGAAGTTTCGGGTCGAGCGCGTCGCGCAAGCCGTCGCCGACGATCTGCAGCGCCAGCACCGTGAACACGATCGCCAGGCCCGGCGCCAGGATCAGCCAGTCGGCCTGGTCCATGTATTGCTGGGCCCCGGCGATCATGTTGCCCCAGGTCGGCGTGGTCGGCGGCACGCCGGCGCCCAGGAACGACAGCGCCGCCTCGGTCAGGATCGCGTAGGCGAAGATGAAAGTGCCCTGCACGATCAGCGGCGAGACCAGGTTGGGCAGCAGATGCACCAGCATGATGCGGGCATCGTTGGCACCCAACGCCTCGGCCGCCTCGACGAATTGCAGCTCGCGCAGCACCAGCGTCGCCCCGCGCACCACACGGGCGACGCGCGGCGTATAGACGATGCCCAGCGCCAGCACGACGTTAAACAAGGACGGCCCGAGCCCCGCCAGGAGTGCGATCGCCAGCAGGATGTCCGGAAACGCCATCAGCGCGTCGGTGAAGCGCATCAGCGCCGCATCGAGCTTGCGGATATAGCCCGCGAACAGGCCCAGCGCCGTGCCGAGCAGGCTCGCCAGCACCACGACCATCAAACCCACCGACAGCGAGACGCGCGCGCCATAGAGCGTGCGGGTCAGCACGTCGCGGCCGAAATCGTCGGTGCCGAACCAATGGATGCCGACGGGCGGCTTCAGGCGGTGGACGATGTCCATCTTGGTCGGGCCATAGGGGGCGACCCACGGCGCCAGGATCGCGGATCCGACAATGAGTGCCAAGGCCGCCAGGCTGACGACGACGATGCGCCGGCGGAGCAGCCGGGCGATGAGGAGAGCGGACGGAGACCGGGGCTTAGTCATGACGACGCCCTCTCGCCACCCACAACTCTCGTCACCCCCGGGCTTGACCCGGGGGTCCACGCGGCTGTTTCAGCGCCATTGCGTCGACCGGCAACGACCGAAGTGCGCAGGCGCGTGGATGGCCGGGTCAAGCCCGGCCATGACGGGTTATTTTGGATATGGCCCATCATCAATACCGCACCCGGGGATCGACGACCGCATAGAGCAGGTCGACCGCCATATTGATCAGCACGTAGAGGCCGGAGATGATCAAGAGCGCGCCCTGGATCACCGGATAATCCCGGCGCAGCACGGCCGAGACGATGAGGTTGCCGACGCCGGGCAGGCCGAACACGGTCTCGGTCACGATGGCGCCGCCGATCAGCGTGGCGATGGTGAGCCCGATCACGGTCAGGACCGGGATGAGCGCATTGCGGAACGCATGCTTGATGATGACCGCCCAGGGGCCGAGGCCCTTGGCGCGCGCCGTGCGCACGTAATCCTCATGCAGCACGTCCAGCATGCTGGTGCGGGTGAAGCGGATGATCAAAGCCGAGTTCGGCAATCCGAGCGCGATCGCCGGCAGGACCAGATGATGCAGCCGCTCGCCCAGGCCGGCGCCGGGATTGCCGTAGCCCGCGACCGGGAACCAGCCGAGCCGCACCGCGAAATATTCGATGAGGGTCAGTCCGACCCAGAAGCTGGGCAGGCTCGCCGCCAGCATCGACACCGCGGTGACGCCCTGATCCAGCAGCGTGCCGCGCTTGACCGCCGCCAGCACGCCGACCGGCACGCCGATCAGCACCGCGATTGCGACCGACAGGCCGGTGAGCCAGCCGGTCAGCTCGGCCCGATCCAGCATCGCGTCGACGACCGGGCGGTTGAGGAAGATCGAGTTGCCGAGGTTGAACGACAGGATGTCGCGGATATAGAGCGCGAATTGCACCGGCAGCGGCTGATCCAGCCCCAATTGGGTCCGGAGTGCGGCCACGTCGGCCGGCGTCGCGTTCGACCCCAGCATCACCGCCGCCGGATCGCCCGGGACCACCCGGGCGATGACGAACACGATCGCCGCCACCATCAGCATCACGACGACCATGCCGGCGAAGCGGCGCGACAGATACGCGGTCATGGCGGTTACTGCGCGAGCTTCACGTTCCAGAAGAACGGCCACTCCATCGGCGTATAGCCGGCGAGTTTTTTCGACTGGGCCGTCAGGCTGTAGAATTCGCCGATCTTGATCGCCGGCGCCTGGGCGTAGAACAGGCCCTGGATCGCCTTCCAGTCGGTCACGCGTTTCGACGGATCGGTCTCGATGTTGAAGGCGTCGAGGGCGGCCTTTTTCTCCGGCGTGTCCCACCAGCCGGGATAGGCCGGGTTCATGATGGTGATCAGCGACGGCTCGGGCACGAAGGTGTGGAAGGTGAAGAACGCATCCCACTGGGCCGGATCGCCGCGCTTCGACAGCAGCGTCGCCCAGTCCAGCACCTGCAGATCGACCTTGAAGCCGGCTTCCTCCAGGTTCTGCTGCGCCACCAGGCTCATCTTGTAGAGGAAGTCATACTGCGGCGAGGTCAGGATCTTGATCGGCTCGCCCTTGTAGCCGGCCTGTTTCAGCAGAGCCTCGGCTTTCTTCGGGTCGTGCTGGTTGTAGCCCTTGACGCTGGCCTCGTCATAAAACGGCGTGCCCTTGGGATAGATCGAGCCTTCGACCTGGAAGAAGGCCGGATCGCCGAACGCGGCCAGCAGCATATCCTCGGGCGCCAGCGCCGCCTGCGCCGCTTGGCGCACCGTGGGATTGGCCATCGGCCCGGTCTTCTGGTTGAAGATCAAGAGCGCGAACGCGAACGGCTTGACCATGATCGGCTGCGCCACGGTCTGGCCCTTGAATTTGGGTGCCAACTCGGTCGGCAGGGAATCCGCGAACTGATATTGCCCGGCCAGCATGCCGTCGACGCGCGTGGTCGCGTTCGGCACCGGGACGAAGCGCAACTCCTCGATCTCGGCCTTGCGGGTGCCGGCATAGCCGCTGGGCGCACCCGACGGCGAGCTATAGGCGTCGAAACGAACCATGCGGATATATTGGTCGGGCTTTTGCTCGACGATCTTGTAGGGGCCGGTGCCGATATAGGTCTTGAGCGTGTCGGTCGTCGCCGCCAGCGCCTTGGGCATGATCGCGGCGGCGCCGTTCTGGAACGCGAGCAGCGGCAGCAATGGTGCGAACGGCTGCTTCAGCTTGATCGTGACCGTATGATCGTCCTTGGCGGCCACGCTATCGACCGCAGGGGCCGCGAGCTTGCCGCGCGGGGAGGCGCGCAGCCAACGCTGCAGCGAGGCCACGACATCGTCGGCGCCCATGGCGCTGCCGTCATGGAACTTCACACCGGTGCGGAGCGGGATCGTATAGAGCGTGCCGCCGTCCGTGACCGTTGGCAGGGCCGAGGCCAGTAGCGGGGCCGCCTCCCATTTGCCGTCGAACGCGTAGAGCGTCTCGAACACGTGCTGGGTGATGATGCTGACCAGGTCGGACGTGACCGTGACCGGATCGAGCGGACCGGGCTCGCCGATGGTCGCGATGTCGATCGCCGATTTGGTCTCGGCCTGGGCCGGCTGCCCCAGCAGCAGGGCGCCGAACGCCAACGCGGTGAAGCCTGTTTTGAGCTGGAACATGAGATCCCCTCATTCCGCGCGGCATTCGCCGTCGCCTGAACCCTGCTTGTCCGATATACCGGAATTAATTCTTGTATACCGGACAATGTGACGGTAATCTCTTCGTCATAGGCTTGCAACGGGATTTCGCATGGCACCGGACGGTCAGTTGAATGCAGCGGTTTCGAACCGCGCCCGCGGCATCGATCGGGCGATCGAGCTGTTGGAGGCGCTGCATGCCGCGCGGGGCCCGATGAAGATCGGAGACCTGGCAAAGCGCATCGGCGCGCCGCGCTCGACCGCTTACGAGCTGGTCAACCGCTTCATCGAGGCCGGCATCCTGGAAAGCTATGACGAGGAAGGCCGCGTGTTCTTCGGCCGGACCGTGCATTTCTGGGCGGCGGATTACCTGACGGTCAACGACCTGACCAAGCGTGCCTGGGAAGAGGTGCAGCGCCTGGCCGAACTGTCGGGCGAGACGACGCAGTTCTGCACGCTGCAGGGCAATAAATACACGGTCGTGCACATGCGGACCGGCGCCAAGATGTTCCGCATTTCGAGCGACATCGGCATCGAGGTGCCGATCCCCTGGACCGCGTCCGGCCGGCTGCTGCTGGGCCATCTGGACAAGGACGCGCTCAGGCGCTTCCTGCCGCCGGAAGACCTGACACTGCCCGATGGCCGCAGGCTGGATTTCGACGCGTTCCACCGCGAGATCGAACAGGCGACCGCCGACGGGTTCTGCATGACCACCGGCCTGGTCGACAGCTTCACCCAATGCATGGCCGCCCCGGTCAAGGACGGCAACGGTATCACCATCGCGACCGTGTGCTTCGTCGCGACCGCCGGCAAGAGCGCGGACGAGCGCCAGCGGCTGCTGGACATGCTGATGGCGAGCGGCAGGAGCCTGTCAGCACCGCGCGGGCGTCAAGTTTGAGCTGCCAGATCCGCAGCACGGTCAACCCGAAATGGAAAAGACTCAAATGATCTGGGTCTTGTCGATTTCATGGCGGATCTCTATATGAAATTCCGTCACGCTTTTTAAGCGAGTTCGCGCTGCGCTCGACAGCACAAAAATCCTTGAATACTCAAAGACCCAGGATGAATCCCGACCGCATGGTTTCGGGACCTGGTCTCTTGCGCGCGACGATCTGCGACAACGGACGTTCGGCCGAAGATCCGAACCATCGGAGTCCCCCATGGATAAGCAACTTCCCTTCCCTGCCGCAAAGCTCATCTTCACCATCGTGCTGATCTCGCTCTGGGGCTGGTTCTCCTTTTCCGTCAACACCGCGGCTACCCTGGAGACCGGCAAGCTTGCCGTCGGCCAGTTCGACAACACCGACAGCGGTTTCATCGACACCGTCGCAGGCTTCCGCCTGTTTTCCTGGCTGGGCGCGGCGCTGACGTTGGCGCTGCTCGTTGTGCTCGGCATCGTCTGGCAAGGCCACTTGCGGCGCCTGAGTGATGGAGCCGGCAAGGGCAGCATCGTCAAGTACATGCTGATCCCCGTGCTGCTGCTCTGGTCCGATCACGCCTCTGCCTATTACGACAAAAGCGACTTTACCGAGGCCTACTTCATCCTCCCCAACCAGTCGGCTTTCTATATCCCCGACGTCGGCGACAACAAGGACAGTCAGGGCAAGTTCGGATCTGCCGAATATCTGAACAACAACAAGGTGGCCGCCAAGCGTTTCAACATTCCGCACCAAAAACTGTCGGGGTCGGGCGCTTGGTCGGACTTTTACGTGCCCGCCGGTCGGCTGATCATCGTCGATCGTACGCCCTATAATCGCGAATGGGTGGCCGCCAAGGATCGCGGCACATCAACCAAGAACGAATCCTTCCCGTGCCAGAGTGCGGAAGGTATCAACGTGACCGTCGAGATCGCCGTCGCGGCCTCGGTCACTGAGGAGAACGCGGCCAAGTATCTCTATTATTTCGGCGTCAAGCCGCCGGTCGGCGATCTGTCTCGGCCCGAGGTCATCTTTACGTCGGTCTATTTCGGTCGCAGCCTTGCCGAGACCATGGACAGTGTCGGCCGCGGCAAGGTCCAGTCGATCGTCTGCCAGCAGATCTCGACCCGGGGCCTCGACAAGGTCAATCAGGAAGCGGGCGTCATCATCAAGGCCGTCGAGACCGAAGCCGGTGCCTTCTTCGGCGCGCGCGGCATCACGCTCGATTATATCGGTTGGGCCGGCACCTTCACCTTTGATCGCGACATTCAAAACGCGATCAACGACCGCTACACGGCCGAGAAGATCGCGCCCGTGCTGAGCACGCTCCAGACCAAGGCGCTGCTCGATGCGACGGCGAAGTGGGATGGCAAACTGCCGACGACGGTTTCGGGACTATGGCTCCTTCCGTCAGACCTGCTCGGATCCTTCATGAATTGGTTCGGCACGCCGGCCGCGACCAAGAAATAGACTGCGATGGGCGCCTCACGGCGCCCATCGTTCGCTGCCCTGTTGACGCCCCACCCCGCACTCTGTTTCCCTCGGGGTAATCATTGTCGCTCAACGCGATAGACCGACTTGCCCGAGGATCAGACCGCCATGCAGTTCCGCTCCGCCTTAGCCTTGCTCGGATTGACCGCGCTGACGGCGCCGATCGCCCCCGCCTTTGCGGCGAAGGACACGCTCACGATCGGCATCGCGCAGTTTCCGTCCAGCCTGCATCCGGACATCGATGCGGAGGTGGTAAAGAAATACGCCGACGGTTTTGTCATCCGGCAGATCACCGCCTTCGACAAGGACTGGAAGAATTCCTGCCTGCTCTGCACCGAGCTGCCCACGGTCGAGAACGGCCTCGCCAAGATGGAAGACCTGCCCGACGGCAAGAAGGGCATGGCGGTCACGATCAAGCTGAAGCCGGACCTCAAATGGTCGGACGGCGTGCCGGTGACGGCGAAGGACCTGGCCTTTACCTGGAAGGTCGGCAAGGACCCGAATTCGGGCTTCTCCAACGTCAATATCTGGACGCGCGCCACCAAGATCGACGTGGTCGACGACCATACGGCCGTGATCCATCTGCCCGGCATCATGGTGTCCTACAACCAATGGGACGAGATCCTGCCGGAGCATGTCGAAGGCCCGATCTACGACAAGGCGACCGGCGGCGGCGATTACCTGAAGGCGACGAACTACAACCGCGCGCCGACCACGCCCGGCCTCTATGACGGCCCCTACATGATCACCCAGTATGATTCGGGTTCGCAGATCGTGATGGAGCCGAACCCCTACTGGTCCGGGACCAAGCCCGGCTTCAAGCGCATCATCCTGAAGCATATCGAGAACACGGCGGCGCTGCAGGCGAACCTGTTGTCCGGCGACGTCGACATGGTCGCGGGCGAAGGCATCGGGCTCACCATCGATCAGGTGCTCGACCTCAGGAAGCAGCACCCGAACGAGTTCACCTACATCTTCAAGCCGAGCCTGACCTACGAGCATATCGACATCCAGAAGGACAATCCGGTCTTCAAGGATCTGAAGACCCGGGAGGCTTTGGTCTACGCGCTCGACCGCAAGAGCTTGACCGACAAGCTGTTCCAGGGCCTGCAGCCGGTGGCGGCGACCTGGGTCAATCCGCTCAATCCCAACTACACCAAGGACACGGCGGAATATCCCTACAACCTCGCCAAGGCGAAGAGCCTCTTGGCCGAGGCCGGCTGGAAGCCCGGTCCCGACGGTATCTGCCGCGACGCCGCCGGCAACCGCCTGTCGTTCGAGCTGCAGACCACCGCCGGCAACCGCCTGCGCGAGCTGGTCGAGCAGGTGCTGCAGAGCCAATGGAAGGCCGCCTGTATCGAGGCGACGATCAAGAACGAGCCGCCGCGCACGATCTTCGGCGAGACGCTGAAGAAGCGCATCTATACCGGCATGGTCATGTATGGCTGGTCGAGCGCGGTGACCGAATCGCCGCTCCGTACGCTCGGGTCCAGCCAGATCCCGACCGAGACGAACAACTATGGCGGTGCCAACTACATCGCTTTCTCCAACCCCGACATGGATGCCGCGATCGCGCGCATGGATGGCGAGCTGGAACCGGCCAAACAGAAGGCCGACTGGGCGATCGCCCAGAAGATCTACGCCGCAGAGGTGCCGGTCGTACCGCTGTTCTTCCGGGCCGAGCCGCATATCGTGCCGAAATGGCTGAAGGGCTACCAGCCGACCGGCCATGGCGATTTCGCCTGCATGTGGTCGGAAAACTGGCACGCCGAGTAACGACTTGAGCGCAGCCGCCCCCCTGCTGGAGGTCACGGACCTGACCGTCGGTTTCCGGATCGACGGCGCCCTGCGCAAGCCGGTCCAGGGCATGAGCTACAGCCTCGATGCCGGCCGCACCCTGGGTGTGGTCGGCGAGAGCGGCTGCGGCAAGAGCCTGACGGCCCTCGCGCTCATGGGCCTGATCCCTGCGCCCGGCCAGGTCACCGGCTCCGTCAAATTCGCCGGGACCGAGCTGATCGGCCAGCCGGAGGCGGCCTGGCGGGACTTGCGCGGCAACCGGGTCGCCATGGTGTTCCAGGAACCGATGACCGCGCTCAATCCGGTCATGAAGATCGGCACCCAGATCGCCGAAGTCATGATGCTGCACCAGGACCTGGGCGGCCCCGAGGCGCAGGATGCGGCGATCGGGCTGTTGGAAGCCGTCGGCATTTCCAGCCCACGCCAGCGGGCGGCCTCATATCCCCATCAATTGTCGGGCGGCATGCGCCAGCGCGCCATGATCGCGATGGCGCTCGCCTGCCGTCCGGCGCTGCTGATCGCCGACGAACCGACGACGGCACTCGACGTCACGATCCAGGCCCAGATCATCGAGCTGATGCAGGAGCTGCAGAGCGAGATCGGCATGGCGATCCAGTTCATCAGTCATAACCTGGCCGTCGTCTCGGAACTGGCCGACGAAATCATCGTCATGTATGCCGGCCGCATCGTCGAGCGCGCGCCGGCCGCCGTGCTGTTCGACCACCCGGCCCATCCCTATACCAAGGGCCTGATCCAGACCCTGCCCGATCCGGACCGGCGCCAGGCGCGGCTGCCGGTGATCCAGGGCGGCGTGCCGCGCATCGACGCGTTTGCCACCGGCTGTCGCTTCGCCGAGCGCTGCCCGCTGGCCGACAATCATTGCCGCGCGGTCGAGCCGATGCTGGACCCATTGGAGCCCGACCATTGGACCGCCTGCTTCAAGGCCGGCCAATGAGCGACACGCCTCCGATCCTCGAAATCGACCAGATCAGCGTGCATTTCCCGCTGGCCGGCGGCGGCTGGTTCGCCGGCCCGGCCCCGGTGCTGCACGCGGTCGAGAATGTCAGCCTGGCGATCCACCCGGGCGAGACGCTGGCGCTGGTCGGCGAGAGCGGCAGCGGCAAGTCGACCTTGGGCCAGGTCGTGGCGGGCCTGCGCGAACCGACCTTGGGCACGCTCAAGTTCCATGGGCAACCCATGGGCAAGGCCGAATGGCGGGCCGCACGCAAGGCGATCCAGATCGTGTTCCAGGATCCGTTCTCGGCCTTGGATCCGCGCATGCCGGTTTCCGACCTGATCACCGAGCCGCTGAAGATCCAGAAGATCGGCTCGGCCGCCGAGCGGCGCGAACGGGCGGCATCCCTGGTCGCCCAGGTCGGGCTGCCCTTGGATGCCTTGAACCGCTACCCCCATGAATTCTCCGGCGGCCAACGCCAGCGCATCGCCATCGCCCGCGCGCTCGCCCCCGACCCGTCGCTGATCGTCGCCGACGAGCCGCTGTCGGCGCTCGACGTCTCGATCCAGAGCCAGGTGCTGAACCTGATGAAAGGCATCCAGGAGGATCGCGGTCTCAGCTATCTGTTCATCAGCCACGATCTGGCCGTGGTGAACCATCTGGCCGACCGGGTGGCCGTGCTCTATCTGGGCCGCCTGGTCGAATTGGCCGACCGCGCCAGCCTGTTCGCCCAGCCGTCGCACCCCTACACCGCCGCCTTGCTGGATGCGGTGCCGCGTATCGGGCGCGGCCGGCGCCGACGCGGCCGCAGCCTCTCGGGCGAGATGCCGAGCCCGCTCAATCCGCCGCCCGGCTGCGTGTTCCATACGCGCTGCCCCAAGGTGCAGGCGATCTGCAAGACCACGCCGCCGATGCTGGAGGCCGCCCCCGGGCGGCCCGCGCATCTGGCCGCCTGCCACTTCAAGGAGTGACCGGCATGACGGGATTCGTGCTGCGCCGCAGCCTGCAGGCGCTTCTGGTGCTCTGGGTCATGTCCTTCGTGATCTACGCCCTGATCGGCCTGATGCCGGGCGATCCCTTGGACGTCATGATCGCGTCCAACCCGGGCGCCACGCCCGAGGTCGTGGCCCATCTGCGCGCGATCTATGGCCTGGATCAGCCGATGCCGGTGCGCTACTGGCACTGGCTGCTGGACGCGCTCAGGGGCGACTTCGGCTTTTCCCGCACCCATAGCGAACCGGTACTGACCGTGCTGGCGCCGGCACTCCTGCAGACCTGCAAGCTGATGCTGATCAGCTTCGCCTTGAGCGTCGTTCTGGCCTTTGCTTTGGGTGTTGCCGCCGCGCGCAAGCCCGGAGGCTGGGTCGACGGCTTCGTCAGCCTGTTCGCCTTTGCCGGCATTTCCGTGCCGGTGTTCTGGCTGGCGCTGATTCTGATCATCGTGTTCGCGGTCCAGCTGCATTGGCTGCCGGCGAGCGGCATGGGCACGGTCGGCGACAATGGCCTCATCGATCAGCTGCGCCACCTGACCCTGCCGGTCGCGACCCTGACCTTGGCCAGCACCGGGCAATTCACCCGCTATGTCCGCGCCGCCATGATCGAGACCATGCGCATGGATTTCATCCGGACCGCGCGCGCCAAGGGCCTGGGCGAGGGCCGCCTGGTCATCCGCCATGCACTGCGCAACGCGCTGATCCCGGTCGTGACCATCATGGCCTTGAGCTTCGGCACCCTTTTCTCCGGCGCGCTCGTGACCGAGACCATGTTCGCCCAATGGGGCATGGGCAAGATGATCTACGACGCCATCCTGGCGAACGACTATAATCTGGCGCTGGTCGGATTGCTGTTCGCGACCCTGGTGACCCTGCTCAGCAACCTCGTCGCCGACCTCGCCTATGGCTGGCTTGATCCGCGGATTTCGCTGAAATGACCGCTCTCGATACCCCGGCACCCGCCCGCAACATCCAGGCTGCCCAGTCGGTCTGGAAGCTGCGCTGGAAGCGTTTCCGCGGCCATCGCGCCGGCATGATCGCCATGGGCGTGCTGATCCTCTTGGTGCTGTTCACGCTCGCCGCCGGCCCGCTCGCCGCCTGGAGCGGCATCGATCCGGATGCGACCGACCTTTTGTCGCGCTACGACCCACCCTCGGCCGAGCATTGGCTGGGCATGGACGATGCCGGCCGCGACGAGTTGCTGCGGCTGATGTATGGCGGCCAGATCTCGCTCTTGGTGGGATTGGTCTCGACCCTGATCGGCGGCGTCGTGGGCCTCGGCATCGGCCTCTCAGCCGGCTATTTCGGCGGAAGGCTGGATGCGTTGCTCATGCGCTTCACCGACGGCATGATCGCCTTGCCGCTGTTGCCGTTGCTGATCGTGTTCGGTGCGGTCGACCTCACCAAATTGGGATTCTCGTCCGAATTCGCCCATTCGGGTGCTGCGGGCTTCTGGCGCGTGGTGGTGATCATCGCGGTCGTCGACTGGACCCAAATGGCCAGGCTGGTGCGAGCGGCCACGCTCAGCCTCAAGGAACGCGACTATGTGCTGGCCGCCAAGGCGAGCGGCGCCAGTCCCTTGTATGTGATGGCCGCCCACATCCTGCCCAATGTCGCGACCCCGATCATCGTCGCCGGCACGCTCACGGTCGGCCGCGTCATCCTCTTGGAATCCGTGCTGAGCTTCCTGGGCTTCGGCATCGTCCCGCCGACCCCGTCCTGGGGCAACATGCTGAACAACGCCCAGGAACTGGTCACGACCGCCCCGGCACTGGCGGTCTATCCGGGCCTGCTGATCTTCATCACCGTGATCGCCGTCAATTTCATCGGCGACGGGCTGCAGCACGCGTTCGATCCGCGGTCGAGCCGGTAGCTCTATAACAATAAACCGTCATGCCCGGGCCTGACCCGGGCATCCACGCATCTCCGCCTGAGTATTGTTTGGATCACATCACCCTGCCCTACAACGTGGATGGCCGGGTCAAGCCCGGCCATGACGGTGAGAGCGCGCTACCTCGATATCTTGTTCTGATACACCAACAAATTGACCGTCGCGGCCGCCAGCAGCGGCGTCTTCATGTGCAGCCGCTTCGCGCGCGCCAGCAGGTCGGCCAGGATCTGGTCGACCTCGACCGGGCGGCCCTGCATCAAGTCGCGGTACATGGACGAGGTCAGCGGCGAGCCCTTTTTGGTTACGGCCGTGCGGGTTGTCGTGACGAAGGGTTCGCTGGGTGGATGGCCCTCGGCCGTCACGACCGCAATCACCTCGTCCAGGAACGCCAGCGCGAATTCGGCGCCGCCGGGCACGGCCTCGATCTCGCCGATGGCGCCGCGCATCAGGTTGGTGACGCCGCCGACGGTCGCGAGCAGGACCCATTTCTCCCACATGTCGCGCCGGATCGTGTCCGAGAGCCGTGCATCGAAACCGGCGCCCAGCATCGCCTGGTCGAGCGCTACGATCCGGGCCGAACGGGTGCCGTTCATCTCGCCATAGGCCAGGTCGTGCAGCTTGGTGAGTTGCACGATCCGGCCGTCGTCGTCGAGGACGGTCGCGATCTTGGCGACGCAGCCGGCCAGCGCCTCGCTGCCGAAGCGGGCAACGATCGCGTCGACATGCTTCATGCCGTTCAGCACCGGCAGAATCAGGGTGTCCGGCCCAACGGCGGGCGCGATGTCTTCGAGTGCGGCCGCGAGCCCGAAGCCCTTCACGGTCAGCAGGATCGCGTCATAGCGTCCGTCGATCTCGCCGGCCACGACCAGCTTCGGCTGCAGCGTGAAGTCGCCATGCGGGCTTTTGATCTGCAGGCCGTTCGCGCGCAGTTGCGCGGCGCGGGCCGGGCGGACCAGGAAGGTCACGTCGCGCCCGGCCTGGGCCAGGCGGGCGCCGTAGTAGCCGCCGGTCGAGCCGGCGCCGACGATCAGGATACGCATTTCGATACTCCTCAACGAAACCAGCGGCCGGAACCGACCGCGGCGGCGATGACCAGGCCATAGGTCACCATGCCGGTCGCATAGACGGCGAGCAGCGCCGTCAGTGAGTTGGTGAAATGCAGCAGGAGCACGCCACCGCCGATGGCGATACTCATGCGCAACAGCCCGGCGACCAGCGGCCAGGCGAGCCGGCCCGCGCCCTGCGACGAGAAATAAAGCGCGATGCCGATGCCGAACAGGCCGTAGCAGGGGCCGACGATGCGCAGGTAGGTCGTGCCGACCCTGAGCAGCTCCGGATCGGTGCCGAACAGGCTGAGCCACGCCACGGGCCAGATCGCGGCCGACAGCCCGACCAGCTCGGTCATGACGAAGGCGAGCGCGCTGCCGATGAAGGCGATCTTGAGCGCGCGGGCGTTCTGCCCGGCGCCGATATTGGCACCGACCAGCGCCATCAGCGGGGCGCCGATGCCGAAAGCTAGGGGCGGCAGCAGATATTCGAGCCGCGTGCCGGTGCCGAAGCCCGCAACGGCGGTGGGGCCGGCATGGGCCGCGACCAGGCCCATGGTGGCGGCGATGGTGACGTTGATCTGCACCGTATTGACCGCACCGACGGCGCCGACGCGCAGGATCTCCTTGATCGGCGCCCAGCGGACCCGCACCCAGCGGAAGCGGGCGAGATTGCGCCCGCTCGCCACGTACCAGCCCAGCACGATCGTACCGCACAGGTAATAGAGGATCAGCGCCGCCCCGCCGCCGGCGACGCCCAGCGCCGGGAACGGGCCCCAACCGAAGATGAGCGCCGGCGACAAAGGGATCAGCAGCACGGCGCCGATGCAGGTGACCATGCCCGGCACCAGCATGTTGCCGGTCCCACGGATGACGCTGGTCAGCCCGTTGAACAGCCAGAGTGGCACCATGCCGATGAACACCATGGTCGAATAAGTGAGCGCGGCGTCTAGCGAAGCGCCTTGGCCGCCCAGCAGTCCGTAGAGTGTCGGGCCGCCGACGATGCCGAGCACGGCGAACACGGCGCCGAGCGTCACGTTGATGACGAGCGCGTGCAGCACATGGCGGTCGGCATCGTCCCGACGGCCGGCACCGAGCGCGCGGGCAACCGCCGACGAGATGCCGCCGCCCATGGCGCCCAACGACATGTTCTGCATCAGGATCAGCACCGGCATGACCAGCGCCATGCCGGTCAGCGCGTCGGTGCCGAGCTTGGCGACGAACCACATCTCAATGAGGCCGGTGCTGGACTGCGCCAGCATGACCAGGATGTTGGGCCAAGCCAACCGCAGCAGCAGCGGCACGATCGACGCATCGAGCAGCTGGCGCGTGCGCGCATCGATGGCCCGGACCGGCGGTGCCGGCAGCGGAGCGTCCTCGTCGAGAATTTCTTGGCATATGCACATATCTCTATTTAGGTGCATATGCTACTATCAGTCAAGCCCGACGAAACGATGCGGATAATGTGCGAATGACAACCGACGACACCCCTCTTCCCGAAGCCGGAATCTGCAACGGCACGGCGCTGCGCAAGGCGACGCGCCGGGTCTCGCAGCTTTATGACGCGGTGCTGGCGCCCTGCGGGATGCGCGGCACCCAGCGCTCGCTGCTGATCCATATCGCGCGGGCAGGCACGCCCTCGATGGGCGCGCTCGCTGCGGCCCTGGTGCTCGACCGGTCCGCGCTCGCCCATAATCTGAAGCCGCTCGAACGCGACGGGCTGGTGGCGATCCTGGTCGATCCGGCGGATAAGCGCAGCCGGCTGGTCGAATTGACGCCGCTCGGCCGGGCCAAGCTGGACCAGTCGATGGCGCTCTGGCACGAGGCCCAGCATCGGTTCGAGAGCGCATTCGGCCTCGACCAGGCCGCGGCCCTGCGCGCGACACTGGCGATCATCGCGTCACCGGAATTCGCCCAAAGATTCGACCAGGCGTTCGACGCGGCCGATACCGCCTAATTCCCTGTACGGCGGCGCCCTGGCCGGCGACACTGGGACATGGTGAACTTGGATTATCTCGAAGCGAAGATCCGAAGCCCCGCGATGCGGGTGGTCTACGCCCATTGGCAGGCGGCGCGCGGAACCCGGTTGATGCCGGCCTGGCGCGATATCGACGCGGTCGCGATCGGCAAGCACCTGCCCAAGGTCTGGGCCTGGCGGTTCGACAAGGAGCAGGACACCTTCATCGGCCGGCTGGCGGGCGAGGATATCCTTGCGGTCCTCGGCTGCGGGATCCACGGCCGCAAGTTCGCCGATTGTTTTCCCGCGGCCTCGGCAGGCACGGTCGAAGCACGCCACCGCAAGGTGATCACCATGCCGAGCATCATGCATACCGTCGGTCGCGTCTATGTGCAGACCGGCAAATACGGCCTGGGCGAGCGGCTGGTGCTGCCGCTCGGCGAGGATGGCGTCACCGGCGACGGCGTGCTGGGCGTTACCGACTATCACTTGAACATCGCGGAAGCGCGCAGCGTCGGCGCGGCCATCGATCATGATGACGAAACGGTCACGCATTATCCCCTGACCTGAGCCGCGACACCGAATATCGATTGCGCCGCCATGGTCCACCCGACCAGAATGCCGCGATGACGCAGTTTCAGACGCTCGATGCCGCGATCCAGAGCCCGGCCTTAAAGGTGGTGTTTGCCCATTGGCTCGACGCCCGGGGCGAGCGCGCGCTTCCGGCCTGGCGGAACATCGACGCCGCGGCCATCGGCAAATATCTGCCGATGGTCTGGGCCTGGCGCTTCGACTTCACCCAAGGCTCCTTCATCGGTCGGCTGGCGGGCGAGGAGATCGTGACCGTGCTGGGCAAGGAAATCCGCGGGCGGCCGCTGGAGCAATGTTTTCCGGCCAATGCCGTCCAGCTGGTGCATGACCGCTACAAGTCGGTCATGGTCGGCCCCCGCATCATGCACACGACCGGGCAGGTCTATCTAAGGACCGGCCGTCATGGCATCGGCGAGCGCATCGTGATGCCGCTCGGCGATGACGGCATCAACGGCGACGGCGTGCTGGGCGCCACGGAATACCGCCTCGACATCGGCGACGCCAAACGCGTCGGCGCCGCCATCGACCATCACCATGAGGATGTGAAGTATTATCCGGTGACTTAGTCCGTCGCCACGCCATGCTTGCCCGTCACCGCGGCATGGGCTTCGGCGACGATTTCGAACGAGCGCAGGCGGGCGTGGTGGTCGTGAATGGCACCCGTCACCATCAGTTCGTCGGCACCGGTCTGCTGGATGATGCGTTCGAGCCCGCGCCGGATGGTTTCGGGCGAGCCCACGACCCGGCAGGCGAGCGAATGCTCGACCATGGCCAACTCCGCCGGCGACAGATGCTGGGCGATGTTTTCGACCGGGCGCGGCAGCGGACCGGGCCGGCCGCGGCGCAGATTGGCGAAGGCCTGCATCTGCGAGGTGAAGAGATACTGCGCCTCTTCATCGGTCGCCGCCGCAAAGGCGCCCAGGCCCAGCATCAGATGCGGCTTTGCCAGATAGGCGGACGGACGGAAGCGCTGGCGATAGATGTCGATCGCCTCGCCCATCTGGTCCGGTGCGAAGTGAGAGGCGAAGGCATAAGGCAGGCCGAAGGCGGCGGCCAGTTGCGCGCCATAGGTGCTGGAACCCAGGATCCAGACCGGAACCTCGGTGCCGACGCCCGGTACGGCAAAGATGCGCTGGTTGGGCGCGCCGGGGCCGAAATAATTGATCAGCTCCATCACATCCTGGGGGAAGGCGTCGATCTCGCCGTCGAGCGTGCGGCGCAGTGCCCGCGCCGTCGCCTGATCGGAGCCGGGAGCCCGGCCGACGCCCAGGTCGATCCGATCCGGATAGAGCGACGCGAGCGTGCCGAACTGCTCGGCTATCACCAGCGGCGAGTGATTCGGCAGCATGACGCCGCCGGCGCCGACGCGGATGGTCTTGGTGCCGCCGGCAATATGGCCGATCACCACCGAGGTCGCCGCACTGGCGATGCCCGGCATGTTGTGATGCTCCGCCACCCAATAGCGCCGGAAGCCCAGGCGTTCGGCATGGCGGGCGAGATCCAGCGAGTTCATCAGCGCGGTGCGCGCGGTGTGGCCTTCGGGGATCGGCGAAAGATCGAGGATCGAGAGCGCGGTCATGTCAGGGCATATGGGCGCGGCCGTTAACCTTTCAATCGCTGAGCTGCGTGGCTGCTCACTGCAGCGGCCACACCATCAGGATCAGCGGCGTGCCGACCAGCAGCACCAGGACCGACAGCGGCAGGCCCAGATGCCAATAGTCGCTGAACCGATAGCCGCCCGGCCCCATGACCAGCGTGTTGTTCTGATGCCCGATCGGCGTCAGGAAATCGCAGGAGCAGCCGAGCGCCACCGCCATCAGGAACGCATCGGGCTGGTAGCCCAGATTATGGGCGACCGAGGCCGCGACCGGCCCCAGCACCAGCACGGCCGCCGCGTGGTGCAGCAGCGGCGTGACCAACATGGCCGTTGCCAGCACCAGGCCCAGCGTCGCCCAGGCCGGGATATATTCGGCCGCCGCACTCAGCGCGTGGCTGAGATGCTCGGTCCCGCCGGTTTCCTTCAAGGCCTCGCCGACTGGGATCAGGCAACCCAGCATGATGATCACCGGCCATTCGATCGCGTCATAAGCATCCTTGAGCGTGATTTGCCGGAACAGCACGACCAGCACGGCCGAACCGAAAAACGCGGTCACGACCGGGATGATATTGACCGCCACCAGGCTCATGGCCACGACCAGGATGACCAGCGACCAGATGCCGGTACGCTTCTGTCCCAAGGTCAGGCGCCGGTCGGCCAACGGCAGGCAGCCGAGTTCGGCGAGGGTCGTCGGCAGATCCTGCTCCCAGCCTTGCAGCGCCACCACATCGCCGGCCTTGAAGCGCAGCCGGTGCAACCGCGCGCCCAGCCGCTCGCCGGCGCGGCTCACCGCCAGCAGGTTGACGTCGAAGCGCTGGCGCAGATGCAACCCGGTCGCGGTGCGGTCGATCAGCAGCGAGCCGTCGGTCACCACCGCCTCGACCACGATGACGTCGTCCTTCTGCCGCTCGGTCGGCTCCAGCCGCTCTGCGCCGGCGACCTCGAGCTTCGCCTCGTCGGCGAGCTTTTTCAGCAACGCCGGATCGGCCTGGACCGCGACCAGGTCGCCGGCGACGAATTCCCAATGGGCCGACGGCATGGCGCGCTGGCGCCCGCCGCGGATGACGGCAGCCACGGTGAGGTCGCCCCCCGCCATGGCTTCCAGCGCCGAAACGGTCTGGCCGACCAGGGGCGAGCCCTCGGCCACCAGCAGCTCGCTGGTATAGCGGTCGATGTCGAACGCATCCTCGGCCGGCCGCTGGCCGGTCCGCTGTGGGATCAAGCGCCAGCCGACGGCGAGAAATCCCAGCGCCAGGATCGACAGCGGCAGCCCGACCGGCACGAAATCGAACAGCTGGAACGGCTTGCCCTCGATCTCCTGCCGCACGGTCGAGATCAGCAGGTTGGGCGAAGTGCCGATCAGCGTGATGGTGCCGCCGATCAGCGAACCGAACGCGAGCGGCATCAGATAGATCGACGCCGAGCGCTTGCTGCGCCCCGCGGTCTGGATCGCGATCGGGATGAAGATGCCGAGCGTGCCGACATTCTTCATGAAGGCCGACAGGAAGGTGGTGCAGGCCGCGAGGATGCCGACCTGGGCCGAGGGCGAGGTGATCCGGTGCATCCAGCGCCGAAGCGCCGTATCGATGATGCCGGAACGCGCGATGGCGCGGCTCACGACCAGCACCGAGGCGATGATGATGATCACCTGGTTGGCGAACCCCTCGAACGCCTTCGCCGCCGGGACGATGCCGGTCAGCATGGCGGCGAGCAGTGCGAGTGCGGCGACCAGGTCGTAGCGCACCCGATCCCACACGAACAGCGCCAGCATGGCGCCGACGATCGCAAAAGCCTCGATCTGGTTGAGCGGCAACGGTGGCTCCTGCAGGGTGGAGGCCGACTATAACCCGCTATGGCGGGTTAAGCTGCAACACCCTCACCCTCCCGCTCACGCGGGGCCCGTCCTCTCCCGCAAGCGGTAGAGGATAAAAGAAAACCCTCCTCCGCATTTCGCTGGGGAGGGTTGGGTGGGCGATAGCCGCTCGGCTCGGAGCCTTACGCCTTGGCCGCCTCCGACGCCCGGAGCGCGAATTTGAAGCCCTTGGCCAGCAGGACCGCGACCAGGCTGAGCGCCGCCGCGATCGACAGCCACCAGCCGGCGGACGCGCGATTGTCGGTCTCGTGGATCAACCAGGTGGCGATGGCCGGCGTCAGGCCGCCGAAGCAGGTGGCGAGGCTATAGGCGAGCGAGAAGCCGGCGGTGCGGACCGCGACCGGCATGATCTCGGTCAGATAGACCACCATGGCGCCATTATAGGCGCCGTAGAGGAACGACAGCCACAGCTCGACGATCATGAGATTGCCGAACGACGGCGAGGCGATCAGCCAGGTGAGTGCCGGATAGGCCGAGGCGAGCGTCACGACCGTGCAGAAGATCAGGACAGGCGTACGGCCGATCCGATCGGACAGTGCGCCGATGACCGGCAGCCAGAACAGGTTCGACACCGCGACGCACAGCGTGACGGTCAGCGCGTCGAGCGAGGTCAGCTTCAGCACTTCCTTGCCGAAGGTCGGCGTGTAGGCTGTGATGAAATAAAACAGCACAGTCGTGGTCAGCACCATCAGCATGCCGCACAGCACCAGGCCGAAATTGGCGAAGGTGGTCTGATAGATTTCCGCCAGTGTCGGGCGATGCCTGCGCGCTAGGAAATCTTCGGTTTCCTGCAACGACGAGCGCAGCACGAAGATGAACGGAATGATCAGGCAGCCGACGAACAGCGGAATGCGCCAGCCCCAGCTCGTCATCAGATCGGCCGGCAGATAGTAGTTGAGCAGGATGCCGAGCAGGGCCGCCAGGATAACGGCGACCTGCTGGCTGCCGGACTGCCAGGAGACATAGAAGCCCTTGTTGCCTGGCGTCGCGATCTCGGACAGATAGACCGAGACGCCGCCCAACTCGACACCGGCCGAGAAACCCTGCAGCAGCCGGCCCAGCACAATGATGACCGGGGCCGCGAGTCCGATGGTTTCGTAGCCGGGCGTGACCGCCAGCGACAAGGTCCCGAGCGACATCAGGCCGAGCGTCACGATCAGGCCCTTGCGACGGCCGACATGGTCGATGTAGGAGCCGAGGATGATGGCACCCAGCGGCCGCATCATGAAGCCCACGGCGAAGGCCGAGAACGTGGCCATCAGCTTGATGAAGTCACTTCCGCCCGGAAAATAGGTGTCACCGATCTGCTTCGCGACATAGGCGAAGATGAAGAAGTCATACATTTCCAGGAAATTGCCGCTGGAAACGCGGATGACGGACAAGATCTTCTCTTTCCGGTCGACGGGTGCGGACATCGGGTCTCTCTTCGTTGAACGTACAGGAACGACGCCGGCGTCAAGCATCGGCATCTGGAACAGGGGTCACGAACGGGGAGTGGCCGCTAGCCGCCTCGGTCGATGACTGCCGGCCGCGAGAGCCGCGCCGGCGTGATGCTGCAGGATGACATGGGACCTCCCTTGGCCGAGCGACGCTTATCCGCATCGTATTTTTTGTTACCGTACCGTCTCGGACCACAAAATCAAAACATGATCAAAAGATTTGAGCTGGTCTAGGCCTCGTAAAAGCTCAAATCAACCGAGTTTGCCAGATTTCCCGTGCCCGGGCGTCGGCCTCAGCCACCTCAGCGCGGCCAGATGCCACAAGGGCGAGCGCCATGGTGCCGACGATGGTCTGGGTAGCACCCACCGGCCCCTGCTCGCCGCGCCACACGCCGACGAAGCCGTCGAGGCCGATCGGCTTCGCCTCGCCATCCGGACGCTCGATCAGCGCCGGCAGCAGGATTTCGGCGGGCTCGACGCCCCGGCGATGCAGACGCGCCGCCAGCGGCTTCGCCGGATTGCGCTCCGCCTCGCCGCCGCCGCCCTTCAGCACCAAGAGCCGCGGCCGCTCCAAGGTCCGTGCCGCCGCGATATGGCTGTCGATATAGGGCGGATGGAACACGCCATCGATGCCGGCAGCCGCATCGAATGGGTCCATCAGCCGCACCAGCGTGTTGATCGGCGAGCGCAGGCCGAACAGACGGCGCAGGCCGAGCAGTCGATCAAGCTCCGGCGAGAGGGCCGCCAGCGGCAGATAGGCGAAACCACCCTGATCCAGATCGGCGAGCGCCGTCGCCCGATCGCGCGCGACCGGCCGGCCGAGTGCCGCCAACCCTTCGGCAACCGTGAAGCCGGTCGAGAACTCGTTCGAGCCATGCATGGCGATACGCAGGCCGGCACCGGCGAGCGCCAGCGCCGACAGCAGGAACCAAGGCGCCTCGCGCGTCCGGCCGGCGCCATAGGACGGCCAGTCCAGATCGACATGGCCCGGCGCCGCGCCGATCGCGGCGCGTGCCGCATCGACCAGGCCGGCCAGTTCTTCGCCATTCTCGCCGCGATAGCGCAGCAGCATCAGAAAGGCGCCGGCCTGATGCGGATCGACGGCGCCCGGTGTCAGCAACAGGCCCAGCGCGTCTGCCGCCTCCGCCCGCGTCAACGGCCGCGAGCGTCCCGGCCCCCGGCCCAGCGCCTGGACATAGGAGGTAAAGCGCGCGGCGGTGTCGGACATCGGGTTTCTGCTCCAGCGGAAAACTGGGCCAGAGTGGAGCGGCTGGGACGATTGGGCAAGAGTACGCTCAGCCCTCCCCGTCATTCCCGACTGCGCGCCAAGGGATGTACGTATCTCCATTTTTCCATATTTTTCAGTCAGTTAATTCAAAATACGTCATGCCCGGGCTTGACCCGGGCATCCACGCGCCTCCGCCTGGGCGCTGTTCGGCCGTGAAATAGCATTGCCCAACCACGTGGATGGCCGGGTCAAGCCCGGCCATGACGGTAAAGAAGGCTAACTATCTGGAATAAAAACGAAAGATATGTACATAGCCTAGCGCCTGCTCGGGAATGACGGAAGAGTGTGGGGTGGCCCCTTGATCAAAAAATATGGACGACCATATTGGCTATCATGGGCAAGATCTCCAACCGCGACAAAATCCTGACCGAGGGCCTGAAGGTCGTGCATGAGCGCGGCTTCGCCAATGCCAGCGTGCGCGACATCATACAGGCCGCGGGCGTGCCGCAGGGCTCGTTCACCAATCATTTCGTCTCGAAAGAGGCGTTCGGGCTCGAGATCCTCGATATCTATTTCGCGGCCGGCTACGAGGTGATCCGCGAAACGCTGCTGAACGACGCACTGCCGCCGCTCGAACGCATGGCGGCCTATATCGACGCCAACAAGAACCGGCTGAACCAGAGCGGCATGCGCAACGGCTGCCTGTTCGGCAACTTCACCGCCGAGGCCAGCGATCACAGCGAGGTGATCCGGACCCGGCTGGTCGAGATCTTCGCCCAGGTGCAAGATGCCGTCGCCTATTGCCTGAAGGCGGGCGTGGCCGCCGGCGAGGTTTCGCCCACGGTCGATTGCGACGAGCTTGCCGGCTTCTTCGTCTCGTCGCTGCAGGGCGCCAACCTGCTGGCCAAGGCGGTCCGCAATCCGGAACCGGTCGAGCGCTTCAAGAAAATTCTGTTCGCGCTGGTCCTGCGCCAGCCGGACTGATCCTCGAAACTTAATGCGATGACGCTCGATCGCGCCTCTTGAATAATAAATACGTACGTACATATTACACCCATCGCTCCTCCTATCCCAAGGAAAACCCAAATGTCCTCCCCCATCGTTCTGATCACTGGCGCCCTCACCGGCATCGGCCGTGCGACCGCCCTTGCCTTCGCCCGGGAAGGTGCCCGCCTCGTCGTTTCCGGCCGCCGCGACGAGGCCGGCCGGGCGCTCGCCGCCGAACTGCGCGACCTGGGCGCCGAGGCCGAGTTCATCCGCGCCGACGTGCGCCATGACGCCGAGGTCGCAGCCCTGGTCGACCAGACCGTTGCCCGCTTCGGCCGCCTGGACATCGCCATCAACAACGCCGGCACCGAAGGCACCGGCGGTCCGATCACCGAGCAGACCGCCGAGAACTATGCCGCGATCTTCGATACCAACGTGCTGGGCGTGCTGTTCAGCCTGAAGCACGAGCTGCGCGTCATGCAGGCCCAGGGCTCGGGCTCGATCGTCAATGTCTCGTCGGTCGCAGGCAAGGTGGGCTTTCCCGGCGCCGGCCTCTATGTCGCCAGCAAGCATGCGGTCGAAGGCCTGACCAAGTCCGCCGCCCTCGAGGGCGTCGCCGCCGGCATCCGCGTCAATGCGGTCGCCCCCGGCCCGATCCAGACCGACATGCTGGACCGCTTCACCGGCAACAACGCCGACGCCAAGGCCGGCTTCCTGTCGTCCATTCCGGCCCAGCGCGCCGGCACGGTCGAGGAAATCGCAGAGACCATCCTGTTCCTGGCCTCCGACAAGGCGAAGTACCTGACCGGGCAATCGCTCGCCGTCGATGGCGGCTATCTGGCCTAAAACCCGCCGGCAATCCATCGCGGAGCAGCATCATGACCGACACCCTAAAACCCAAGACCGTCAAGATCCCCGGCCCCGACCATCCGATCACGGTCGAGCCGAACCCGGCGCGCGTGACCGTGACGCTCGCCGGCAAGGTCATCGCCGATACGACCAAGGCCCTGATCCTGCGCGAGGCCGCCTATCCGGCGGTGCAATACATCCCGCTGAAGGATGTCGATCCGTCGTTGATCGAACGGACCCAGCATTCGAGCTACTGCCCATACAAGGGCGAGGCGTCCTACTACAGCATCCCCCTCGGCGGCGAACGGTCGCTGAACGCGATCTGGAGCTATGAGGCGCCCTATGCCGCGGTCGCAGCGATCAAGGACCATGTCGCGTTCTATCCGGACCGCGTCGACAGCATCGAGGAGCATTGAGATGGCCACCCCTGTCGTTTTGATCACCGGCGCGCTCGCCGGCATCGGCCGCGCCACGGCGCTGGCCTTCGCGCGGACCGGCGCCCGGGTCGTGGTCTCCGGGCGCAATGAGGAAACCGGCAAGGCCCTGGCACGCGAACTGGTCGCCCTCGGCACCGAGGCCGAATTCATCCGCGCCGACGTGCGCCATGAAGACGATGTGCGCAACCTGGTCGATCGGACCGTCGCTCATTTCGGCCGCCTGGACGTGGCGGTCAACAATGCCGGCACCGAAGGCAAGCCGGGCCCGGTCGTCGATCAGACGCCGGAGAGCTATGCCGCCACGTTCGACACCAACGTGCTGGGCACGATCCTCAGCCTGAAGCACGAGCTGCGCGTCATGCTGGCCCAGGGTTCGGGCAGCATCGTCAACCTGTCGTCGACCATGGGCAGCCGGGGCGCGCCCAACGCGTCGATGTATACGGCCAGCAAGCATGCGGTCGAGGGCCTGACCAAGGCCGCCGCCCTCGAAGCGGCGGTGGCGGGCGTCCGCGTCAACGCGATCGCCCCCGGCCCGATCGAGACCGGGATGCTGACCCGCTTTGCCGGCAGCCCGGAACGCAAGGACGGGCTGGCCCAGGGCGTGCCGATGAAGCGCATCGGCAACCCTGAGGAAATCGCCGACGCCATCGTGTATATCGCGTCGGACAAAGCCTCGTTCATTACCGGCCAGGTGTTGGCCGTCAACGGCGGCAAGACCGCGTCCTGACTGTCAGGAGCTTGCCAGGAGCCTGCGCGTGCAGAGGACGGCCGGACTTGATCCGGCCGTCCTTTCTGCTAGAACAAAAAAAGAACATTTTCGATGCCCGGGCGGAATAGGAACAATTCCTTCCGCCGGTGGTTCAATTGCCGGAAGCGTTCACCATCTTCTGCTCGTCGGCAGATCGTGCGCACCGGGCAGGCCTAAAAGAAGACGGGGGAGACAATCGCATGTCCGCAGCCCATGCAGCGATCGCGCCTTCGGTGGCGCCGGCGGCCTCGCTGGCTGAGCGTTATCAGGCGGTTCGCGACGCGACCGAAGCCCTGGCCGCCCCTCTGTCGCCCGAAGACCAGACCATCCAGTCGATGCCCGACGCGAGTCCGACCAAATGGCACCGCGCGCATTCGACCTGGTTCTTCGAGACCTTCATCCTCCGCGCCCACGACCAGGGCTATCGGCCCTATGACGAGCGGTTCTTCTATCTGTTCAATTCCTATTACGAGGCGATCGGTCCGCGCCACGCGCGCCCGTCCCGCGGCGTGATCACCCGGCCGGGCGCCGCCGAGGTCGGCGAGTATCGCGCCCATGTCGATCGGGCGATGCAGGCGCTGCTCCAGCGTTCCACGCCCGAAATCGAGACGCTGGTCGAACTGGGCCTGCATCACGAGCAGCAGCATCAGGAATTGCTGTTGACCGACATCAAGCACGCCTTCTCGGCCAATCCGTTTGCGCTGACCTATTTGCCGAAGCCGCCGACCGCCCAGGGCGAGGCTGCCGTGCTCGGCTGGTACGAGCTGGAAGGCGGCATCCATCCGGTCGGCCATCAGGGCGACGGCTTCGCCTTCGACAACGAGGGTCCGGCGCACGAGGCGCTGATCCGCCCGATGCGCATCGCCGACCGGCCGGTCAGCGTCCGCGAATATCGCGAGTTCATGGCGGACGACGGCTATGCCAAGCCGGCGCTGTGGCTATCCGAAGGCTGGGCGCTGGCACAGGCCGAGGGCTGGCGCGCGCCGTTCTATTGGGAGGAGCATGACGGCCTCTGGCAGATCCGGACGCTGCACGGGTTGCAGCAGCCGAACCCGAGCGAGCCCGTGGCCCATGTCAGCTATTTCGAGGCCGCGGCCTATGCCACCTGGGCCGGCAAGCGGCTGCCGAGCGAATTCGAGTGGGAGGTGGCGGCCAATATTCATGGCGGTGCCGCCGGCTGGATCGACCAGGTCCGCCCGCATCCGCGTCCGCTCACCGCCGGTTTCCATCAGGATGTCTGGGAATGGACCGGCAGCGCCTATCTGCCCTATCCGGGCTTTCGCCCGAGCGAGGGTGCGATCGGCGAATACAACGGCAAATTCATGGTCAACCAGATGGTGCTGCGCGGCCGTTCCTGCGCCACCGCCCCCGGCCATGAGCGCACCAGCTACCGCAATTTCTTCCCGACATCCGCCCGCTGGCAATTCAGCGGCTTCCGCCTTGCCGAGGATCTCTGAGCCATGTCGAACGCCCTGCAGCGCCTCCAGGATCTGGAGCCCTCGACCCAGGAATTCCGCGACGCCGTGCTGGCCGGCCTGGGTGACGCCCAGAAGACCCTGCCGTGCAAATTCTTCTA
>Ga0302314_10000442_pt1 | contig 77069 bp, 67 predicted proteins | sample III_Palsa_N2_3_FD_200533 | JGI IMG/M metagenome (GOLD analysis project Ga0302314, IMG submission 200533) | Peat permafrost microbial communities from Stordalen Mire near Abisko, Sweden - III_Palsa_N2_3 | ecosystem: Environmental > Terrestrial > Soil > Palsa > Peat permafrost | place: Sweden...
GATGCAGGGCGTTGCTGCCGTTGAGCGTGGTCCCGGCCGTGCCCGTCCCGGCGAACTCGGTCCAACTCGTGCCGCCGTTGGTCGAATACCACCAGGTTCCGGCCGTCGTGTCGGCCTGGGTGATGGCGATGCCGATGGCACCCGGCGTGGCGCCGTCATGGGCATTGGCCCCGTCGGTATCGGTGATGTTGCTGCCGGAGATCAGCGACGATACCAGCGTGCCGACCGTGCCCGAGGACGGCGGCGTCGCCGTCGCGGTTTCTGTCGCCGTCGCGAAGCTCTCCCCGCCGACCGGCGTCAGCACCGGCGAATCGTTGGCCGGCGTGATGCTAATCGTCGTCGACGTCACCGTCACATCCATGCCGGTGCTGCTGTCATGGGCGCCGATGGTGACATTGCGCGTCGTCGTAATCGGCTTGTCGCTGCTGTCGAAGTAGGTGACCGAGTCCAGCGCCGCCTGCATCTGCGCGCCAGTGGCCCCGCTCGTGGACGTCAGGGTCAGAATGCCGGTCGAGCTGTCGTAGCTGCCCGTGATCCCGCCCGTGTTCGTGAAGAGCAGGTGATCCTCGGGCTGGAAGTTGCTGATCGCCACCGTCGCCGAGGTATAGACGTCGTTCGCGAGGACGGTGCTGGGATCGACGACGACGGCGGCGGTGCCGGTATCCGCGCCGTTCACTTCCGTATAGGTCGCCCCGCCGGTCGCCGTGATGTTCACCGCCAGGGTCTGGGCATTGGCGGAATAGGCGGTGCCGGCGCTGTTGCTGGCGGCCGCGGTCGCGAACGTGCTGCCGATGTTCGACAGGACGCCATTGGCGACGCCGTCGAACTGATCCCAGGCGCGATAGGTCAGCGCGTCGGCGACCAGACCGTTCGTGGTCGCGCCGACCGGCTGGAAATAGATCTGGGCGGTGCTGGTCAGATGCAGCGCATTGGCGTTGGACAGCGGTGTCGCGATGCCGGTACCGGCAAACTCGACCCAGCCGGCGCCGATGTTGTAGTACCAGTTGCCCTCCGTCGTATCGGCAGCGGTAATGACGATGCCGATCGCACCGCTGGGTGGCGCGCTGGTGGTATTGTCGAGGCCGGCATTGTCCGTATCGGTCACGCGGCCGTTCAGCAGATCCGAAACCAGGGTGCCCGTGGTGGTGGCATCGGTCGGCGCTGCCGTCACGCCCTCAGCCGGGTTGTGGGTCAACGTCAGAGTCGGATCGAGCGTCAGGATCGGGGAATCGTTGGCGGAATCGACGGTCACCGTTGGCGCGGCGATCACGCGGTTGCCTTGGGTATTGTCATGGGCGGTGATCGTGACGGTACGGCTGCCGGTGAACGGCGTGTCGCTCGTATCGTCGAACGTGACCGACTGCAGTGCCGCCTGCAGCTCGGCTGCGGTCGCATGGCCGTCGGTGGCGGTGAGTGTCAGCAGGCCGCCGGAAAAGCTGGTGACGGTGAAGTCGTTGCCGGCCGTGAAATTCAGCACGTCCTCGCTATGACTGCCCGACAGCTGGAGCGTCACCGACGAGAAGGTATCGGTCGTCGACACGACGACAGTCGGATCGACCGCAACGGCGTGATTGGCGGCCGTATCGTCGTTCGGATCCGTGAACGTGTTGCCACCCACGGCGGTGATGACCAGAGGCAGGGTCTGCGTCGCCGACGAGTAGGCGGACCCCAGCGTGTTGGTGCCCGAGCCGAGCCCGCTTGGCAGCGCCGACAGCGAACCGTTGACGATCGTGCCGTCGATCGTCGTGTCGAACTGATCCCAGGCGCGGAAGGTCAGCGCCGCGTCGATCACGCCGTTCGCTCCGGCGGTCGGTGCGAAATAGATCTCGGCAGAATCCAGCAGATGCAGCGCGTTGGTCGCCGAGATGACATGGGTCGCGTCGGCGAATAGAACCCAGGTCGCGCCATTGTCGAGGGAGTAGTACCAGCTGCCCTTGGAGGTATCCGCCGCGGTGATCGCAATGCCGCCGGCACCCGTGGGGACGGTGCTGGTGTTGTCGAGGCCGGCATTGTCGACATCCGTGACGTTGCTGCCGGCGGAGCCATTACCGGTGAGGGCGGAAATGAAGGTGCCGACGGTGGTGCCGTCGATGGGGGCGCCCGAATTCTCGGTTGCGTTGCCGAGCGAGACCGGATTGTCGTGCAAGATCGGCGAATCGTTCGCCGCAACCACGGTCAGCGCCGTCGTCGAGGTCAGCGCGCTGCTGGTGGTGCTGTCGTTGAGCGTGATCGTCACGGTCCGGCCGGCCGTGGTCGGCGTGTCGCTGCTGTCGTAATATTGCACGGTCCGGAGCGCGGTCTGGACGTCGGAAGCGGACAGGGTGGTGCCGCCGCTCGTCCGCGTGAAGGTCACGGTATCGCCGGCCAGATTGAGGGTCGCGATGACGCCGGTCGGCAGGCTGCCGGTCGATTCCAGAATGTCCTCGCCGCTGACATAGCCGCCGGTGATCTTGACCGTGACCGAGCTGAACACATCGCTGCTGGAGACGGTGACCGTGCCGGCGAGATTGACGGCCGAGAGCGAGGCCGTCGCGTCGTTCGGCTCGGTAAAGGTCACCGCCGCGGCACCCGGCTGCTCGTTCACCCGGACGAAGACCGGCGCGCTGGTCATATCGCCGCCGGTGCCTTGCAGATTGGACTGGTTATGGTCGTCGAGCGTCGCGCCGATCTTGATGCCGGTCGTGAAACCATTGCTGTCGGTGCCCTGGTAGCCGATGGCATTCAGGACATTGTTGACCGTCGCGGCCGTCGTCGTGCTCTCGGTAAAGGTGATCTTCAGCACGCCGCCGGATTCGGTATAGGTGCCGACGCCGGTGCCGCCATAGGTGACGGTGCCCCCCGACAGCACAAGTGCCGACGAACCGGTGCCGGTGCCGACGAAGATGTCGGCCGCGTTGGCGGCCGTCGTGTTGGCGGCGCTGTAGCGCTCGACGGTCAACACGCTGCCGGCATAGTTCTGGCTGGTCTCGTCGATTTCGGTATCGGCGACGGAGGCGCCGGTCGAGAGTGCGACCGCGGTGCCTTCGGTATAGGCCACGACCGGCGTGGTCGCGGCGAACGTGCCGCCCCAGGTCGAGATGACCGGCGCCGTGTCCGGCGTCTGATACGAGAAATTGACGCTGGTCAGCGGGGTCGTGCTGCTGGCCGTGCCGGTGTGGGTTGCCCCACCGGTCGTCATGCCGCCATCGTTATAGACCAGCGTTTCGTTGGACGGCACGCCGCCGACGGTGCCAGGCGTCGGCAGCGAGACCGTGACGCTGCCGTCCGGCGCCAGGATGGTGTAGGTGCCATCGCCGGCGGTGATGACCGTATCGGTGACGGTGCCGCCAGTGCCGGTGAAGCTGCCGGTGACCGTGACGCCCGACAGGCCCGTGTCGTGCGATCCGGTTTCGCCGAACGTGCTGTTGACCGGGCCGATGTCGTTCCAGACTTGGCCGCTGACCGCGCCCAGGCCCAGGGTCACCTGGCTCTCGTAGTCATTTGTCGTCAGCGGGGCGGTGACGCCGTCGCGCTGACCGGTCGCGCTGCCGGTGGTGCCGGTCGTGGTGCCGGACAGGCTCTCCGACGCGCTCGACAGGCTGGTATAGGTGACCTTGGCCGTCGTATCGGCGACCCCGGCGGAGGGCGCGGTGACCGTTTCGGTATAGGTGATCACTTCCGAAGCGCCGGCCGCCAGGTTGCCGGTGGCGGTCAGATCGCTGCCGGTACCGCCGACCGTCAGCGATCCCGTCATCGAGGTGACATTGAGCGCGCCGACGTTGCTGCCGGCCTGCGGATCGTCGAGCGAGACGTCATAGGCCTCGGCATTGCCGTTGTTTTTCACCGTCTCGCTGTAGGTGACGGTCGTCACCCCGCCGGAGGTGACGATCGACGAGACCGTCTTGGTCAAGGCAAGTTTCGGTTCCTCGACCGTGACGGTCGCAGCGCTGGACGCCGTGCCGCCGTTGGCCTGCACGGTGGCCGCCAGGCTGTGGCTCTGGCCGCTGCCGGTGCCGATCGTCGAACTATTCGTCACGATCGCATTGAACTGGACCAGCACGTAGTTGGCGCCGGATACGCCTTCATTGTCCTGCAGCGTCCCCAGGTCGAAAGTGACCGTATTGGCCGTCGTATTGTAGGTGACATGGCTGGGGTCGAAGATGGATGTCGCAAGCGGTGTGTTGGGCGAGCCGGAGAACGACTGCTGCGCCGTCGGATCGGTGACGTTCGTCGAGGTCAGCTGCCCGCCCGGGCTGAGCAACAGAATGGTGACGTCGCCATTTGTGCCACCGACGCCTTCGAACGTCATCCCCGTCGGCAGGTTGACCGTGAGCGTCGTCGCGTTCTCGCCCTCGGGCACCTGGACATAGGCCGAATAGCGGACGATGTCGCCGATGGTCGCGTCGACGCCGCTGGTCGCGGTCGTATAGAGCGGCGTGCCGTTGCCGCTGGTGTTGTTGGCTTCGCCGATGATCCCGATCTGCGGCGAGAAAGTCGCGACCGAAACCGTGTTCGACGCGCTGCTCGAGTAGACGTGACCGACATCGACGGCGGTCGGCAGGGAATTATAGGTGCCGTTCGCCGTCTCACCACCCAATGTCGATGACAGCGCGTTGCCGGTCGGCGTGTCGACGACGACGGACGTGCCGGCGGCCAGATTATCCGCCACTGTCGCCTTGAAGGTGAAGGTGTCGGTCGTATTGGCGGCCAAGCCTGACAGCGTGATCTTCAGCACCTCGTTGCCGCCGACCTGCGTGCCTGTATCGACGATCGTGCCGCTGCTGGTCGCGGCCAGGCTGGTGATCGTGGTCAGGTCGGCGGTCGGCACCGCGACGTAATAGACCAGTCCGTTCGCCGGCGCGGCGCCGTTGGCGTTCTTCAGCGAGACGGTATAGTCGAGTACCTCGCCGCTGTAGATGTTCGTGATGGCATTGTGCGAGACCGTATCGTCGGTCACGCCGATCGTCTCGGTGACGTTCGGGTTCAATTCGTTGACGGTCGCAGACGTGCCGGAAACCGAGGTGCCGTCATATTGCAGCGAGGCGCTGTTGGTGAAGGCATGCCCGTTGGTCGGCGTGTTGCTGGCGCTCACCTTCGCCTGATAGGTGATCGTGATCGTATCGGTCGCGTCGTGCGCGCTGTTGACGACGGCGGTGCCGAGATCGAACGTCAGATTCTGCCCGCTGGCGTTCGCCGAGATCGAACTGCCGGAAGCCGGCCCGCCCGTCAGGCTGATGTTTGCGTCATACGTAATCGTCGGCGTGCCGACAAGGCTCGTTCCGGTCGGCAGGGTGTCCTTGAGTGTGACTTGCCCGCCGCCATTGGTGGTATCGCCTTCCGGCACCGTGAGCACGAGCTGGTAGGTGACGGTCTCGCCCAGCACTACGGTGGGGAGGGCCACCGGCTCGGTCGAGCCGGTATCGTTGCCCGCGGTGACCGTCTTGTCGATCGAAGGCGCGCTGACCCCGATGGTGGCGTTGTCGGAGAGGTCGGCCGCGATCGCGCCGACGACATTCGTACCGGACACGAAGCCCTGGCCGGCGGCGACACCGCCGGCGACGTTCGCCCAATTGACGATGGCGCCGTTCGCCGTCAGCGTCGTGCCGACCGACTGGGTCGCGGCGATCGGCAGATCGTAGACGACATAGATCGTGCTGCCGGCGGCGATGCTGTTGGCGAGCTTGATGCCGCCGGCCGCGAAATATTGCGCAGCCGTGACCGTGTTGTCGATCTGGGTGCCCGCAGAATCGTAGATCGCGAAATGGGTGACGCTCCCGGCCGTATAGCCGGTCGGCACGGTGCCCTGCAGCGTGACGTCGAACGCATCGGCATGGCCGTTGTTGACGACGGTCGAAACCACGCGCGCAGTGTCGCCGCCGTCGGCGCCGGTCACGTTCAGATCGGTGAAGGGCAAGGGGCTGGTGCTGGTAGCACCCGGCACCAGGGGATCGGTGCCGGCCGCGGTGCCGGCCGGCTCGAACTGGGCGCCGGGCGTCGTGGCCGCAGTGCCGCTGGTCTGCGTCGTATAGGTCGCCGTGCTGTTCGAGCTGTCGGAGCTGTAGGTGCCCTTGGCCGTCGTGCCGGTATCCGGCAGCAGCGAGACGATACCGGTCTTGATCTCCAGCTCCGGCTGCAGCAACTGGATCTGCTGAATCGCGTTGGCGCTGATCGCGTTGACACTGTTATGAGCGTCGAAGTTGGTGCTGTTGCCTTGGTTGGTCAGGAAGAGACCGTCGGCGAAGGGCGAACTGCCGGCCTTGACCGCGAAGTCGATCTTGATCGTCTGCCCGACCGTGTTGGACGTGTCGTTATTTGAGCCGAGCGCGAAGCTCAGGCTGTTCTGTGTTGCGTTTGCCGTCGCCCCGGAAATTGCGACCCCTGAGATCGACGTGTCCAAGCTATAGGTTCCCGCCGTCAGGCCGCTGCCGGCGACGAAGGCATGGGTCGATCCGACCGCGGTCGGATCGGTCGCCGAGAATACCGGTTCCGGCAGGAAGGACGTCAGGTCCAGATTGCCGAAGTCTTCGCCGGCAGTCAGCGTGTAGGTCAGCTCGTAAGTGACGGTATCGCCGGGCTTGATGCCGCTGCTGCCGTCCGAAGACACGCCGTTCACATCGACGACGGCCAAGGCAAGATCGTTCATCGGGACGATGTCGGTCAGGCCGGAGTCGTCCGTCGTGGTGCCTGAATCGCTGGTCGCGGTAACGTCCGCCGAGGTCCCGGTCGTGGTGACTGTGTTGGTCGCGGTATCCAGTTCGCGCAGGCTGCCTTCGGAATTCGTCTCGGTATACTTGTCGAGCGTCTTGACCTTGAAGGTGATCGTGCCGGACGTGGCGGCACTCAGATGACCCTGCAGCGCCGCCACCGCCGAATCCGCCAGCAACGCACCGACCATGAAGTTGATCGCGGTCGTGCCGTCCCCGGCCGTATCGTTGCGGCTATAGTTCCAATGCAACCCCGTGCCGGCGAGCGCGACGGTCTCACCGGCCACCGGCGTATCGGTCGTCTGGCTGCCGGCAGCGCCGAAATCGACGTTGAGGGTGCTGTTGGCGCTGGTCGGGTTGTTGACCGTCAGGGTCGGCGTGAAGCTCGGATCGAGTGTGAAACCGTCGCCCAGCACGTCCTTGATGACGAGATTGCTGAGCGAGACATAGTCGGAAACCTGGAAATTGATGCTTTCCGTCACCTCGGAGCCGGCATTGGACGGCAGCGTCAGGGTGCCGTTGCCGCCGGCGGACCCGCCGTCGCTGTCGGTCACCTGGATCGCCAGCGCCTTCGCCGTGAAGGTCACCGCGTCGGCACCGCTGCCCGAGATCGCTTCCGCGCCGTCGGAGAACGCGAGGCTGCCGGCAAGCGGGGTCCAGGTTCCGGAATAGGTATAGTTCGGGTTGGTGCTGATCGCCGCCTGATAGCCGTTGCCGGACGTCAGAATCGTCGTCCCGCTCGAATCCTTTTCCGGCACGTAGACCGGGATCTCGATCGTCGTCGTATGCGTCAGGGCCGGCAACGAGACGGTGACGGTTCCGCCCGGCGTGTTGAGCGTGCCGCTGAAGCTGCCGGAGTCGCCGCCGGTGCCGGTGCCGGTGACCGCGATGGTGCCACCCGAATAATCGACCGCGTCGGGGATGGTGAACGTCAAGGACGCGCCGCTGATCGCGTTGGTGGACACGACCGGCGCCGGAACGATCGTGATGACATAGTTGAACGGATTGTTCGGACCCGTGGCGGTTTCGTCCTCGTGCAGATCGGTCGTCGCCGTGACATTGAGCAGGCTGACCGTCGTCGTCGACGTTACGGTCGCCCCGACGATCGAGGGGTCGGTCGAGGGGTTGTTCAACGCGTCGTTGCCGAACTCGAACACGCCGGTGGCGGCGATGTCGAGCGTGCTGCCCGGGTGAGCGCCGGTATGACTGGTCAGCACCGAGGTCGCATCGAGCGACGTGAAGTTCAGCTGGATATCGGCCGTCGGCTGGCCCTGAGTAAAGCTGCCGAACGGCAGGATCAGGTCGTACATCGTATCGCCGACCTTGAAGCCGGTTGGTGCCACGATGAAGGTCGCGTTGCCGCTGGTGTCGAGCACATACGGATCGAACGCGCCGATATGACCGGCGTTGTTGACGAGCGTCAGCGCATGCTGGGTGACGGCGGACCCCAGATAGGTCGCGTTGTTCAGCGTTGCCGTTTCGGTGTCGGTCGCAGTCGCGGTTGGCACGAACAGCTCGATGATCGGGCCGAAGCCGGCCTGGGTCCCCGTCGTGGCATTGGTGAAGGTGGCGGTCTCGGTGAAGCTGTCGCCCAGCAGCACGTCACCGGTGGTGTTGCCGGTCAGCGAACCCGTGCCGGCGCTGAGCGTGACGCTCGGAACCGCGGTGTCCAGGATGTACTGGTAGTCTGCCATCGCCGTGGCGGAGAACACGGCACCGTGCAGCGGTCCCGTCGCATCTTCCAGCACCCAATTGCCGCCCAGCGTGGAGGCACCGGTCGCGTCGGTGGACGCGCCGACGGTGGCGCCGGTCAGGGTGTGGACAGTGTCGACGAAGGCCTGGCCGCTACTGCCCTCGGCGACGTCGCAGCCCCAGAATTCGATGTCGCCGCCGGCGGCGAGATGATCACCCCAGGACGCGACTTCGGTTGCATGGCTCGACAGGCTGGCCGTGGTCACGGCGCTGCTGCCCAGTTCCAGCTGGCCCGGTTGGCCATAGGTCAGAAATTGGATCGAGGTCAGGTCGCTGCGTCCCTGCAGCGCCGCCGTCACCTGGTCGATGCCGTCCTTGGTCGGGTCGATCAGAACGACCTGTACGTCGCTCTTCACCGAAGACGCCAGCGATTGCCAATTGGCGACCCGCGGATCGACGAACAGAATTTCGCTGGCGGTGGGGTTGGGGGCCAGCGCCGGCACATCCGCATAGGAAACGGCTGCCGCGGTCGGCGCCGGATCCGAATGGCTTTCGGCCGGTTGGACCGGATCCGTATGATGGAGGCGATCGTGATCGACGAGATCGGTGGCGTGCTTGGCGACGGCATGCAGGCTGCCATCGAACAGATGGCGCGCTTCGAGAACAAGCTTCATAGACCACCCCTTAAAGTGCCCAGTCACCGGCCTTGCCGGTCGGCCCACGCTTTGCGGTTGCCGATCTTAGTCAGCACTCAGGTCTACATCCCCCAGACAGAGCGCCATCCAAGTCTCTCGCGCGGACCACTTACTATGATAGTGTCCAAGTTTGCCGCACACCAATAAAGTGCTGCGCTTTGAGACTAGAAGCAATCGAATTTTCGTAAACATCGAGCGTGCTCAGAAAAACAGCAGAATCGTAGAGTCTTCGTAACGCCGTATGACTCTGTATGCCTTGGTGCGGTTGTAACATTTGTGACTTTTCTCCCAATATGAGTCATTTCTTATGTATTGTCCATATACCCAATAGAGGCGTTGGTGGGCGAGGAGGTCCTTGCGAATTTGACAGGGGGCCCCGTCAGCAATGACGCGCTGATCGAGCCGCCATCGGGGCTGATTGTCCGGCGAATCGACGGCGTCATTCCCGGTGGTTCTCCGTCGCGGGCACGGGCATCCGCATCAGCAGGCCCCGCCTTCGGTCAGAGGCGTTGTCCTGGCCAGGCCATCAAAGCAAAAGCCGCATTTCGGGTATCGGTGGGGGGCGATTGCCCATAGACCGCTCGCGCGACCGACCGATACCGAGCAGCCCATGGATGCCCGCGAACGGCAAAAACGGGCGAGAAGCGGAAGCGAGATTTGGGCCGTTGGGCCTGGCTGGTTCGCCTCGGTGGGACGATTTGAACCTACGGCGTTAAGTTATTGATTTTGCTGTGTAGTGTCCGGTATGCCATCAAGCCTCTGGACAGAGAAGTCCTTTGAAATTTTTTATATTTCAAAGACTTGATATGGTTTCGAGAACAGGCAACCCTCATGACTTGCTGTTTCGAGCAGCGGCATGAGCAGTCATTCAACCGCAACACCGGTCGGCCATTCCTCACACCGCCGTGGCGCGATTACTCTTTGCGGCGGTAGCCTTCGCTTCTGTAGCGGCCCGGTACTTTTCGCCTCCGGAGGGCCTAAAGCGACGCCCGCTCTGCTATTGGGTACCATCGCGGAGCGTACAAAGGTGTTCCTGATCATCCTGGCGACGGTTTCGGCCTGATTCTCCCGACGATGTGCCTTGGAAAGGCCTGCTTGCGATGACCGTCAACAAGAAAACACAGATCGTCATCGTCGGCGGTGGAGCCGGCGGGCTCGAGCTGGCGAAAAGGCTGGGATCCAAATACGGCCGGAAGGCGCACGACATCGTTCTGGTCGACCGCAACCGCACGCATATCTGGAAGCCGCTGCTGCACGAGGTTGCAGCCGGCTCGCTGGATGCCAACCTCGACGAAGTCGGCTATCCGAGCCACGGTTACCGCTGGGGCTACCGCTTCTTCTATGGCGCCCTCGAAAGCATCGATCGCGAAGCCCGTACGATCACGCTCGCACCGCTCATCGACGAGGACGGCAGCGAGTTGATCGGCCGCCATATGGTTCGCTACGACTATCTGGTCATCGCGATCGGATCGCGCGCGAACGACTTCGGCACGCCGGGCGTCCGGCAGAACTGCATCTTCCTCGACGACCGGCAGGCGGCGGACCGGTTCCGCAACCGGCTGCTGAACCATTGCCTGCGGGTGTCACTTGCGATGAGCCACGATGCAGCCGCCGACGCCTACGTGCGGATCGGCATCGTCGGTGGCGGAGCGACCGGGGTCGAGCTTTCGGCCGAACTCTACAACGCCGCCTCGGCGCTGCAAAACTACGGCCTCGACGTCTTCGATGAAAGGCGCCTCAAGGTCACGCTGATCGAGGCCGGGCCGCGCATCCTGCCGGCGTTGCCGGAGCGGCTCGCCGCCGCCGCCAAGGCCGAGCTCGAGAAGCTCGGCGTCAGGGTCTTGACGGGCGCGCGGGTCACCGAGGTATCTCCGGACGCGATCCATGCGTCGGGCGAGCGCATTCCGTGCGATCTCATGGTCTGGGCCGCCGGCGTGCAGGCCGCCGACATCCTCGACCAGATCGGCGGGCTGGAGACGACCCGGTCGCGCCAACTCGTCGTGCGGCCGACGCTCCAGACGACCCGCGACGACCGGATCTTCGCGCTCGGCGACTGCTGCTACTGCCGGCTACCCGGCAGTGAGCAGCCCGTGCCGCCGCGCGCGCAGTCGGCCCACCAGATGGCGACGACGGTCGGGCGTAATCTGGATCTGCTGATGCGTGGCAAGCCGCTCGTGTCCTACGTCTATCAGGACCATGGCTCGCTCGTATCGCTCAGCCGCTTCTCGACGGTTGGCAGCCTGATGGGCAATCTCGTCGGCGGGCGGATGGCCGTCGAAGGGCGCCTGGCGCGGTTCGTCTATCTGTCGCTCTATCGGATGCATCTGCTCGCCATCCATGGCTGGCTCAAGGGCACGGCACTCATCGTGGTCGGCCACGTCAATAGGATCGTCCGACCGCGATTGAAGCTGCACTGAACGTCGGGTCGCCGACGACCAGCGACCTCATTGACCATCACCGATACCTTACCCAACAGGCTGACCGCGCCGTTCCTGTTGTCGAGCGTCAGCACATAGATGTCTCTGCTGTCCGCGTTCGAGGCATAGACCATGGTCGAGGCGTCGACGGCGTGATTGGCCAGCAGTCCAGCCGCGAGCTCGGCGAGGGAAACTGACGGCGAAAGCCGAGCCCATCGCCACGCGCCGATCTCTGCCGATCGTGTCCTATTGCTAATCATCGCGCAGCACATCGCGCGCACTGTGTTGAAAGCCGAAGCGCTTTCGTCGGCTGGCGAGGTGAAGATGGTCTATTGGAACCGGATCGGAGACGTACAGGCCGTCGAGCTCGATCTCGCCGACGCGCCATACCCCGACCTCCAGCGGGCCCACGCGTATTGGAGCATGAAACGCCAGGAGCGCTTCGCCCCGCTCAAGAAAGCAATGGATCCGATCGATCTGGTCGAGGTATTGCCACGGATCATGCTCGTCGACGTGGAGCCCGACCCGCTCGACTTTCGCTATCGGCTGGCCGGCACGGGAATATGCGATACCCACCACACGGAGCCGACCGGAACGCGGCCCAGAGATCTCGAACCGCGAAGCTATGGCACCCTGATCCACCAACACTATTGCCAAGCCTTCGAGAGCCGGACACCGATCTTGCACCTCATCGTGCTCGACACCTTCGACCGATCTCGTGCCTATGTTCGATTGCTCCTCCCGTTGTCGGATGACGGTCTCCGCGTCACCGGCCTGATGACGATCGATGCCAAGGAGCAAAACACCCAAGCGCTGCGCGACTACTTCGAGAAAGTGAAGACACACAGCCGCCCGATGTCGGCCCGGCTCTCGTCAGCCGGCGAGAATCACTGACGGATGGTGAACCGCTAGCACTGATCCATTCACGCCGCGCATGCTCGTGGGTGGTGCCATCACCCTCGTCGGCGTCTTCATCATTGCCGTCCGATCCGCAAAGCGGCCCAGTTCGGCCGAGTTCATCGCGACGATCGAACAACCGTGAAGGATGATCGGCAATGTCTGCTTCGGGGGATAGAGTAATTTTGGGTGGATGACCGGGATGGTGAAGGTTTTCGGGCGCCGAGAGGCGTACGAAAACCGCCCAAGTACGAACTCGCGGGCCGCATGCGATTGTCTATGGGGATTTCTGTTTTTGGCTGGCTGCGGTGATGGTGGTGGCGCCGTCGCGATGGGGTCGGCCGCAGTTTGGCACGCGTGATTTTTTGTTGGGCGGAGCGTGAACCGCCAGGTCGCTGCGACAGATGGTCAGTCTGTTTGCCTCGATGTTAACGAAGGGCATGCGCCGGGGCGCTGACCGGAACGTGAGTGTTGCGGCGTGAGGTGAGCGCGGGCCGTGCCGGGTCACGGCGGATTGCTCCCGGTTGGCTCTGGTGCCTGAGGTGGGGCGCGTGGCTGCCGCCATCGCTCGAAGGTCTCGATGATGGTCATGCGCCCGCCACAGCAGGGACAGGGCGGGAGCCGATCGGGTGGTTCCGCCCCCTTGATGGGTTCCGGCGGCGGTGCCACGGCCAGCAGTTCACGGGCACGCGCGATGCAGGCCTTGCGGGTGGCGCCGGCGAGCAGGCCGTAATGCCGGATGCGGTGGAATCCGCGCGGCAGAACATGGAGCAGGAAGCGGCGGATGAACTCGTGGGACGCCAACGTCATGACGCGCTGCCGATCGGGACCGTCGCGGCGGTAGTCCTTGTAGCGGAAGGTGACGCCCTTCTCGTCGAACGCGATCAGCCGCCGGTTCGAGATGGCGACCCGGTGGGTGTAGCGCGACAGATAGGCCAGCACGGCCTCGGGGCCGGAGAATGGCGGCTTGGCATAGACGACCCATCGCTTCTTCCTGACCGGTGCCAGGTGCCGCAGGAACAGGCGGCGGTCGGCGAGAGCGGCCAGGGTCCCCAAGCAGGCCAGCCGCCCGGCCTCGTGGAGTTCGAGCAGCCGGCTGAGGAACAGACGGCGAAAGAGCGCGCCCAGCACCCGCACCGGCAGGAGGAAGGCCGGACGGGAGGATATCCAGCGCTGCCCATCCGGCGAGATGCCGCCGCCCGGCACGATCATGTGGATGTGCGGATGATGCGTCATCGCCGATCCCCAGGTGTGAAGCACGGCGGTGATGCCGAGGCGGGCGCCGAGGTGCTTAGGGTCGGCCGCGATCGTCATCATCGTCGCCGACGCCGCCCGGAACAGCAGATCATAGATGATGGCCTTGTTCTGCCAGGCGATGTCGGCGACTTCCGCAGGCACCGTGAAGACGACATGGAAATAGCCGACCGGCAGCAAGTCGGCCTCGCGCTCGGCCAACCAGGTGCGTGCGGCAGCACCCTGGCACCGGGGGCAGTGCCGGTTGCGGCAACTGTTATAGGCGATGCGCCAATGCCCGCAGTCCTCGCAGGCATCGACGTGGCCGCCGAGCGCCGCCGTCCGGCAGTTCCGGATCGCCGCCATGACCTTGAGCTGGGCCAGGCTCAGATGACCGGCCTGGGCGGCCCGATAGCCGTCCCCAGCGGCTCGGAAGATATCGGCGACCTCGATCGTGGGCCGCAAAGCCGCTTCAGTCGCCGGGCTCCTTGCCCGCCATCAGCGCCGCCAGATGCTCCAGAGGGCTGGTGACAGAGCGGATCGTCTTGGTCGCCACGCGCGCGTAGAGCGCGGTCGTGTCGAGCTTGCTGTGCCCGAGCAGGACCTGGATCACGCGGATATCGACATCCTGTTCCAGCAGGTGGGTTGCGAAGCTGTGACGCAGCGTATGGGGCGACACCCGCTTCCTGATCCCGGCCGCTTCGGCGGCCTCATGGACCGCGCGGTTGATCTGCCGGGTCGAGACCGGATCGGCGGCACTGCGCCCGGGGAACAGCCAGCCATGAGGCAGCATGACGCCGCGACGCTTGCCCTCCTTCCACCACAGCCGCAGCAGGGCCAGCAGTTGGGGTGAGAGCATGGCGTTGCGGTCCTTGCGTCCCTTGCCCTGCTCAACCCGAATGAGCATGCGCGTGCTGTCGATATCATCGACCTTGAGGCTGGCCACCTCCGACACACGCAGGCCCGCGCCATAGGCGGTGCCGAGGATGGCCTTGTACTTGATGCCCGGCGCCGCATCGAGCAGGCGGCCGACTTCCTCGACACTCAGCACGTCCGGCAGCTTGCGCGGTGCGCGCGCCAGGACCAGGCGACGCGACAGGTCCGGCCGATCGAGCGTCACCGTGAAGAAGAAGCGCAGGGCCGAGACCGAACAGTTGATCGTCGGCGATTGGACCCCGCTCTCGTGCTGATGAACCTGGAAGCGGCGGATATCCTCCGCCGTCGCCGTATCCGGCGACCGCTTGAGAAACGCCGCGAAGCTACGAACGAAGCGGATGTAATCGCGCTGCGTCCCTGATCGCAGGCCGCGCATCGCCATATCTTCGAGCATGCGCTGCCGCAGCGCGCTGACCGGCTGTTCGATGGATGAGACAGACATGGGAGCTTCCTCTCAAGATGAAGGAAACTCCATGCTCAAAAGGCTATCTCAGCTGCTCAAGGCCTCATCGAATGCGCACCGTCCCAGCAGCGGCACCCATCGCGCGAGAGCGCGTTCGTACACGGGCGCGAAGCAGTCTTCCTCCGGCCAAACGGGCTCGTAACTGAACGCGCAGAGGGTGAGCGTTTCAGCGGTCACCGTCGGCGATAAACCGGAACCGACAATCGCTAAGAGCCGATCGATCCTGGAAACGTCGGCTCAGCTGACGAGGCCATCCTCTCTATCTCAAGCCCAGCCGATCGAGTTTCTTCAGCAGACCGACCCTGGAGATGCCGAGCACCCGCGCGGCTTCCGATCGGTTGTTTCCGGCCTCGGCAAGCGCGCCGCTGATCATCCTCGTTTCCAAGGCGGCGATCTCTTCGTCGAGCGTGGATCGGCGGGCCGAGGTTAGAGCAGGCGCCGCCCCCCCGGCAAAGGCCAGTAGATCCAGATCGACATGAACCTCGGATTCCGACGACGGTGCCCCGAGGGCCGCCGCACATTCGAGCAGGGATTGCAGCTCGCGAACGTTCCCGGGCCAGGCCTGGGCTGCCAGCCAATTGATCGCGTCAGGCGCTAGTCGCACGCGTTTCTTTGGCAGTGCCCGCTTTAGGAACAGCGCCGCGAGTACCGGGATATCCTCGCGCCGCTCGACCAGCGCCGGCGTGCGCAGGATCATGCCCTTCAGCCGGTAGAACAGATCCTCGCGGAAGCTGCCGTCGGCTACCATGCCTTCCAGATCGCGGTGTGTGGCCGCCACGACCCGCACCTCGGCCCGGCGTGGCTCTCGCGCGCCGACCGGCAGGAACGTACCCTCCTGCAGAAAGCGCAGCAGCTTGACCTGCATCGACGGCGGCATCTCGCCAATCTCGTCCAGGAACAGCGTGCCCTGGTGCGCCGTCTCGACCAATCCGCGCTGGTCGCGGTGCGCGCCGGTGAAGCTGCCCTTCAGATGACCGAACAGCTCGCTTTCCAGCAGGTCGGCCGGCACCGCGCCGCAATGGACCGCCACGAACGGGCCGCCGGGATTGGCGCCGACCTTGTGCAGCGCGCGGGCAACCAGCTCTTTGCCGGTACCGGTCGGCCCCAGGACCATGACGCTGAGCCGCGTCGGCCCGAGGCGCCGGATCATGTCGCGCAGATGCCGGACCGACGCGGCATGCCCAACGATGCCCAGATCGTCGTCGGCCGTCGCGGCGCTGCGTAGAGCCGTTAATTCTTGTTCCAGTTTCGCCTTCTGCACCGCGCGGCCGACGATCAGGCGCAGCATGTCAGGATCGATCGGCTTGGCGATGAAATCCCAGGCTCCTTGCTCCGTCGCCTTCAGCGCCAATTCATGGTCGGCATGACCGGTGATGACGATGACGGGAACCCCGGCGAACTGCGGGATGAGAGCCAACCCGGCTTCCGGCGTCAGACTGGGCGGCATGACGAGGTCCAGCAATACGATATCCGGCTTGGCCTCGCGGAAACGCGCGACCGCGGCCTCGGCATCGCCCGCGATGGTCACGCGATGGCCGAGGCCCTGCAGCCAGGCACCGCCCAGGCGTTGGAACGCCGGCTCGTCATCGACCAACAGGACGTGGCCTAGAGCATCCTTCATGATGCCACCGGCTTGGGAAAACGGAGGGTGAAGCAGGTCGCCCAGCCGGGTCGGTCGGTTACACGGACCGACCCGCCGTGGGCCTCCATGATCTTGGCGACGATGGCGAGGCCGAGCCCGGTCCCGTTGGCGCTGCGCGACACGAAGGGCTGGAACAAAGTCTCGCGGATCTCGGTCGGGATGCCGGAGCCGTTGTCGCAGACATGGATCTCGACGGCGCCATCGAGCACGCATTCGGCTTCGACGCCGATCCGTGGAGCATCGGCTTGGGCGGCAGCGCGCGCGTTCTCAAACAGGTTGACGAAGACCTGGCCAAGCCGGCGCGGGTCTCCTTCGATGACGAGCGGTGCCGTTTGATCCATGCCTAACTCGATCTCGGGGTAGCGCAGGGCGGCAGCTTGGATCTGTTCAGCAAGATCGAGCCGCCGGCGCTCGATCTGCCAGGATCTGGCATAGTCGAGCAGATCGGTCGCGAGTTGGGAGATGCGCCCGGTCTGTTCGGCGATCTCGCGGCGGACTTCGGGCGGGGCTGAAGCTGCCGCCATGGCGATGATGTTGAGCGGATTGCGGATATCGTGCGCGACCGTGGCCGCGAGCGCGCCCAACTCCGCCAGACGTTCCTGCTTCTGGCTGTCGCGGGCGCGATCGGCGAGCGCCATAGCTTGCTCCAGTCGTTGCGCTGCCTCGGCGAGCACGGCGCCAAATAGCTGTGCGACGTGGCGTGGACCCGGCGGCGCCGCTTCCCACCCGACGAGATCGGTTCGCCAATGCGATCCCTGACGCTGAGCGAGCAGAACCGGGATGCCGCTCGTCAGGTCCGGGGCGCTCATTCCGAGCCGGACCTCGATCGTCAGGCGCAGATGGGTCGAAATCATCCGGGCGGCGTCGGTCGCCAGTGCCTCGAAGCTCTCTGGTTGGGCCAGTTGCGCGCGCCAGCGATCGACATCGCCCTCGGCGAGGTGCGAACCTGGATAGACTAGGCGGGTCGCCAGCCGGCGGAACGGGTCGAGCAGCAGACCGGAAATCAGCAACGTCGCAACCGCGACGGCCCAGAGCCGCCAGCCGGACGTAGGGCCGCCGAACGGCAGCGGCAAGGCCGCAAGCCCGACGACGCAAGCCGAGCCGATGCCGACCAGCAAGGTCCAGGCGAGCCCGCGCCGCGCCCAGGCGTTCACGATCATCAGCTGATAGCGCAGGATGCCGTAGACGAGGATGAACGGATAGGCGGGCAGCAGCAGCAAGGGATAGGGAAAGACTTCTATTCCGAGCGGATGGAAGCCGTAGCCGATCATGCAGACGGCACCCCAGCCGCTCGCCAGGCAGAGCGCCATCAGCTGGCGTCGCCGCGTGCCGGTAACATGCAGCCAGGTCAGGAACATCACGCCGTGGCCGGCGATCGAGAGGGCGGCCCAGACTGTGCCCAGCACCCAGCCCATGGCGTTGGGCATGAAGAAATACTCGATGCCGGCCCAAGCGACATAGTCGCCCGGCGGCCAGATGATCGCGGCGAGGCTCGTGAGGCCGCCGATCAGATAGCTCGCGACGATGACCGGCCGGGACCGGGGCGCCTGGCAGAACACCAAAACGAAGTGCAGGAACACGGCGGAAGTCGTCGGCGAGAGTGCCACCAGGCAGGTCGCCAGCCGAATCATGTCCGGCCCGAACCAGGTCGGCAGCTCGCAGCCAGCGATCCAGGCTGCCACCCCGACGAGGAACAGGACCAGGTAGCGGCCGCCGATCACCCCGCGCGCTTGCAGCCTCAGCAAGATCGCGAGTGCAACGCTCTCGGCGAGCGACAGGAACAGCGCGAGATGGATGGCCAGCGGCAACATTTCGGCAGCCTATCAACTTCGTTTACAGGTGACTATCGAGATTTGTCACCTAGGTATACAGATCGATTTCACGCATCATAAATATATCGTTATATAACAATATACTAAGAAGATTTATCCATCTGGCACAGGGTGTGAAACCTCCTTCGGAAAGACAACCCGAAGGAGATCAAAATGCTCGACTGGACACAACTCGGTATCGCCTGGGGCCTGACCCTCACCCTCACGCTGATCGTCGCCGCGATCATGCGCCCGCCGCTGTTCGCCGTGATGCAGTTCGTCTGCGGTACCGATATCGGCGCACGGTTCTGGACCGCCTTCTCCAGCATCATGATCGTCGTCGGCCCGCTGTTCCTGGTGTCGCTCGGCGCGCTCGGCACGACCACGCTCGCCGATTTCGTCCGGCGCTCGATGGTGCTGATCTCGCTCGGCCTGATCACGACGGTCGCCGCCATGGGCATTGCCGTTCGGGCCGCGACCCGGAAGCCGCCCGAGCCGCCGGTGGCCGAATAACGGTAGGCCGAGCGGAGGCGCGCCATGACCAGCACCGTTCTCTCGCTGCGGCGGGCCCTGCCTGATGCCCGCCAGCCCGTGGCACCGGATTTCGCCCGTTTGCTCGGACCGGCGGCATGGCAGCGCCTCACCCCGGCGATCCGTCGCCGCTTTACCGAGAAGCCGGGCCGGGACACGCCGATCCGCTATCACGGCGTCATGCAGCAGGTCCGGTGCTCGACTACCGGTTGGCTGCTGGCCCAGGCCTGCCGGCTGTTCGGCACGCCGTTCGCGCTCCATCGCGGCGCCAACGTGCCGGTCACCATCACCTTGCACCAAGTCGATGATGGCGCCGCGATCGGGTGGGAACGGACCTACCACTATCCCGACCATTCGACCGCGATCGTCTGTTCGGAAAAGCGCGTGGCCGCGGACGGCACGTTGATCGAACGGGTCGGTGCCGGCTTCGCCATGAAGCTGGTCCTATCCGAGGAGCATGGCGCGCTCAATTTCCGCAGCTGCGGCTATCTCTGGCAGCTCGGCCCTTTCCGGCTGTCGCTGCCCGACTATCTCTCGCCCGGTGCTGCCCATGTGATCCATCAGGACCTGGGCGCCGGCCGGTTCCGCTTTGTCATGACCATCCGCCACAAACTATTCGGCACGCTGTTCCACCAGGATGGCGTGTTTCGGGAAGAAGGACCCACGCCATGACCACCGTCCTGATCATGCTGACCATCCAGAGCCTGCTCGGCGCGTTCGACAATCTCTGGCACCACGAGATCACTGAGGATCTGACCCACAAGCCCAGCGCCCGCGGCGAGCTGATGCTGCATACGGTGCGCGAGTTCATCTATGGCGTCATCTTCGCCAGCGTTGCCTGGCTCCGCTGGGAAGGAAGCTGGGCCTATGTCCTGGTCGGGATCATGGCCGTCGAGATCGTCATCACGCTGTGGGATTTCGTGATCGAGGATCAGACCCGCAAACTGCCCGCGTTCGAGCGCGTGCTGCACACGGTGCTGGCGATCAATTTCGGCGCGATCCTGGCGGTCTGGATGCCGGAGCTGTTGCGCTGGGCGGCGGCACCGACCGCGCTTGCTACGACCAGCTACGGCATCTGGTCCTGGATCATGACCGCGTTCGGCATCGGGGTGTTCGTGTGGGGCATCCATGACCTGAAGGCCGTGGTTCGGCTGGGCGTCCCCACATGGCAGCGGCATCCGATGCGGCGGGGCGACAATGCCGCTCCGAGGACGATCCTCATCACCGGCGCCACCGGCTTCATCGGCCGTGCGCTGACCCGCGCCCTGGTCGCTCGCGGCGACCATGTGCTGGCGCTGACCCGCGATCCGGTCAAGGCGGCCGACTTGTTCGGACCGCTGGTCGAGATCATCGAGCGCCTGGACATGATCCCCACCGCCCGGCGCATCGAAGCGATCGTCAACCTCGCCGGCGAGCCGCTGGCGGGCGGCCTGTGGACCCGGGCGCGCAAGCAGCGCTTTCTCGAAAGCCGCCTCGGCGTCACCCGCGAAATCCTGAAGCTGATCCGGCGGCTGGAGACCAGGCCCGAAGCGCTGATCAACGGCTCCGCCATCGGTTATTACGGCGACCGCGGCGACGAGGCGCTGACCGAGACCAACCTGCCGCGACCGATCTTCATGTCGGACCTGTGCCGCCAATGGGAAGCGCTCGCCGAACAGGCGACCGGCTTGGGCGTGCGGGTCTGCCGGCTGCGGATCGGCCTCGTGCTGGGCACTGACGGTGGGGCGGCACAGCCGCTGGCGCTTACCACCCGCTTTGGACTGGGCACGATCATGGGCAATGGGAAGCAGGTCGTATCGTGGATCCATCTGGACGATCTCATCCGCCTGACGCTGTTCGCGCTGGACCGCGTCGACCTGGCCGGGCCGATCAATGCCGTGGCGCCCCAGCCCGTCACGCATGGCGCTTTCATGCGGCAGCTCGGTCGGACGCTGCACCGGCCGGTGCTTCTCCACGTCCCGGGGTTGATCCTCCGCCTGGGCTTGGGCGATCTGTCGGGACTGTTCCTGGCCAGCCAGCGGGTCGTGCCGCAGCGCGCACTCGCCGCGGGCTTCACCTTCCTGTACCCGGAGATAGAGGCCGCCTTCGCAGAGCTCTACGGGCCCGAGCTTGGTGAACCTAGGGCCGGCGTCACGGTCTACATGAACGATAGTTGTAGCGTCTGCCGCATCGAGATGGAGCATTACGAGGCCGAGAGCCTTCGCAATGCCTGCACGATCAGCTTCAAACGGCTTGGTCGAATCTCCACCGGTCTCATGGCCTACGGCCTGTCCGACGCAGACCTGCGCCGCCGGCTCTATGCGGTCGACGCGAACGGCGAGATGCGGAGTGGTGTCGACGCCTTCGTCGTCCTCTGGGAAAGCCTGCCACGCTATCGCTGGGCCGCTCGAGTCATAGGCCTGCCTTGTATCCGCGGCGCGGCCGGTCTGATTTATGAGGGCCTCTGCGTTCCCCTCCTCGCGGAGTGGAACCGGCACCTCTCGGTCCCGATCAGCCGGGTGCAACCATGATCGCGTGGCCGGCAGGCATCAGCATGAAGCCAAGAAATCTCGCTACGATTGCCATTTCGGCGACTTTATCGGCCAGCGCGGCGGTCATTTTCTGGAATCATACCCCGATGATGATCAATCCTCATAACCCAAAGAACGCTTTAGACTTTGTTGTAGCACCAGTTGCCTTTATCGGCTCGTTGATCGCGTCTTCTTTTTTCGTGAAGAACGGCTCTCGCTCATTGGAGTGGGCGGTTCTCTTCATCATGTTGGTCGATCTCTTTGCCGCGCTGACGTTCAGCGCGGCATTGATAGCTTGGTACTGGTATTCGATGATCTTTGCGGCACCGTCTGGCGGCTATCTCCTGTTCCGGATCTTCATGGTGCTGGTGGGCACCATCTCCATCCCCTTCCTGGCATTGACCCTCGGAAACTTTATTACCTTTGGCGTTGGGTTCGTCATGGCGCTGCCGGCGCTACTTTGGCTTTGGATGCGCCATCGCCCCATCGCGCGAGATATGAGCGCGGAACCACCGCGCCACGGTCCCGACCAGGCGCAGCAATCATGAAGGCGCGGACGCCCCAGGAGGAGCGTAACCGCGCAGCATTGACCGGCCCCCTGGTGCTGTTCGACGGCGTCTGCACCCTGTGCAAAGGCTCGGTCCGTTTCCTGTTGCCGCGCGACCGGACCGGGCAACTGCGGTTCGCCCATATTCAGTCCGCGACAGGGCAGGCTGTGCTGCAGCGGCATGGCCTGCCGGTCACCGACTGGGACAGCTTCGTCTTCGTCGAGGATGATCGGGCCTATCTCAAGGCTGAAGCCGTGTTCCGAATCGCCCACTATATGCGATGGCCGTGGTCTTTGCTCCGGCTGGCATATTGTCTGCCGCGTCGACCCGCCGATTGGCTTTATGATCGAGTAGCGCGCAACCGCTACGCTCTATTCGGGAAGAAGGACCAATGTCTGGTTCCGGACGATTGGATTCGTGCAAGATTTCTCGACTAGAGATCCTTGGTCAGGAGCCACTTTCTCTCCGATCCGCCGGCCGATGCACTGATAAAAGACTATCAGATCGTTCGCATTCCAAACTAGAAACTGTTGGTCTCTTCGCATTCTTAACTGGTTGAATTCGCATTCTTACCTAGAAATCCAACCGGATCTCGCTCCGTCATTCGCGAAGCAAACTGGAAACGACACCCGACCTGTTCCCACTCGACCAGTTGCATGGTCGAACGATCGAGCGTCCGCGGCGCTGCTACCGGGCGGCTGGGACGCGACGCGTCTGCATGAAGGCCTCGAAGCTTTCGCCGCGCATGATCGCGTAGACTTCGAGATTGGTCACGCCGGCGACCCGGGCGAATTTCTCCAGCACGAAGAAGTTGGCGCCATGGGCGACCAGGCCGAGCCAGTCCCGGGCCCGCACCAGTTGCTTTTCCGGCTCGCTCAGACCCGCCACCGCCATGGCGCCCTCCGGATCGGTGGTGAATGCCGTCCGTGCGTCGGCGCGGATGAGGTTCCAGAAGAAGCGGTTGAGCTTGAGCGCCCGATGACTGACGCGCAGATCGAATGGATAGGTTCCGGCGAGATCTTCCAGCCCCTGGGTCTGCGGGTTCATGGCGCGCGCCCTCACGCGGCGGCCGTCTGTACGGCCGCCTCCACTTCGTAAAGCGTCACCGTCATGGCCGTCGTGGTCGCCAGGTAATAGTTGCGATGCAGCTCGCGGATCGGACCGCCCAGTGCCCCGCGCATGGCGAGCCACATGATCTGCTCGACGCTTTCCGCCCCGCCCCGACGGACAAAATCTGCGTGGGTCAGTCGGGTGAGTTGTTCCGGATCGCTTTGAATCAGCTCCAGGAATTCCTCATCCCACTCGGTGTTGTTGAAGCCGGCCCGTTCGCCATGGATCTGATGGGACAGGCCGCCGGTGCCGACGACCACGACCTTCAAATCCTCGGGGTACGCCTCGATCGCGCGCCGGACCGCCTGGCCCAGCCGATAGCAGCGGCGGGCGGTCGGCAGGGGATATTGCAGCACGTTGATGGCGATCGGCACGACCGCACCCGGCCAATCCGGCTCGTGCGGCCACAGCAGCGGCAGGGGAGAGGCACAGCCATGGTCGAGCGGCCGGTCCTGAAACACGGCGAGATCGAATTCCTCGTTGACCAGCCATTCGGCCATATGGATCGAAAGCTCGAGATGCCCCCGGATCGGCGGCAGCGGCCGCTTGCCGGCACCCTCGTCCGCAACCTCGAAACGGTCGCCCACACCCAGGGCAAAGGTCGGATAGAGATCGAAGAAGAAGCTGGTGGCGTGGTCGTTGTAGAAAAACACCAGGACGTCCGGCTTCTGCTCGGCAAGCCAGGCGGTCACCGGCTTGTACCCCTCGAACAGCGGCGCCCAGGCCGGATCGTTTTGCTTCCCCTTGTCGTACGCGACGCCGATGGTCGGAACGTGGGATGTGCCAATACCGCCGATGATCTTTGCCATAGCCGGCCCCGCTGAGACGTTCGCGGTATCCTGTCCGGTAGGCTTCGGAAGTCAATGAGCGAGACGGCGGCGAGCTATAGCCAAACGGGATAGCTTGAACGAATGGTACCGGTCGGGCCCGAATCAGGTTCTGGAGCGTCGGCATCGCGAAGTGATATAGCTGGCGGGTGAATTTCCATCGACCATCGCTCCTTGCGCGCACCCCCCAGCCCCATTGCGGGCAGTTCGCCCGTGCGTAGATATCTGAAAGAGCGGCTGAAGCTGAGGCAATTGCGGGCAGTGGACGCGATCGCGACCCACATGAGCCTGCTCAAGGGCGCGCAAGCCCTGGGGATCAGCCAGCCGAGCCTGTCGAAGAGCCTGAAAGAGCTTGAAGAGATTCTGGGCGTCCGCCTGTTCGAACGCCATGCGCGCGGCGTCGCCCCAACGCTGTTTTCCGACGCGGTTGCGCAGACCGCACGCCGCATTCTGGCCGATCTCGGGCGTTTGGACGAGGAGCTGGACCGGCTTTCGAGCCATTCGAGCGGGATGATCGCGCTTGGCGCATTGCCCGCCGCCGCCACCGGTCTGTTGCCGGGGGCGCTCGCCCGCCTGAAGCACGCCCACCCCGACATTCAGGTGCGTCTGGTCCAGGGCCGAACCGAGGAGCTGCTGCCCTCGCTCGCCGCCGGCGATCTGGATTTGATCGTGGGCCGGCTCTATGAACCGGTGACGCCCGACGGCTTCGTGCGCGAGGTGCTGTACGAGGAGCCGATCTCCGTGCTGGCCCGCGCCGACCACCCGATTTTCGGGCTGCCCGACATCAAGCTCGAAGATCTTTCTTCGTTCGATCTGGTCCTGCCCACGGTCAGCCAGCGCGTCGGACAGGAGATCGAGCATTTCCTTGCGACCTTGAGCCTGCCGCCCTCGGCCTCGCTCAGGTCGAGCTCGCTCAGCTTCATCCGCGAGATGCTGCACTCGACCGACTACATCACCATCACGCCCCGGCTGATGATGGCCGGCGATCTGCTGCGCGGCAGCATTCGGGTCGTGCCCTTGCCGGTCAGCACGCCCGGCCGTCCCGCCGGCCTGATCTACCGCCGCGACCGGCCGCTGCTGCCCAATGCTCTCACCCTGGTGGAGTTCCTGCGCCGGTATCTCGAAGAGCTCGCCGACAAGCGCTGAACTATAGCTCCCGTCTATAGCTGGCGCCGAACTGGCGATAAGACGGCCGGTGCGCCGCATCCTAGGATGAACCCGGAAGCCAATCGTGCGGCCGAGGAAAGGCACCGAGCCCATGTCGCTACCAGAGCGTATCGCCGTTGTCGGTTTCGGCGAAGTCGGCCGGATCCTGGCCCACGATCTCCGTCAGGCCGGCGTTCCGACCATCTCGGTGTTCGACATTGCCTTTGCGGCCCCGGACAGCGGAGCCAGCCAGGCGGCCGATCTGGCGCCTGTCGTGAAATGCGCGAGTGCCGCGGCAGCGGTGGCCGGTGCTGCCCTGGTGATCAGTGCGGTCACCGCCGGCTCGGCGATCGAGGCGGCCCGCTCCGTCACTTCGAGCATCGGCAATGCCTTCTTCGTCGATCTCAATTCCGTCTCGCCCTCGACGAAGCGGGCTGCCGCCGAGGAGATCGACGCCGCCGGTGGGCGCTACGTCGAGGCCGCCGTGATGGCGAGCGTACCGCCCAAGCGCATTCGGACACCGATGCTGTTCGGCGGCCGGTTTGCGGAGGATTTCCTGCCGATCGCCACGGCGCTCGGCTTCAGCGCTGAGGTCTATTCACCGCAGCTGGGTGCCGCGTCGTCCGTCAAGATGTGCCGCAGCATCATGGTCAAGGGACTGGAGGCATTGACGCTCGAATGCATGCTCACGGCACGCGCCTATGGCGTCGAGGCGGACGTGTTGCGATCGCTTTCCGACACGCTGCCGCATGCCGACTGGTCGCAACTCGCCCGCTATCTGATCAGCCGCTCGCTGCTGCACGGCAAGCGGCGCGCCGAGGAAATGCGGGAGGTTGCGCGGACGGTCAGCGAGATCGGTGTGGAGCCGCTCCTGGCCGCACCGACCGCGGAGCGACAGGATTGGGCCTTTGCGCAGGCGGGCCAACTGCCTGCCGGCCTGATCGCGACCAGCGATCTCTACGAACTGTTGGATGGCCTTCTCGCCGGCATCAAAAGATCCGGCGAAATCTAGAAGCCCTCAAGCCCGGCGGCGGACCGGTTCCACCGGGATCTTGCGCAGGCCGAACCGATCGACCAGTTCGAGCACGAGCGGCGTCAGCAACAGCAGCACCGGCACCACAACAACCCAATCCTGTTCCGTCATGGCAATTCTCCGTGCGGGACGCCGGGTGGCGGCGTCGCGGCTTTGTTGCATGGAGAACTCCGCAGATGGCATCGCGGTTCCACGGCGTGATAGCAGTGCCAGAAATGCCGGCACGCACCCCCGCGACTTGGTATGATCGGGCCAACGGCGGACGCGCTTCGGGACGCCGGGCACTTTCGGGGAATGAGAGAATTGGAACGCTTCGAGTCCAACGCCGCCGCCCTCAAACCGCAATCGAACAGCCGCAAATCTGCTCAAAAACGCGACGCCATCATCCGGGCGGCGATCGAGATCATCAACGCCAAGAGCTATCCGCTGGCGACGATGACCGAGATCGCGGCGGCCTTGGATTTGCGCGACGCGACGCTCTACTATTATTTCCCGAGCAAGGCGGCGCTGGCCTATGCCTGTCATTTGCGCTCGCTGGAACGCTTCGAAGGATTGCTGCGTGACGCCGACCAGGCCGGCGGCACCGGTGCGGCGAAGCTGCGGCGCCTCGTCCTCAGCCTATTGACCGATTCGGCGAAGAACGGGTCCCAAATCTATTTCGGCGACCATTCCTATCTGGACGCCGACCAGCGCAAGCCCATCCTGGATTGGGCCGCGCGCCTGACCGCCATGACCGAGCAATTCCTGAAGGACGGCATCGCCGACGGTTCGCTGGTCCCGTGCGAGACCGAGCTGGTCGTGCAATTGCTGCTGGGCATGCTGATCTGGCTGGCGCGGTGGGTGGCCAAGATCGACGGCATGACGGTCGAGCGTCTGATGAACGCGATCGGCGCCTTCAGCCTCGATGGGCTCGAAACAGGCGAAGGCCGGGACCCGAAGGTCCCGGCCCCCAAAGCCTAAAGTGCGGTCGTGACCGCCTTGGTCTCGGTGTAGTTATGGAACACCGCCTCGCCCATTTCGCGGCCCCAGCCGGATTGCTTGTAGCCGCCGAACGGCAGCGCCGCGTCGAACACGTTATGGCAATTGATCCAGACCGTGCCGGAGCGGATCCGGGCCGCGAGCTTGTGGGCGAGCCCGCCGTCGCGGGTCCAGATGCTGGCCGCCAGCCCGAAGATCGAATCATTGGCTTGTTTGGCGATGCGTTCGATATCGGCATCGTCGAACGGTTGGGCGCAGACGACCGGGCCGAAGATCTCCTCGCGCACCACGCTCATCGACGGCGCCGTGTCGGCCAGGACGGTCGGCTTGACGAAATAGCCGTCGCCCTGATGCTTGCCGCCGGCCAGCAGCTTGGCGCCCTCGCGCTCGCCCTCGCCGATATAGCGGGAGACGCGGGCGAACTGCTCCTCAGAAACCAAGGGTCCCATCTCCGTGGTCGGGTCCAGGCCCGGGCCCATCTTGATCTTGCTCGCGATCGCGGCCACGCCGTCGACGACCTCGTCATAGATCTTGCGATGCACGAACAGGCGCGAGCCGGCGCAGCAGCATTGGCCATGGTTGAAGAAGATGGCGCTGGCGACGCCCGGGATCGCCTTCGACACGTCGGCATCCGGGAACACGATCGCCGGCGACTTGCCGCCCAGTTCGAGCGAGACCTTCTTCAGGTTGCCGGTCGCCGCATGGACGATCAGCTTGCCGACCTCGGTCGATCCGGTGAAGGCGACCTTGTCGACCAGGTCATGGGCGGCCAATGCCGCACCCGCGGTCTCACCGAAGCCGGTCAGGATATTGACCACGCCGGCCGGGAAGCCCGCCTCCAGCACCAGTTCGGCCAGACGCAGGGCCGAGAGCGGCGTCTGTTCCGCCGCCTTCAGCACGACCGTGCAGCCGGCGGCGAGCGCCGGGGCCAGCTTCCAGGCCGCCATCAGCAGCGGGAAATTCCAGGGGATGATCTGGCCGACGACGCCGACCGGCTCGCGCAGCGTATAAGACAGATAGTCGCCCGGCATCGACAGCGGGATGGTCGTGCCGGTCAGCTTGGTCGCCCAGCCGGCCATATAGCGGAACATGTCGACCGCCAGCGGCACGTCGGCGACGCGGGCGACCGCGACCGGCTTGCCATTGTCCAGCGATTCCAGCTCGGCGAACTCGTCGGTATGCTTTTCCAGCAGATCGGCGAGCTTCCACAGCAAGCGCGAGCGCTCGTTCGGCTTGGTGCGCGGCCAGCCATCCTCGTCGCAGGCGCGGCGGGCGGCGCGCGCGGCGCGGTCGACATCGACGCTGTCGGCCTCGGCGACCGAGCAGACCACGGTGCCGGTCGCGGGATTATAGACGGGGAAGCTTTTGCCCGAGGCGGCGGCAACGAGCTTGCCGTCGATCAGATTTTTGCCCACGCGGCCTAGGAATTCACGCGTGGCTCCGCCGAGGCGCGGATCGAGGGCGATCGTGTCCATGTCTTCTTCCTCCTTGGCACTGGGTGCGGTTGCCCGAGACGGGTCCGTCACCTTCTGATGGCTTCGTTGAGAGAAAGGCGGCGATGGTCGCGAGGTGCCCATGTCGCGTCTCTCCCGGTAAAAGGAAAGCAGCAGCGCTATATTCGTACGAATATATCGTTTGGGCTAGGGTCAAAACTCGATCAGGCGAGAAGGGGAAAGGCCTAGAAGGGTAGATCCGAGACCTTCCGTTTTCGGATGGCGGCACGAGATAGCGGACACTCGATTTCTGGCAAGCCGAGAAGCTTTTTTATGGCGAAGCAGTCAGCTTCGAGAGGGTCTAGGGAAGCATTTTCGTTTTGAGCCACGAGCGTATCGCTTCAGTGACTTCGGCTTTCCGTTCAAGCGGCAGCCAATGGCCTGCGGGCAGGTTGGTCACAGTTAGATCCACGCACGCGCATCGCATCGGTTCACCCAGACGGCTGCGGTTGATGTCACAAATCGCATCCCACTCGCCGTTGATGAACAGCACGGGCTGCCTCAGCTGGCCACCCTCGGGAGCCGAGTGGAGGTACCTAATGTTGGCAGCATCGTTCAGATACCAGGCGTTGACGGGGCGGAAGCCGCGAGGGCGGAACGCTTCTACCAACGCGTCGAAATCGGCGGCCGGCCAGAGCGCGGGATCCGGCGCCGTCGGCGGAGCCCGATGCGCCGAACCGTAGCGACCGCCATTGGCTGTCAGCAGGGCCGACGGCGAGATCTTGCCTGCCGATGCGGGGTTTCCAGGCCGAAAGAGCGATGCCAAGGTCGCGGTCACATCCGCATCCATGTCGCCGACCGTCTGCTCGAAATGGGTGAGATAGAAGCGATAATAGTCCCATTGTCCGTCCGGATATCGGTCGGCGGGATAGAGTTCACGGTCGATCAGGGGCACAAGGTTCGGTAACGCGAACCCATCGGGAAAATACGGGAGGGCGATCAGCACGACGCCCCGGCTCCGCCCCGGATGCAGCGCCGACAGCGCCCCGGCGACAGGGCTGCCCCAGTCATGGCCGACCCAGATGGCCGGGCACGCCCCCAGATGGTCATGAAGCTCGACCATGTCGCCGACGAGTTCCTGGAGGGCATAGGCATCGGAGGCCGTCGGTGCCGAAGAGCCGCCATATCCGCGCATGTCGGGCGCGATGCACCGCCAGCCTTCGGACGCAAAAGCTTCGATCTGGGCGCGCCACGTCAGGCCGATCTGGGGCCAGCCGTGAAGAAAGACCATCAACGGGCCATCGGCAGGCCCCGCCTCCCAATAATGCGTCGTGTGGCGGGGCGAGCGGAAGCTGTGGCTGACGAGTTGCATCATCGGTACTCCGACCTAGTCCAGCAGGATGCGGGCGACGTCGGCAGCCGCGTCGATTTGGGGCCAATGACCGGCGTCGAGGACGTGAAGGGCAGCATGTCGAGCGTTTGACCGCATGTATTCGGCGACGCTTACATGCAGGTACGGGTCGTGCTTTCCCCAGATGAGCAGGAGCGGAACCTCGGACCGCCGGAATTCCAGCAGGCGTGCCGTATTGGCGGCGACCTCGTCGGTCAGTTGATAAGTCATCTGCGCAAAAGCGGGACCGGCACTCGGCTGTTGACGGAAGTTGTTGTCGATGATCGGACCAAGGAAATCCGCGTAACGGGCCTTCTGCGCCTCGGTCAGGCCTATCTGCATCTGGTCGCGCTGAAAGCCCAGCAGCCAGGCGAACTGCTGCGGACTTGCCAGGAAATGACGGGTCAGCGCCTTCAGGCCCTTGTTCGAAAACAGTTCGATGAACTCGGGCACGCGCAGGCCCGGCGCATCGCCGTAAAACGCGTTCATCAAGCAGATCGCGGCCGTCCGCTCGGGGTGCTTGAGCGCGAAATTGACGGCGGTCGGACCGCCCGCGTCGTGGCCGATCGGGACGATCTTATCCAGCCTCAATGCCTCCACGACCGCTACCAGATCGCCCAGCTGTTGGTCGAAGCTATAGCGAGCCCCCTCCGGCTTGTCGGACGCGCCGAAGCCCAGGAAATCGATCGCGACGGCTCGCCTCCCCGCTGCCACCAAATGCGGGACCAGGTCGTCGTAGATGTGGGAGTTATCCGGAAACCCGTGCAATACGACGAATGCCGGCCCGCTGCCCGGAAAATCGCGGACGTAGAGGCTGCCGCGGTCACGCTCAACGCGGTGCTCGGTGAATGCAGGCAAGGCGGTTGCAGAGTCGGTCATCGTCCGCTCCTTCGCGGTTGGTAAACGGGCGCTCGAAGTTTTGACGAGGCGCGTCTCAAGCAGGTTTCACGGTGTGGAGGAACCTCACGAGCTGCTCGCTGACCAGGTCGGCGGCCTCGTGCTGGACCCAGTGGCCGACATGGTCGAGTTCGACCCCGCCGACGAGGCCTGGTAGACCCGCACGCATCTGGTCAATCGTCAGCGGATAGAGTTCCTTAAGTCCGTCCGCCTTGCCCCAGATGAAAAACGAGGGCTGGGCGATCTTGGCGCCTTTGAAAGCGGCGGACAGATCGAAATACGGTTCGGCAGCACGATAGTAGTTCAGGCCGCCATGGAAGCCCGTGCGCTGGAACTCGGCGACGTTGTGCTTGACGTAGTCCGGCTCCGCCCATGACGGCAGAGGCCCGGGCGCCGAGCGATGAAGGCTGCGAGCCGGATCTAGCGGGCTCCATTGTTTCCCGGCGGGGGCAGACCCGGACGCCCAGAACAGGATGCCGGGAATGGTCACCGCGGCGTCCGCCCAGATCTGGTCCGCGTCCGGCCGGATCTGCTCGAACATGTAGAAATCGTCCTGATGCCCCGACTTCCGCATCCGTTCGAACACGCTGACCTCCCCACGCGGCACGTAGGGCACGCTCAGGCAGAACACGGCGGTAAATCGATCGGGCCGCATCATTGCGGCGTTCCAAGCATGCGTGGCGCCCCAGTCGTGACCGACGAGGACCGCGCTTGGGATCTTCAACGCATCGAGCAGGCCGACCAGGTCGCCAGCGGTGTGTAGCGGCGTGTACAGGCTCGCATCCGCAGGTGCCGAGCTGCGACCGTAGCCGCGCATATCCGGAGCGATCGCCCGGTATCCGGCTGCCGCGATCGCTTTCATCTGCCGACGCCATGTGTAGCCCGTATCAGGAAACCCGTGGCAGAACAGCACGGCAGGCCCTTCGCCTTGCTCGGTCACGTGCAGGGTGATTCCGTTCGTCGTCACGTCGTATTCCTTGAGGCGATCGGTCTCTTCGGAAATTTGCGCTTTAGCCATTCTACCCTCCAACAGGCTTGCAGCAGCGGCAGTGCCCGCCACAAGCAACGTACGGCGCGAGAGCACGAAGCTCGTGCGCGTATTCTTCTCGTTGCCGCTCATGACGCCGATCTTGTCCCTTCCTGCGTGATGCTTTGCCGTTCGCAGGACAGAGAATGGTGACTACCGATCCAAAGCATAATCTCGTAAAGATGGGAGGCTTCCTTCCATTTTTCGGAAATAATAATGGATCGCCTGGACTCGATGTCGTTGCTCGTGACGGTCGCCGAGGCGGGAAGCCTTTCGGCCGCTGCCCGGCTTCTCGACACGCCGCTCACCACCGTCAGCCGGAAAATTTCCGTCTTGGAGCGGCACCTCAAGACCCAGCTGCTGACACGGTCAAGTCGTAGAATCAGCCTGACGGATGCCGGCAAGTCCTACGTGGCCGCCTGCAAGCGGATTCTGGAAGATGTGGGCGAGGCCGAACGCATCGCCGCGGGGGAGTACACGGCGCCGAAGGGCGAACTCAGCCTGACGGCGCCCATCGTTTTCGGTCGCCTGCATCTGGTGCCCGTGCTGGCTGCCTTTCTTCGGGCCTACCCGGATATCGACGTCCGCCTCACGCTCAGCAACCGACAGGTCAACCTGGCCGAGGAAGGGATCGATGCTGCCCTTCGCGTCGGCGACCTGCCGGACAGCGCCTTGATCGCCACACGCGTCGGCACGATCCGTCGCGTCTTTGCTGCTAGCCCTGAGTATCTCAACGTCCGAGGCATCCCGTTAAAGCCAGCCGATCTTGTCGGACATGACTGTATCGGCGTGCAGGGCTTCACCGGATCAGGTTTCTGGAACGTTGCGGATGACGCCGAGATTCCGGTTCGCTATCGGCTCATCGTCAATTCGACCGACGCTGCCTGTGGCGCGGCGAAAGAGGGCATGGGGATCGTCTCGGTGTTTTCCCATCATGTCGCGTCGGACTTCCGGGACGGCACGCTGGTTTCGGTATTGCCGGACCTCAAGCGAGAGACGCTTCCGCTCAGCCTGGTCCGTGCGTCGGGAGAGTATCTGCCGCTGAAGCTGCGCGCTTTTCTGGACTTCGTCACACCGCGCTTGAAAGCACGGCTATCTGCGGGCTCGTGACGGACCTGTTGGCCCTGAAGAAGCGCCGATGGCGACAGTCTGCTTTCGGAGAGCGGCCGACTGGTCCGTACCATCTATTTGGGTCGAAAACAGTCTTCGCCCCGCGAGCTGAGTGAGCTTCGGCCCCAGTCATCTCGATGCGTCGAATCGAGACAGGTCCAACGGCGGCAATTTTCGGCATAGTTCCGACCATGTCGCGCCCATGCCCCTTTCCTCGCTCGGCGATGCTTGCCGTGGTGCTAGCCCTGGTCCTGCCGGGTACGGCGGAGGCAGCCGCCACCGGCTGGCACGACACGGCCTGGGGCGAAAGCACCGACGGGCTCGACCGGCAATTCGGTGCGGCGGCGACCCGCCTCGACCGCCCGATCGATTTCGGCGATTCCTATGCCGACCTGGTGCTGAAGAATTACGAGATCGGCGGCTACGGCTTCATCGTGTTCTTCCAGATGGACAAGCGCAGCCACGGGCTGAAGCGGATCCAGATCGAGCGCGGCCGCCACGGCGCCGTGCCGCAGGTCGCGAAGGCGGCGTTCGACGCGCTGGTCGCGAACTATGGCCGGCCCAGCGTCACCTGCTCGGCCGAGGCCCATACCATCGATGCGCAGACCCTGGTCGAGGAAGTCTGGCAGCGCGACGACACGACCGTGCGCGCGCTGTTCCGCGAAGCCAGCCTCAATACGCTCGATCCCTATCTGGCGCGGGCCGTCGGCGATTTCGTCACGGGCTCGACCGCAGCCGGCTTGTCACAGCAGCTGCTGATCCGCATCGCTCCGGCGGGAACCGAGCCAGACGATTGCCATGTGAAGAAATGAGCCGGTGTCAGCCGGCCGGCTCTGCCTTGCCGCCGACCCAGGTCCAGCCGGTGATGAGCCAATGGCCGGAGAGCTGCTTCAGCGAATAGACCATCTGCGCCGGCTCGCGCATCGCCTTGCCCTTTTCCTTGTAGGTGAAGGTCGCGGCGACGACGACATAGCCGAACTTGCCATTGACGTCCTGGCGGGTAGGTTCGCCCAGCGTGACGCCCTCGTCGGTCAGGCCCTCGGCCTTGCTGCCGTCCTCCAGGGCCTTGGCCCAATGCCTGAGGGCGCTGGTTCCGGTCCAGACATGGGGCGGGACCTCGTCGATGATGGTGATGCTGCCGGGCGCGAAGGCCTTGGCCGCCGTCTTGTCGTCGCCCTTGTTGAAGGCATCGACGAATTGATGGATCGGCGCCATCAGCGGCGTCTCGGCCGCGCTCGCCACCGAGCAGATTCCGATCGCGACAGCCAGCCCCAACAAAACACGCCTCATCCAGACCTCCCGCCTGTGGTTGCCGGACACGCTACCACCACGCGCCCGGCATTCCCAAGGCTCAGGGCAGGCTGAAGCGGAAGCGCGTCATCGGCCGCCATTCGCCGCGCCGGACTACCAGGGCGCCCAGCGCCAGCGATGCGATCAGGCAGACGATGAGCGCCACGACCGACGCCTCCAAGCCGAACGGGCCGCCGGTCAGATAGGTGGGTCCGGTCAGCGTGGTCTTGATCAGGCTGTGCGGCACGTCGGTGCCGGAAACGAAGCCGCCGAAGACGTTGCCCTGGGCATAGTTCCAGCCCATGTGGATGCCGATCGCAAACCACAGATTGCGCGTCACCGCATAGGCGAGCGCCAGCAGGATGCCGGCCTCGATCGCGATCTGCACGGTCGAGACCAGGGTCGCGTCCGGATTGAACATGTGCGCGAGCCCGAACAAGGCCGACGAGATCACGATGGCAACGGTCGTGCCCGCGGCCTGCTCCAGCACCCGGAAGACGATCGCCCGCATGATCATTTCTTCGAACACGGCGACGCAGAAGAACACGATCAGGCCGGTCATCACCGCATCGATGCCCTCACCGACGGCGAACTGGGCGACGCCCAAACCCCAGAGGATGAGGAAGCAGATGCCGATCAGGGCAGCGCCCAGCAGCAGGCCGGCGAGCGACGACACGGCTCCCTGGACAAAGGCGAGCTCGGTCGCCTCGCGTCCTTCGAACCGGCGGATCAGGCGCGGATAGATCGCCAGCGCCAGGATCGGGCCGACCAGGTTGGCCGCCATTCGGATCGGCGTATGCCAGGGCGACGGCGCCTCGGGGATGAAGAAATGCGTGCCCCACTCGAACAAGACGACGGGCCCGATGATGCCCACGGCATAGAGCAGAACCCTGAGCAGGGTCCAATGACCCATGCGGTTGAACAGGCCGGGCGGGTTGGCAATATCGGTAATCGTCATGTGCTAAAACATCCTTGGTGGATCGAGCCTGTACCGGCCTCTGCCACCCCTGATTACAAACGCCATGCCAGTTGACGGGCCGCATTTAATGCATTGATATAAATGGTAAAAATATAGGCCGCCCGATACAGGGCATCGTCTACTGGCGCGGCTCGCCACTATGTGTCGGTTCACGCCACCCGCGCCTCGCCGGTCGGACATGCCTCTTGATTATTTGCATACTAACGATAACGATACCGTCTCCAGCGATCGAGGTTGATCCACACCGATGTCCGGTCCCGGCCCGTCCGATGCCCCCCGCAAGTTGCGCCTCAGCGTCAATGGCCGGATCCACGACCTGTCGGTCGCGGCCGACACGCCGCTGCTCTATGTATTGCGCAACGACCTCGAGCTGAACGGGCCGAAGTTCGGCTGTGGGCTGGGCGAATGCGGCGCCTGCACCGTGCTGATCGACGGCGTGGCCGCACGCGCCTGCGTGATCCCGGTCGGTGGCGTCGCGGACCGCAGCATCGTGACGCTGGAGGGACTCGCGACCGACGGCGTGCTGCACCCCGTGCAGTCCGCCTTCGTCGCCGAGCAGGCGGCCCAATGCGGTTATTGCCTGAACGGCATGATCATGACCGCGGCCGCCCTGTTGGCCCGCGTGCCGAATCCGTCGGAGGCGGCCATCCGCGACGAGCTCAAATACAACCTCTGCCGCTGCGGCACCCATGTGGAGATCGTCAACGCGGTCTTGCGGGCACGTGTCGGCACCGCAGCGTCGGCGGGGGATTGAGTTGGACGAAGCGACCCGCAAAAGCGACTACCTCGATGCCGACGGCACGCTGATCGTGCTGCGCCGGACCGCGGCCGGCGAGGACGAGCTGTTCGTCGTGCTGGCGGCGGACGGCAGCGTCACCGCCTTCAACGGCCATGTCGATCTCGGCACCGGCATCCGCACGGCACTCGCCCAGATCGTCGCCGAGGAATTGGACGTCGCCTTCGAGCGAGTGACGATGGTGCTGGGCAGTACCGGGCTGGCACCCAATCAAGGCGCCACCATCGCCAGCGACACCATCCAGGTGACCGCCATCCCGCTGCGTCAGGCGGCGGCCCAGGCGCGCCAATTCCTGCTTGGCCGTGCCGCCGCCATCCTCGGCGCCGACCTGGCCGATCTGCGCGTCGACGACGGCATCGTCAGCGCCGGCGGCAGCGGCGAGAACCGGCGGATTTCCTACGGCGACCTGCTGAAAGATCAAAAGATCCGCCTGATGCTGTCCGGCGACGCGCCGGTGAAGGCCGTCGCCGACTATCGCGTCGTTGGCCAGCGGGTCGCGCGCGTGGATATCCCCGACAAGGTCACGGGCACGGCGACCTATGTCCATGACGTGCGCATCCCGGGCATGGTCCATGGCCGCATGGTCCGGCCGCCCTATGCCGGCATCGACGGCGGCGACTTCGTCGGATCCAGCCTGATCTCGGTCGACGAGGCTTCGATCGCCCATATCCCCGGCATGATCGCCGTCGTGGTCATCGGCGATTTCGTTGGCGTGGTGGCGGAGCGCGAGGAAGCCGCGATCCGTGCCGCGCAGGAGCTGAAGGCGGTCTGGCGCCAGGGTCCGACCCTGCCCGACCTCAACAGCCCCGAACAGGCCTTGCGCGCCAACCCGAGTCAGCCGCGCAAGGTGCTCGACAAAGGCGACGTCGATGCGGCGCTGGCCGCCGCCGCCAAGCGCATGCCGCGCACCTATGTCTGGCCCTATCAGATGCATGGCTCGATCGGACCGTCCTGCTCGGTCGCGGACTATCGCGACGATGGGCTGACGCTCTGGTCCGGCACCCAGAACCCGCACATCCTGCGCGCGGATCTGGGCAAGCTGCTGGGCCTCTCCGAGGACCGGATCGAGATCGTCCGCATGGAGGCCGCCGGCTGTTACGGCCGCAATTGCGCCGACGACGTCGGCGGCGATGCCGCCCTGCTGTCGCGTGCGGTCGGCCGGCCGGTGCGCGTGCAGCTGACGCGCGAGGAGGAGCATCTGTGGGAGCCCAAGGGCACCGCCCAGGTGATGGACGTCGACGGCGGCCTGACCGCCGAGGGCGAGGTCGCGGCTTACGATTTCCAGACCCGCTACCCCTCCAACGGCGCGCCGCTGCTGGCGCTGCTGTTGACCGGCATGGTGGCGCCGGCGCCGGCCGTGTTCGAGATGGGCGACCGGACCTCGATCCCGCCCTACGACTACGAGCATATGCGGGTGACTGTGCATGACATGCCGCCGATCGTGCGCGCCTCGTGGCTGCGCGGCGTCTCGGCCCTGCCCAACACCTTCGCGCACGAATCCTATATCGACGAGCTGGCATTCGAGGCCGGCGTCGACCCGGTCGAATTCCGCCTGCGCTATCTGAAGGACCAGCGCGCGGTCGATCTGGTCCATGCCGTGGCCGAGCGCGCCGGCTGGCAGCCGCACACGGCCCCCGGCGCCATGGGTGGCGAGGGCGACCTGGTGTTCGGCCGCGGCTTCGCCTATGCGCTCTATGTCCATAGCAAGTTCCCGGGCTATGGCGCCGCCTGGTCGGCCTGGGTCGCCGACGTCGCGGTCAACAAGGTCACCGGCGAGGTCAGCGTCACCCGCGTCACCGTCGGCCAGGATTCCGGCCTGATGATCAACCCGGCCGGGGTGACGCATCAGGTCCATGGCAACGTCATCCAGTCGATCAGCCGCACGCTGAAGGAACAGGTGACGTTCGACGACAAGACCGTGACCAGCCGGGAATGGGGCAGCTATCCGATCATCACCTTTCCGGAGGTGCCGCCGATCGACGTGCTGCTGATGCCCAGGCCGAACGATCCGCCGCTGGGCTCGGGCGAATCCGCCTCCGTCCCCAGCGCCGCCGCCATCGCCAATGCCATCTTCGATGCGACCGGCGTGCGCTTTCGGGAACTGCCGTTCACCGCCGACCGGATCCGCGCCGGCCTCAACCCACCCCCACCGGCTCCCACGGCAAAGCGGCCGAAGCGCGGCCTGCTGAACCTGCTGGCCGGCGCCAGCGCCGCCGTCGTCGCGATCGCCGCGACCGCGATGCCCTGGCGGCCGGCGATCGACCCGATCCCGCGGCCCGACGCCTCGGTCTACTCCGCAGCGACGATCGAGCGCGGCCGCCTGCTGGCGGCACTCGGCGATTGCGCGGTCTGCCACACCGCCCCCGGCGGCACGCCCAATGCCGGCGGGTTGGCGCTGGAGACGCCGTTCGGCACGGTCTACAGCACCAACATCACACCGGATGAGACAACCGGCATCGGCGCCTGGTCCTATCCGGCGTTCGAGCGGGCGATGCGCCAGGGCATCCACCGCGACGGGCGCCATCTCTATCCCGCATTTCCCTATACCGCCTTCACCAAGACCAGCGATGCGGATCTGCAGGCGCTCTATGCCTATCTGATGGCGCAGGAGCCGGTCAGCGCCACGGCTCCCGCGACCAGGCTCGCCTTCCCGTTCAATCTCCGGCCTGTGCTCGCCGGCTGGAACGCGTTGTTCCTGCGCACTGGCCCCATTCCGGCGGACGCGATGCGTTCACCGGAATGGAACCGCGGCGCCTATCTGGTCGAGGGCCTGGGCCATTGCGCCGCCTGCCATTCGCCGCGCAACGTCCTGGGTGCTGAAAAGGGCGGCAGCCGCCATCTGACCGGCGGCGTCGCCGAAGGATGGGAGGCGCCGCCGCTGACCTCGCTCTCCCACGCGCCGATCCCCTGGACCGAGGCGGATCTCTTCACCTATCTGCGCACCGGCCATTCGCCCGCCCACGGCGTGGCGGCCGGTCCGATGGGGCCGGTGGTGAGCGAACTCGCCCACCTGCCCGACAGCGACATCCGCGCGATGGCCACATATCTGGCCTCGTTCAACGAACCCATCACCGAGGCCGACCAGCAGGCCAAAGTCGCAGCACTGGAGACCCAGAGCCGCCGCACCGTCGCCCCCGGCAGCATCGGCGCCCGGATCTACGACGGCGCCTGCGCCGTCTGCCACGAGGGCTCGGCGCCGGTGCTGTTCGGCGTGCGCCCGTCGCTGACCGTGAACAGCAACCTGCACAGCGCCACGCCCGACAATCTGATCCACGTCATCCTGGACGGCATCCAGCACCCGGCGACACGGAACCTGGGCTATATGCCGGCGTTCGGCCGCAGTTTCGACGACCGGCAGGTGGCCGAGCTGCTGAAGTATCTGCGCGAGCGCTTCGCTGCGGACAAGCCGGCGTGGGGAAATCTGGAAGCGGGCGTTGCGCGAGTGCGGGCGGGGCAGTGAAATCGAAGCTCAATCGGGCGCGGTAGCAACGTCCGGGGAGGGGTGGATTCGCGTCGGTCGGCTTCAGGCATCCCCCGTACAGCCGGCATTGACCCAAGGCGGGAAAATACCTTGTAAGCTGCCGTATCGCTCAGGACGCCGGGCTGTGGCCGATCCGATCCGCTTCTGCCTGGCGCCGCAGCGTGAACAGCATCATGGAAGTGAAAAGCATGATGATCACGACATAAACACTCACCGCGAACGGCGTCCATCTCAAGATATCCAGCAGCCTCAGCGTGGTGATGAGGGACGTGAACCCGATAACTGCAATGCTCACGTAGAAGATGATCTTTACCTGCACCTCCACCGCCTGCGTGCGATAAGTGCGCGTTTCGAGCGGCCATTTTTTTCTGCGATACAGCAGCCAATACAGGACAAATGCGTTCAGGGCGAAAACCAGCGTGACCATGCGCAGGAGGCTGTAGCCGGAAAATCCCGCAACCGGGTGCTGCTGGAGAGCGATGATGCACGCGGCGAACAGGACATATCCCGCGACGGCAAGGAAAACGATGAATGGCGAGACGATATCGAAAAGCCCACGGCGCTGCAGACTGGCTGTCCGCTTACCTTCCGGCGGCGAGCGCGTGAGTGCCTTCCTTTTGAACCAGGCTCCGATCAGACTAGCGAGAACGAAGGGCAATACCTGCACCTGAACATACCCGGCGAGCAGGCGCATCACCGGAGCGAGATCCCAGTCCGGGCTCCGCATGTGGTTAAACAGCCAGCCCAGCAGCACCAGGCCGAGCACTGCGATGCCTGCGTTCACCGCGCGGAATAGACTCAGAAAGCGCTCGCGAGATTTGCGGTCCCATCCCGGAAATTGTGCCTCCGCCTTCGCGCGAGCATATGCTGTGAACCAGGCCGGATGCAGCACCGACACGACGAGTATCTGCACCGTGAAGGCCGCAAGGAATGCATAGGCTTCGATCATAACGGCACCTCACTTTGCCGATGGTTGCCGGCTGATGGCGCCGGCGAACGCATTGCGGATTTCCGAATCGGTCACACCCGCCTCGCGCAACTCGGCGACAGTTTCGCCGAGCTTGCGCAGCGTCCATTCCTGCAGGTTGACCTTGCAGTTCGCCTCGGCCCCGGGGTGGACATAGGTGCCGCGGTAGCCCTTGGTTTCGATGACCGAATCCCGTTCCAGCAGCTTGTAAGCCTTCGCCACAGTCTTGCTGTTGAGTTCGAGATCGTTGGCGAGCTGGCGGATCGAAGGCAGCGCGTCGCCCGCCTTCAGAATGCCGACCGTGACCGCAGCCTTGATCTGTTCGATGATCTGCTCGAACTGCGGCACGGGGTTGTCGATGTCGACGGTGATTTCCATCAGGGCGGACCTTATGTACCATTCGACCCAATGGTACAACTGGTTCATAAGATGTGCAAGCCCCATGGTCGCGAGTTTTGCTGCAATACGGTTCGAGCGGGCGCTGTTCTGAGCTGCAGCGAAACGTCCGATATTGGCGACAAGTTGGCTTGCGCCGGAGCGACCTCCTTGGCTCGCTTCCCGCCGCTCCCCCAGATGTTCATACCAAACCCGCACGCTAAGCGATTGAACCGGCGCCCCCATCCCGCGCTAGATGGAGGGATCGCACGTCCGAAGGCGAGAATGGGGTGACCGAACCAACGGATCGTCCTCGTCGATGCCAGGGCGTGTCGCCAGTTCCCGTACTGCCGCGAAACGAGCCCAGCATGACCGCCGCCGCCTCAGCCTCGGATCCCTACGCCCCCGACAGCCGCTATGCTTATGTCCGCCTCGCCCTGTCGCTGCTGATCGCGACCTTGATGGGGGCCGGCATGTGGGCGGTGATCGTCGTGCTGCCAGAGGTGCAGGCGGAGTTCGGCGTCGACCGCGCCGCGGCGTCGACGCCCTACACCATGACCATGCTCGGCTTTGCCATCGGCACGATCGGGCTCGGGCGCCTGGCGGATCGGGCCGGCATCCTGGTGCCGCTGTTGGTGGCGAGCGGCTGCCTCGGCCTGGGCTTCGTCATCGCCGGCCTGGCGCCCAGCCTCACCCTATTCTCGGCCGCTCATCTGCTGCTGATCGGCATTGGCACGGGTGCCGGCTTCGGGCCGATGATGGCGGACATCTCGCACTGGTTCGTCCGGCGGCGCGGCATGGCGGTCGTCATCGTCGCGTCCGGCAACTATATGGCCGGCGCGATCTGGCCGCTGATCATCGATGCCGCTATGCCGCATTTCGGCTGGCGCCATACCTACATCGCCATCGGCGTGCTGATCGCCGTCGTGCTCGTCCCGCTGTCGTTCGTGCTGCGCCGCCGTCCCTCGATCCGGATGATGGCCGAGGCCGAGGCGGCGACCCAGGCATCCGGCGTCGAGCTCGGCATTTCCAAACGACTGCTCATCGGCCTGCTCGTGCTGGCGGGATTCTCGTGCTGTGCCGCGATGTCGATGCCGCAGGTCCATATCGTCGCCTATTGCGGCGACCTCGGCTACGGTGCTGCGCGCGGCGCCCAGATGCTGTCGCTGATGCTGTTCCTCGGCATCGTGTCGCGCATCGGCTCCGGCTTCGTCGCCGATGCGATCGGCGGCAGCGCCACCCTGCTGATCGGCTCGCTGATGCAGGGTGCCGCGCTCGTGCTCTATCTTTATTTCGACGGGCTGACGTCGCTCTATGTCGTCTCCGGCATCTTCGGGCTGTTCCAGGGCGGCATCGTGCCGATGTATGCCGTGATCATCCGCGAGCTGCTGCCGCCCCGCGAGGCCGGCGCCAAGATCGGCCTCGTCGTCTCGGCGACGATCCTCGGCATGGCGTTCGGCGGCTATTTTTCGGGCTTTATCTTCGACCTGACCGGGTCCTACCGCATGGCGTTCCTGAACGGCGTGCTGTGGAACGCGCTGAATCTCGCCGTCGTCGCCTGGCTGATCTGGCGCCGGCGCAAACCCTCGTCGGCAAGGTTGGTTGGGGTCAGCGCTTAACCGCCGGCGATCTGCCCGGCCAGCGCCACGAACCGGTCGACATCCTCGTCCGAGCCATCGAAGCGGGTGACCAGGCGAATGACGCCCGGGCTGCGGCGGGCGACGCGGACGCCGCCGGCGATCAGCGCATCGACCATCGCCGGCGCCATGGCCAAGAACACGAGATTGGCCTCGACCGGCGCCAGCAGCGTGACGCCCGGCACGGCGGCCATGGCGACGCCCAGACGGCTCGCCAGCGCGTTGGCGCGGGTCGCACTGCGCAGATAGAGCCCGTCCTCGACATAGGCCAAGAGCTGGGCCGCGGCGAAGCGCATCTTGGACCAGGTCTGGCCGGCCCGGCGCAGGCGGTAGGACAGCGGCTCGACCAGGGACGGATCGAACACCACGATCGCCTCGCTGCTCATGGCGCCGTTCTTGGTGGCGCCGAACGACAGGATATCGACGCCGCGCCGCCAGCTCATCTCGGCCGGGCTGCAGCCGAGCGTCGCCAGCGCGTTGGCGAAGCGGGCGCCGTCCATGTGGAACTTGATCTTGGCGCTGCGGGCGAGGTCGCCCAGCGCCGTCAGCTCGTCCAGCCGATAGACCGTGCCGTGCTCGGTCGCCTGGGTGATCGAGACCGCATCGGGTTGCGCCCGGTTGCGCACGCCCCACTCGGCGCGCGCCAGCGCCTGGCCCAGCCCGTCGGCGCCCAGGCGAAAGCCCTCGCCCGCCAGCGGCAGCAGCTTGGCGCCGCCGGTGAAGGCCTCGGTCGCCGCCCCCTCGGACGTGTGGATATGGGCGTGCTCGTGGCAGAAGATGCCGCCATAGGGCCGGACCGCCGCGGCCAGGCCGAGCGCGTTCGCCGCCGTGCCGGTCGCGACCGGAAACACGCTGACGTCGGTCTCGAACAAGGCGGAGAATGCGCGGTCCAGCGCCTTGCTCCACTCGTCGTCGCCATAGGAGGCGGCCGGGCCCTGGTTGACCCGCTCCAGCGCCCGCAGGATCTCCGGGCTGACGGTCGCGACATTGTCGCTGCGGAAATTGATTTCGGTCATGGCATCCTCAGAGCAGCGAGCCGTCCTGCCGGCGCAGGAAGCGATAGACCAGCAGCAGCGGCACGGCGGTGAACAGGATCAGGATCGAGGCCGCCGCCGCCGACTGGCCGGGGGCGGTGCCTTCGAGCGCCTGGAACATCAGCACGGTCATGGTCGCCCAGCGGCTGCTGTAGAGCACGATGGTCGAGCTCAGCTCGGCCGCGACCGTCACCCAGACCAGCACCATGCCGCCGACCAGGCCGCCGGCCATCAGCGGCACGGTGAGCGTGACGAAGGTCTTCAGCGGCGAGACGCCCAGATTGATCGAGGCCTCCTCCAGGCTCGGGTCGATCTGATGCACGATGGCGCTGGCCGAGCGGATGCTGAACGGCAATTTGCGCACGACATAGGCCAGCACCAGGATCAGCCAGCCGCCGGTCAGCACCAGCCAGCCGCTGTTGAAGGCGATGATCATGCCGATGCCCAGCACCGTGCCGGAGACCGCGAACGGCACGATCGCGACCACATCCAGCAGGGTCGAAAGCTTGCCGCGGTGGCGAACGAGCACATAGCCGATCGGGGCGCCGAACAGGGTCGCGGCGAGTGCCGCGGCCGTCGCCAGGATGCCGGTGTTGTAGAGCGGCTGATAGGAGCCGTGCAGCAGCGTCGCGTAATTGTCGAGGCCGAAGCGCCAGCTCAGCACCGGCCCGCTGAAATGCAGGAACGAGATCACCAGCACCGCGCCGAACGGCAGCAGCGACAGCAGCACCACGCCCCAGGCATAGGCGGTCGCGAGCAGCAGCCAGGGCCGCGACAGCAGGATCGTCGGCGGCGCGCGCCGGGCACCGGTGGCGAAGCGCCGCTTGGCCAGATATCGCCGCTGCAGCAGCAATACCGCGATGGTGATGCCGACCAGCATGGTGCTGAGCGCGCCGGCGGCGGCCGGATTGGAATCCGACTCGCCGGCGAACAGCTTGAAGATGTCGAGCGACAGGAACGGCCGGTCTTCGGCCAGCACCGAGGGCACGCCGAAATTCTCCAAGGTCTCGATGAACACCAGCAGCGCGCCGGCCAGGACCGACGGCACGACGATCGGCAGTAGAACCGTGCGGAACACGCGCCAGCGCGAGGCGCCGAGGTTGCGCGCCGCCTCTTCGACCGAGACATCGATCGCCTTGAAGCCGGCCACGGTCGGCATCAGCACATAGGGATAGAGCGTCAGCGTGAACACGATGACGATGCCGGACAGGCCGTAGATATCGCCGACCGGCAGGCCGATGCTGCGCAGCGCGACGGTAATGACGCCGACATGCCCGAACAGCAGCACCAGCGCGTAGGCGCCGACGAAGGACGGCAGCACCAGCGGCAGCGAGGCGAGCGTCATCAGCAGCGATTTACCCGGCACGTCGACGCGCGCCATGCAGAAAGCGAGCGGCACGCCGATCGCGGTCGCGCACACCATCGACAGCGCGCCGGCGATCAGGCTGTTGTCGAGGCTGCCGACGTAATAGCGGCTGGCCAGGATCTTGGCATAGGGCGCCAGCGACCACGCACCATGGGCATCGTGCAGGCTGGCCTCGAGCACGATCCACAGCGGGTAGAGCAGGAATAGCGCCAGGAACGCCAGCGCCAGCAGCGTCACCCCGGTGCGAAACGCGTTGAGGCCGCCAAAACCGATCATGGCGCCGGATAAACCAGAATCTGGGTCGGATCATAGCCCAGCAACAAGTCGCCGCCCGGCTCGGTCCGCACCATTTGGCCGCCCAAGGCGGCGACGCGGATGGCGGTGCCGTCCGGCAGGGTCGCGTGCAGGCGCAGGATCGGGCCCAGGAATTCCCGGAGCGTGAGGCGCGCCGCGACCTGATGACCCGGCGCCCCGTCCTCGACCAGGCGCAAGGTCTCCGGCCGGATTGACAGCAGCACCCGCTCGCCGGCGGCGCCGACCTCACCCGGCACGCGCAGTTCGATGCCGCCGACCAGGACGCCGGTGGTGCTACCGTCGCTGGTGCCGATCACGCCCGACAGCATGTTGGTGGCGCCCATGAACGAGCCGACGAAGGCGGTTTCCGGTGTGCGATAGATCGCTTCGGGCGATCCCACCTGTTCGATCCGGCCGCCGCGCAGCACGGCGATCCGGTCGGAGATCGCCAGCGCCTCTTCCTGGTCATGGGTGACATAGACGGCGGTCAGGCCGAGCGATTTCTGCAGCTGCCGGATCTCGACCCGCATATGGGTGCGCAGTTGGGCATCGAGGTTCGACAGCGGTTCGTCGAACAGCAGCACCGCCGGCTTGATCACCAGGCTGCGGGCGATGGCGACGCGCTGCAATTGCCCGCCCGACAGCTCGTGCGGCCAGCGCGCGCCATGGTTCGGCAGCTGGACCATCTCCAGTGCCTCGGCCACCCGGCGATCGGTCTCGCGCCGGTCGACCTTCCGCGCCTTCAAGCCATAGGCGACATTGTCCGCGACCGTCAGGTTCGGAAAGATCGCGTAGTTCTGGAACACCATGCCGATGTTGCGCTGATGCGCCGGCAGCTGGTCGATGCGTTTGTCGCCGAACCAGATGCTGCCGCGCTCGACGTCGCAGAAGCCCGCGATCATGCGCAGCAACGTGGTCTTGCCGCAGCCGGACGGACCCAGCAGCGTGAACAGCTCGCCCTCGGCGATGGTCAGCGAGATGTCGTCGACTGCCCGGACGGTACCGAACGTCCGGGTCAGCGCGTCGAGGCGGATGGCGGTCAAGGTGCTGGCTTCCGGCTGGTCAGCGGGTGTCCTGGATGACCGTCTTCAGGCGCTCCAGCGTCTGGCGCCGGATGCCATCCCATTTCAGATCGTCATAGGCGGCGACCTTGATGGCCGAGAGCGGCGGCATCGGCACGCCGGTGAAATCGATGTCCTGGCGCGCCGGACGGCGGAAGGTCGCCTGCAGCATCTGGGTCTGCATCGGCTTGCTGTTGATGAAATCGACGAAGGCCTTGGCCGCCTCCAGGTCAGGGGCACCCTTGACGATGGCGATGGCCTCGGGCACCACCGCCGTGCCGTCGGTCGGATAGATCACCTGCACCGGCGCGCCGTTGTGCGCCCACAGATTGCCGGCATATTCGAGCGAGATGCCCAGCGGATATTCGCCGGTGCCATTGCCGTCGAATACGAGCGTGGAGCGGTTCAGCACCTTGGTGTTGGTCAAGAGCTGGCCGAGCTTGGTCCAGGCGCCGTCGTCGCCGCCCCAGAGCGCCAGCAGGAAGGTCGCGGTCACGTAGGCCGAGCCAGAATTGCCCGGATCGGTGAAGGCGATCTTGCCCTTCCATTTCGGATCGAGCAGATCGGCCCAGCTATGCGGACCGTCGGCCGCTGCGATCGACTTGGTGTTCTGGCTGATGGTCAGGATCTGCAAGTTGGTGCCGAGCCAGAGGTCGTCCGGATCGCGGTAGGCTGCCGGGACCGCATCCTTTTCCTTGGCCGCATAGGGCTGGAAATAGGAACTGTTCTGCTTCAGGAGCGAGGCGCTGGTGCCCCAGACGACATCGCCCTGCGGGTTCTCGCGCTCGGATGCGAGGCGCCGGAGCAGCACGCCCGAGCCGGTCGAGATCACGTCGACCTTGATTCCGGTCGCGGCCGTGAAGCCGGTCGAGACCATGTTGTTGACCGTGTCGTCATTGGCCGAATACAGCACCAGATGCTGCTGGGCCGCCGCAGGGCCGGCCAGAACGCTCATCACGCCGAACGCGGCGGCACCAAGACCCAAGAGTCGATAAGACATGTTCATCAGCCCGTCCCCCTGATTGCGGCAATGTCGGTGTGCGTCGTCCCCGTGGTTCAAGACGATGCGGCGAGAAAGCGGCTCGCCGCCGTCAGTCCGGCACCGGGTGTGATGGGGAGCCCCATGGCGGTCAGCACCGCTTCGAGATGGGCCAGATCGACCAGGATCGTGCCCTCGTCCAATGCACCCATCGTGCCAATGCGGATGACCCGTCCCTGCAGCCGGTTGCGCGATCCGGCGATGACGGTGCCATGGTCCTGGTACATCGCCTTGACGATGGCGCTGCCGTCGAGACCGTCCGGCACCTTGAAGGCCACCACCGTGCTGGACAGCACCGGCGCACGGGCGAACTCCGCAAGACCCAGCGCCTGACCGCCGACCCGCAGCGCCGACGACAGCCGTTTGTGGCGCGCCAAGACATTGGGCAGGCCTTCGGCATGGATCATCTCCAGCGCCTCGCACAGACCCGCGACCAGGCTGACCGGGGCGGTGAAGGCGGTCTCGGACTTTTCCATTGAGGCCAATGCCCGAGCGAAGCTCCAATAGAAGCTCGGCCGGCGATCCTTGCGGTTGACCACGGCCCAGGCCTTGGTGCTAAGGCTGGCCAGCCCCAGGCCCGGCGGGCACATCAGCGCCTTCTGCGAGGCCGAGACGACGATATCGACGCCCCATTCGTCCTGGCGCATCTCGACGCCGCCCAGGCCGCTGACCGAATCGACGACCAGCAGCGCGGGATTGTCGCGCAAGACCGCGCCGATGCCGGCAAGGTCGCTGACCACGCTGGTCGAGCTTTCGTTATGGATGACCACGACCGCGCGATAGTCCTTGGCGCGCACGCGCTCGGCGACGGCGGCCGGGTCGACCGTGTCACCCCAGGGCACTTCCAGCAGGTCGACCTCGGCACCCAGCATGCGGCCGATCGCGGCGAAGCGCTCGCCGAACTGGCCCTGCTCGACCACCAGCAGCCGTTCGCCCGGCGCCACGACATTGGTCAGCGCCGCTTCCATCATGCCGGTGCCGGAGCAGGCGAAGAACAGCACGCGGTTCTTGGTGCCCAGGACCGGCTGGATCAGCGTCTCGGCGCGCGCGAGCTCGGCGCGGAATTCGGGCCCGCGATGATTGACGACCGGACGGGCCAAGGCCTGGCGGACGCGTTCCGGCACCTCGGTCGGTCCCGGCAGGCGCAGACGATAATTCGACATCAGACGACGAAGCTCCCGTGCTGGCGCATGTAGGGGACGAGCCCACCCGATGCGAGAATGTTCAACATGATCGGCGGCAGCGCCTCGGGCGTCAGGATCTCGCCCGTCGTGCCATTCTCGACCACCATGTCGGCACCGCCGCCGACCTGGAGACTGTCACCCTCGCGGATGCGGCTGGTGTCGCAGATCAGCGGCAGCAGGCCGTTGTTGATGGCGTTACGGTAGTAGGTGCGTGAAAAGCTGCGGGCGAGCACCGCCCGGATGCCGCCACCCAGGACCGCCGTCACCGCCACCTCCATGGCCGAGCCGCAGCCGAAATTCTTGCCCGCGACCACGATATCGCCGGTCGCGATCGAGGCGGCGAACGCAGGATCGATGCCCTCGAACAGATAGTGGCGCAGCACGTCCGGATCGAGGCTCTCGCGCTTGCGGGTCGAGCTGATGATGTAGTCGGTATTGACGTCGTCGCCGAACAGGCGCGCGCGACCGACGAGGCGTGGCGCGCTCATGACGGCTTGCCGATCATGCCGCTGACCGCCGCGGCGGCACAGCTGGCCGGCGAGGCCAGATAGATCGAGGCGCTGCCGTTGCCCATGCGGCCCTTGAAATTGCGATTCGCGGTCGAGACGACATTAACGCCGTCACCCGGGATCTCGCCGCAGGTGCCGCAGCAGGCGCCGCAGCCGGGCGGCACGAAGGTGGCACCCAGGCGGACATAATCGTCGTAGGTGCCGTCGGCCTGCATCGCCTCCAGCACTTCGCGCGACGCCGGGGTCACGACCAGCTGCACGCCGGGGGCGACGCCGCCGCCGGCGACCAGCACGTCGCGTGCCTGATGGAAATCGCGCAGCCGCCCGCCGGTGCAGGTGCCGAGGAAGACCATCTGCACCGGTGTGCCGGCGACGCTGTCGAGCGCTACGACTTGGTCGACCAGATGGGGCAAGGCCACCTGCGGCACCAGGCTGCCCAGGTCGATCGCGACCTCCTGGACATAGACGGCATCCGGATCGGCCGCGACCGCGCGGTAGCGCCGGTCGGTGCGGTCCGTGAGATAGGCGTCGGTCTTGGCGTCGGCCGGGAAGATGCCGTTCTTGGCGCCCATCTCGACCGCGAGATTGCTCAGCACCAGCCGGTCTTCCAGATCGAGCGAGGCGACACCGTCGCCGGCGAATTCGAGCGCCTGATAGGCGGCGCCATCGGCCTTGAGCTGCCCGGCGAGCGCCAGGGCCACATCCTTGGGATAGACACCGGCCGGCAGCCGGCCTGTCAGCGTCACGCGGATCGAATGCGGCACGCGCAGCCAGATCTGGCCGGTCAGCAGGATCGCCGCCAGATCGGACGAGCCGATGCCGGTGGCGAAGCTGTTGAGCGCGCCATAGGTGACCGCATGGCTGTCGGCGCCGACGACCAGGCTGCCCGGCAGCGCGCGGCCAGTCTCGACGATCAGCTGATGGCCGATGCCCTCGCCCGCCTCGTGCAGCGTGATCGCGTGGGTCGCGGCGAAAGCCTGCATCATGTGATGCAGCGCCCGCGTCTTCTCGCTCGACGGCGGCACGTAATGGTCGAGCGCCAGCACGATCCGTTCGGGATGGCGGACGGTACGCCCGCCCATCCGGTCGAAATAGTCCAAGGCCATCGGCGTCGATCCGTCGGTGCCGAGCGCGCAATCGACGTCGCAGACGACGAGGTCGCCCGCGCGCGCGTCGGTCCGCGATTTCAGCGACAGGATCTTTTCGCTGATGGTCTTGCCGGTCATGGCATCTCGCAGCCGATCTTGGCCAGGGTCTTGTCGATGTAGCTGCGGTCGCTGGTGCCGGCGAGCGTCGCCGCCATCTGCTTTTCTTCCGCCGCCTGCTTGGCCCGGGCGGCGGCCAGGACCGTCTCGGTGTGATCGTAGGGCACGCACAGCACGCCGTCATCGTCGCCCAGCATCAGGTCGCCTGGCTCGATCATCATGCCTTCGATCGCGATCGGGAAGTTGATCTCGCCCGGGCCGTCCTTATAGGGGCCGCGGTGGGTGATACCGGCGGCATAGACCGGCACGTGCTGGGCCCGGATGACGGCGACGTCGCGGATGGCGCCATAAATCACGAAACCGCCGACACCGCGCTTGGTCGCGTGCGCCAGCATCAGCTCGCCGATGAGCGCGTTGGTCAGGATACCGCCGGCATCGACGACGATGATGTCGCCGGGATCCGCCATGTCGATCGCCTTGTGGATCATCAGATTGTCGCCCGGCCGCGTCTTGACCGTCAGCGCCGGCCCGGCCAGCACGCCGCCGGCATGCATCGGCCTGAGATCGGCGCCGCCACCGCTCATGCGCGACATGACATCGCTGACGTTCGCGACCGGCAACGGCCGGAACTGCTCGATCATTTCGGTCGGGACGGCGCGCACGCGCTTGGCAATTCGACAGCCCAAGGTCATGACGGAGCCTTTCTCTGCAAGCTGGAAAAACGGAACAGCGTTCCGCATAGTGTAACGGTCGATGAGCAACGTCAAGACTGGGCGCGACAGGCTCACTTCCTGTATGGGTATCGGGATAACCAGTGGGGACGCGTACTTGCCAGGTCTAGAAATGCCGCCGCAGCCGGCCCGCAAAGACGGCGTCACAGCGGCCGAACGCGCGCTGGCGATCCTCGATGCCTTCATCGGCGACGGGTCGCGCGGACTGGCCGAACTCGCCAAGGCGACGGCGCTGGCCAAGCCGACCGTGCTCCGGCTGCTGGTCTCGCTCGAACGGGCCGGCTATGTCGTCCGGCTCAGCGACGGGCGCTATCAGCTGGGCGCCAAGCTGATGTTGCTGGGCGCCACCTACCGCAACAATTTCCGGCTGGACCAACATGTGCTGCCGGTGCTGGCGCAATTGGCGACCAGCACGCGCGAGAGTGCCACCTTCCATATCCGCGAGGGCGACCATCGGCTGCTGCTGTTCCGGGTCGAATCGCCCCAGGCCGTGCGCGACGCGCCGCGGCCGGCGGTGCTGATTCCGCTCGACGAGACCTCGACCGGCCATGTGCTGAAGACCGCGGTCTGGCCGGCGCTGGACGAGGACGGGCGCGTACCGGTCTATTCCACGGCCGGCGTCTATGACGCGCAGACCGCGTCGGTCTCTACCCCGGTATTCCAGGCCGGCCCGGCGCTGGCCGGTGCGCTGACGATCAGCGGACCGATCGGCCGTTTCACCGCGGCGCAGATGCGCGACATTTCCGGCCATCTGGTCCAGGCCGCGCGCGGCCTGTCGGCGGCACTGGGCGCGCCCACGCCCGGCGGCACGGCCCGGATCGTCAAGCTTTAGCGGGCATCGCCGACAGCAGGTGCTGCCGGGTCTGGCCGAGGATCTCGTCGGCTAAAGCGCGATCCGCTCCGGCGACGGAGCGCGACATCACGAGCGCGCCGACCATCTCGGCATAGAGCGCGATCGCGCGGCTGCGGGCGCCCGCGTCGGGTTTGGCGCCACCGACGAGCATGGCCAGCTGATCGAACGTACGGTCCAGCCCCTCGGCGAAATGCGCTTGCGCCCCTGAATCCAGCCGCGCCACATCGGCCGCCAGCCCGGCGACCGGGCAGCCACAGTCGATATCGTCGCGGTGCGCCTTCGACAGGTAATATTTGACCTGTCGATCGAGCACGCCCTCGTCGCCCTGGAGCGGTTGTGCCAGTGCCTTGGTCAATTGCTCGGTCCCGCCCTCGGCCGCCGCTGCGATCACGCTGTCGACCAGGTCCGCCTTCGATTTGAAATGATTGTAGAAGCCGCCCTGGGTGAAGCCGGCGGCCTTCATCAGTTCGGCCAAGCCGACGCCGTCGATCCCGCGCTCGCGGAACAGCCGCGTCGCGGCCTCGATGATGGTGCGGCGGTTTTCGGCCGCCTGCTGCTTGGAGACACCCATGGGAACCCTCGGGGAACGCTGTCCCCTAACAGATAGTCAGCCGCCCGCCCAAACACAATGGTGATCACCCTTGAAACTGGATTGAGGCCGCCCAAATACGATTACGATCGACATCGTGTTTCGCAAACGGAGCGGAAAATGGACTTACATGGCAATACGATCTTCATCACCGGCGGCGGCTCGGGCATCGGCCGCGGCCTGGCCGAGGCGCTGCACAAGCTGGGCAACCAGGTCATCATCTCCGGTCGCCGCAAGGGCCATCTGGAAGCGGTGATCAAGGCCAATCCCGGCATGAAATCGGTCGAGCTCGACGTGAACGACCCGGCCAGCATCGATGCGGTAGCGAAGCAGCTGATCGCCGAATATCCGTCGCTGAACGTGCTGATCAACAACGCCGGCATCATGCAGATCGACAATGCCGCCGGCGTGGTCGACGACGCCTTGCTGGTCTCGACGCTGACCACCAACTTGATGGGCCCGATCCGCATGACCTCGGCCCTGATCGAGCATCTGAAGGCCCAGAAGTCGGCCTATGTCATCAACACCTCATCGGTGCTGGGCTTCGTGCCGCTCGCCATCGCGGCGGTCTATTCCTCGACCAAGGCGGCGCTGCATTCCTACAGCCTGTCCCAGCGCTACCTGCTGAAGGACACGTCGGTGAAGGTGCTGGAAATCGCCCCGCCCTGGGTCCAGACCGACCTGCTGAACAGCAACGACGAGCCCCGGGCCATGCCGCTCGCGGCCTTCATCGCAGAGACGATCAAGCTGCTCGGCAGCGATGACGACGAGATCCTGGTCGAGGTGGCAAAGCCGCTGCGCAACAACGCCGGCCCGGCCGAGCACGCCTTCGTCAACCAGTTCAACGACGCGATGACCGGTACGCCGGCGCATTGACCGTCCCTGAGGGGCGCCGTCGGCAGTGGCGGCGCCCCCGCTCGTTTTCGGAGGAACCCATGGCAGATACCATCGCGTCCAAGAACAAGGCTCTCGTGCTCGAGGCGTTCGAAACCTTGTTCAACCAACGGGACTATGCCGCGGCCGAACGATTCTGGTCGCCCGACTATATCCAGCACAGCGCCCATATCGGGCCCGGCCGCGCCGGCCTGTTCGACCTGATCAAAAGCATTCCGCCGACGCTCAAATACGAGCACGGGGCGATCCTGGCCGAGGGCGATCTGGTCATCGTCCATGGCCGCTTCTCCGGCATCGGCCTGCCGGTCGCCTGGGTCACGGCCGACATCTGCCGCATCGAGAATGGCGTGCTGGCCGAGCATTGGGACGTGATCCAGGACGAGGCGTCGAGCGCCACGTCGAAGAGCGGCCTGCCGATGTTCGGCACGAAGTTCCCGGACTGACCCCTGGCATCCTGTCCTCCGCATGACCAAGTCTTCGGCACTGCGCCCCCCCTGACGACATCCACCTGAAGTGACGGAGCCTCCCCAATGACCAAGCAGCTTCATCTGGGCGCCTTCATGCGCCCGATCGGGATCCACACGGCTTGGTGGCGCTATCCCGGGGCCTATCCGGACGCGAACTTCAATCTTCAGCACCTGGTGACCTTCATCAAGCAGCTGGAGGCGGCGAAGTTCGACGCCTTTTTCATGGCTGACCATCTGGCCGTGCTGAACATGCCGATCGAGGCCTTGCGCCGGAGTGCGACCGCGACCTCGTTCGAGCCGCTGACCCTGCTGTCGGCGCTGGCGATGGTGACGCGCCATATCGGCCTGGTCGCGACCGCCTCGACCACCTTCGACGAGCCCTATCACATCGCCCGCCGCTTCGCCTCGCTCGACCATATCAGCGGCGGCCGCGCGGGCTGGAACGTCGTCACCACGTCCAACCCGGACGCGGCGTTGAATTTCGGCCTGGACGACCATGTCGAGCATGACGAGCGCTATCGCCGCGCCCGCGAATTCCACAGCGTCGTCACCGGCCTGTGGGACAGCTGGGCCGACGATGCCTGGCTGGAAGATCAGGCGAGCGGCATCTTCTTCGATCCAGCCAAGATGCATGTGCTGGCCCACAAGGGCGAGCATCTGTCGGTACGCGGTCCGCTCAACATCGCTCGGCCGATCCAGGGCTGGCCGGTGATCGTGCAGGCCGGCGCGTCCGATGCCGGCCGCCAGCTCGCCGCCGAAACCGCGGAGGTCGTGTTCGCCAGCAGCCGCACGATCGAGGATGGCCGCGCCTTCTACAAGGACGTGAAGGCGCGCATGGCGGCACTGGGCCGCAAGCCCGAGCATCTGAAGATCCTGCCCGGCGCGCTGGTCATCGCCGGCCACACCCATGCCGAAGCGCAGGAGAAGAAGGCGCTGCTCGATAGTCTGGTCCATGCCGAGAGCGGCATCCCGAACCTGTCGATCCGGCTCGGCGTCGATGCTTCGGGCTTCGAGCTCGACGCGCCGTTGCCCGACATTCCGGAGACGAACCAGAGCCAGAGCGGCCGCGCGACCCTGGTGGCGCTCGCCAAGCGCGACAACCTGACGGTCCGGCAGCTGGCGACCCTGGTCGGCGGCTATGGCGGGCTGCAGATGGTCGGCACGCCCGGCGAGATCGCCGACACCATGCAGGAATGGCTGGAGACCGAGGCCTCTGACGGCTTCAACATCATGTTCCCGACCGTGCCGGCCGGCATCGACGATTTCACCCAGCTGGTCGTGCCGGAACTGCAGCGCCGCGGCATCTATCGCCGCGAGTACGAAGGCAAGACGCTGCGCGACCACCTGGGCCTGGAACGCCCGGAGAACCAGTTCTTCGCTCCCAAATAGCCCTCTCCCGCATTTCGCGGGAGAGGGTTGGGTGAGGGTGGTCCCGACTGACCCGGTGCCAGCCTTCGCTTGTGAACACCCTCACCCTACCCACCTTCGGTGGGCCCCTTCCCTCTCCCGCAAAAGGCGGTAGAGGGACAAAATTAAGGACATTTACATCCGATATATTCGGAACTGCGGCCCATTTTTCCGATCCCAACAATCCGCCATCTTCATCCGTGAGACGGGGCGCTCCCGCGCCGTCCCGCTTTGGATGGAGAGTTCACATGACGTCCGTTGCCGTGCCGGCAACCCGGAACGCGCCGCTCTATTGGCTGGCGCTCGGCGCCTTCGCCGTCGGGACCGAAGGCTTCATGATCGCGGCGATCCTGCCCAAGATCGCGTCCGACCTTTCGGTCGGCATCGCCACCGCCGGCCAGCTGGTCACGATCTTCGCGCTTGCCTATGCCATCAGCTCACCGGTCCTGACCGCGCTCACCGGCAGCATCGACAGGCGCGGGCTGCTGATCTTCTCGATGGTGCTGTTCGCGGTGTCCAACCTGGTCGCGGCCTCGGTGCCGAACTATTGGTCGCTGGTCGCGGCCCGCGTGCTGCTGGCCTTTTCCGCCGGCCTTTACGTGCCGAACGCGAACGCGCTCGCCGGCGCCCTGGTCGCCCCGGAGCGGCGTGGCCGGGCCATCGCCATCATCAACGGCGGCATCACCGTCGCCATCGCGCTGGGCGTGCCGCTTGGCGCCGTCATCGGCAACAGCGTCGGCTGGCGCATGACCTTCGTCGGCGTGGCATTGCTCTCGACCGTCGCCGTGGTCGGGCTCGCGACCGGCCTGCCGCGCGGTGTCGGTGCCGGCATGACCACCACCACGCTCAGCCAGCGCCTGGACGTGCTGCGCCTGCCGGGCGTGCTCAGCACCCTGCTGGTCACCACGCTGTGGGCGATCGGCGGCTACACGGTCTATACCTACGTCGCCCCGGTGATGGCCGCGACCGTCGGCCTCTCGGGTGAAAAGATCGGCTATGTCCTGTTCCTCTGGGGCGCCGCCGCCGGCGTCGGACTGATGCTGGGCGGCAATGCCGTCGACAAGATCGGCGCCGACTTCGTCGTCAGCGTCTGCCTGCCGCTGACGGCCCTCGCCCTCATCAGCCTGTCGGCCGCCGGCCTTTATCTGACGCCCGCGGTGGCGCTGATCCCCGGACTGCTGGCGGTGGTGCTGTGGGGCATGACCCATTGGGCGTTCTGGCCCGGCCAGCAGGCCCGCCTGATCGCGGTGACCAGCCTCAAGGTCGCGCCGGTCGCCCTCTCCTTGAACGCGTCCTTCATGTACCTGGGCTTCTCGCTGGGGGCGATGCTCGGTTCCTTCACGCTGCTGCGCGGTTCGGTCACCGATCTGGGCCTCGTCGGCGGCGCCTGCATCCTCGCCTCGTTCGCGCTGTTCCTCGTCACGCGGAAGGCCTCGTGACGGGCGGCGGCGCGAACAGATGCTCGGCCAGGAAATCGATGAAGACCCTGAGCTTGGGCGAGACGAACCGGCTCGACGGCCAAACCGCCCGGAAGACGCCCTTGAAATCGATATGGTCGCCCAGCACCGTCACCAGCGTGCCCGCGGCCAGCTGGCGACGGATGGCGAAATCCGGGACGCAGACCAGGCCCAGGCCAAGCTCGGCCAGGGAGACCAGCGGTTCGACCGTGCTGCAGGCGCCCGACATCGGCAGATCGACCTCTTCATGCGCGAACGGCCAGCGCTGCAACTTGCCCGAGGTTGGGTAGCGATGATGCAGGCAGGTGTGGCGGACGAGATCCTGCGGCGTCGCCGGCAGGCCGGCGCGGGCGAAATAGGCCGGCGAGCCGGTGACCTCCAGCTGATAGGTCCCGATCGTCCGCGCCATCAGGCGGGAGTCAGTCGCCTCGCCGCTACGGATCACGAGATCGAAACCACCATCGATGACATCGACCAGCTGGTCGGTGAAATCCATGTCGAGTTCGACCTCGGGATAGGCCTGCATGAACCGGCCCAGCGCCGGCATCATCAGCATGCCGATCATCGGCAGGCTGACGCGCAAGCGCCCGGTCGGTGCGCCCATGGTCTGGGCGAATTCCTGTTCGATCGCCTCGACCTCGGCGAAGATCCGCCGGCAGCTGTCCAGGAACAGCCGGCCCTCCTGGGTCAGCGTGATGCTGCGCGTGCTGCGATGGAACAGCCGCACGCCCAGACGCTCCTCCAGCCGCGCCACCGCCTTGCCGATCGCCGAGGACGAGACGCCGAGCTGCCGCCCGGCGTCGGTGAAGCTTCTGGTCTCCGCCGCGCGAACGAAGACGGTCAGCGCGCCGAGGCTGTCCATGTGGAACCCCAATTTAAGACAAATCCGTCCACTAGCGCCTAACCATACGCCATGGGTGATCAACGATGCTAGCGTGGGCGGCCTATTGCAGATCGAACAGCGCGGCCGCGGTATCGTTGGACAAGAGCGACTTCCCGTTCGAGCCGAAGACCTGGTTGGCCTGCGTCTCGCTCTGCTTTTGCGCCTGTTCCTTCATGGAATTCTCGATCCGCTGCTCCAAAGCCTTGGCGACGGCCTCCTCGACTTGGCCGAGCTGCGCGGGGGTGAGCTTCTTCAGATCGCTCGCGTTCAGCCCCAACTGCGCCAGGACCTGCTGCTCGACCTTCTTTTCCTCTTGCTGCTGCTGATATCCCAGCAGCCCGCCCTTGCCGTTGGCGATCTGAGCGATGATGGAGCGCGGATCGGTGCTGCTACTGCTATTGCTGCCGCTGTCCTGCCCATTGATGGTGTTCTGGATCAGGCTGTCCGCCGTCGACATGTACGACGACCAGTTTTGCGAGATTGAACCGATCGACATGGCCCGCAATCCAAGCTTGTTTTGGTTGCGACGGCAGACGCAAAGGAGGTGCCAGGCGCAGGCAGCTCGGCACGCCTCGAAATCCGACGGAATCGGTCCGGCATAAAAATCCAACTGGGCAAAATTTGCCTAGCAGGCGGCAAGGAATGCCGAGTGCCCCGGAGCGCGCGAACGCTCCGGGGCACTCGTTTTCAAGCGGCCTTGGCGTCCTCGTAGGTGGCGAAGTCGGTGTAGCCGCGATGATCGCCGCCCCAGAAGCTATCGCGATCGTAAGCGTTGAGCGGCAGCTTGCGTTTCAGGCGCTCCGGCAGATCCGGATTGGCCGAGAAATGCCGGCCGAACGCGACCAGATCGGCGTCGCCGCGCTCGACGATTTCCTCCGCCCCGTCGCGCTCGAACCCGCCCGCGACGATGATCGGCCCCATGAAGATCTTGCGGATCTGGGCGGCCGCGACCGGGGGCTTGCCTTCGACCGGCGCCTCGGCCCCGACGATGCGCGGCTCGATAACGTGCAGATAGGCCAGGCCGAACCGGTTCAGCGCACGGGCGACATAGCCGAAGGTCGCCTCCGGATCACTGTCCGACATGCCGGCCCAGCTGCCGCTTGGGCCCACCCGCACGCCGACCCGGTCGCCGCCCCAGACACCGGTCACGGCCTCGACCACCTCCAGCAGCAGCCGCGCCCGGTTCTGGGTCGAGCCGCCGTAACGATCGGTGCGCTTGTTGCTGCCGTCCTGCAGGAACTGGTCGAGCAGATAGCCATTGGCGCCGTGGATCTCGACGCCGTCGAAGCCTGCGGCCTTGGCGCGCTCGGCACCTGCGCGGAACTCCTCGACGATGCCGGGGATTTCTTCAAGCGCCAGCGCCCGGTGCGGCGAGACCGGCACCCAGCCGTCCTGGGTGAAGACGACCTGCTCGAACGGCACGACCGAAGGCGCCACCGGGGTGACGCCGCCGGTCATGTCGACATGGCTCTGCCGGCCGACGTGCCAAAGCTGTAGGAAGATGCGGCCGCCCTTGGCATGGACGGCGCTCGTCACCCGGCGCCAGCCGGCGACCTGTGCCGCGGAATAGATGCCGGGGGCGCCCAGATAGCCGCGGCCGGTAACCGACACCGTCGTCGCCTCGGCGATCTGCAGCCCGCCCTGGGAGGCGCGCTGGCCATAATGCGTCGCCATCAGGTCGCCCGGAACGTCGCCCGGCTGTTCGGCGCGCAGCCGCGTCAGCGGCGCCTGCACCACCCGGTGCGACAGCGCGATCGGGCCGACGGCCACCGGCGTATAGAGCTTGGACAATTTGATCTCCAGTGTTCGAAATTCGCGACACTAGAGATAAGCGGCCTCCGCACCGTCCGTTAGCGGGGCCTATGTTGGAACGCCCCGGACGGCCATGTCCTCAATCGATCGTGTGGGACGGGTCTTCAGGCCCCCAGGATCGTAATGGGACGATCCGGCGTTCTTGAGCGGCGGGACGGATTTCGGCGACCAGCAAACTAATGCGACGGCTCAGGAAATCTGATATCGCATGATGGCTTCTGGACGGCAGTCGGACCGGCGCGGGCGTGAATTTTTCGGATGTTGGCCCCAATATGATGAACGAAAACGAAACCGATCTGGCGCTTTTGATTATCGACACCCTGAACCTGGATTTCGATATTGAGTCGGCCGAACCCAGCACTCCGCTTTATGGCGAAGGCTTTGGTCTCGATTCGATCGATATTTTGGAAGTGGCGCTCGCGGTGTCGCAACGCTATGGCGTGAAGCTGAAGTCGGACGACAAGAACAATGTCGAGATCTTCAAGTCGCTTCGCGCGCTGAGCGATTATATCCAAGCCAACAAAACGAAATAGATGTCCGCCCGGATCAGGCGCGCGCTTCGGATTGCCGTGACGCTGCTCGTCGTGGCGTCACCGCTGATTACGCATTTCGCGCTGACCGCCCAGCAATGGGGCGCCACCGCCTATGCGTTGATCCTGGGCCAGACCGTGGTCGGCCTGTGGCTGGTGCTGACGAAGGTACGGCCTCCCTATCGATATCTGGCCGCCGCCGCCCTGCTCGGTTGCGCGCTGACGCTGGCGCTGTTGCATCTGCGCAGCGGGTTGGTGCTCTCGACCTTCCTGCCCCATGCGCTGGTCAATCTGGCGCTGTTCATCGTGTTCGGCCTGTCGCTCCGGCCCGGACATGTGGCCCTTATCACCGGCATGTCGCGCCAGATCCATGGCGACCTGCCGCCCCGGATCGACCGCTACACACGGCGGGTTACCTGGGTATGGTGCCTGTTCTTTCTGTTCGAATTGGCCGGCTCGGCGCTGCTTTTAGCCTTCGCCCCCCTCGCCTGGTGGTCGTTCTTCGTCAATGTGCTGAATGCGCCACTGATCGTGCTTCTGTTCGTCGGCGAAAAACTGACGAGATCTTTCTGGGTAACTAATCCACCGCGCGAGCGTTTGGCGGATATAGTGCAGATGGTGGCGTGGGTTAGCGGCAAGCTGTCCCGCCGTCCCCATCGTGGTCTGAGTGCGCGGGAATCCTGATGCAGCACGTTTCCTATCCGTTTCTGTGCCACGGCAATCATTCGGCCATTCTCGTCCATGGGGCGTCGGGACCGATCACGGTCGAGCACTTCCTGGGCGATGTGGCGGCGTTGGCGGACCGGCTGCCGGACGCGCCCTATGTCATCAACCTGTGCGCCGATCGCTATCGCTTCACCGTGGGTTTCGCCGCGGCCCTGTGCCGACGCCAGGTGACGCTGCTGCCGTCGAGCGAGGCCGCCGCACCGCTCGATGCGCTCGCCCGCCGCTATGCCGGCGCCTATTTCCTGCACGACACCGGCTTCGTCCCGGCGAAGGACCTGACAGCCACGGCGTTTCCGAGCGATCTCGCCGGCGACGGCAGCGGCCCGGTGCCGAGCTTTCCGGCCGATCAGACCGCGGCGATCCTGTTCACCTCCGGCTCGACCGGCGATCCGGTGCCCAATCCGCGCAGCTGGGGTGCCTTAGTGCTGAGCACCCGCGCCGCCGCCCGCGCCCTGGGTGTGGCCGATCTCGACGGCGCCACGCTGCTGGGCACCGTGCCGCATCAGCATAGTTACGGTATCGAATCGATCGTGATGCTGGCGCTGCAGCACGGCTTCGCCTTCCACGGCAGCCGCGCGCTGCTGCCGGCCGACATTCTGGCGCAGCTGGGCTCGATGGCCGGCCCGCGCATCCTGATCACGACGCCGGTGCATCTGCGCAGCCTGGTCGCCCATGACGGTGCCTTGCCGCCGGTGCATGCGATCGTCAGCGCGACCGCCCCTTTGGCGCTCGATCTGGCGCGCCAGGCCGAACAACGGTTCGCAGCTCCGCTCTACGAGATCTACGGCTGTTCCGAGGTTGGCCAGATCGCGGCCCGGCGCACGGTCGCGACCGAGGAATGGTCCTGCATCGACGATATCGCGCTGGAGACGCGCGGCGACGACGTCTGGGCGTCCGGCCCCGCCGCCGCGATGGCGGCACCGCTCAACGACATCATCGAGCTCAAGGGGCCGACGCAATTCATCCTGCGCGGCCGCAAGCAAGACATGATCAACATCGCCGGCAAGCGCAGCTCGCTCTCGTACCTGAACCATCGCCTGAACGCGATCGAGGGCGTGGTCGACGGCGTGTTCGTGCAGCCGGACAGCGGCGGCACGACGCGGCTGACCGCCTATGTGGTGGCGCCGGGCCTGACCTCGCGCCAGATCCTGGCCGCACTCCGCCGCGAGATCGATCCGGCGTTCCTGCCCCGGCCGATCTATTTCGTCGATGCCTTGCCCCGCAACCCGCTGGGCAAGATCCCGCGCCATGCCATGGAGCAGCTCAGCCTTGAAACCATCGAGCGCTGACGCGGCTTGGTCGGAGGTCCTGCATCGCTTCGATGCCGGCCATCCGACGGCGGCAGGTCATTTCCCCGGCAACCCGATCATCCCCGGCGCGCTGCTGCTGGACCACGCGCTCCGCGCCATCGGCGCCGCGGCACCGGTCGGGATTCAGGTCGCGAAATTCCTGCGCCCGGTGCGCCCGGGCGACAGCGTCGCCATCCGCTGGCAGCCCCAATCCGGCGGCGCGGTGAAGTTCGAATGCCGGGTGCGCGACGAGGTGGCACTGTCGGGCGCGCTGAAGGCCGCATCATGAGCGTCATCGACGTCCAGCGACCGGAGTGGCTGCGCCGCAAGGAGCGTGGCTCGGCCTCGGTCATCCGCCTGATGGTCGGCGTCGCCCTCGGGCTCGGCCGGCCGGTGGCGCGCCTGCTGCTGCCGGTGATCTGCGGCTATTTCATCCTGTTCTCGACCGTGTCCCGCCGCGCGTCCGCCAAATATCTGGGCCGGGTGCTGGGTCGCCCGTCGAGCCTTGCCGACGTGTTTCGGCACTACCATGCCTTCGCCTCCTGCGTGCTCGACCGGGTTTTTTTCCTGAAGAATCGCACCGACATGTTCGACCTGCATGTCCATGGCGAGGAGATCGTGACCGACATCCTGGCATCGGGCAGCGGCTGCATCCTGCTGGGCGCCCATATGGGCAGCTTCGAAGTGCTGCGCGCGCTGGGCCGCCGGCACCCGAATCTGCGCGTCAACATGGTGATGTACGAAGAGAACGCGCAGAAGGTCACCGCCGTGCTGAACGCGATCGCGCCGGAGCTGGCCAAGGACGTGATCAGCCTGGGCCGGCCGGATTCCTTCATCACCATCCAACGCTGCCTGGAGGATGGCCACGCCGTCGGCGTGCTGGCCGACCGCAGCCTCAGCAGCGAGCGCCAGACCACCCACGATTTCCTGGGCGCGCCGGCGAAATTCTCGGTCAATCCGTTCCGCATGCTGGCAATCCTGCAGAAGCCGGTCGTGATCGCCGTCGGCATCTATCGTGGCGGCCGGCGTTACGACATTCATTTCGAGCGCTTCGCCGACCTGGGCGAGATTCCGCGTCGGCTGGATCCGGACACGCTGCATGCGCTGGTCGGGCGCTACGTCGGGCGGCTGGAGCATTATTGCCGGGACGCACCCTATAACTGGTTCAATTTCTTCGATATCTGGCACTGAGATGCGACGGCTCGCTTTCGTCCTGCTGCTGACGCTCGGCGGTACGGCCTCGGCCGCCGACGCGCCCTGGGGCCTGACGGCGCTGATGAGCCAGCTCCGCGCGGTCCAGCATGCGTCCGCCCATTTCACCGAGCGCAAATACGCCGCCATCCTGACTCAGCCGATCGAAAGCACCGGCACGCTCAGCTACACCGCACCGGGCTCGCTGGAAAAGCGCACGCTGACGCCGCAACCGGAAAGCATCGTGCTGCATGACGATCGGCTGAGCGGCACCCAGGCGGACGGCCAGCCGTTCGACGTGCGGCTCGGCGACCATCCGGAGATCGGCGCGCTGGTCGAGGGCGTGCGCTCGACCATGGCCGGCGACCCGGCGACGCTCGGCCGCTATTACGCGATCGCGCTCGAGGGCGCCCCTGACGATTGGCACCTGTCGCTGACGCCGCTCGACCGGGCGGTGCGCGACAAGGTCGATGCCATCCGGATCGACGGCGCCGGCACCCAGCTGCGCCGCATCCAGGTTCACGAGCATGATGGCGACCGGTCCGACATGATCGTGACGCCGGATCAGCCATGACCCCGGGCCGCCGGGCGGCGCTGCTGGTCTGGCTGGTGGGACTGCTGCTGTCGATCGGCATCATCCTGCGCGTGCCCTTCACCACGGACATGTCGGCGTTCCTGCCGCGCTCGCCCGAGCCGACGCAGCAGGTGCTGGTCGATCAGCTGCGCGATGGCGTCGCCTCGCGCCTGATCCTGGTCGCGTTCGAGGGCGCCTCGACCCCGACCCTGGCCGCCGTCAGCCGGTCGGTCGCCGACACGCTGCGCGCCGCACCCGACTTCAACCTGATCGACAATGGCACCGGCGTCAGCCAGGCCGACCAGGACTACATCTGGAAGAACCGCTATCTGCTGGGCGACGACGTCACGCCCGAGCGCTTCACCGCCGCCGGCCTGCATCAAGCGCTGGCGGCGGATCTGCAGCTGCTGACCTCCGGCATGGCGCCGCTGGTGAAGGGCAGCATCGGCCCCGACCCGACCGGCGAAACGCTCGGTTTCGTGCGCCGGATGGCGGGCGAGGCCCAGCGCCAGATCCGTGAGGGCGTCTGGACCGCCAAGGACGGCACCCGCGCGCTGCTGCTGGCCCAGACCAAGGCACCCGGCTTCGACATCGACGCCCAGGAGCACGCGCTGAACGCCATCGACCAGGCCTTTGCCACGGCGCAAGCCAAGGTCGATGGCGGCAGCGCCGTCCGCCTGATCGCGACCGGTCCGGGCGTCTTCGGCGTCAAGGCCCGGGGCCAGATGAAGCATGACGTGACGCTCTATTCGACCATCGCGTCGCTGACCATCATCCTGCTGCTGCTGGCGGTCTATCGCTCGCCGCGCATGCTGGTGCTGACCCTGGTGCCGGTGGTGAGCGGCGCACTCGCCGGCGTCGCCGCGGTCGGGCTCTGGTTTGGCTTCGTCCATGGCATCACCATCGGTTTCGGCGTGACCCTGATCGGCGAGGCGGTGGATTACGCGATCTATCTGTTCGCCCAGAGCGATGCCGCGACGGGTCCGGACGGCACGCTGAAGCGGATCTGGCCGACCCTGCGCCTGGGCGTGCTGGTCTCGATCTGCGGCTTCGCCGCCATGCTGTTCTCCAGCTTCGTGGGCTTCGCCCAGCTGGGTGTGTTCACCATCGTCGGGCTGGCGGTGGCGGTGGCCGTCACGCGCTGGGTGCTGCCGATCCTGGTGCCGCGCAATTTCGGCGGATTGCGCGATGCGGGCTTCGCCCCGGCGCTGCTGCGGCTGGTTCGTGCCGCGCCCAAACTGCGACCTGCCCTGTTGGTGCTGGTGCTGGCCGCCCTGGTCCTGATCGGGCTGCACAGCGGATCGATGTGGCAGGACGAGCTGTCGAGCATGAGCCCGGTCTCGGTCGCCGATCAGCAGATCGACCGCGACCTGCGCCATGATGTCGGCGCGCCGGACGTGCGCGCGATCGTCGTCGCGGAAGCCCAGGATCGCGAGGCGGTGCTGCGCTTGAGCGAGCAGGCCTCCGCAGCGCTCGGCCCGCTGGTCGGCCACGCGCTCGCCGGCTTCGATGCGCCCGACCGCTACCTGCCGAGCGACCGGATGCAGGCCCAGCGCCAAGCGGCGATCCCGGATCGCGTGACGCTCGCCGCCAATCTGACGACGGCGCTCGACGGCCTGCCGTTCCGGCCCGAGGTGTTCCAGCCGTTCCTGGATGCAGCCGCGGCGGCCAAGGCGTCCGATGCGCTGACACGCGCCGCGCTCGACGGCACCGCCCTGTCGCTGAAGTTGGATTCGCTGCTGGTCGAGCGCCAGGGCCAATGGGTGGCGCTGCTGCCGCTGCGCGACGTGACCGACGCCAGCCGCATCGGCACGGCGCTCGCCGACCTGCAGGGCGTACGCCTGCTCGACCTCAAGGCCGAGTCCGATCGGCTGCTGGAACACTATCGGCAGGAGGCACTCACCCTGGCGCTCGCCGGCAGCGGCGTCATCGCGCTGTTGCTGCTGGCCAGCTTCCGAGCGGTCGGTCCGACCCTGACCGTGCTGGCGCCCTTGGCGCTCGCGGTCGTGATCACGCTGGCCATCCTGACCATCGGCGGTCGGCAACTGTCGATCTTCAACCTGTTCGGCTTGCTGCTGGTGGTCGCGGTCGGGTCGAACTATTGCCTGTTCTTCCAGCGCGGCGGCCTCCGCGGCCCCGAGGGCGAGCGTACCGTCACCTCGCTGCTGCTGGCCAATATCTGCACCGTCGTGGGCTTCGGCGCCCTGTCGCTGTCGCGCATTCCGGTGCTGACCGGCATCGGCGGCACTGTCGCGATCGGCACGGCGCTGAGCCTGGTCGCGGCCGCGATCCTGACCCGGTCGGCCGCATCATGATGCGCATCGTCGGCACCATCACCGGGGCGCCTACTCTGCTGGTCATGCTGCCCGGCGCCGACATGCATGCCGAGGAATTCCAGGCCAACGGCTTCCTCGACGGCGAGGGCCCGGTCGACCGGATCGCGGTCGAGACCGGCATGGAATGCTATCTGGACGAGGTCTCGGTCGCCCTGCTGCACGATCAGGTGATCGCGCCCGCCCACGTGCGCGGGACTGTCAATATCTGGCTGGTCGGCATTTCGCTGGGCGGCATGGGTGCGCTGCTCTATGCCCAGACCCATCCGGACCGCATCGCCGGCACCATCCTGCTGGCGCCCTTCATCGGCAGTCGTGGGCTGATCGCCGAGGTCGAGCGCGCCGGCGGCCTGCGGCATTGGCAACCGGCGAACCTGTCGACGGCCGAGCGTAGGCTGCTGGCCTGGCTTGGCGCCGGACAAGGATTGCCCGACATGCATCTGGGATACGGCACCGACGACCGCTTCGCCGCCGCCCATCGGCTGCTGGCCGATCTGCTGCCGGCCGAACGGGTCGTGACGGCGCCCGGCGGCCATGACTGGCCGACCTGGTGCCGGCTCTGGCAGCCCCTGCAACAGTGCTGGACCGAAGCATGAGCCCGTTTTTCCGCTGGCTGCGCAGCCTGATCGAACCCGGCATCGTCGCGGGCTTGCTGCTGGCGACCGGCGGCTGCGTCACCGGCCCGGCGACCCAGCCGCCCTCCACCACGGCCAGCGAGGAACAGGTCTATCGCGAATTCTACCCGACTTATGCCGAGATCTGCGCCGTCTCGCAGCTGGGCAAGAATCACGGCTTCGGCGCCGAGATCTCGAGCGGCATCGGCGGCCATGCGGTGCTGTATCTGAACGGCGTCTGCCGCAGGCAGGACACCGACTATCCGGTCCTGATGATGTGCGACGAGGAAAAGGACCCGTCCGACGGCGTGGGGCTCAGCGTCAACGAGCATTACAAGGGCGCCGAATGGGTTGCGATCGAGGGCCGCGAGTTTTTCTTCAACGGTGGCCTGAAGCCGGGCGAGCCGCTAACCAAGGATGCCTATCGCGCGACCCAGGCGGCGGCTCAGGCCAAGGGCATCTATACCAGCGTCAGCTTCCACAAGCGCTTCTACGACGACATGGCGCCGGGCTTCACGCCCGAGAGCTATAAATACGAGATCTCGGTCGCGACCGACTACGCCATCACCTTCGGCCGCAACCGCTATTGCGCGCGCGTGCCGGTCGACCGGGCCCAGATGCAGACGATCGTGACTTACCTCAACGACCAGAACGCGCCCTATCGCAACGGCGAGCCGTTCGACTGGAACCTGTTCGAACATAATTGCGCGCATCTGAACCACAACGCGCTGGCCGCCGCCGACCTGTGGGACCAATGGCCGACCGACCGGTTCATCCTGATCTCGCTGTTCGATTTCCCGGTGCCGAAGAACGAGTTCGTCAATCTGATGCGACGAACCAACGATGTGCCGATCGACGATCTGGCGGCCCTGTACCAGGACGACGCCGCGCGCCGGCTGCTGCTGGAGCATGGCCGCCTGCCGACCCAGCCGGGCGCGCTGATGGACCTGGGCTCGATTCCACGCGAGAACGAAGTCTATGACCCGCATTCGGACATCATCTTCTATGACGAGCCCTTGACCGGGTCCTACGAGGAACATTTCGAGGCGATCCTCGGCAGCCCGCGCTACTACAGGCTAGAGGATAATCTTGCTTATTTCGCAGGCCTCTACGACAAGATCAAAGCGAACCGGCGCCCGGTCGAGGCGTATCTGGCGAACCGCACACCCGAGGACCAGGCCGCTTTCCGAACCTTCTATGCGGCCTATTTCGACTATATCGACCGGGAATCCAGCGAGGTCGGCCGGAACCTCGCGAGCCTGAAATCGCAAACCCTTTGACGCTGTTGGGACTGTTCTCGTGACGCCTTTGCTGCTCAGTCATTTCACCCTCGCCTCGGCCCTGGGCACCGGCCTCGCCCAGACGACGCAAGCATTGCGGGCCGGACGGACCGGGCTTCGGCCCTGCGCGTTCGAGACCGCGGTGGTCCCGACCCAGATCGGCATGGTCGAGGGGCTGGAGGCACCGATCACCGGCGCGCTCGCCAACTACGATTGCCGCAACAATCGCCTGGCGCTCAAGGCACTGCAGCAAGACGGCTTCATGGACGCGGTCGCGGACGCGCGCCAGCGCTATGGCGCGCATCGGATCGGCGTGTTCGCCGGCACCAGCACGGCCGGCATCCTGGAGACCGAGCAGGGCTTCCGCCACCGGGACGCCGACGGCGCGCTGCCGCCGGGATTTCATTATCGCGAGACCCACAGCACCTATTCCGTCGGCGATTTCGTGCAGCATGCCCTGGGTCTGGCCGGTCCGGCCCTGGTCGTATCGGCCGCGTGCGCATCGACCGCCAAGGCGTTCGGCAATGCCGCGCGCATGATCGCGCTGGGCCTGTGCGATGCCGCCGTGGTCGGCGGCGCCGACAGCCTGTGCATGACCACGCTCTATGGCTTCCATTCGCTGCAACTGACCGACGAGGGCCTCTGCCGGCCGTTCGATGCCGCCCGCCGAGGCATCTCGATCGGCGAGGCCGGCGGCTTTGCCCTGGTCGAGCGCGCCGACCAGGTGCCCGCGGGCAGCATCCAGCTGCTGGGCGTCGGCGAGAGCAGCGACGCCCACCACATGTCGAGCCCGCATCCCGAAGGGCTGGGTGCGCGCCTGGCGATGGAAAAGGCCCTGGCCGCCGCCGACCTGGCGCCGGATGACATCGACTATATCAACCTGCACGGCACCGCGACCCAGGTCGGCGATGCGGCGGAGGATCAGGCGATCTTCCGCCTGTTCGGCGACCGGGTCGGCTGCAACTCGACCAAGGGTCTGACCGGCCACACGCTGGGGGCGGCCGGCATCGTCGAGGCGATCATCGCCGCGCTGAGCCTGGAGCACGGCTTCATCCCGGCCAGCCCGACGACCCAGACGCTCGATCCGGATCTCAGGAGCCGCTATCTGATCCAGGGCGAGCAGCGATCGTTGCGGCGTGTCATGAGCAATTCCTTCGGCTTCGGCGGCAGCAATTGCAGCCTGATCCTGGGGCGCGCGCCATGAAGCTCTATATCGACGGCATCGGCCTCAGCGGCCCGGGACTGCCCGGCTGGGCGACCGGCGCGCCGATCCTGGCCGGCCGTGCCGTCTATGAGCCGACACCGACCGTGCTGGTGACAAGCCCCCTGCTGGCGCCGGCCGAGCGGCGGCGGATGACCGATACGGTAAAGCTGGGCCTCGCGGTCGGCAGCGAGGCGGTCGCCCATGCCGGGCTCGACGCCGAAGACCTGCCGTCGGTCTTCACCTCGTCGGGCGGCGACGGCGTGACCATTACCTCGATCCTGGCGATCCTGGCCTCGGACGAGCGCGAGGTCTCGCCGACCCGCTTCCACAACTCGGTCCATAATGCGCCTTCGGGCTATTGGAGCATCGCCACCCATTCGCGCGAAAGCTCGACCAGCATCTGCGCCTATGATTTCAGCTTCAGCGCCGGATTTCTGGAGGCGGCATCGCTGGCAACGTCCGACGGGCGTCCTGTCCTGCTCGTCTCCTACGACATGCCCTATCCGGCCGTGCTGGATGCGGTCCGGCCGATTACCTCGATCTTCGGCGTGGGCCTGGTGCTGTCGCCGGAACGCGGACCCCGCAGCTTGGCGGCCGTGACGGTGTCGTTCGGTCCCGGCGATGGGCCGGAAACGCCGATGCCGGCCGCGTTCGAGGCGCTGCGCGCCGGCAATCCCGCCGCCCGCTCGCTGCCGCTGCTGGCGACGATCGCCGCCGGCGAGGCCCGGGCCGTCGCGATCCGGATGATGGGCGGCAATCTGCTGACGCTCGCGATCGAGGCCCTATGATCGGTCGGGACCGCATCGCGGCACTGATCCCCCATGCCGGCACCATGTGCCTGCTGGAGGAGGTGACGGAGTGGGACGATCGCCGGATCCGTTGCCGCGCCACCAGCCATCGCGATCCGGCCAATCCGCTGGCGGTCGACGGCCGGCTGGGAGCGGCCTGCGGCGTCGAATATGCGGCCCAGGCGATGGCACTGCACGGCGGCCTGTCGGGCGTCGTCGGCCGGCGCCCCGCCGCGGGCTACCTGGCCAGCCTGCGCGCGCTAGTCTGCCACATCGATCGGCTGGACGATCTGCCGGGCGATCTGATCATCGAGGCCGAGCGGCTGGCCGGCGAGGCTGCGAGCGTGTCCTATCAGTTCAGTCTCCACCACGCGGGCCGGCTGCTGCTGAGCGGTCGCGCCGCGGTCATTCTGGATGCGGGGGAAGCATGAAGCGCGCGCTGGTCACCGGCGGCAGCGGCGATATCGGGTCCGCCATCTGCCGCAAGCTCGCCGCCGACGGCGCGCATGTCTTCGTCCATGCCAACCGCAACCGGACCCAGGCCGAGATCGTCGCGACCGAGATCCAGGCCGCCGGTGGCATCGCCGAGGCCGTGCAGTTCGACGTGACCGACGCCGACGCCACGGCGGCGGCGCTGGGGGCGCTCGCCGGTCCGATCCAGATCCTGGTCAACAACGCCGGCATCCACGAGGACGTGGTGATGCCGGGCATGCGGCGCGACCAATGGTCGAGCGTGATCGACGTGACGCTGAACGGCTTCTTCAACGTGACCCAGCCGCTGCTGATGCCGATGATGGCGACGCGCTGGGGCCGGATCGTCAACCTGTCGTCAGTGGCCGCATTGGTCGGCAATCGTGGCCAGACCAACTATGCCGCCGCCAAGAGCGGGCTGCACGGTGCCACCAAGTCGCTGTCGCTGGAACTGGCGAGCCGCGGCATCACCGTGAATGCGGTCGCCCCCGGCATCATCCAGTCCAAGATGATCGAAGGCAGTTTCGACAAGGAAACCATCGCCCGCCTGGTGCCGATGAAGCGGGCGGGGACCGCCGACGAGGTCGCCGACCTGGTCGCGTTCCTGGCGTCCGACCGGGCCGCCTATATCAGCGGCCAGATCATCTCGATCAATGGCGGGATGGTCTGATCCGGCGAACGAGAAAGCCCGGCAGACGGACGAGAAACGCCGCCAACAGCCGGGCATGCATCCAGCTGAGCAGGACATTGTCCCGTCCATAGTGGAAGTGCGAGACGCCGCCCTGGTCCGGCGTGAAGTAGCGCACGGGTGCCGGCAGGTTGATCGGCGTGCAGCCGCGCCAGCACAGGCGCACGGCGGCCTCCGCATCGAAATCGAAGCGCCGCATCCAGCGGCTGCCGTCCATGACCTGGCGCAAGCCCTCGATCGGATAGACGCGGAAGCCGAACAGGCTGTCGAAACTGCCGGCCCACAGCGTCTCCACGTCGGTCCACCAGTTCGACAGCTTGCGGCCCAGCACCCGGATGCGCGGCGCGCTGGCATCGAAGATCGGTCGACCCAGGATCAAACCATTGGGTTGGGCGCGCGACGTCGCCATGAACTGCGGGATGAGCGATGCCGGATGCTGGCCGTCGGCATCCATGGTCAGCGCGTGGGTGAACCCCTCCGCCTCCGCCGCGCGGATGCCATACAGGATGGCGGCGCCCTTGCCTTGGTTCTCCGGCAGGGTCAGCACCCGGATCTCGGGATCGGTGGCGGCGAGCCGGCGGAGTGCCCCATCGCTGCCGTCGGTGCTGCCGTCGACCACGACCCAGACCGGCGCCCAGAAGCGCCGGGCGTCGCGCACGGTCTCCATCAGCTTCGGACCGGAATTATAGCTGGGGATCAGCACCAGATGGGTGCGCGGGACGGCCTCGACCCGCGCTTCCGGCGCCCTGGCGGCCGTTTGGAAATCCAGCGCCATCGCGGCCGGTCAGGTCCGCGGCGCCATGGCCGGCGTGCGGGCGAACAGGCGTCCGAGCTTGGCCACGGCGGTCTTGAAGTAATAGACGCCCTTGAACATCAGGATGCGGAAACGGATCGGCGAATCCTTCGCCACATCGCCGGCCAGCAGCGACAGCACCGCCTCTTCCATGCGGAACGGGTTGCCCGGCTCCATGAACAGCGCGCGGATGGCCGGACTGGTGATGCGGTAGATGAACCAGGTGAAGCGATCGCGCCCGCGCGCCACTTCGCGCTCGAACTGCTTCAGCGCCACCTTCGCCTCGGCCGGCCGGTCGAGGCAGGTCACGACCGCGTCGGCACCGATGAAGGCGCTGCGCATGGCCAGATAGACGCCGGTCGAGAACACCGGATCGATGAAGGTCGAGGCATCGCCGATCAGGATGTAATCGTCACCGCTCATCCGGTCGGTGCCGTAGGAATAATTGCCGGTCGCGGTCGCGGGACCAGTCAGGGTCGCATTCTTCAGCCGTTCGGCCAAGGCCGGGCACATGCCGATCAGCTGCTTGAAGAACTCGGTGACGTCGCCCTGGCGTTCCTTGATCACCGCCGGCGGACAGACCGCCCCAATGCTGGTCGTGCCGTCCGACAGCGGGATGAACCAGATCCAGCCCTTGGCGAACCAGAAGATGCTGATATTGCCTTCCTGCTTGCCCGACAGTCGCTCGGCATTGGTGTAATGGCCGTAGATCGCGGCACTCTCGTGCCGGCGGTTGCGCTGCTTCAGCTTCAGGCGGTTGGCGAGGAACGTGTCGCGGCCGGTGGCATCGACGACGAAGCGCGCGCGCCAGTGCCGCGTGCCGCCATCCTCGAGCGTGCCCGAGGCATTGGCACCGCCGCCGTCGAGGAACGTCAGCTCGTTCACCCGGCAGCCCTCGACCACACGCGCACCCTTCGCAGCCGCGTTCTTCAGCAGGATATGATCGAAATCCGAGCGGCGGACCTGGAAGGAATAATCCATGTCCTTCTGCCAGCCGTCGCCGAATTCGAGCAGGCTGGGCTTCGCATGGTGCGGCGAAACGAATTCGATGCCGTATTTCGCCATGCCGACGCGCTCGACCTCTTCGCGCACGCCCAGCTTGTCGAACAACGGCATGTTGAACGGCAGCAGCGATTCACCGATGTGGAAGCGCGGGTGATGGTCCTTGTCGACCAGGACCACATTCTTGCCGCGCTCGGCCAACAGCGCCGCGATGGTCGAGCCGGCAGGGCCGCCGCCGATGACCAGAACGTCGCAAATCTCTTCGGTCGCGCCAACGTTCGCTTGTGCCATTTCGCTGCTCCGGCCTTCGCATTCTCAAGGATTTAGCATAGGGTTTTGCACCCAACCAGAAGCATCTGGTACCGGAGCTAACGCGGCAGCCCGATCGGAGATCCTGACAGTTGATCGATGGCGACGGTAAAATCATCGGAAGCACCGCGCCGCAATTTGTGCGGGAGCTGTTCAACGACACGGCACCGCATTACGACACTGTCAATCAGATCTTCTCGCTGGGCTCCGGCAACTGGTATCGGCGGCGCTGCCTGCTGCGCGCGGGCCTGCAACCAGGCCATCGCCTGCTCGACGTCGCGGTCGGCACCGGCCTGATCGCCGGATCGGCTGAGCGCATCGTCGGCCCCACCGGTACGGTCATCGGCATCGATCTCAGCGAGGCGATGCTGGCCGAATGCCGGCGCAAGCTCGATATTCCGCTGATCCAGGGCCTGGCCGACCGCCTGCCGCTCAGCGACGGCTCGGTCGATGTCGTCACCATGGGCTATGCCATCCGGCATATCGAGGATCTGGAAGCCTGCTTTCGCGAATTTCACCGGGTGCTGAAACCGGGTGGCATCCTGCTGTTGCTCGAGGTCTCGAGCCCAACCAAGCCGATCTACCGCTCGACGCTTGCCCGCTATCTGGGCCGCGCCGTGCCGACCTTGAGCCGTTGGGTGACCCGGCAGCCCAAGATCCGCGCGCTGATGGCCTATCATTGGGAAACCATGGAGAATTGCGTGGCACCGGCCGCGATCGAAGCCGCCATGGGACAAGCCGGCTTCGGCAGCGTTGTCTGTGAATGCTGGTTCGATCTGTTCCGCAGCTATTCCTGCCATAAGGGGAGCCTTCAATGACGGCATCGGTGCATCAGGCCGAGCATCTGCTGTTCTCCGTGCTGCTGCAGCTGATCATCATGATCGGCGCCGCACGGCTGCTGAACAATTGCTTCCGTCGCCTGGGCCAGCCGGGCGTGATCGGCGAGATCGTCGCGGGCCTGCTGCTGGGCCCGTCGCTGTTCGGCCATTTCTTTCCGGGCCTGTCGGTCGAGATTTTCGGCACGACCGCCTTGCCGCCGATCGCGGTCCTGAGCCAGATCGGGCTCATTCTGCTGATGTTCCAGATCGGCACGGATTTCGAATTCGGCCATCTGAAGGCCGCGCGCAACCGACGCGCCACTGTGACCGTCGCCATCGCCTCGATCTGCGTGCCGTTCGCACTCGGGTTCGTGATCGGCGAGGCCTCGGCGCCGACGCTCGCCCCCAGCATCGATCCCCTGACCTACAGCCTGTTCCTGGGCGTGGCGCTCGCCATCACCGCCGTGCCGATCTTGGGCCGGATCCTGCGCGAATATGGCCTGAACCAGACCGAGATCGGCGTCGTCGCGATTTCGGCTGCCGCCATCAACGACGTGGTCGGCTGGATCCTGCTGGCCGGCGTCTCGGCCTATGCCACCGCGCGCTTCTCGACCCTGCAGATGGGCCTGCAGGTCGGTGGGCTCGTGGTGCTGATGATCGTGCTGTGGGTCGTGCTCCGGCCGCTCGCGGACCTGATGCTGCGCCGGATGCCGGTGCGGGATGCCGAAGTGCCGTCGAACGTCATGGCGATCGTGCTGTGCCTGATCTTCGCGCTGGCGATCTGGACGTTCCAGCTCGGCATCTTCGCGATCTTCGGCGGCTTCGCGGCGGGCCTGCTGTTCCACCGCCACCTGAGCTTCGTCGAGGCTTGGCGCCGTCAGGTCGGCCAGTTCGTGCTGGTGTTCTTCCTGCCGATCTTCTTCACCTTCACCGGCCTGCGCACCAACATCCTGGGCCTAACGGGCGCCACCGACCTGGAATGGCTGGCGGCCGTGCTGGCGGCGGCGATCCTGGGCAAGATCATCCCGGTCTATATCGGCGGACGGTTGGCCGGCTTCAGCCACCATGAATCGACGGTGCTGGGTTCGCTGATGAACACGCGGGCGCTGATGGAGCTGATCGTGCTCAACATCGGCTTCGATCTGGGCTTCATCCCCCAGAACGTCTTCACCATGATGGTGATCATGGCCGTGGTGACCACGGTGATGACCGGCCCGCTGCTGAAAGTGCTGCTGCCGCGCGCCGGTCACGCCATCCCGGTCGGGATCGAGGCTTAGCCGCTTATTTCGTCATTCCCCGTCTTCGGGGATAACGAAATAAGCGGTCAATTCCCGTCGACGAATTGTTCGTTGCCGACGAGGGAGAGTTTGGTGAGGCCGAGGCGCTGGGCGTCGGCCATGACGGCGGCGACGTATTTGTAAGTGACGAGCTTGTTCGGCCTGAGGTGCAGTTCCGGCTGGACCGGTTCGGCGGCGGCGGTGACGATGCGGGCATCCAGGCCCTGGCGGTCGACGACCTCGTCGTTCCACAGGATCGTGCCGTCGAAATCGACGTCGACGGTGACGACCTCGGGCGGCGCCGGCGGCGGCGGCGGGTTGCCGGCCGGCAGGTCGAGCTTCACCGCGTGCGTCTGGATCGGGATGGTGATGATCAGCATGATCAGCAGCACGAGCATCACGTCGATCAGCGGCGTGGTGTTCATGTCCACCATCACCTCGGGATCGCCGCCCTCGGAGCCGGATCCGACATTCATTCCCATGGGTTCGTTCCTTCTAACTCTGGTCCTGTGCCAAGCCGTGCCACCCTCACCCCAACCCTCTCCCATGAATGGGAGAGGGGGGACCCGCGTCAGCGGGTGGGTGAGGGTCGCGGAACCGCTCGGTCTCAGCCGCCGTGCGGCGGGGGTTCGGTGATGAAGCCGATCTTGAAGATGCCGGCGCGCTCGCAGCTCATGACCACCTTGCCCACGAACTCGTAGCGGGCGTTCGCATCACCACGGATATGCACCTCGGGCTGCGGCACCTTCACCGCCGCCACCTTCAGCTTCTCCACCAGCGTCGGGAAATCCGCCACCGGCTGCTCGTTCCAGAACAGGTCCCCGTCCTTGTTGACCGACAGGTTGACGTTGTCCGGCTTGGTCTGGGTCGGGATGTTGCTTTCCTTCGGCAGCACCACCGGCACCGTGTGCGTCACCACCGGGATCGTGATCAGGAAGATGATCAGCAGCACCAGCATGACGTCGACGAGCGGGGTGGTGTTGATCGCCGACACCACCTCGTCCTCGCCGCCCCCATCGGGGGAGCCGACATTCATTGCCATGGTCAGGCGACCCGGCTGGCCGTGCCCTTGCCGGACAACAGCACCGAGTGGACGTCGGACGAGAAGTTACGCACCAGTTCCATGCCCGACTTGTTGCGGCGAACCAGCCAGTTGTAGCCCAGCACGGCCGGAACCGCGGTGGCGAGACCGATCGCCGTCATGATCAGCGCCTCGCCCACGGGGCCTGCCACCTTGTCGATCGAGGCCTGGCCGGCGATGCCGATCGCGGTCAGCGCGTGATAGATGCCCCAGACCGTGCCGAACAGGCCCACGAACGGTGCGGTCGACCCGACGGTGGCGAGGAAGGCCAACCCGCCCTGCAGCCGGCTCTGGATCGCTTCCACCGCGCGCTGCATCGACATCGTCACCCAGGTGTTGAGATCGATCTGCTCGACCAGCGTGCCTTCGTGATGCTCGCTAGCGCTGACACCGCTCTCGGCGATGTAGCGGAACGGGCTGGTCGCCTTCAGCGTGCCGACCGACTCCTGGATCGAGCCCGCCTTCCAGAAGCTGCTGTTCGCCTTCTTGCCGGCCGAGAACAGCCGCGACTGCTCCCAGACCTTGACGATCATGATGTACCAGGTGCCGACCGACATGATCACCAGGATGATCAGCGTGCCGCGCGACACGAAATCGCCGCCCTTCCACAAGGCGTCGAGGCCATAGGGATTGTCGACCGCCTCGGTCGTCGGCGCCGGTGCCAGGGTCGGTGCTGCGGGGGCCGCACTGGCGTCGGCCGGAGCCGCCGTCGCATCGGCCGGAGCAGGGGCGACCGGTGCCGTCGCGGCCGGCGCCGTGGTTGCGGGCGCCGTGGCCGGCGC